>Ga0180438_10000648_pt1 | contig 65258 bp, 40 predicted proteins | sample SS_ome_12_FD_132455 | JGI IMG/M metagenome (GOLD analysis project Ga0180438, IMG submission 132455) | Hypersaline lake sediment archaeal communities from the Salton Sea, California, USA - SS_3_D_2 metaG | ecosystem: Environmental > Aquatic > Non-marine Saline and Alkaline > Hypersaline >...
CCGCAAAGCCCTGCCGGCCCCGGACGGCGCCCAGCGGAGCGACACGGTAGAGTACGTCGCCCCCCGCAACGCCACGGAGCAGGCCCTGGCGCAAATCTGGTCGGAGGTCCTCTCGGCGCCCAACGTCGGCGTGCACGACAACTTCTTCGAGTTGGGCGGCCACTCGCTATTGGCCACAAAGGTTGCGTCCCGCATCCGCAGTGAACTGGCTCTCGAATTGCCGCTGAGGGACTTGTTCGACCACCAAACCATCGCGCGATTGAGCGAACGCCTGCAAGCCTTTGACGAAGGCCCCGAGGCCAACGACGAACCACCCCTGCGACCGATTGCGCGGGACGGGGACTTGCCGCTATCGTTTGCCCAGCAGCGGCTGTGGTTTTTGGATCAGTGGGAGCCGAACAGCGCCCAATACAACATGCCGGCGGCCGTACGATTTAGCGGGCCGCTGCAAGTCGACGTTCTTCAACGTGCGTTCAGCGAACTCATTCGTCGCCACGAGGCGCTGCGAACGACGTTCTCCGCCGTGGACGGCAAACCGCGGCAGGTGATCGCCGACGCGGCCGACTTCGACATGCCAGTCATCGACTTGACGCGCCTGCCGGCGGAGGAGCGACAGCCCGAGGCGCATAGACGCGGTCAGGAAGAGGCCCGTCGCCCGTTCAACCTGGAGACGGGTCCGCTGATCCGCGGGCAGTTGCTGCGACTGGCCGAGGACGACCACATGTTGCTGCTGACGATGCACCACATCGTTTCGGACGGTTGGTCGATTCACGTGATGATCCGGGAAGTCGGCGCCCTGTACGACGCGTTGGCCTCCGAGGAGGAATCGCCGCTACCTGATATGCCGGTTCAGTACGCGGACTACGCCGCCTGGCAGCGGCAGCGGTTGGAAGGGGAATCACTTCAGCAGTCGCTGACGTATTGGACGGATCGCCTGCAAGGCGCGCCCCCGCTGGAACTTCCGACCGACCGGCCGCGGCCTCCCCGCCAAACGTTTCACGGGGCCATGTACCGTTGTTCGCTTCCGGCGGACCTGAGCCGGGAACTGAACGCGTTTAGCCAGCGCGAAGGCGTAACACTGTTCATGACTGTGCTGGCGGGCTTCCAAGCGGTGTTGTCGCGGTACTCACGGCAGGGCGACGTGACGGTCGGTTCGCCCGTTGCCGGTCGCAACCGCACGGAACTGGAGCCGTTGATCGGCTTCTTCGTCAACACGCTCGCGCTGCGGACACAACTGGACGACGACCCGACCGTTCGGCAACTGCTTGAGCGCGTCCGTGGGACGACGCTCGATGCGTACGCCCATCAGGACGTGCCGTTCGAGATGCTGGTCGAACGCCTTCAGCCGGAGCGCGATCCCAGCCGCTCGCCGTTGTTTCAGGCGATGCTGGTCCTATTGAATCTGCCCGCCGCCGAGCTGAAGGCCGGCGAGATGGCCCTGAACCTGATCGACATCGACACCCAGACGGCGAAGTTCGATTTGACAGTCTTCGTTGAGGAGAAAGCCGGTCGGCTCGACGCCACCTTTGAATACAACACCGATCTTTTCGACGCTGCGACCATCGAGAGTCTGGCGGGCCATTTCACCAATCTGCTGGCGGGAATGGTGGCCGATCCCGAGCGGCCGATCTCGCGGGTTCCGCTGCTGGCGCCACCCGAGCGGCAAGCGCTGATCGAGGACGCCAACGCCACCGGGGCGCCCTTCGAGCAAGAGATCGGCGTTCACCACTTCTTTGAGCGGCAGGCCGCCCGCACGCCGGATGCGATGGCCGCTTGCTACGAAGGGCAGGCTCTTTCGTATCGCGAACTCAACGAACGGGCCAACCAGGTCGCGCACCTCCTGCGCGAACGGGGCGTAACGCACGGCGATAGGGTCGGCGTGTGCGTGCGGCGGAGCCTCGAATTGCCGACGGCCGTGCTGGGGGCGCTTAAGGCCGGAGCCGCCTACGTGCCGCTCGACCCATCCTATCCCGAGGACCGCCTGCGGCTGATTCTGGAGGAAGCGGCGCCTCGCGTCACGCTGACGCAACAATCGCTTCGCGGCAAACTCGCCGATACCGGCGCCCGAGCGATCTGCCTTGACGCCGACGAATCCATTGGCCGGCAGTCCCGCGAGAATCCCGCTGGCGCCTGCCGCGCCGACAACGTCGCCTACGTCCTGTACACGTCCGGCTCAACGGGCCGGCCCAAGGGCGTCGCGATGGAGCACCGCCCGCTGGTGAACTTGATCACCTGGCAGCTCGGCGCCTCGCCGCTTCGGGAAGGGGAACGGACCCTCCAGTTCGCGCCGCTGAACTTCGATGTCTCCTTTCAGGAGATGTTTGCGACGTGGGCCTCCGGGGGCGCCCTTGTCCTGATCGACGACGACGTCCGCCGCGATCCGGATCAGCTTGTGCAATTCCTCAAGGAGCGCCAAGTCCACCGGCTGTTCCTGCCCTTCGTCGCGCTACAGCAACTGGCCGAGGCCGCCACCGCCGACGATGCCCGCCAACTGGCGCTGCGGGAGATCATGACGGCGGGCGAACAGCTCCACGTCACGCCGCAGCTCGTTCAGCTCTTCGAACGACTGCCGGGATGCCGGCTGCACAACCAGTACGGTCCAACGGAAGGCCATGTCGTCACCGCCTACAGCCTGGAGGGCACGCCCGCGACGTGGCCGGCGCTGCCGCCCATCGGCAAGCCCATCGCCAACGCCAAAATCTATCTGCTCGACCCGCAAGGGGAACCGGTTCCCTCGGGCGTGGCCGGAGAACTGCACATCGGAGGCGTATCGCTGGCCCGTGGTTACTTGAATCGCCCCGACCTGACGGGCGAGAAATTCGTCCCCGACCCATTTTCGGGCGATCCGGCGGCCCGCATGTATCGCACCGGCGACCTCGCCCGGCGGCGTGCGGACGGCGAGATCGAATTCCTCGGGCGGCTGGACGACCAGGTGAAGGTCCGCGGCTATCGCGTGGAACTTGGGGAGGTCAAGGCGCATCTTTCCCGCCATCCAGGCATCGCGGAATGCGAGGTCGTGGTCGCGGGCGTGGGCAGCGGCGAGAAACGGCTGGTGGCCTACGTGATCGCCGACGCCGAGCCGCCAACTTCCGCCGAACTGCGGAGTTTTCTCTCGCAGAGCCTTCCCGAGTACATGACTCCCTCGGCGTTCGTCACGCTGGATAAACTCCCGCTCACGCCCAGCGGCAAGGTGGACCGCAGGGCGCTGCCGGCGCCGGAGCTGACGCGGGACGATCTGGCGTCGGCCTACGTCGCCCCCCGCAATGAAATCGAGCGAACGCTGGCCAGCATCTGGGGAGAGGCCCTGGGCGTTCGCCAGGTCGGCGTGCATGACAACTTCTTCGAGCTGGGCGGGCATTCGCTGCTGGCCACCAAGGTCGTCTCGCGCATCCGCAGCGAATTGGAGGTTGAGCTGCCGCTGCGGGACCTGTTCGACCACCAGACCGTCGCCAAAATCAGCGATCGCCTCCAGGCCCTCGGCGAATCCGCCGCCCGCTCCGGCAAGCCCGTTCTGCGGCCGATGGACCGCAGCGGCGATCTCCCGATGGCTTACACGCAGGAGTCGCTCTGGTTTTTGGATCAGCTCGAAACGGAGCTTCCCACGTATAGCGCCTATCCAGCGCTGCGGATGACGGGCCCGCTCGACGTGGCGGCCTTGGAGTGGACGTTGTCCGAACTCGTGCGGCGGCATGAAAGCCTGCGGACTCGCTATCCGGAGGTGAACGGGCGGCCCACGCAGGTGATCGAGCCGCACGAATTCCGCTCGTTGCCGGTGATCGACTTGAGCGACCTGCCTGCGGCGGAGAAAGACGACTCGCTAGACGCCTGCATTCGCGAGGAGATGGAGCGCCCCGTCGATCTGCAAAACGGCCCCATCATCCGCATGAAGCTGATCCGCCTGGCGGAGCAGGATCACGTGGCGTTGATGGCGACGCACCACATCATTTACGACGGCTGGTCGCTGGCGGTCATGGCCCGGGAGATTTCGGTTCTCTATCGCGCGTTCCTGGCGGGCGCACCCTCGCCGCTGCCGGAGCTGATGATTCAATACGCCGACTTCGCCCACTGGCAGCGGGCCTACCTGCAAGGCGAGACGCTGGCCCAGTTGAAGGATTACTGGGTGAAACAACTCGACGGGACGCCACCGCTGGAGCTGCCGACCGATTTCCCCCGGCCCGCCCTCCGCACCACGCGGGGAGACAACCGTCCCTGCGTCCTGTCGCGTGAACTGAGCCGGGCGGTGGTCGAATTCTGCCGGGCCGAGGGCGTCACCCCATACATGACGCTGCTGGCGGCGTTCGAGCTGCTGCTTTCCCGCTACAGCGGGCAGCGGGACTTCGCCGTCGGTTCGCCCGTGGCCAACCGCAGCGAGCCGGGACTGGAGAACCTGATCGGCTACTTCATCAATATGCTGGCGCTTCGGTCGGACGTCGCGGAAGGACTGACGTTTCGGGAGTTGGCGCAGCGGGTGCGGAACACGGCCCTGGGCGCCTTCGAGCACCAGGAACTCACCCTGGATCAGGTGGTGGATGCCCTCAAGCTGCCGCGGGACGTGAGCCGGCATCCGCTGTTCCAGGTGATGTTCGTGCTGCAAAACAACGAGACCCCGAACCTCGATCTGCCCGGCCTCGGGATCGCGCCGATGCTGGACATCCCGACACGGGCGACGGCGTTCTTCGAACTGTCACTCGCGCTGACGGAAACGGATGAGGGTTTTCAGGGGGGCTTCAATTTCAATGCCGATCTCTTCAGCGGCGAGACCGTCGAGCGAATGGATCGGAGCTTCCAGCGGTTACTGGCAGAGGCGCTGGCGGCGCCCGACCAACCGCTCCATACGCTGCCGGTCCTTAGCGACGCGGAGCGGCGGCAAATCGTTCACGAGTGGAATCCAACGTCGGAGGTCCCCTGCCCTGACGCCTGCGTGCATCATCTGTTCGAGCGACGGGCCGGACGGTCCCCCGCGGCCGTTGCGCTGGTGGACGGCGAGAACTCGTGGACCTACGGGCAGTTGAACGACCGGGCCAACCGGTTCGCTCACTACCTCCGCGATTTGGGCGTTGGGCCAGACGACGTTGTGGCCGTGCGGCTGCCGCGGAGCGGTGACTTGATCGTGGCCCTGCTGGGCGTGCTGAAAGCGGGCGGCGCCTACCTCCCGCTCGATCCGAAGTGGCCGTGCGACCGGCTCGAATTCATCCTGGCGGACGCGGCCGTGGACGTGCTCGTCACCTGCGAATCGCTCACGGAGGACCTGCCGAACGGCGCCAGCCACGTTGTTTCGCTCGACGCCGCCAATGCCCAAGTATTGGCGTCATATCCCGCGACCAACCCCGCTGCGAGCGCCGGGCCGTCAAACCTGGCCTACGTCATCTACACGTCCGGCTCCACCGGCGCCCCGAAGGGGGCGATGATCGAGCACGCGGCGCTGGCGAATTATGTGGCGGGCGCCGTCACAGATTATAAAATCGGTGAATCGGACCGCGTGTTGCAGTTCGCCTCGGTGAGCTTTGACGCACACGTGGAAGAGGTGTATCCATGCCTCACGCAAGGCGGCGCGTTGGTTCTGCGGAGCGAGGACATGCTCGACGGGTTCGAGAAGTTCCTGGACCGCTGCCGGGCGTGGGAGTTGACCGTCTTGAGCCTGCCCACGGGATTCTGGCGGGAACTGACGTCGGCCATGCAATCGACCGCCATTGCGCTTCCTTCCTCGGTGCGGCTGGTGATTATCGGCGGCGAAGAGGCCCGGCCGAAGGACGTGGCGCGGTGGTTCGAGGCCGTGGGAGAGGGGGTCCGCCTTCTCAACACCTACGGACCGACCGAAACCACCGTGGTGGCCACCGCCGCCAAGCTGACCGCCGCCCACGGCGCGGCGGCCCGCGTTCCCATCGGCCGGCCGCTCGCCAACATGCGAGCCTACGTGCTCGATGGAGCGCTGCAACCGGTCCCGGTGGGCGTGCATGGCGAGCTATACATCGGCGGGTCCAGCGTGGGCCGCGGCTATCTCAACCGCGATGACTTGACGGCCGAACGATTCGTGACCGATCCGTTCGTCGGCGATCCCGCGGCCCGCATGTACAGAACGGGCGACGTAGCGCGGTGGAACGCCGGGGGCCAATTGGAGTTCATCGGCCGAGCCGACCGCCAGGTGAAGATTCGCGGCTTCCGCATCGAACCGGGTGAGGTGGAACGTGCCCTGCGCGAGTGCCCGTCCGTCGAGGACGCGGCGGTGGTTCCTTATGAGCGGATGCCGGGTGTGTCGCAGCTCGTGGCGTATGTCGTTTTTTGCGGCGGCGAGGCGAAAGCGAGCGACAGCAAGCCGGACGGCGAAACGGCGGAATCCGCCGAACTCGCCGCGGTTCGCAGTCACCTGCAGCGCCGTCTGCCCGAGTACATGGCGCCCTCGTTCTTCGTCCCGCTGGAATCCTTCCCGCGAACGACCAGCGGCAAGGTAGACCTGCGGGCCCTGCCGGCGCCGGCGTGGGATCGCTCGGGCGTGACGGGCGAGTATGTCGCCCCGCGGAACCCCGTCGAGGAGACGTTGGCGGCGATCTGGGCCGAGACACTCCGCGTCGAGAAGGTCGGCGTGCATGACAACTTCTTCGAACTCGGCGGCAACTCGCTGTTGGCGGTGCAAGTGGCCTCTCGGGTGCGGGCTTCGTTTGCGATCGACCTGCCGCTGCGGGACCTGTTCGAGGCACAAACGGTCGCGGGGCTGGCCGCCCGCGCGACGGCCCTCGAACAATCGGCGAACGAAACCGCCGACCTCGGCCAGTCGATGATGGAGCATTTGCTCGCCTCGGCGACCGGCGTGGCGACCGAAGACGGCCGGTCGCTCGTTCCCCTTCACACCGGGGGCGACGCCGCCCCGCTGTTTTGCATTCACGGGTTGGGCGGCGGCGTGGCGTCGTTCCTTCCCCTCACCGATCACCTGGCGGCGGAGCGGCCGGTCTACGGCCTGCAGCCCCAGGGGCTTCAGAATGATCGGCAGCCGCATGACCGCATCGAGGCGATGGCCGCCCACTACGCGGACGAAATCCGCGGCGTCCAGCCGACCGGGCCGTACTTCCTGGCGGGATGGTCAATGGGTGGCCTGATCGCGCTGGAAATCGCCCGGCAATTCACGGAGGCGGGCGAGCGGGTCGAATGGGTAGCGATGTTCGACACGCACTTGCCGGCGGAAGAACCAACCGACGAAGCCCCCGACGACCGCGCGATCTTGCGATACCTGCAGCCGTTTTTGGGCTTCTCGGAAGAAGAGTTGGATCAAGCGTCGGCCCAGAATCTACCCGCGTTTCTGGCCGAGAAGATCGGCCTGCCCGCGGGGCTGGCCGACGGGGCCATCGCGCGGTTGGCCGGGGTGTGCAAGGCGCAGTTGGCGGCCCTGGGCCGGCGCCGGGAGACGCCTTACCGCGGTCCCGTCGCGCTGTTTAGCACGAATGGCGCCGAGGACGATGTCCGGTGGCGCCAGCTCTTCCCGAGGCTTACTGTGAAACAAGTGGGCGGCGACCACTACAGCATGCTGCAACCGCCGCATGTGGAAACACTCGCCACCGAACTGAAGTATCTCCTGCAAGGGGGATCGTCCGAGGCCCTCCTCGATGACCCCACCAACGCCACGAGCGAAACTCCATGAGACTGCTGCTTTACACATTTCGGGCATCCTGGCGGATGGTCTTGATCGCCAGCCTCGCCGGCGGCGTGGGGGGCGTCGCCACGATCATGCTGATCGCGGCGATCCACGCCCGTTTGAGCGGGGAGATTGTCTCGCCGGCGCTGGTCGCATGGGCCTTCGCAGGACTGTGCCTGGTCGCCCTGCTTTCGCAGTGCGCGTCGCAATTACTGATCGTCCGGCTCTCGCAGGACGCGATGCGGCGGCTGAGCATGGACCTGTGCCAGCAGATTCTCAAGGCCCCGCTGCGGCGGCTGGAGGAAACGGGAAATCACCGCCTGCTGACGGCGCTGACCAACGACGTTTTCGTGGTGACCCGCGCCATCAACGCCCTGCCCTTCATTTGCGTGAGCATGGCGACGTTGATCTGCGGCTTCGCATATATGTTCTGGCTTTCGCCGCTGCTATTTGGCGGGATGATCGTGTTTCTTATTCTCGGCGTGACCACCTATCGCGTGGGAGAGTCGTGGGGAAACCGCTATCTCGCCGCGGCCCGAGCCGACCACGACACGCTGATGCGGCACATCAATTCGCTGATCGCGGGGACGAAAGAACTGAAGCTCCATCGTCCCCGCCGCGACGACTTCGTGAAACACGCGCTGGCGGCCAGCCATCAACAACTGCGGGATCACCAGGTCACGGGGTACTCCGTCCACTCCATCGCCATCAGTTGGGGAAGGCTGCTGTTCTTCGTCGCCATCGGGCTGGTCCTCTTCGTGTGGCCGATGCTGCAGCCCATAGACAGCGCGGCCCTGGTCGGTTACGTGCTGACGATCCTGTATCTGACGACGCCGCTCGATATGATCATGGGCCTGTTGCCGGTCATCGCGATGGCCAATATCTCGATGAAGCAGATTGAAAGCCTGGAACTGACCATCGGGAGCGCGGAAGGTGAAGCGTCTCCGCCGCCGGCGCCTCGCCGCTGGCAGCGGCTCGAAATGGTCGGAGTCACCCACACCTATTACCGGGAACGGGAAGGCGCCAACTTCCGGCTCGGCCCCATCGATCTCACGCTCGAGCCGGGCGAGCTGGTCTTCGTCGTTGGCGGCAATGGCAGCGGCAAGACCACGCTGGCCAAGCTGCTTACCGGTCTCTACGCCCCCGAGGAAGGCGACATCCTGATCGACGGCGAGCCGGTCGCCGAGCACAACCGCGAGGCGTACCGCCAGCGGTTCACGGCGGTGTTCGCCGAGGCGGTGTTGTTCGAAAGCCTCCTGGGTATCGGACAAAGCGAAGTCGACGCCCAGGCCCGCGAATACCTTGACTTGTTGCACCTCGACCACGTCGTTACGATTCAGGAAGGAGTGTTCTCCACGACCGAATTGTCGAAGGGGCAGCGCAAGCGGTTGGCCCTGCTGACCGCCTATCTGGAAGACCGACCGATCTACGTCTTCGACGAATGGGCCGCGGACCAGGATCCCCTGTTCAAGGACGTCTTTTACCGGCGGCTGCTTCCGGCCCTGCGGGACCGGGGCAAGGCGGTGCTGGTGATCTCGCACGATGACCGCTATTTTGCCGAGGCGGACCGCGTCATCGCCCTGTGCGACGGACAAATCATTCACGGCGATTGGGATCTGGCCCGAAGCCTCGCGGAGGTCGGCCGCCCCCATGTCGGCTCGCAAGCGGCGGTCGCCGTCTCCACCACGTAAGCAAAGTACGGTTAACGCGTCACAAGAAAGATGTCGGGAATGTTCAAATACGCAATCGGATTCGTCTTGCTCTCGTTCGTCTCGTACCTGGTGGGCGTGAGCGTTTGGCGGTTGGGCGCAGACGCGACGACGGAGTTTCGCACGGCGCCGGTTCAGGACGACAAACTCGTCGTCTCGGTCACCGCGTCGGGAACGATCGAGCCGGAAGGCATTGTGGATGTCGGCGCCCACGTCGCCGGCCCCATCGCCCGGCTCGGCGCCGATCCCGACCACCCCGACCGCAACATCGATTACGGCTCGCGGGTTCAAAAGGGAACGCTCCTGGCCCAAATCGACGATTCGCTGTTCCAGGCGAAAGTCGATCAGATGCAGGCTCACGTGCTGAAAGCGGAGGCGGAGCTGGAAGGCGCCAAGGCCCGCTACTCGCGGGCCGAGTTGAACTGGAAGCGGGCCCAGGAACTTATGCAACGGAACATTTCCTCAGACCGGGAATACGACGCCGCACTCGCCGATTTCGAAATTTCGAAGGCCGAAATCGCGATCGCCAACGCCGCGGTGTCACAGGCCAAGGCGGGACTGAAGCAGGCCGAGACCGACCTGGGCTACACCACGATCAAGTCGCCTATCGACGGCGTGATCATCGACCGCCGCGTGAATGTGGGGCAGACTCTCGTGGCCGGGCTCGACGCACCCAGTTTGTTCCTGCTGGCCCGGGACCTGGGCGAACTGGAAATCTGGGCGTCGGTCAACGAGGCGGATATCGGCATGATCCGCGTGGGGCAGAAGGTGGAGTTCCGCGTGGACGCCTATCCCCGGCAATCCTTTCACGGCGAGGTCACGCAGATTCGGCTCAATGCGAGCATGACGCAGAACGTCGTAACGTACACCGTCATCGTAAAATGCCGGAACCAGGACGGCAGGCTGCTGCCGTTCATGACCGCCAACCTGCGATTTCTGGTCGCCCAGCGGGAAAACGCCCTGACCGTGCCCAACCAGGCCCTGCGATGGTGGCCCACGCTCGAGCAGGTCGTCCCGGAACATCGCGAGGCGTTTCAGGCGGGCGACCTGCCACGGATCTCGACCGCCGCCCGCCCCGCGCCCGTGGACGACGGCGAGGCGACGCTCGTTCCCGGTGTCGTGTGGGTCGTGGCCGACGAGGGCCTGGTCCGACCGGTCCGCGTCCAGGTCGGGCTGAACGACGGGCTACGTTCGGAACTCGTCACCAAAGATCTGTCGGCCGGCGATCCGGTCATCATCGGGGAGAAGGTCCGCGAAAGCGACATCGGCAACTTCACTTCGACGTTCGTGCAACTGCCGGGCCGAGGCGAAGAGGAAGAAGAGTAGGATTTCGTCGATGCCATCGCAACGCGCCTTTATCGAAGTCTCCGACCTTCACAAGACGTATATCTTGGGAAGCCAGGAAGTCCGCGCGCTCGACGGCGTCTCGGTGACGATTCAGCGGGGCGAGTTCGTCGCTCTTACGGGCTCCTCCGGCTCCGGCAAGACGACGCTGCTGAATCTGCTCGGCTGCCTCGACCGCCCCACGTCAGGCGCCTTCTGGCTCGACGGGCAGCGGATCGCGCATCTTTCGGCCGCCCAGCGGGCCGCTGTCCGCAGCCGGCATATCGGGTTCGTCTTTCAGAATTTCAACCTGTTGCCGCGGATGTCGGCCGTGGAAAACGTGGCCATGCCGACCGCCTACGACCGCGACTTCCGGCCTGGCGGCGCCATCCGCAAGCGGGCGGAAGAACTGCTGACCATGCTCGGGCTGGGGGAACGGCTCGACCACGAGCCGACGCAGCTTTCTGGCGGCCAGCAACAGCGGGTGGCGATCGCGCGGGCCCTGATTAACGATCCCGCGCTGCTGTTGGCGGACGAGCCAACCGGCAATCTCGATTCGAAGACGAGCCAGGAGATACTGGACCTTTTCCGTTGGCTCAATCGCGAAAAGGGGATCACCGTCGTCGTCGTCACGCACGAAGCCGAGGTCGCCGAGGTCGCCGACCGCAACATCCGGATCAGCGACGGCCGCGTCGCCTCCGATACCCGCCAAACGCCGCCCAGCCCTGCGACTTCCAGCGAACCGAGGATGCAGCTTCAGGATACGACGTGGAAGCGCGGGTGGTTGGGCCCGCTCGCGCCGCTCCGCAACCTGGCCAGCGTCACCAACATCGGGCTGAAAGCGCTGCATCGCAATCGCTTTCGTTCGTTCCTCACCACGGTCGGCATCATCATCGGCATCGCGGCCGTGATTGCGACCATGGAAATCGGCGGCGGAATGTCGCACTCGCTGCACAACACCATTGCGTCGATGGGCGCCAATACCGTGCTGGTGCTACCGGCCGAGGTCTCGACCGGCGGGGTGCAAACGGCCGGCCGGGCCACCACCCTCACGCCCGAGGACGCCGACGCCATCGAGCGGGAATGCCCCTCCGTTCGCTACGTCGCGCCGATGGTAATGGCCCGGGGCGCCCAGGTGGTCGCCGGCAATCGCAACTGCGTGCCGGCGTCGGTGGTAGGAACTACGCCATCTTTCCTCGCCCTGCGCAACTGGGATGAGCTGTACCTCGGTGAGCCGTTTACGGAAGAGGACGTTCGCCGAGCCCGCAAGGTTTGCCTGATCGGACGCACCGTGGCCGCGCGGCTGTTTCCCAAGTTGTCGCCGGTCGGGCGAGAGATCCGAATCCGCAACGAGCCCTTCGTGGTGATGGGCGTGCTTCGCAAGAAGGGCGCGGACATCCTCGGAAACGATCAGGATGACATTCTGGTGGCGCCCTGGACGACGATGAAATATCGCATTGTCGGCAGCCGCCGGGCGGCCGCCAACGGGCTCGACCCGAGGGCGCCGTCGATTTCCCGCCCCGGCGGCTCCAACGAGCCTTACCCTTGTTCTCCGCCGAACTTCTACCCCATCCCTTCGGTCCGCCAGCAGGCCAATACCCCGCAGATGCTGCGCATGGCAGACGTGGACGCCGTGTTGGTCCAGTCGGTATCCACCGAAAGCGTGCCCCTGGCCACCCAGGAGGTGACGGTGCTGCTGGCCGAGCGGCACCGCATCACCGACAAGGATCCCGACTACCGCGTGATCAACCTCGCGGAGATCCACGGGGCGCTGCAAACCGCGATGGGCCTGTTCTCGACGTTGCTCTTCTCGGTGGCCATCTTCTCGTTGGCCGTGGGCGGCGTCGGCATCATGAACATCATGCTCGTCTCGGTGACCGAGCGGACCCGCGAGATCGGCCTCCGCATGGCGGTCGGGGCCGCCTCAAAACACATCATGCGGCAATTCTTGACCGAATGTGTCGTGCTCTGCCTGCTCGGAGGATTCATCGGAATCGTGCTCGGGCGGGGAACGTCGACCTTTGTCGAGACCCTGCTGGGTTGGCCAGTCGAGCCCTCCCTGATGGCGGCGGCGGTGGCCGTCAGCGTCTCGGTTACGGTGGGTGTGGTCTTCGGTTACTATCCCGCCCTCAAGGCCTCTCGGCTCGATCCGATCGAGGCCCTTCGCTACGAATAGCGCCCCTCCGACGATACCGCGTCTGCCTATTCTGCCGCCAATTACGGCTGGACGGCTTGTGCTGAACGTGCCGAAAAGACCATTACACGGCGCGTTCATCCAGCCTCCCTGGAGCCCCCATCTCCACTCAACCGGATTTTTTGCATGTCTCTTCCCTATTTTACCGATCGGGTTGCGAGGGACTTGCGGGGCGATTCGCCTCCGCGGGGGCATCGGCGCGAGCCTCTTGCGGTTGGGCGGGCGCAATCGACCGCCATCCTGGGACTCGTCGTGGTTCTGTTCGCTGTGGGCGGTTGCCGTACGAGCCTAAAAGAATGGGCGAGGAATGAATTCAAGGTCGGCCCGAATTATTGCCCGCCGCCCGCCCCCATCGCCCCCAACTGGATTGACGCCGGGCAGCCGGAGATCGAGAACCGCGAGGCGCCCGATTTCTGGTGGACGGTATTCGGCGACCCGGTGCTCGACGAGTTGGTTGCTGCGTCGGCTGAGGGGAACTTCACGGTAAAGGTGGCGTGTGCCCGAATTCTGGAGGCCCGCGCCCTCCGCCGCGTCGCCAAGGGCAATCTCTTCCCGCAGCAACACATCGGCAAGTTCGACTTTGTGCATAACCGGGTCCCGATCGACGACCAGTACATACAAATCCTCGGTTTCCGCTTTCCAGTCGGTGGCATTCCGACTTCGACGGATAACTGGCAGGTGGGCCTCGACTCGGCGTGGGAACTCGATATCTGGGGCAAGTTCCGGCGAAACGTCGAGTCCGCAAACGCCAATCTCGACTCGCAGTTCGCCAATTTCAACGACGTGCTTGTAATGCTGCAGGGCGAGGTCGCCGCAAACTATATCGAATTCCGCACGTTCGAGGAACGCGTCCGCCTCGCGAAGCGCAACGTCGAACTTCAGGAGTCCACCTTCAAGATCGTGGAGGGTAAGCATGAGGTGGGCGATGTAACGATTGTTGACGTGCAACAGGCCCGGTCGGACTTGGAAGTCACGCGGGCCCTCATTCCGGCCCTTGAAATTCAACGCCGACAGGCAAAGAACCGGCTGTGCATTCTGCTCGGAGTACCCCCCGGATCGCTGGATGATGTCCTGGACCGGGCTTCCGGCATCCCCGCGGCGCCGACCGAGGCGGTCGTCGGCATCCCGGCGGAACTGCTTCGAAGGCGGCCCGACGTGGGTCGGGCGGAGCGCGAAGCCGCGGCCCAGTCCGCGAAGATCGGCGTCGCCGAGGCCGAGCTGTATCCCCAGTTCACGCTGCGGGGTTCGGTCGGTCTTTCCGCCGACAATTTCCCGGAGTTGTGGTCGGCGGACAGCCTCGCCCTGAACGTCGGCCCCGGCGTTCGCTGGGATGTGCTGAACTACGGCCGGCTGCGGGGCAATATCGACGCAGAAGTGGCTCGCTTCGAACAGGCCGTTTTCCGATATCAGGACACGGTGCTAAAGGCCAACGAAGAAGCCGAAAACGCCATTGTCGCCTTCCTCCGCGAACAGCAGCGGGTCAAGTACCTGCAGGCCGGCGTCGACGCGACGGAAGGGGCGTATTCGGCGTCGGTCGCCCGGTACCGAGTGGGCGTGTTGGATTACCAGCGGGTCCTCGATTCCCAGCGGGCGCTCGTTATCCGCCAGGATGAGCTTGCGGCAAGCCGCGGACGCGTGGCGGGGAATCTCGTGGCGCTGTACAAGGCGCTGGGTGGCGGTTGGCGGGCATTTAGTGCAGACCCGCAGTTGGCCGCCACGGAGCTGATTCCGCCCGGCGCCGCGCCGGTTCCCGCCGGTCCCTTGCCGGCGCCCTTGCCACCGAACCCGCCGCCGGCGCCTGACGAGCCGCCCCCACCGCCGCCGCTTCCACGTCCCTTCCACCGCGACCCGCCGCCGTGAGGGACCCGCAAAAACCAACCGGCCTTTCCCCGATACGACCGTCCCCGCCAGATTTTGCCATGGTTGAGCCGGGCACAACTCCTCTCGCGGTTTTAGGAGTCGGATGCTACGTCCCTGGGGCATCCAGCGCCGAGGAATTCTGGTCGCTCCTCCTTCGCGGCGACGATGCGGTTTCCGACATCCCTTCCGAAACGCTCGACCGGGAACTCTACTACGATCCCCGGAAGGGGACGCCCGGAAAGACCTATCTCGACAGAGCGGGATTGGCGCCGCGGCCGCCTTGTGACCCGCAGCGGTATCCCTATCCGCAGCGGCTCGCAGAATTCCTCGACATCGTTCCACGCATGCTTTGCCAGGCGGCGGGCGCCGCGCTTCGCCAGGCCGGAATCGATCCCTTTGATGTTTCCGAACGCAACACGGGTGTGTATGTCGGCTGCAATCGCGCCGGCCCGCGGGCAGCCTTGCAGAAATACAGCATGATGCTGGATCCGGCAGCCGCGATGCTTGCAAGCTGGCCGCCATTTCAGCAATGGGCGGGCGCGGACAGCGACGAGATCGCCCGCCAGGTCACGGCCGAAATCCGCCGCGAATTGCCGGCCGAGGATCTGGCGCCATCGCGAATGACGACTTCGGCCGTGATCGCCAACGCCGTTTCCGAGGCGTATGGCCTGACCGGTCCTTCCGTGACGCTGGACGCGGTTTGTTCGTCGTCGCTGAAGGCGCTGGCCGTCGCCCAGCGCGACATCGCCCAGGGCGTGACGGAAATGGCGATTGTCGGGGGCGCCTACACCCTCACGCTCGACCCGCTGCTGCAGTTCGGCATGAGCCAGGCCGCAGCCGAGTCCCGGAGCTGCCCGTTTTCCGATGAGGCCAGCGGGGCCATCATTTCCGAGGCGTATGTAACCATCCTCGTCAAGCCGCTCGAACGGGCCCTGGCGGACGGTGACAACATCGACGGGGTAATCCGCTCGATCGGCGTTTCGGCGGACGGCAGAGGGAAAGGCACGTGGGCGCCCCGCAAGGAAGGCCAGGTCCTGGCCATCCGCCGGGCTTACCGCGACGAAGCCGAAATGCGCCGGCTGGTTTACCTCGAAGCCCACGCCACCTCGACGCCCGTGGGCGACCAGACCGAGATGGAGTCGCTCGCCGAGGTGTTCGGCGGCGTGCTGCCGGCCAAACGCCCCATGGGTTCCTTCAAGGCCAACCTTGGCCACACGCTGGAAGCCGCGGGAATGGTGGGGCTCGTCAAGGCGATGCTCGTGCTCAAGCACGGAACGGTCCCCCGCCAGATCCATTGTGAGCGTTTGAATCGGCAGATCGATTGGGACGCGCTGCCGTTTTTCGTGCCGCGGGAAGCGACCCCGCTGCCCGCTTCGCCCGACGGACAGCCCCGTCTGGCCGGCGTCAACGCGTTTGGCATCGGCGGCATCAATGCGCATGCGGTAATCGAGGAGCCGCCCGCCGTGCGGCGTTCCTCCGCTGCGATTCCCGCCTCTGCATTTGCGGGTGAGGGATGCGAACGCGCCCCCCGAAGGCGGCATTTCCACTGCGAACCGATCGCGATCGTCGGGCGGGGAGCGATTTTTCCTGGCGCCCATTCCGTCAACGCCTTCAACCGGCTGGTTCAATCCGAGGCGAACGCCATCACCCCCGTCCCGGAGGACCGGTGGCTCGCGCCGCACTCGCAGGGCTTGCGAGCGCTGTCGGGCGGCTTCGTTCAGGGCTTTGAATACGACTGGCGCCGTCGCCGCATCTCTCCCAAACAGATCGAGAAGGCCGATCCGATCCTGTTCATGCTGCTCGAGACGGTCGAGGAAGCCCTCCGCGACGCCGGGTACGACCGGAAGAACTTTGATCGCCAGCGGACGGAGGTCATTGTCGGCGCCAATTTCGAGACCGATTTTTTCCCCGGACTAGTGCTTGGGGGGAGGCTGCCCCATTTTCTGTCGCGTCTGCGGCGAGTTTGCCGGGAACGCGGCCTTCGCGAGGACGAACATTTTGAAGCGTTGGCACGGGGATTCGTCGAGCACGTTTGGAGGGAAATTCCGTCGTTTTTCGACGAACTCGGCAGCTTCACCGCTAGCGGGCTGGCAAGCCGGATCGCCAAGGTGTTTGATTTGATGGGGGGAGCCGGCGCCGTCGATTCCGGCGACACCTCCGCCGCCGCGGCGATCGCGCAGGCCCTCGCGTCGCTGCGAGCCGGGGCGAGCGACCTGGTGATCTGCGCGGCGGGCTCGCGTTCCGTCGGGCTGCAACTGCACGCGGCTTCGCACGGCGCCGACCCGACAATGGACGCCGCGTTTCCTCCCGGTGAGGGCGCCGCAACGCTTTTGCTCAAGCGGCTCGCCGACGCCCAGCGGGACGGCGATCCCATCCGCGGCGTTATCCACGCCGCGCACGGCGCGTTTTCGTCCGACCCCGAAACCGCCTTTTCCCTCGCCGTTCGCCGGGCGTGGGAAGGGATACCGGTCGAGGGCGGGCCGCCTCTCTTGTCGGCGGCGATCGCCGAACTCTCCACCGCCGGAAAGACCGCTGCCCGCGCAGAACGAGCCGCCCTCACGGAAACGTGCGGCGCCCTGACCGGCCCGGCCCGCATCGCCGCGCCGATCCACCGCCAGATCGGCGCTACGATGGCCGCCTCCGCAATGGCGTCGCTGCTCAAGTGCGGCGTCGAGTTGGATCACTCCGCAGCTTCCAAGGGCGATCTCACGGCTTCCCCCGGAAATCGAACTGGGATAGAAACGGCCAGCAGCTTAGATTATCAAGGCAAACCCATGTTGAGTCACCAGGCGCCGCCCTCTGCCAGACCGGTGGGTGTTGTCTCGAGCTACGACCCATTCGGCACGGCCTACCACCTGATCATGCAACACGGCGCCCCGACAGGCGACGAACCGATGACCGATGACCGATCCTTTCCCCTTCTTTCGGCCTTTCACGCGGTGGACGACGCGGCCGCCGTCGCCGAGGTGGTCCTCGATCCCCGCCGCGACCTCTTTCTTCTGGGGCACCAGTTTCGCTCGAGGCCGATTCTACCCGGGGTATTCGCGGCGGAGTCGATGGCCGAGGCGGCCGTGCGGGCCGCGTCAACGCCGTACGTGACGTCCATCGGTCAGATCGAGTTCGTCGAGGGTCTGCGATTCTCTCAGGATGAGCCGCAAGTCGCCAAGGTCCACGTCCGCCAGGTGGGATCGCGCTGCGACTGCCGCCTGACGGTGGACTTCCGCAATCGCCGCGGCGATTTGGTGAAGGCCGACCGCGTCTATACCACGGCGTCCGTCGAACTCGCCGCTCATCCGCCCCGTTTGGCGATCCCCTTCCCGGCGGGGCGCCCGACCCGAGGCTGGTACAAGCTGGCCTACCTCGACGACGTGGATAGCGCCATGATTTTCCACGGGCCTGGCCTGCGGCAGGTCCGCCGTGTCGCCTTTGGCGAATCGGCGAGTTGGGGAGAGTGCCAGATCGGCCCGGCGGAGGAACTCACTGGCGAGCGCGCGGGCAGTTGGCATATTTTCCCGGCGACCTTGGACGCGTGCCTGTACGTCTGCGTGCTGGACTGCTGGCGGCGGACGGAAGGAGTCCTCAGTTTGCCGCGATCGGTCGCACAACTGCGATTCGGCCGCCCCCCCCGGGCGCACGAATCATGCGTTATCCATTGCGGACTGAAGCGGCTCGACGAGCGGGGCGGCGTCTACGATTTCACGCTGCTGGGCGAGGATCGCGCCGCGCTGGCGGTGGGCGAGGGCTGCTTCGTCCAACTGGTTCCGACGTCCAAGCAAATGGGAGCGGAGTATCGCAGACCGCGGCTGGCGCATTGAAATGACGCCGACGCGCCCGTGGGAACGATCCACCGGCGTCGATGAACGGAAGGGATCCGGATGATTGAGCTTACAGGTCGCGTCGCGTTGGTGACCGGGGCCTCCCGCGGACTGGGGCGGGCGTGTGCGCTGCGTCTGGCCGAGGCCGGGGCCGACGTCATCGTAAACTACGTCTCCTCCAAATCGGCGGCCGTGCAAACGGCCCAGGCGGTCGCCGCGCTCGGGCGGCGGACGATGATCGTGAAGGCCGACGTCAGCCAGGAGGACGACGTGAAATCGATGCTCGACTTCATCTCGTCGGAGTGGGGGCGACTCAATATCCTGATCAGCAACGCCGCGACCGGCGGCTTTCGCAACGTCCTCGACGCGAAGACGAGCAACTTCACCTCTGCGTTTCACACGAACGTGCTGGCCTTGATGTATTTGATGCAGGCGGCCACGCCGCTGCTCGAGAAAGGCCCCGGCCGCAGCAAGGTCATCGCCATTTCGAGCCACGGCTCCAGCCACGCGTTTCCGTCGTACGGGCTCATCGGCGCCAGCAAGGCCGCGCTGGAAAGCATCGTGCGACACCTGACGTTGGAGGTCGGCAATCGCGGCGTGAATATCAACGTCGTCAAGGCGGGTCTGTTCGCCACCGACTCGACACGGCGGTTGCCGGGCGCGGAAGAGATGTTCGCCCGCCGCACCGAAACAACGCTCGTGGGAGACCGCCTGCTGGAGACCGAGGACGTGGCGAACGTGGTTTTGTTCCTCGCCAGCCCGCTCGCGGATCTTGTGCAGGGCGAGGTGGTGACGGTGGACGGCGGCGCGGGCTATCGCATCGCCTAGAGGTTTTTGGGTTTTGCAGAAAGCGAAGACGATGGAACAGCCGGCATTGCCGCGGACTATGGTGGAAGGGTTCGTTCACTTCGACGCCACGGAAGTACGGCGAGCGAAGATGCGGGCGGCCGCCATGCAAAAGCGGGCGCCCGACGCAAGCCCCGCCACCCCCGAGGACGCATCGCCGCCGACGGCCCGTCCGCCCAGCACGGCTCAAGAGACGCGGGCCGAGACGATTTCCATTCGCCCCCTGATCTCGGTCGAATTGGTTCCGTCCGACTAGCCGTTCAACCAGCGAACGCCCCAATCGCCATTTGCGTTTGCGCGCCGCCAGACGGAAGGCATCGGCAAGCAAGGCGCGAAGCACTACCGATTATTTCCCGCCGTTCTCCCCCTCGCGCTGTGCTCGAAACCGCTCGACCCCGTTCGGAATTCCGTCGCCGGGCGAGCATTGGCGGAGTGTCTCTTCCCACTCCTGCCGTTTCTTGGGAGGTAGTGTGCTTTCCCAGAGCACGTAATGACTCAGTTCTTGCCCCGCCAAAACGACCTCGCCGAAGTGCTCCATCTGGAAGTCGCGGTCCGGCTCGGCCCAGGCGGCAAAGCAGACCGCGGGGACGGCCCGGTGGGCGTCGAGGTCTTTTGACCACGTCACCTTGCCCGTCGCCTCGTCCCATTTGCCGTTGGTCGTGATCGGCTTGGCGCCGGTCGCGAGGCTCAGGTTCACCGTCGCGGCGGCGCCCTCCGCTTGGAACGACATCAGAACTTCAGCGATGAGCGCTTGGGCGGCGTCGGCGGGGCCGGGCGGCACTTCCTTCTCGGCTTTGTCTTCTTCATTTGTGCCGTCGGCGCCATTCTTGTTCTCTGACGCGGCCTGTTTCCGCTTCTGTTCTTTTTCGAACTCCGCCCGCAACGTTGCTAGTCGCTTTTGGAAGGTATCCGTTGTCTGGGCGTGCTTTAGAAAGGAATGGACGAGCCGGTTGGGATCGCCCAGCCAATCGAGTTTCTTGGCGGCCCCCTCATCGGCCTGCATCTTGTTGAGAATGATCGTTCGCGCCAGACCGGCGAGCGTCGCGGCGACGCCTGTCTCTCGTTTCTTGTCTTCTGTCTCGGCGAGTGCGGCGAAGAGCGGCGCCAGGTCGCGGTAGGTGAAATAGCCCCGCTCGACAAGATACTGGGTCACATGGGCCAAGAGGATGGACATGCGGTCGGCGTCCAACTCCCGGGCGTAGGCCGACGCCGATTCCGCCTGCCACGTGTAGATGCCGAGGTTGACCAGGTCGCGACGGAAGTCGCCGTCGAGAAACGCGTGCAGCTTGTCGTAGCCCGGCTCGGTGGAAAGCTCCGCCGCGGCCCAGCCAACGATCAAATCGGCCAGCTCACCGGCGGCGTCCCGGCGGTGGGCCAGGTCCGCCTCCAGGTTATCGCTGCCGCGAAAGCGTTCCACGTAGTAGTACGCCGTTCCCAGCGGGTTCTTCCAGGTGGTCAGCGACCCGGCGCCGCCCACATCCTGCGGCGTCGCGTCGCGGAACTCGGTGACGAACCGCGTGCCGTCCTTTTTCAACTCTTCACGGTTGCCGTAGAGCCGTTCGAGTCGGGCCAATTCGTCCGCGGGTAGCTTACGATCATCTTCGCCGCCGGTGGTTTGTCCTACGAGCGTCCGCTGAAAGCCGCCGTCGTCCTTCGGATCGATCTCGATTTCGTACACGCTCCGTGGGCAACCGCCCAGCGCCATCAACCCCGTCGCCAGCGATATCGCGCAAAAGCGTTTCATAATCGGGCCTCCTGAAGAAGTTGGTTGGGTGGCACGCCCTGAGCGGGCCATCCTGGATCGTTGTCGCGGTTACCTGCGGGTCAATATCCCGAGCGAGTTTGAAGCGAGGCGCCGGGAGCGGTGGGCGTGGAAACCTGGGCCGCGCTTCCCACGCCCACCGCCCTGAAGGGCTCAGGGCGCGCCACCCGCCATTTCCTCGGTTCCACGCGCCCAGCCCATCCGTTTACTGCCTCCTCCATTCTACGCCGGCCGGTAGACCGCGACGACCGTGAGGTGGTAGCGGTGATCGTTCACGGAATTCAGGCCGCTGCTGATTCCCAGCTCGATCCTCTGAGACGGTGTTACCTCCACGGGACCGGCGGACGCCTGGAGGTTGACGGTCTTGTTCTCGGCGTTCGGCTCCGTCGCTTGCTCGGTTTGTCCGGCCGAGAGGTTGAGGAAAGCGCTCCGGCTAAAGCCCAGCCCGCCGGTCGAGATGGTCGATTTAGCGGTCGCCGCGATGCGCGCCTTCTCCCCGGGGTGAATCCGGTCGGGCAGCGCCTTTACTTGCATGCTCATACTGACGCGGTAATGGCCACCGTCCCATTTGAAGGCGAGGTCTTCGGGCGGCGCGAAGGAGCGCGTCCCCGGTCCGACGTTTTTCGCCTCGTAAACGACCTTGGAACCTCCGGCGCCGCACACCCACCGGTCGACCACCTCGACTTCGAAGTGGTCGAGGACAAGTTCCTGGCTGACGGGGGTTTGCGCGCCGCCGCTGCCAGGGGCGCCAAGCGCGGAGGTTAGATTGGGCCATTGCGGCGGCTGCGGCGTGGTGGCCCGGTTCGCAACCGCGGGCCCCGCTTCCACGGACGATTCGGCGGAAAGAACGCCGATCAGACGGGCCCCCAGGTACACGGCCAGACACGCCGCGAGAAGCCCGGCGCCAACCGCGGCGCCACCGACGAGCGCGGGATTGCTGGCCGCCGGGGCGATCCTCAGTCCCAGGGCGGTCAACCGCGCCACCACGCCGGCGCCGTTGGCGGTTTGCAGCGCGGTTCGCGCGGAATTGGCGGTCTCCACCACGGTCACGGCGGTTCGCGCGGTCTTGGCGGTTTCCAGGGCCTGAAGCGTCGTTCTGGCGGTCGCGATCTTCCGCTGCAATTCGGCTGCGGCCAGAGCGTTGGCCCGGGCGGTCGTTCCGGCCGCCTCCATAATCGCCAGCCGCCGCTCGTAGGTCGCCAGGTCCTTCGCGATGCGGGCGATTTCACCGGCAATCCGCACCAGAGTCCAGCCTTCATAAGGGTCGGTCATGATCGTGTCTCCCAAGCAAGAGGTGTTTGCCGCGTCGCTTTGTGCAACTACCCTTACTTGGCAAACGGAGACGATTCCCCGACAGGTTTTTTGTGAGATCGCCAAGAAAAACGAAAGCGGCGGCCGGCCCTAAAGGACCGGCCTATGACCGCTGCGCGGGAAAGGCCCGCCAGCAGGCCTGAAAACTGCACGGCCCGCCGCGGACCGCTACACCGCCGCCTCCCTGGAGATGGCCTCTTGCTCGTGGCGATCCTCAGCGGCGGACTCCGTGACGGCCGGGGGCGCCGTGGGGGCCGCCGCGGAAATGACGCGGAACGCCACCGCCGCGGCGGGGGCCGCCGTGAGGTGGCCCGCCAAGAAGATCCAAAGATTGCTCCAAGCCGAAAGGCCCAGAATCGTCAGGCCGAGCGCCACGACGGGGCTGATCGCCCCGAGGTAGAACGCGTTGACGCAGTACGCGGCCACCATTGCGGCCACGCCGATCGCCGCCCCCAGCCATCCGCCGGACGTGCCACGCGTGGGGATGATGAGGCTTAGCGCCAGGTAGCACAGGCCGAAGCTGAACAGGAACTCGGCAAGCAGCGCCCGGGGAATGCTCAGTTCCACGGGAGGTCCGCCGCTTTTAACACACAGGACCAGCCCAGCCCCCGCTGCGGCCCCGGCGGTTTGGGCGAGCACGTACGGCGCCACCTCCGCCGCGTGCAACCGGCCGCGGAGAAACACGGCCAGCGTGACTGCGGGATTATAGTGCGCCCCCGAGATGGGGGCCCCGGCGACAATGATCACCGTCAACACCGCCGCGATCAACAGCGGCGCCCAGGGCCCAGCCCCCGGTTCAATGATCGCCAGACCAATGACGGCGATTAGAACCAAGGTCCCGAGCAGTTCCGCGGCGTACTTGCTAAGGTGCATTTGCTTTTCGGCGCCAGGGCTGTGGGAAAACGTATCCCTAAGTTTAGCCGCAGGCCCGCAGGCGCCTCGGTTTCTCGTACTTGGGGTCCCGTCGCCTACGGCTCGGGGTTAAACGAACTTGGGGGTAGCCGCAGGGGTCGGGAGTGGGGAATGGCGGCGACGTTCCGTCGCCCGCTAAACGGGATGGTCAAAGCAGGTTATTCAGGTGTTCGATGCTCCGCTGGGCCTGATCGACCGTGCCGCACTCGACGCTGAAGACAATGTCCCGCGGGGCCGTCCGGCAGATGTCGATGACCCGCTTCCAGTCGATGACGCCTTCGCCGCACGCGCAGCCGACCGGCGTTCCGGTCACCTTGCCGCGCTCTTCGTCCGACTGCTCCATCGAGATATCCTTGGCGTGAAGGTGAACGAGGCGATCCTTCACGCTTTCGAGCCAATCGTACGGGTCTTCGCCACCGAGATAGCTGTTGCCGGTGTCGAAGTTGGCGCCGACCACCGGCGAGTCGACCAGCGAGAGCATCTTGGCGAAGCCGGCCCGCGTTTTGCTGTATTGCTGGTGCATCTCCAGGCCGATGAGGATGCCGCGCGGCTCGGCGACCTTGGCCGCTTCCATCAGGGCGTACCGCATCAGCACCATGTCTTCCTCGGCCGTGGTCCACGGCTGCTTGGGGCCTTCATCGGTGTTGACGACCGGGGCCCCGCACTCGGCCGCGAACCGCACCGCCTGCTTGAGATATTCCGTGCTGATTTCGGGCCGGCACAGCGGCGTGTGGGACGAGAGGCCCGAAAGCTTCACGCCGGCGGCCTCGCATGCCCGCTTGATCCGGTACGGATCGTCGAGCATCGAGACACTGTGGAAATAGCCGGCCTCGGAGAGCAGCTCCCGGCCCCAATGGACCATCGGCTCGACGTACTCGTAACCCAATTCGGCCGCTTTCTCGACGCCCCATTCAAAGGGCTTGTCGTCGTGCCGCACGTACTCGAGATTGATCCCCAGTTTGATGTCCGCCATCGTCACTCCCCCGTGGTCGAGTCGCAAAAAACGGCCGTCAGGCAAGGCAGTTTAGCGGGAGGCGGGGGCCGCGCGAAGCGGTTTTGATCCAATCCCGTCCCACCGCCGGACGAGAAATCTACCGTACCTCGAGGAACTCCGGCGACATCAGCAGCGACCACCAGAGTTCTTTCAGCGCGCCGGCCGTGTCCTCCTGATGGGACGCAAGGAAGCGCTGGGCATCGGCGAGTTCTTCCTTTGACGGCTTGCGCGACAGGGCGGCGAGGTAAAGTCGCTCGACGCGGCTGGGCAGACTCCCACCGCTTTGAACCGCTTGGGCGAGGGCGCCGGCGCCGCCAAACCGCGTCAGGCGCTCGAGGGTCTCCTCATCCATCAAAAACTTCAGCGACGCCGGGTCGTTGGGCTGCACATAGCCGTGCAAGCCTTCCTTGCTGGCGATCAGTCGCTCGATCGTGCGGCGGAACTGATGGGGCGAGAGCGGGCGCTCGACAAAATGACCCAGCGGAACGGCCGATTCGCCGTCCGCCGTATCGCCCGAAGCGACCGCCACGTCGGAGGCCGGGTCGATGCCCTGCCGCTCGAAGGAGTTGGTAAGCGCGATCGCCAGGATGAGCGGCCGAAGACGGCAACCCTCGCGTTCAAACTTATGCGCGAGCCGAGCCAGCAACCGTTGGCGTGGCGTCAGGCTTTCCCGTTCCGCGTCCGTGAGTTCTTCCCCGTTCTCCGTAACCGTGGTCGGCAGCGTCGGATCGGCGAATTCCCCGGCGATCCGGGAGCCGAACAGGTCGAGCCAGACTTCGTTAACCACCGCGGCGGCGAACTCCGTTTCGTCCGGGTTGAATCGCCTGCGATACCACGTCGCCGTCGCGTCCTTCAGGGAGATGTCCTTTTCAATCCAACCGGCTATGTCCTTCGCGAGCGTCCCCCGCGTCACGGGCGTTCGCGGGATCACCAGCGTCTTGGGCGATACCCTAAGTTCTTCCGTCGCGGGGGGGCCTTCCCGCCACAGGCGATCGGCCCAGAGCAGCCCAAAATACTCGGCGGACTCGGGCGAGGCGACCAATTGCGTAATGAGGGTGTCGCGGCGGTTGTCCTCTTCGCTTCTGGCAAAGGCCGTGATTTCTTCCGGCGTGGGCGGCCGGCCCACGAGCGTCAGGTAAGCCCGCCGCACAAAGGCGTAGTCATTCAGCTTTGGTGGCGGCCGGAAGGGTTTTTCGGTTGGTTGTTCTTCCGATGCCGGCTCATCGGCGGCGGGCGGTTCGTCGACCGACGGTTTTTCGGGCGCCGGTTCGTCCGCCTCGGCGATCGCTTCTTCGGCGATGGCTTCATCAATGCGCTCCGCCGTTTGACGCGGGGTAGCGACGGGCCGCGCCCCCGAGGTCCCCAACCCGGAAGAGCCCGTGCCGGCGCCCCCGGATGCACCCGCGGCCGCGCGAGGCGCCAGGCCGCGACTGCGCGAACCGCCGGCTTCCTGTTCGCCGCCGGAGCGGACCACTTCGCCGGCGGATTTTGCGGGCGGTAGATGCGTGACATAGCCGGTTACGCCAGCCACGCCCGCGGCGGTAACCAGGGCCCCACCGAGCAAAAGAAGGCCCTTGGCCGAGAGGAATGTCGCGCCGGTGGTTGCGGTCGCTCCGGCGCCGGTCGTCGCGACTCCTGTCGCGGAGGATGCGGCCGCGGTACCCGCGCCCGCTTCTCCGGCGCTCGAAGCCAACGAGGCGGCAACCGGGCCAGCCAAAGGAAGCATGGCCGCGGCGGCCACGGGCGGCGTGACATCGTCTCGGTCTTTGGATCGGCGGGTAGACTCCCGTCCGTTGCCGTGGGCGCCCTGGCCAGAGCCGCGTGCGGGGCTGGGACCCGTTTCGATAGAGATTTCCGGCGCCTCGAAGACGGAGGGGGGCAGACCCGCCGCGACCCGTTGCGGTCGGGTGTCGGCGGAATGGCCGGAGTCGAAAGAACGCATCGCCCAGGCCTGGAGGATTCGCGCGCGGAGGTTGGGCGGCCGGCGCCCGCCCAGCGCTTCCTCCAACAGCGAATCGACCAAGGTGTCCTCAGGATCGTTCATTCGTCTTGCTTTCGATGCAGTCGCGGAGTTGCTTCTTCGCCCGCTGCATCAGGTTCTTGGCGCCGTGTTCGGTGATCTCCAAGGCCGCCGCGATTTCCGCCCGCGATTTCCGCTCGTGAAAGCGGAGGTTCAGGGCCAATTGGGCCCGCTCCTTCAGCCTTCCAAAGCAATCCTTAAGGGCCTCCAGCAATTCCTCTCCATTGTCGTTTGTTGCCCAGCTTTCAAAAAACGACGCCACCTCTTCCACATCCGCCGCCGCGACCACCTTGCCCTCGCGACGCTTCTGCGAAATGAAAAGGTTATGCGCCACCCGTCGCAAGTAGGACGCGGTCGCCGCATGGTTGTAATCGTCAAAGGGCTTCTGCAATACCGTGAGAAACGTCTCCTGGGTGAAGTCGTCCGCCGAGCTGGGGTCGCACCCCAAGGCCCGCAGATACCGCCAGACCCCCGCCTGATGCGACTCGATGAGCCGCACGGGATCGAAACCGACCGTCGAGGGGGAGCCTTTCATCAATTCCAGCGCAGAAAAGGCGGGAATGTACTCAGCTTACGTCGGCCTCTCACGCCCAACCCACCGGACGCTCCTCTCTCTCTCCCTCGGGAGAGGGGGCATCGATCAGGCCGAAACACCAGGCCCGCTACCATCCTACCGCAATCGCAGGCGCGGAGCGAGGGTTTGCGGCGCAAGCACGAACGCTTTTCTAGGGAATTCGTTTCCCCAAGAGTGCCCACGCCGCTGATGGCCCATACCAAAAGAGGGTAAGTCAGCTAGACCGCAACTGTATTAGAATCAGCCACATGTTGCAGATTCGAACAGCGCAAAACAAAACAGGCGAGCTGGCGCCAACCGGAGTTGCTCGTCAGCCCGCCTGCCAGGTAATGGTCTCGGCTTTCATGAGGGGGAAGCCGGTTGGCATCCCACCCACCAATTTCGCAGCATTCACTGCGGTTTTCAGCCTGCCATCACGGTTCTCAGCGGCGCCTCACAGATGACGGATGTTCCCAGCCCGTCATCCTTCTCCGCTCCGACCCCGGCCTCAAGCTCTGTTCCGGAGCCTGCCACTGTTCCGGGAGGGATTCATTGCAACCCGTGTGCCAGTTGTACAGAGGCCGTGCAAAGGGTTCTCAGATGCAAGGGCGTGGGAAGCCCGCGGCGCGAGCAAGAAGCGAGCGTTATTCGGGATGTTCCCTCGCTTGCGCTTCGGGTTACCGCGTTTGATGCGCCTTTTTAATCACCACCAGCGGCGTGGGGATGGACTCGAACCCGTCTCGCTTCTCGGTCGGCTGCTGCACGATGCGGTCCACCACGTCCATGCCCTCCACCACCTTGCCGAACACGCAGTAACCGTAGTTCTCATGAGAATCGGCATTGACGTGGTCGAGACCAGCGTTGTTGCCGACGTTGATGAGAAACACGCTGGTAGCGGAATGGGCGTCAGCGGGGTCTCGCAGCATGGCGACGGCGCCCCGGACGTTTTTCAAGCCGTTGTGCGCCTCGTTGCGGATGGGAGCGCGGCCGGGCTTCTCCGTCAGGGTTTCGTCGAAGCCCCCGGCGACGAAGTAGGCGTCCGGCGTCACATGATGCACAACCATGCCGTCGTAGAAATCGCGTTGCACGTAATTGCGAAGAAAGCTGTAAACGGTCTGGGGAGCGTGCTCGGGGTCGAGTTCGACAGTGAACGAGCCGAGTGTCGTTTCGAAACGCACGAGCGGCGGTTTCTCGGGTCGGGGCGCCGGTCGAGCGGGTTGTTGGCGGGATTTGCTCCGGCCTGCGGGGACCGTGGATTCAGCGTCGGACCGCCGCTGGTCGCCCGCCTGATCACCAGGCGATTTCAGGCTTGCGGCCGGAGGCGACTCGCCGCTGCCTTGTCCACAGCCCGACACGACCGCGAGCATGGCCAACGCCAACAGGGACGCAACGGCGCCAACGGGTGAGAAGGCGAGATATTTCATGGGAAAGACCTGGTCCAGGTGGAGGTGGATTTCGAGCATCAACACTGTTTCCCAGCCTGCGTATTCTTCCAGAGGTGGGCGGTTTGACGCAACAGCGTTTTTCGCGACTCGACTCCGGCTCGGCTCGCGGTATCATAAGAGCAGCCTTCACGGACGCCTCGAGGGATTCCGCCGATGAGTGTGAGAACCGTCAACCTGCTGGTCCTTGTCTCGTGGATGACCGCCATGAGTTGGCTCTTCATCGCGAAAGTGCTGCCCCCTCTAAGGGGTGGCGATCCGCCGCAGTATTCTGAGTTGTTACCGGATGAAGGCGAGCAGGTCGCCATCGAACGGTGGGTCATCCGTCACGGAGATCGCGAGCTGGGTTGGGCGGAAACGCGGTTGCAGACCGCCCCCGACGCGTCCAGCGTGCTGGAAAGCCGGGTGCGGTTCGATCGCCTTCCGCTGGATGAATTCGCCGCGCAGGCCCTCGGTGGGCTGACCCGCATGGCCCAGGAATTGACCGGGGCCCGCGTCCTGGGAACCGTGAAGCTCGAGATGTCCAGCCGGATCGAATTCAGTGCATTGGGGGAAATGGAGCGGTTCACCAGCCACGTCGATATGGATAACATCCCCGACTTCATCGCGATGGAAGGCCGCGTCGAAGGCGGGCAATTGGTTGTCAAGCCAACCATGGCCGTCCCGCACGCAAGCCCCGCCGAGACGACACATCGCGATGGCGCCCGCCAACCATCCGACGGGAACGACCAGGAGTCCGCGGGCGAGGGCGACTGGCGGAGGCGTCCCTTGCAGACGATCACGTTTGAAGCGCCCCGCAACGCCCTGGTAAGTGACTCGATGTCTCCCCGCCCGAAGCTGCCGAATCTGAGGCTTGGGCAGAAGTGGACCTTTCAGACCTATCGTCCGCTGGCGGCCGGCGAGATCGCGATCGTCGAGGCTCACGTCGAACGCAAGGAGACGATCCGTTACGATGGCGAAGCGGTCGATACCCACGTTGTCGTCTACCGCAACGATGCCGGTAGCGGATTCAGCCTGGCGCGGGAGCCGATCGGGCAGCTCTGGGTACGAGACGACGGCGCCGTGTTGCGACAAGAGGTGCGGGTCGTAGGTCTGAAAATCCTTTTCGAACGGCTGCCATGATCGAGTTTCGCAACGTGTCTCGCAGGTACGGAAAGCGGACCGCCGTAGCGGACCTGACGCTCACGGCGCCGGGGGGCGAAGTCTTTGCCTATCTCGGTCCCAACGGCGCCGGAAAGACGACCACCATCAAGATGTTGGTGGGGCTGTTGCAGCCGCACGCCGGGGGCATCTCGATCGGCGGGGTGGACGTCCGCAAGCAGCCCCGCGAGGCCTGCCGCCTACTCGGCTACGTGCCCGACCAGCCGTTTCTGTACGACAAGCTTTCGGCCCGTGAAACCCTGCAATTCGTGGCGGGCATGTACGGAATGGGGCAGAAGGAAGCCGCCGACGCGATCGAACGTCAGATCGCCACGTTCGAGTTGGGCGGCTTCTGTGACCGGCTTTCGGAGGGCTACTCCCACGGTATGAAGCAGCGGGTGGTGTTTGCCTCGGCCCTGGTCCACAACCCGCGGGTGGTGGTAGTGGACGAACCGATGGTCGGCCTCGATCCGCGCAGCATGCGATTGGTCAAGGACCTGTTGCGGCGGTTTGCCGACGAGGGTGGGGCCGTATTCATGTCCACGCACACGCTGAGCGTGGCGGACGAGATCGCCGACCGTATCGGCGTATTGTCCCAGGGAAGGCTGCTGTTCTGCGGGGCCGTGGGTGAGCTGCGGGAGCGACTGGCGGAGCGGGACGGCTCGCTCGAGCGGCTTTTCTTGAAACTGACGGAAGAGATGGATGACGACGCCGCGACGGCCGAGGCGTTGGCCGGCCCCGCGCTGGCCGGGCGGACGGCGGCCGCCGCGGTGGGCGCCGGCCAGGAGATGGGAGACGCATGAGCGCGTCGACGAGCCAATGCCGCGACGCACCGCGATCCGCGACCGTCTTGCGCGGCGGCGCCAAGGTCGCCCGACGCGAGCAGGCGATGTTTTGGTGGCTGCGGAACCGGCTGGTGTGGCGGATGGTCGCGGAATGGGCTACCAGCTCGCGGCTGCGGATGTCGATCCTGGTGGGGCTTTCGCTGCTTTTCTGGCTCGGCCTGTTCGCGGTCTTTCACGAGAGCTTCGTGCTCTTGGCAAATTCGGTCTCGCACGAGCCGACGCGGGCGATGGTCGCCCATAAGATCTTCAATATCTTCTTTTTTGCGCTGTTGATCATGCTGGCGGTCTCCTCCGGCATCATCATGTACAGCGCGCTGTTTCGCAGCGACGAGGTGCGGTTCTTGCTGACGCAGCCGATCTCGGTGCGGCGGATTGTCTCGCACAAGTTCCAGGAGGCGGTGGCGTTTAGCGCCTGGGGTTTTCTGCTGATGGGCAGCCCGATGCTGATCGCGTACGGCATGAGCGTGGACGCTCCCCTCTACTTCTACGCGATGCTGGTCCCCATGCTGGTCTCGTTCGTGGTGATCCCGGCGGCCTGCGGGGGACTGGCGTGCATGGGGGTGATCTACGTCGCGCCGCGCTTTCGCCTGCGGTTGATTGCGACGCTGGTAGCCGCGCTGGTGGCGGCCGGGCTGTACCTGGGCCTGCGCCTGTTTGTGATGGTTCAGGAGAACCTGCAAGGGGCGGCATGGCTGTCGGAGATGATGGGCCGGATGGAGTTTGCCGAACAGCGGCTGCTGCCGAGCTGGTGGCTCAGCAGCGGCCTGTTGCAGGCCGCCCACAACGAGCCGGCCTCGGCCGGCGACCAGCCCTGGCGCGACAGCGTCATGTTCCTCGGGCTGCTCGTCTCCAACGCGATGATGGCCACGATGGTGCTGGTCGAAATCGGCCATCGGGCGCTGCGGCCCTGTTACAGCCGCCTGCAGGGAATGGGCGGGAGCAACCGGCGGGCGAGATCGTCCGTCTTGGACCGGCTGGTCCGCCTTCTCGCCTGGCCGCTACCGCCGGCGACTCGCCTCTTGATCGAAAAAGACGTGCGGCTGTTCCGCCGCGACCCGGTGCAGTGGTCGCAGTTCGCCATCTTCTTTGGGCTCTTGGCGCTGTACTTCATTAACATCCGCCGGTTTCAATACGACGATGGGATGCTGCTGCGGTGGATGAACATGATCGGTTTCTTGAACCTGGCGGTGGTGGGGCTGATCCTTTCGACGTTCACCACCCGGTTCATCTTTCCGATGATCAGCCTGGAGGGACGCCGCTTTTGGATTTTGGGCACGCTGCCGATACATCGCGAGACCATCCTGTGGAGCAAGTTCTGGTTCGCGGGGCTCGGCTCCGCGCCGCCGTGCGCGGCGTTGATCTTCATCAGCGATTGGATGCTCGGCATTGTGGCCACCACGCCGGTCATGGCCTTGATCCACCAGGTCACATGTTGGTCGCTGTGCCTGGGGCTGGCGGGCATTGCGGTGGGGCTGGGCGCCCGGCTGCCCGACATGCGGCAGAATTCACCTGCCCGCATCGCCGCCGGCTACGGCGGCACGCTCAACCTGGTGCTCAGCGGCATCTTCATCGTGCTGACGGTGCTGATGACCGCGGCCCCGAGCTACTTCGTGCTGGAAGCCCGCGATTTGGCCGGCGCCCATCGCTATCTCGCCGATACGCCCGCGACCCATTTCTTGCTGGGCAGCAACTGGGCACTGGCCGCCGGAGTGGCGGCGACGGTCCTGCTCGGGGCGGTGGCCACGATCGTGCCCTTGAATATCGGAATTCGCGCGTTCAGGCGGCTAGAGTTCTGAAATCACTTCTTCACCATCGTCGCATCATACCGCCCGAAGAGCATCCGCCCGGCGCTGGTCTGGTGGACGCTGGTGACGGTGACGTGGACGGTTTCGCCGACGCTCTCGCGGCCGCCTTCAATGACCACCATCGTCCCGTCGTCGAGGTAACCGACGCCCTGGCCTTCCTGCTCGCCAGGCTTGATCACCAACACCTCGAGTCCTTCGCCGGGCAAAAAGACCGGCTTGAGTGCGTTGGCCACGTCGTTGAGGTTGATGACGTCCACGTTATGCAGCCGGGCCACCTTGTTCAGGTTGTAGTCGCCGGTGACGACCTTGCCGCCGAGGTGCTTGGCCAAGAGCACGAGCTTCATATCGACCGGCTGGCCCGCCATTTCGGGCATGTCGCGGTCGAAGATTTTGAAATCGACCCTGTCATTGCTCCGCAGGCGGTTGAGGATGTCGAGCCCGCGGCGTCCCCGTCCCCGGCGCAGCCGGTCACTCGAATCGGCGATTCCCTGCAACTCCCCAAGCACGAACCGCGGCATGATGAGTTGGCTGTCGAGGACGCCGGCGTCCACCACGTCCGCAATGCGGCCGTCGATGATAATGCTGGTGTCGAGGATGTACGGCTTGAGGGTTTTCACTTCCTTGGCGAATTCCACGTAGGGAATAATGAAGCGGAAGTCGTCCTTAGTTTGCGCCAGCAGACTGATGCACATGTAGCACAGGATGACCGCGATGAGAATGCGGACGAATCCGCCGGCCTGCTCGGACACGTTCAGGGACTGCGCCAAGGGCTGAAACGCGATGCCCGCGACATACGTCAGCAAGAGCCCCACGATCAGCCCGAAAAAGACGCTGGAAATGACGTCGATCCGCTTCGAGGGAAGGAACATGTCGGCCGCGATGACCGCTCCGGCGAGGACCAGCACGCCGATGAAGATCCACCACAGCGCCCAACTCGGCAGCCCCGTGGCGACCGTGGAGTTGACGAACGAGGCCCCGGCGCCGGCGGCGACCACCAGGAAGACGATCCGCAAAATAATCAAGAACATACGCGAGCTGCGCCTCCCGAGACTGCGTGGGACGGGGTGGGAACGAAACGGCCAACCCTTTTCGGCCCGGCCGCTTGCGGGGTGGATAATCCCGCTAGTATATCCAGGGGGCCGTTGGTTGAGAATGCCCCAGTTCGGGCCTGTGGAGACGAGGCTCAGACGCCTGGGAAACGGATGTTCGCCGCCGCTTTGTCATAACTCCGCTCGAAATCGACCGGCACCGCCGTTTCGAAGGCAATCCAAAGCGGCAACGTCGGAAGCGGGTCGCCCACGCGGCACGGCGTGAGCCAACTCTCCAGCGTCCCGCCGGCGCTCCTGGTAAGGGCACGATACGCGACAGCCAGCGGCGGCGGGGCCCGGTCGGCGTCGCCGGCGTCCACGGCCAGCAGGTCGAACAACTCGGCGTGAAGGCTGACGGCGCTGCCCGTCACGATGTCCACCACGATCGCACCGTGCAAGGACTGCAAATATCCCGCGATTTTGCCGGCGAAGGCCCGGCGATGCTCCGGACGATCTTTGTTGTTCGGGCTGACCAATTCGATAGCCGCCACAAGTTCCGATGCTGCGTCGGACTGGTAGATTTTGACGGACACGTCATCGAGGCGAGCCAAATCAATCTCGTAGACCGTCACCGGGTCGGGCGGCGACCAGGCGAGGGCGGTCGCCGCTTCTCGTGTCGCGCGGGCCAATGGTTGCTCCACTGACGCGTCCAACCAGCGCTCATCCTTCGCGGCGACGTCGACTTCCACGAGTGATCCCCACCGCACCTGTGGTTCGGCAAAGTAACCATCCGGCAGGCACTCCGCGTTCAGCGTTTCTGAAATAGCGCTAGCCCAGGCGGAATGGAATCCTTCCCACTTGCGGCGTTCGCTGAGCGGGGGATGAAAGTGGTCGAAAAGGGGCATGGCTCAGAACCCGGCGAAAAACCATCCTACCTCGAACGCCATTTTCACCGATTCATGGTCGTGATGCAATTACAGTGGCAGCTTCAGCGTCTCGCAGCCGATCCGGCCGAGGGCCACGCGGAGCCGTTCGAACACCGCGTCATCGCCGCCGTAGGTTCCTATGATCGCTCCGCCGGAGCCCGCGAATTTGGCCGTGGCGCCGGCGGCGCGGGCCACGTCCACCATCTCGACCTGGGCCCGTGGAATCTTCATGATCGACCGCCGCAAATCGAAGTTCGCGTCGATCACGCGGCCCAGCTCCTCCGCGTCGCCGGCCAGAATCGCCGCGCGGCCGCGGTCGGTCAGTTCCGCGAACTGCCGCATCGCCGCTTGCACGGCGCGGTCGCCGGCGTTGTAGCGGCCGCGCAGGTCGTTGTGCGTCACCTCGGTCGGCTCGCCGGCGTCGGCTTTGTACGAGACATACAGCGGCGGCAGCGTGGCGACGTCGAGCGGTTCGTACCGGCCGCACTTCAGACCGCAGATGGTCCGGATGTTCGCCTCCGAGAAGTCCATGTAAACGGCGCCGCCGTAAACCTGGATGACGCGGTCCTGCAAGCCGGCGGTGATGCCGAGTTCCTCCATCTCGACCGACAATACCAACGATGGCTGGGCGGGCCGCGGGATATCGATCCCATAGAACTCCATCAGGCACCGCAGCGTCGCCACGATGATCGCGCTGGAACCCGCCAAACCCACCTGCCGCGGGATGTTGCTTTCGTACCGCAGGGCGAAGGTGTCGTCCGAAAGCGGAAGACCCTGCTGGCGGCAGAACTCGACGAACTTCTTGACGGTCGCCTTCACCAGCCGCACCCCGCCGTAATACCCGTGCGTGAGCACGTCGCGGTGCAACTCATCCACGTTGCGAAACCGGCAGCGATCTTCCTGGCTGAGTACGATGTCGATCTCGTCCCACTCGTACATCGTCACGAGGGCCCGAAACGCCGGGACCACCACCGACAACGTCTTGCCGTGGTAACCGTCGGAAGGATTGCCCACAAGCCCGGCCCGGGCATAGGCGTGGTGGCGGATCAGTCGCATGGGGCGGGGACGTACTTCACAGGAACCGAACGAGACCGACCGCCCATTCTAGCACGCGGCGCAAACGGCGACGATTACCGGTTTAGCCCGATGAAGAAGCTGAACGTCTGTCCCTCGTCAAAGGTGGCGTCCATCACCGGGAAAGCGAAGTCGAGGGCGATGGGGGCCGGGCCGAGCGCCGGGACGAAGATGCGCAGGCCCACGCCGGGGGCCACGCGGAAGTCGCGGAATTCGACGTCGGTCTCCACCGTGCCGAAATCGCAGAACGTGGCCAGCTTGAGCATGTCGTCGGCGGTGATCGGCGCCTGGTACTCCACGCTGCCCAAGAAACGGAACCGTCCGCCCGTCACCACGCCGTTATCGACGGGCGAGGCCCCGCGGAAATCGAAGCCGCGGAGCGTCGAGTAGCCGCCCGCGAAGAAGTTTTCGAACAGCGGCGTCTCCTCGCCGGAAACGCCCGCCCGCAGCAGGTAGGAGAGCGTGTGCCGGCCGGAGCCGTCGGGCCGCTCGAGCATCAGGAAATACTGCCGGAAGTCGATCGTCCCCCGCGGGTAGTTGAAGTCGCCGAACGCCTGCTCGTAGGCCAATTCGAGGAAGAAACCTTCGGTGGGAGAAAAGGGATTGTCGCGGGTATCGTAGTCGATCCCGACGCGGCCAACGTAGAGATCGTTCTGTCCCTCGACGGCGTTGAGGGCGTCAACGGTGGTGACGCGGAGGTCGTCGATATCGACCCGCTCGGCTCGGACGGCCGCGGAGAGCGAAATATCGGGCGTGAGCCGCCGGCCGACTTGCAGGCGGCCGCCGCCACGTTTTTCATCATAATCGAAGTAATTTCGCGTAAAGTAATAGCCGCTTGCCGAAAAGCTGAAATCCGTGCCCAGCAAGTACGGCTCGGTGAACGTGACGATATACCGATGGACCTCGGTGCCGGGGAGGGCCTCCAGCCGAAAGCCCTGGCCGGCGCCCCGCCACGCGACGCCGTTGAGGAAGTCGTCGAACGTGGTCGGAATTCGTGTGGCGTCGAAGTTGCGCTCGTCGATGACGATCGATCCGGTAAGGCCCGCCTCGGAGTTGATGCCGGCCCCGAGCATGAAGCGGCCCGTCTGGGCTTCCCGCACCCACACGTCAAAATCCGCCATCCGCGGGCCGGAAAGATCGGCGGGCGTCAGATCGATCGGCCCGTTCGTAAAGGGCGGAAGTATGGGTTCCGGTGGCTGTCGGGGGCCGCCGAAATACGGCGCCGGCGTCGCGGCGCCGCCCACGCCAATGCCGCCGTTTGCGGCGTAATCGCCCGGCGGCCCATACGCGGCCGGGCGGTAAACCTCATCGGCCGGCGCCGACGACGCGGGCTCGTTGGCCCGCATCGGCCGCCGGTCGTACACGCTGTCCCCCCAGCGGCGGTCTTCCACGGCGGGAACGGCGCCGAATTCACTGTTTGGACGGAAAGGATCGGCCGGAGCGTAGCCGCCATCGTACTCGCCGGGCGATTGCCCACGGCAGGTCCAACCCTCGCCGGCGCGATAGGCGTCTGTCGGAGGCGCCGGGACCGCCGCCGCTGCTTTGGCGGCCTGGGATGGATAGCGCGGCGTCGGCGCGTTCGTTCTGTTTCGATACGGGATGACCACGATCTCAATCTCGACCAGCCGTTCCGTCTCATCCATAAACGGCGGTTTGCGGGTCTCGACGCGCCTGTCCGTCGGCCCGTCTCCTTTGAGCCAATCCGGCGCCCAGTCTCCCCAGGTTCGTCCGGGACTCTGCCCGCGGTAGGTCGGCGCCCAACCACGGTTCGGCGTGTTCGTGTGGCCCTGGCCCGGACGCATTTTGGGGAACGGGCTTTGCGGGTCCATCCCCGGCTCCTGCATCTCTCGCGGCTGAAGCAGCACCTTGGGCTCCACGCCGCGGTGCGGTTCGGACACGAACAACTGCGACGCCTTCAGCCGCCGCTCGAACGCCCGCACCTTGTTGATGTCGATGATTTCGCCCGGCTGCAATTCGCCGGCCCGGGTGAGCACCACGCTTCGCCGCGTGTGCGGATACTCGCCTTCGATATGCACGCGAATTTCACCGACGCGGTACTGCTCGCCCTCCGCGATGGCATACACCAGGTCCAGGGCGCCGGGCTCTTCATGAAAGCGGGTGTCCGCCTTCACGTCGGCGTACACGTATCCTCGTTCCCCGTACAAATCGGCGAGCAGGCGGCGGTCGCGGTTGAGCATCCCGAGATCGAAGAACTCGCCGTCCTTCAATTCCAGCCTGGCCAGCAACTCTTCCGTGGGAAAGACGGAATTGCCGGTGATCGACAGGTTGCGGACGCGATAGCGGGGGCCTTCCTCGATGACGAAGGCGACGGTCGCAAACCGCTTGTCGTCGCCAAAGACGACGTCCCGCCCGACCTGCGCTTGAAAGAAGCCGAGGCTGCGGTAGTAGGCGGTCAGGCGATCCACGTCCTCGTCGAGTTGCTGCCGGTTGAGCTGGCCCTGAATGATGTAGAACCAACCTGGCTTCGTCTTGATTTGCGTTTGCAGCCGGGCGTCGGAGGCGATGACGTTGCCGACGAAGTCGGTCTCCCAAATCCGCGTGTAAGCGCCCTCATCGACGACGAACACGATCCCCTGGTCGTCGTGGTCGGCGCCTTCGGCCACGGTCACTTTAGCGCCGTCATACCCCTGTTTGCCGTAGAACTGCTCGATTTTTCGGCGGGCCTCGTCCACCATGTAGACGTTGAGCGAGTCGCCCACCTTCACGCCGCATTCTCGAATCAACACCTTGTCGCGAATGCCCTTGTTGCCAAGGACCTTGATGAACTCCACCGTCGGCCGCTGGACTACCTCGTACACCACGACCGGGCCATCGGCGGAGGCGACGGTGCGGGTCCGCACGTCGGCGAACATGCCCGAGGCCGCGAGGCGCCGGACGTCGCCTTCGATCGAGATCGAGTCATAAGGGCGCCCGACCCGCGTTTGCAGAAAGCCGCGAATCTTTTGCATCGCGTTGGCGGCGGCGCCGACCACGCGGACGTCGGCCACCGGGTGGCCTTCGTAGGATGTGTCGGGGGCGGGCGTCTCGTCCCTGGGATCTGGAAATCGCTCGTCATAGCGCTGGGCGACCGCGGCGCCCGTCGGCGCCAACAACCCGACGGCAAGCGCGAGCGCGGCGAGGGCGAATGCGCATAAAGGCAAAGGCAGACGGTCAGCGTCCTGGCGCAGGCGATTCACGGCGCGGGGACCTCTGGAGCGGACGGATGCGGACGAGGTGAAAGGAAATAGGTCGGAAAGAAATAAACGATCAGCGCCGAAGCGGCAAGGGGAATTTCAACGTGAAATCCGGACCGGGCACGTCGAAATCCGGCGCGAGATGACATCCCCGCGAGTCGACCGTCGATATGGGCGGCCCGAGCAAGCGAATGATGCCAGCAACCGAGGAATCCCGAAATCCGCGCGCTTGCAACTAAACATCCTGCCGCCGCCGGCCGATAAACCTCACGCGCCGCGCTGGCGCGTGCCGGGGAATTGAATTGCTAGCACGAGAGGCGCGGAACCGTTCGCTCGCGGGGGGGCGGCCGCTAAGGGCTATGTCTGTGTCTGGTCTTTCTTGTGGGGCGTTACGGAATGCCTCTCACGGGTGGCGCCGGCGTTGGCTGGCGTTTCTTCTGGCGCCGCTGGTCGGCTGCGGCGTGATGGGCTGCGCGCTGATTCCCGAGACGCTGCATCAGCCCCAGTTCCACAATCCCTTGCCGCAGCTCCACCGGGTCGCGGTGCTGCCGTTCTTCAATCAGTCGGAGAACCCGTATGTCGATCCCGACCTGGTCGCGGAGCGGTACATCCATGAATTGCAGACGATTCCCGGGTTCGAGGTCGTCCCGCTGGGGTTCGCCAAGAATGTGATGGCCGCCAGCGGCATCCGCGGTGATACCCGCGGCGACTTCCGAAAGCTGGCCCGGCTAATGCAGGTGGACGCCGTCGTCGTTGGTTCCGTAACCGAATACGATCCCTATTACCCGCCGCGGATGGGGCTGGCGGTCGATTGGTATGCGGCCAGCGAGTGTTTTCACCCAATTCCACCCGGCTATGGCTTGCCGTGGGGTTCGGCGGAAGAAGAGTACATCCCCGACGAGATCGTGCAGGAGGCGGAGTTTGCGCTGGCGCGGGCCCAGTTGGCGACGCAGACGCCGCGGCCTCCGGAGCAAGGCACGGGCGAGTCTTCCGACGACGAGGACGCGACCGATCCCGACTCCGACACGCCGGAAGCGATTCCCCCGCCGTCTTTTCCCGGGCAGACGGCGCAATCGCTGGCCGTCGACGTTCCGTCGTCGGCTAAACGGGCCCTCGCTTACGCGTCGGGCTCCGCCTCGCCGCCTTCCGACTTCCCACTTCCGCCTTCCGACTTCCGACTTCCGACTTCCGACTTCTCTCTGCTTCCGCCCGACTGGCCCGACCCGAGCGGCTTTGTGCCGGACGCGCCGCAGCCGGCGCCGCCGGCGTGCCGGCCGCAAGATGGGCCGGTATTGACGCATGTGCGGGTGTACGACGCGGCGGACGGCGACTTCACCGCATCGCTACAGCATTGGTATCGCTTTCGCGTGGACGGCCGTGGTGGCGACTGGCGGGGCGTGCTCCAGCGGAGCGACGACTTCGTGCGGTTCTGCTGCTACCAGCACATCACCAGCATGCTGGCGTCGCGGGGCGGCGCGGGCAAAACGCGAGTGGTGTATCAGTGGCCGCTCAGCCGATAGGAGAGAAGGCGGAACGCGATTGCGGCGACCGTCCGTCGCCGTTTCCGCAGGCCCGCCCCTTCCCGCCGAACCGAGGCCACGGTTCTCGCCGCCCGCCCAATTGCCTGCCCGCTGAGATCGCTTAGGAGTTTTTCGTGGCTGAAGACATCAACGTGCTCGCTCTGATGAAAGGCGGCGAACGGTACATCTTCTTGTACGACGACGCGAATCGGGCCGAGACACTGCGGACGCTGGGCCGGTTCGCCTCGAACCCGGAGTTGAGCTTCACCTGGTATGACGCGGCGGTGCTCAGCCAGAAAATTCGAAAGCAACATCAGGCCCAGCAGGCGGCGGAGCAGACGATCCAACACGACTTCGCATCCCGGCGCTTTCCCGTCGACGGGGAGCTTGGCGACTGGGACCTGGATGAAGCGGCGTAGAAAAGCGGAAGTTGGAAGGGGACGGCCGCGAAACGGCGACGTTCCGTCGCCGGCTAAACGGGTGGTGTCGCCTCCCACCTTCTGCCCTCGCTTGCGCGTTGGGCTTCGCACTCGAACTTCCGCCTTCCGCCTTCCTACTTCCCATGCGTTCCACCGTCGCCCGTTTTCTGGCCTATCTCGCCGCCGAGCGGAATGCGTCGGAGCTGACGATCAAGAGCTATCGGGAAGACCTGACGACGCTCGTCGACTATCTGACGGACGGATACGGGGGAACGCCGACGCCGATGGAGGTCGCCACGCATGACCTGCGGAGTTACGTCGCGGCTTTGACGGAGGCCGGTTATGCTTCGGCGACCGTCGCCCGCCGGCTGGCTTCGATGCGGTCGCTATTCCGCTTCGCCCAGCGGGAAGGGCTGGTCGAAGCCAACCCGGCCAAGCCGCTCCGCAATCCCCGTCGCGGCCGCACGCTGCCGCACTTTCTAACCGGCGAGGAAATCTCGCGGCTCCTTTCGGCCCCGCCGCTCGATGCGCCCGCGGGCTACCGCGACCGGGCCATCTTGGAAACGATGTACTCGGCGGGCCTCCGCGTGAGTGAAACGGTCGGGCTCTCCGACGGAGATATCGATTTCGAAGACTCGATCCTCACGGTCCGCGGAAAAGGCAAGCGGGAACGTCTGGCGCCGCTCGGCTCCTACGCCATCGACGCCCTCCGCGCATGGCTGGATCAACGCACGCTGCATCGCGCAATCAAGCCCGACCGAAACGCCCCGGTCTTCACCAACAAATTCGGCCGCCGGCTGACCAGCCGGAGCGTGGCCCGGATGCTCGAGAAATACATTCTCGTGACGGGCCTGGACACGAAGACGAGCCCGCACACGCTGCGGCACAGTTTCGCCACACACCTGCTCGACCGCGGGGCCGACATCCGCAGCGTGCAAGAACTGCTCGGCCACAAGAGCCTGAGCACGACGCAGATCTACACGCACGTGACGACGGCGAGTTTGAAGGCGATCTACGAGAAAGCCCACCCGCGGGCGGGTTGATAGCCCCGGCCATTGGCCGGGGAAGGGCGGCCGCCAACGAGCCCGTATTGATACGGTTGCAACCTATGAACCGAGATTCCAAGAAAGGGGCGTAACCCCCAATACTGGGTCGCCGACCGAGAACCGCTTTCACCGTCTCTCCCTGGCCACTGGGCAGGGCTATGGTCAAAGAGATGAAAGCCGGAGCGTAGCGTCTCAAGCGAAGATGTAGCCTTCTTCGCCGTGCTCGGCGTAATCGAGCCCTTGGATTTCTTCTTCCTGCGCCACGCGGAGTCCCATGGTGGCGTCGAGGATTTTCAAGAGGATGAGCGTCACCACCGCCGCGTAAACCCAGGTGGCGAGGACGGCGACGATTTGGCCGACCATCAGCATGGCATTGCCGTCGATCAGGCCGACGGCGTCACCCTTCTCGGTCAGATTGTTCACCTCCACGGTGGCGAAGACGCCCGTGAAAATGGCGCCGAGCGTGCCACCCACGCCGTGCACGCCAAAGGCGTCGAGCGCGTCGTCGTAGCCGAGTTTTGCCTTGAGTTTGGCGACCGCGTAGTAACATGCGGCGCCGGCCGCGGCGCCGATTAGAATCGCCGGTAATGGCTGCACAAAGCCGGAAGCCGGGGTAATGCACACCAGTCCCGCCACCACGCCGGAGGCGGCGCCGAGCACACTCGCCTTTCCGCGGGTCACCCATTCGATACTGGCCCATGCCAGGCCGCCGGCCGCGGCGGCGAAGTGGGTGACCACGAACGCGCTGGCGGCCAGCCCGTCCGAGGCCACAGCGCTGCCGCTGTTGAACCCGAACCAGCCGACCCAGAGCATCGCGGCGCCCAGCGCCGTGTACGTCATGTTGTGGGGACGCATGTCTTCCCCGCCGATGCCGATCCGCGGGCCGATCAGGTACGCGCAGATCAGGGCCGAGACTCCGGAGCTGATATGCACGACGGCGCCTCCGGCGAAATCGAGGGCGCCTCCGGCGATTCCCGGCCCATACGCCAGAATCCCGCCGTCCCATACCCAGTGGCACAGCGGGCAGTACACCAGCAGCCCCCACAGCATCAGAAAGACGACCATCGTGCAGAATTTCATCCGCTCGGCAAACGCGCCGCAGATGAGGGCCGGCGTAATGATGAAGAACATCCCCTGAAAGACCATGTGGGTCAGCCGCGGGACGGCGCCCTCCATCGGCGTGACGACCTCGCCGGCGTCGGCGTCGTAGTGCCGCTGCACGTTTTGCATGCCGAGGAATTGCAGGGACCCGATCCATTGGTTGTGGGGGTAAACCTTGCTTTCCGGGTCGTCGGGGTCCGCCACGCCGCCAAACGAGAGCGAGTACCCGACCAGCGCCCACAACACCGTCATCAGACACATGAGAAACACGCACTGCATGATCACGCCCAGCACGTTCTTCTTGCGGACCAGCCCGCCGTAGAACATCGCCAGCCCCGGCGCGGTCATAAAAAGGACCAGCGCGCTGGACGTGAGCATCCAGGCGTTGTGGCCGGCCATGGCGGCGCCTTCTTCCCCCGCCAGTTCCTCGACCTTGGCCGACAGCGCCTCGAGATCGGCCGCCGTCGCTTTCGGCGCATCGGACTCGAAGAACGTGTCAGACGTCGGCTCCCCGTCCAAGTCGGTCGTGGGCGCCGCGGCGCCTGCGGGGTCGTCTTCCGCCGCCGACACATCCCTTGAGAAAGCAATCGCCACGCCCACGGCCAGAAGCGCGCACAACATCCTCGCGGTCATCCAGTGAGACATCGTCATTCCCCAAAATGCAGAAGGGACTACAGGCGCCGCGCCGCCTCCGCCTGCCGGCCGTCCACCCAGCCAGCGGCGGCGTGGTTCATCGGTGGGGCCACCGACCAGAACGGCCCGCCCCCAATCGATGTACGGCAGCCAGAGTAATGACTCACGGCCCGAACGTACAGTGGGCGGCGCGTCCGAGGCGGAAGCGCACGACGCTCGTTTAGCCGTCGCCCGAACGGCAAACGACGCCCGTTTAGCCGTCGCCGGAACGGCGACGGCGGCGCCACGGTGGCGGGACTCAAAGCTCCGGGATCGGTTCGGCGGCGGCAATCGGTTTACCTTCCCACGTGGCCTTCCCGTTCTTATACGTGAGCACGCGGCTGCGGCTGCCGGGAGCGGGGGGAACGTCCTTCTTCGGTAGCCATTTGCGAAGCTCGCCGACCACGGCCGCCGTCGAGCCTTCCCCGGCCAGATTCCGCCACTCGTTGGGGTCGGCTTGCACGTCGTACAGCTCCTCGCTGCCGTCGGCGTAGCGGATGTACCGCCAGCGGTCCGTGCGGATCGTGTGGTTGCCTTGATTATGCGTGGTGATGGCCGGCCAGGGCCGCTTGGCAGTGGCGTCTTTCAGTTGTTCCACGAGGCTGTGGCCTTCGAGGTTTTCGTTCGGCGGCAGTCCACAGAGTTCGAGGAGGGTGGGGTAGATGTCCAGGAGTTCCGCCGGCTGATCGCATGTCGCGCCTTCCGCTACGCCGCGGGCGGCGAAGATGAGTGGCACGTGCGTCGATCGCTGCCATAGCGTGTTCTTGCCGGTGATCAGCTTTTCGCCGATGTGGTAGCCGTGGTCGGACCAGAGGACCACGAGGGTGTTGTCGGTGAGCCCCTTCTTGTCCAAGGCGTCGAGCACGCGGCCCACCTGGCTGTCGACAAAGCTGACGCAGGCCAGGTAGCTCCGCACGTGGTTCTTCCACTGGTTCGCCTCCCTGAGAAATTTCAAACGCGGCTCCGGCAGCCGCCAGTGCAGGTACCAGGAGAACCGCGGCGTGTCGTCGCGGTCGTTTTCCGGCACGGGCGGCAGGATGAGATCTTTCTCGGGATAGAGATCGAACCATTGCTGCGTGGCGTAGCACGGCACGTGCGGAAGGAAGAAGCCGACCGACAGGAAGAACGGCTCCTTCGGGCCCTGCTCGATTTGCTCCATAGCCCAGGACGCGACCTTGTAATCGCCCTTGTCTTCGTCGCGGTGCGGGAAAACGCCCCAATCGACCAGCGGGTGCGGGGCCGGCGTCTTCACGAGCTTCTTTGGCGGCCGGGCGCCAACGCTCGACGCGGGACCGAGAAATTCGAACTCGTGATCCGTCCGCTTCCGCCCGTATTCACCGTGATAGACCTTCCCCGTCGAATACGTGCGGTAACCGTGCGCGGCCAGGTATTCCGGCAGACTCACCATGTCCTTGAGCCCATCGACATCGCGAAACCACGGGGCCAGCCCGTAAATGCCGGTGGTCGAAGGCCGTCGCCCGATCATCAGGCTCGTCCGCGACGGATTGCACAGCGGCGACTGGCAGTGGGCGTTGGTGAAGAGCGTTCCGCGGGCGGCGAGCCGATCGATATGCGGCGTCTGCGCCTGCGGATGCCCGCGAAGGCAACCGACCCAATCATTCAGATCGTCAATGGCGATAAAGAGGATGTTGGGTTTCTTCGCTGGCTCTGCGGCCAAGCCGCACGCGGCGAAGCAGGCGACCATCGTAGCGACCGGCAGCAACGGACCAAGACAGGTTTTCGCAGGCATGACGCGGTAATCCAAAGAACGGGGGGGAGCATGTTTACCCTTACACGATACCAATGGGCATCGCCGACTGCCATTGACGCCCTGCCGGCATTCTCTAGAATCCGGCGGTCTTCGCAGAAGTTGCGCTAAGTCATTTCCCGCGTTCACAAGAACGATGGCTCATTCCGTGCCCGAATCCCCCTTCCCGCGGCCAGAAGACGCCCCCTCCCCCGGCGCGCTAGAAGCCGCCCGGCGGGAGAAGCTACGAAAAATTGCGGAGTTGGGACTCGATCCGTGGGGCGGCCGCCTCGATGATATCACTGCTATCGTGGCGGCCCGCGAGCGGATTGGCGAGGTGAAGTATGTTGTCACCGAAACCGGGGCGGAAGTCGAACTGCCCGATCTTTCGGCGGCCGGCGCGGATTTCGACTTTCGTGCCTGGAAAGCCGAGCAAGGCAAAGGCGAGATTTCCGGCCCGAAGGTCCGGGTCGCCGGCCGCATTATCCTGCAGCGGCCCACCGGCAAGCTGATCTTCGTCAACCTGCGGGACCGCACGGGCGACATCCAGCTCTTCATCGGCAAGAAGCAGGTCGGCGACGACTGGGAACTGGCCCAGCAATTCGATCTTGGCGATTTGATCGCGGCCGACGGCATGCTCGGCGTAACGAACACCGGCGAGGTGACCGTCTTCGTCGAGAAGCTGTACTTTCTGGCCAAGAGCATCGAGCCGCCGCCGGAGAAATACCATGGGCTAAGCGACCCCGAGCTGCGGCAGCGGATGCGATATCTCGATCTCACGTATGGCGAAGGGGTGCGTCAGCGGTTTGTAGCGCGGAGTCGTGTGGTGCAGTCGATTCGCAGCACGCTGGCCGACCAGGGTTTTCTGGAGATCGAAGGGCCGACACTCCATTCCATCGCTGGCGGGGCGGCGGCTCGTCCATTCGTCACGCATCACAACGCCCTGGATATCAAGCTGTACATGCGGATCGCCCTGGAGTTGCACCTGAAGCAACTGCTCGTCGGCGGGATGGAACGGGTTTACGAACTCGGCCGGGTTTACCGCAACGAAGGGATCAGCCCCAAACATAATCCCGAGTTCACCATGCTCGAGGTCTACCAGGCCTACGGCGATTACCGCAGCATGATGGACCTGACCGAGTCGCTCATCCTTAACGCGCTGGACGCGATCGGCGCCGGGCGGCACGTGAGATACGGCGAAGCGACCATCGACTTCACGCCGCCGTTCGCCCGCAGGCGCTATGACGAGCTTTTTGCGGAGCATACCGGCGTCGATCCCACGGACCATGACGCTATTGCCGCACTTGCGGCCGAGATCGGATTCGAAACGGCCGGCCGGCACCGCGACGTCATCAAAAACGACGTCTTCGAAGAGAAAGTGGAAGACTCGCTCGCGGGCCCTGTCTTTGTGACCGACTACCCGGCCAGCATCTGTCCGCTTACCAAGCGCAAGCCGGACAACCCGGACGTCGCTGAGCGGTTCGAACTTTTCATCCAGGGGATGGAAGTCGCCAACGCCTACACCGAGCTAAACGATCCCGATTTGCAGCAGAAGCTGTTCGAAACACAGCTTGCGGGGCTATCGGACGAGGAATCGATGGCCAAGATGGACCACGAATTCATTCGCGCACTGCGGCACGGAATGCCGCCCGCCGGCGGCCTCGGCGTCGGCGTCGACCGCCTGGTGATGCTGCTGACCGGCTGCCAGACGATCCGGGATGCGATTTTGTTTCCGCTGCTAAGACCGAATTGATTTCAGATTTCAAATGACAGATGGTTTGATGGAGACTGGGAGCGGAATTCAGACACCCAATCTGCAATCTGCAATTTGAAATTCGAAATTGAAAAGCCATGGACGGCGCCATGTACAAACTCCTCCTTTGTTTGAAGTATCTCCGCACGCGGTTTATCGCGCTGGCGTCGATCATCAGCGTCACGCTCGGGGTGGCGACGCTGATCGTGGTCAACTCGGTGATGGCCGGATTTACCAATGAGATGCAGAAGCGGATTCACGGCATTCTCTCGGACGTCGTGATCGAGGGCTACGGTCTTTCGGGCTTTCAAAACGCGGACGACGTGGTTGCGCGGATTCACGAGATCGGGGGCGACCGCGTCGCAGGGGTGACCACCACCGCCCACGTGCCGGCGATGCTCAACTTTCAGTTCCGCGGGCAGTGGGTCACGCGGCAGGTGAATCTGATCGGCATCGACGAAGCGACGTACGCCGACGTGAGCGACTTCGGCGAGTTTCTGTTGCACGAAGAGAATCGCCGACGGATTTCCTTCGCGCTGCGGGAAGGCGGTTACGACGACCGCCTGCCGAAAGAGACGGGTTGGGAGCGGCGGCGGCGGTATGCCCTGTTGCAGGCGGCCTACGAAGAAGAAATGCGGCGGATTGAGGAAGCGCGGACGCCGCGGCAATTCTCGGCGACGTACCCTCACCCTAACCCTCTCCCAGAAAGAGAGGGGACGCGGCGGTTGACGGAAGAGGTTCACGTGCCGCCGCCGGTGTTTGATGAGCCGAATTCACAGGAGCCACCTGCGGGCGCAGCACGTGACCTGGCGGCCACGTCGCAAGCGGCGGTCACCGATCCCTTTGCCACGGCCCGGCCGGCCGGACCGCCGCCTCTGGCCGGCGAGAGCGGCCAGACCGGCCACCGGTTCCATCCCGGCGAAGAGCAATTCACCGGCATCATCCTCGGCATCGGCCTTGCGCTCGTCCGCCGGCCGACCGAAGAGGGCAAGAGCGAAGATTTCTTCCTGTGCGCTCCCGGCGACGACGTGAAGATCACCGTGCCCACCGACGGCGCCCCGCCGCAACCTGTCAGCGAGAACTTCACCGTGGTCGATTTCTACGAAAGCAAGATGAGCGAGTACGACTCGACCTTCGCGTTCGTGCCGCTTGCCAGGTTGCAGGAGATGCGGGGGATGATCGATCCGCTCACGGGCGAGCGGGCAGTCACATCGATTCAAATCCGCCTCGAGCCCGGCGCGGACGTCGCGGGCTTTCGCGACGAACTGCAGGCGGCGTTTCCCTCGGCGCAGTACCCCTACCGCATTCAAACCTGGAAGGACATGCAGGGGCCGCTCCTGGCCGCGGTCCAGCTCGAAACGACGGTTCTTAACATCCTGCTGTTCTTGATTATCGCGGTGGCGGGCTTCGGCATTCTCGCCACCTTCTACATGATCGTCGTCGAAAAGACGAAAGATATCGGCATCCTCAAGTCGCTGGGGGCGCCGAGCGAGGGCGTGATGAGCATTTTTCTGACCTACGGGCTCGCGCTGGGAGCGCTGGGCAGCGGCGTCGGGCTCGTCGCCGGCGTGCTATTTGTGCGGCACATCAACGAAGTCGCGTATGGCCTGGAAATGATCACCGGGCACGAAGTCTTCGACCCGAACATCTATTATTTTCGCGAGATCCCCACGATTCTCGACCCGCTAACACTCGCCTGGATCGTCGCCGGGGCGATGGCCATCGCCGTGCTCGCGAGCGTGCTGCCGGCCCTGCGAGCCGCGCGGCTGCATCCTGTGGAGGCCCTTCGTTATGAGTAGCGCCACGCTAGTGACCGATGCGGAAGTCACGGTCGAGCAAAGTCGGGCGCCATTGCGCCGCCGCACACCTTACCGCGAGCCGCCGAGCGACACGGTTGTCGCTGAGGCGGTCCTCGAGGCTCGCAACCTCTACAAATCGTTCCGCAAGGGCCGGTCGATTACGCCGGTGCTCCGCGGGATGAGCGTTTCTCTCGAGCGGGGAAAACTCACGGCCATCGTCGGCCAGAGCGGCTCCGGCAAGAGCACACTGCTGCATCTGCTCGGCACGCTCGACGTGCCGGACGCGGGTGAAATCCGCTTCGACGGCGACCGCATCGACAACCTTCGTCCCCGCGGGCGGGACGTTCTGCGAAACCGCTACTTCGGCATGATCTTCCAGTTCTACCACCTGCTGCCGGAGTTGACGGCGTTAGAAAACACGCTGGCCCCGGCCATGATCGGGCACAGCGTGTTCGGCTACTGGATGAACCGGCGAAAGCTGCGGCGGCGGGCGGAGGAACTGCTCGAATTGGTCGGCCTTTCCCACCGACTGTCCCATACGCCGCGACGGCTTTCCGGCGGGGAGATGCAGCGAACGGCCATCGCCCGAGCACTGATGCTTAAGCCACAAGTTCTCCTGGCCGACGAACCGACCGGCAACCTCGACAAGGCCGCGGGCGACGAAATCCTCCGCCTGCTGCGGACGCTGAACGAGCAGGACGGCCTGACCATCGTCATGGTCACCCACGATCCCAAGATCGCCGCCCAGACCGACCGCGTGGTGCGGCTGGTGGACGGCAAGGTCGAGGAGACGTAGGAGCCCCGCTGCCTGAGCGACGGATGGCTCCGCCCCGGGGTAGCGCGGCGTCCAAGCGACTATCGCCCTGCAGAAAATACGCGCGTACAATACCACGCCTGAATGGACGTGCGCACCATGGAAACCAGCCTCACCGTCGAGAACTATCTGAAGGCCATCTACCGGATCACGGCCGAGCGCGACAAGCCGGCCGCCACCGGTGAAGTCGCGGCCGCGGTCGCGGTCTCGCCCGGCGCCGCCACCAGCATGCTCAAGTCGCTCACGGAAATGGGGCTGGCGACCCATGCCCGCTACGAGGGGGTCACCCTGACCGACAAAGGCGCCGCGGTGGCCCTGGGCATTATCCGGCGGCATCGGCTTATCGAGCTTTTTTTGCACAGAACGCTCGGCCTTAGCTGGGATGAAGTGCACGAGGAGGCCGAGCACATGGAACACGCGGTGAGCGACCGGCTGGTCGATCGTATCGAGGCTTACCTCGGCTATCCCAAGCTCGATCCGCACGGCGATCCGATTCCGTCGGCCGAGGGTGTCGTCGCGTCGCTGGATTACGCCGCGCTGGCCGACGCCGAACGAGGCGCGACGGTCCGCATCGTCCGCGTTTCGGATCAATCGGCCGACTTTCTGCGGTTTCTCGCCGACCGGGGCGTCGCGCTGAACGCGGTGTGCGAAGTCGTGGATCGCCAACCCGCCGCCGACATGCTGGAACTGCGGGTGGGGGGGCAGACCGTGACGCTCGGGCTGGAGGCGGCGCGACTGCTACAAGTGACACCCGTCTCGCGTGAAACGGCCACGATTTCGTCCGCCGACATATAGCGATGGATTCCCGCGTTTTTTCCAACGATGTCCTGGTCGCGGTCGTGCGGCGGTTCCGGCCGGCCGCGGCCGTCAGTGAGATTGCGGCAGCGCACGGTTCGGGTCTTAGCGACGCCACCGTTTGGCGGGTGGACACAACGGAAGGGCCGCTGCGGCTCAAAGCGTATCCGGGAAAGGGCGCCGCCGCGGCGGCGTGTTTCGCCCGCCAGTCTTTGTTGGCGGAACTCGCAAACCGGTTGCCCCTGGTGGCGGCGCCGTTGCCGACCGCGGAGGGCAAGTTCACCTTCGCCACCCAAGAGTGTTGCTGGGAACTGACGCGGTGGTTGCCCGGGGAGCCACTGCCCACTGGGAAACTTCCGCCGCAAACGATTCGCGATGCGATGCGGGCGCTGGCGCGATTTCATCTTGCCTGCCAGGAGGCGGGACCCGTTGATCGGCGAAAGCCGGAGGCGGCGCGGGATCGGCTCGAGCGGCTGCGTTCGTGGTATGCAAAGCCGGCGCCGACGCCAGCGAACACGCCGCACGTCGCCCTCCGAGAACCGTATCAACGGCTTCGTGACGCAGTTGGCGGAATCGGGCGCCCAAGGCTGTTGGAACTCGAGTGGCGCCTGGCCGAAGCCGCGGATGTGGAAATGCCCGTCATACACTGCTGGGGAGACGCCCGACGGGAAAACATGCTTTGGGACGGGACGACGGTCACCGGGCTGATCGACTTCGCCGCGCTACGGCTGGACAGCCCGGCCGTGGACCTTGCGTCACTCGTGGGGTCGCTGTGCGAGTGCGATCGATCGGCGGCCGCGGCGGCGATGCAAGCATACCACAGCATCCGCCAAATCGTTGTGGAAGAGCGCCGGTTGACGGAGGCGCTGCTGGCGTGCTGGCCCGTCTTGACGGCGGCCAATTGGCTGACGTGGCTGGGCGATCCCGAGTTCATCGTCCGTGACCCGGCCGCCGTCGCCCGGCGATTGGACGTAACCTTCCGCCGCTTGGCGCATCCATGCCAATAGGTGGACAACCGGCTCGCGGCGGGGCGGGAAGCCGCCGGCAAGCTGCGTTGACCTTCGTCGGCGCCAAAGTTACAAGAATGGGCGGCGCGTCCCTCGCTGGGGGCGTGTTTGCCTGGCGCCAAGGCGCTATGCCCCGATCCTTTACCCGTTTTGCCGTCCCCTCAACATGCTGAAACGCTCCTTCACCGGGTCCGGGTTTCCTTGTTCTTGGGTCCGCTTCGTCGCCGGGGCGGCGTTGCTGGTCGCCCTGCTGGTGTTCGCCAATGAGCGGGCTTCTGGCCAGGCGGGGACGGGGGGCGCCACCGATTTCAATGCCCCGACCGGCGCCGGCGCCGGTTTCGGCCGCGCCGGGCTCGGCGGCAACGTCTTTGAAGGCGGGCTGGGCGAGGGCGACGCGGGCTTCGGCGCCGGCCTGCCCGGCTTTGGCGGTGGGTCCGCCCAGGAGATCGAGGTTTCCGGGCGGTTCGTCATCGACGAGGGGCGGCAGGGCTATTTGTTTGTCACCGCCAAAATACAGGATCCCTGGTATCTCTTCTCGCTGACGCAGCCCGCCAACGGCGGTGGGCAGAAGACGACGGTCGCCCTTGAGAAGACCGGCGCATTCCAACGCACCGGGCCGTGGCGGGCCGACCGTCCACCGAAGATCAAGCCGGAAGAAACGATTCCGGCGGAGGGCGACCTGCCCCCGTATGTCCGACCGTTGCAAGAAGTCTATCTCGACAAAGTGACGTTCGTCGCCCCGATCGAAGTCGCGGAAGGGACCGACCCGCGGTCGCTCGCGATCCGCGGCGAAGTGGATGGCCAGATATGCAGCACGTCGTGCAAACCACTGGGCTTCATGGATACGAGCTTTCAGGCCCGGCTGGTGGAAGGGGAAGCGCGGGCGGCGCTGATCCAGTTCGCCGCGCAAACCGTTGCCGCGGCGCCGCCGTCCATAGCGTCGGATTCTGAACCGCAATTGGCCGAAGCGACGCCTCCCGAACCGCTCGACGCCGCGACGTGGGCCACCCTTATCGGACTGGGCCTGATGGGCGGCCTGCTGCTGAACCTGATGCCGTGCGTGCTTCCCGTGATGGGACTGAAGATGATGTCGTTCGTCGAGCAGGGGGGGCAAAGCCGGCAGCGGATCCTGGCAATCAATCTGGCCTTTACGGCCGGCATTCTGGTCGTGTTTCTGTTGCTCGCGACGCTGGTCGTCGTGATCGGGCTGAGTTGGGGCGAGCAGTTCACGCAGACGTGGTTCAAGGTCGCGCTGACGGGCTTCGTCTTTGCGATGGCCCTCAGCTTTCTCGGCGTATGGGAGATTCCGATTCCCGGTTTCGCCGGCGGCGGCGCCGCCCATGAGCTTTCGCGGAAGGAGGGGCTCACCGGCGCATTTTTCAAAGGCGTGTTCAGCACGATCCTGGCCACCCCATGCAGTGGCCCGCTCTTGGGCGGGATTTTTGGGTTTCTTCTGGGAAAGCCGGCCCACGTCCCTTACGTTCTCTTTGCAAGCATCGGCATCGGGATGGCGCTGCCGTACCTGCTGATCGCGGCGTTTCCGGCGCTTATTCGCTTCCTGCCTAAACCCGGCGCCTGGATGGAAACGTTCAAACAAGTGATGGGCTTTGTGCTGCTCTTGGCCGTGGTCTATCTTTTCTACACGCTAAACGAGGCATACGAAGTCGCCACCTTCGCCCTGCTGATCGGCCTCTGGTTCGCCCTGTGGCTGGTCGGCCGCACGCCGATCACGGCGTCCCCCGCCAAGAAGGCGGCGGCCTGGGTGGGCGGCCTGGGCGTCGCCGCCGCGATCGGCGTATGGAGTTTCATCTACACCGTGCCCGGCATGCAGGATTACCTCTGGCCGAACCGCGAGACCATCGCCTGGGAGGACTACAGCGAGCCAAAACTTCAGGATTTGCTCAGCAAGAATCAAACGGTCATGCTCGACTTCACGGCCGATTGGTGCCCCACCTGCAAGTACAACCTCCACTTCGTGCTCGATACCGAGACGGTCCGTGAGGTTATCGAAAAGAACCGCGTGCGGCCGTTGGTCGCCGATTGGACCGACTACGCGCCCGAGATCAAGGCCAAATTGCTGGAATTCCGCAGCAACTCGATACCGCTATTAGTGATCTTCCCCGCCGACAATCCCGACGAGCCGATGATCCTGCGGGACGTCGTCACACAGAACCAGGTGGTGGCCGCCCTGGAAAAGGCGGGGCCCTCCCAGCCGCTGCCCGGCGGCGAGCCCGCCACCACGGGTGTCGCGGCGCGGAGCAGCCCCCTTCCACCGGGAAATCGGTGAGCGAACTGGCGAAGTGGCGAAGCCACGCGACAGAATTGACATTGCCTCGGCCCCCTCAGGTTCCGTATCTTCAAGCCGTTAGCCCCCGGCTTTGCCGACGAACTCTCTGTTAGGACGACCCGGAATTCAGCGTCGCGTTCGCAAAATTCCCCTGACGGAAGCCGTGGCTAACATGGCGCCCTTGCTTACGCTTCGGGCCCTAAAGTCAACAAACTCCCCCAATCCTGGCAGCGCACGGAGGTGGCTTCCGATGAGTACGATTAACGGCAGCGTGGGGCAACGGAATGTGGGGGCTCATCCCGGCCGCAATGCGGCGTCCTTCGCCGGCGGCGCCGGCGACGGGTATCCCAGCCCGGTGGAGCGGACTGAAATGGCGGCCCCATCTGGCGCCGCATCGCCCGCGGCCGACCTTGCGTCGCACTTGCAAGACCTCGCCGTGGCGGCCCCATCGACCACCGTGCTCAACTACATCACCCGCCGGCTGCTGCCGACGGCCCACGAGCGGCTGGCCGACGTGTTCCCGGAATTCGGCTGGGTTCCCGACGGTCTGGGATACAGCGGTTTCTCGCCGCGGCAGGATTACGCCGGGGCCCGGCCGGAAGTCGGACGTCGCCGGCTGCTGGCCTTCCAGCCGTGGGGCTTTGTCGATGAGAGCGGCGGCTCGCAGTCGTGGTGGTCGTATCTCTTGGGATCGCGGCGGCCGACCGTCGAAGCCTTCATCGACGCCGCCACCGAACTTGCCCAGCGGGCCGGCGTCGAGCCGCCCCCCAGCCCCCGCGATTACGCCCGGCAATGGTCGCTGGCGTGGCAGGCGATTCGTGAACAGGATTTGGTCGAGGCCTTCCTCGCCTGCAGCCATTGGGCCCTGTGCACGCCGGCGGGCGAGCCGCTCGTTCGCCGCGTGCGGCAGACCTACGGCTTCGACCCCCGCAACATGAGCGACGTGCCGCTGGGCCGGTACACCACGCCGAAGGAGTTGGGAGACTACCTCCGCTCGTGCGGCTTCACGGCCGACGAGATCGAGCGGTCGAAGGTGACCCGCGACTCGCGGCTTTCCGGACGGTTGCTCATCCCCTGGCGGGACCGCTTCGGCCGGCTTCAAACGGTCATCGCCGAGGATTTCAGCGAGCAAAACGCGGCGCCGAAGCGGCTCTACTGGCGGCGGGCCAAGGAGGAAGACCTGTTCGGACTCGATTGGGCCCTGCGGGACGGCGCCAGTTTTGGGCACGCCGACCAGGCCCGCGAGCGGCGGCTCGTCGTTGTCCAGGAGCCGTGGGAAGCCCTGTCGCTTCGGACGCACGGTTTGACCAACGGCATCTGCTGCGGGCCGCTGAATGGAGATCTCGATCCCGGCGATTGCCAGAAGCTGTACGAAGCGGGCGTCCGCCGCCTGACGCTGGCCTACGCCGACACACCCGAGGGACGCCGGGAAGCGGCCCGCACCGTGGAGGCCAGTTTTTTTGCGGCGCACTCGCCTGAGGTCGTGGTTCTGCCGCCGGGAAGTTACGCGACCGCTTCCACGCCGGCCTTGTGTGTTGACTTGATCGGCCTGGAGAAATTCCAGCAGCTTGCCGCGGGCGCGTTGCACGCTCTGGCGTTCACCGCGAACGAGATGATCGACCGCCGGCTGGGACCGGCCCGGTCGCGAGGCGTCCTGCATCCGCTGGAGATACACTGGCCGCAGGCGGAAACCGCCAGCGGCGACGGCTACGGCGTGCGGGATCACGCCCTGCTGGCGCTGCTCGACGAGGCGGTGGAGTTCGACGGCCGCGTTTACCGGCCCGGCCGCGAGCGGGATTTGGACGAACGTTTCTGGCCACCGATCCTGAAAGTGACCGGGGCCTCGTGGGAGCAGATTCGTTCGCGACTGGCCCGCGGCACGGCGCCGTTTGGGCTCTCGCGGGAGGGCCTGGCCGACTATGAAGGCCTGATGCGCGACCTGTCGACCGCCTACCACGACCACGACCAGCCGCGGTTCGAGTGGTTGATCGTGGAAGCGGCTGGGCGGATTCGCCCGCGCTACGCGGGTTCGCCGCCAGTAGCGGCGGCCGTGGTCCGCACGCCGCCCGCCAGGCGGCAGGCGGTTCGCGAGGAAGAACAACAATGGCACGCTCGCGAGCAGGAAGACCCGCTCGCCAAAATCTGGCGAATGGCGGCGCCGACTTCGCCCCAATACGCCGACGTCAGTCGCACGGCCTACCAGGTCTGGGAGGAACGCGGCCGGCCGGCTGGCGTCGAGCAGGAATGCTGGTACGAGGCTGAGCGGCGGTTGGGCCTGAAAAAGCGGTAGGCGGCCGGGCTGGCCGGAATGGTGTCCCGGCGGGGGTCAATGGTCCTCTCGCGCCTTCGAACTCCGCCACGCCCGAGGATGCCACCGCGAGAAGAGCTTTGCCCCCCTCCCGCGCCCACAATGCGTAAATGACCTGGACTAGGGTGGCTGTCACCTTTTTCATCTCACGGAGTTGAGCCGCTATGGCCTTCGACCCATCCGCCGCGTTTCGTTCCTTGTCCGAGCACTATGCCGTCGCCAAGGACTGGCATTTGCGCGAATTGTTCGCCGCGGATGGGCGGCGGGCCGAGGCGATGACCGCTTCGGCCGCGGGGCTGACGCTCGACTACTCGAAAAACCGCGTCACGGAGGAGACGATGCGGCTGCTCTTTGATCTGGCCCGCGAGGCCGGCGTGCCGGCGTATCGCGATCGCATGTTCTCCGGTGAGAAGATCAACGCGACCGAAGGCCGGGCGGCGCTGCACGTCGCCCTGCGGAATGTTTCCAACACGCCGATCCTCGTGGACGGGCACGACGTGATGCCCGAAGTGAACCGCGTCCTCGACCAGATGCGGCGGTTTTCATCGGCGGTACGGGACGGCTCGTGGACGGGCTACACCGGCCGGCGGCTGACGAACATCGTCAACATCGGGATCGGCGGCTCGGACCTTGGCCCCGTGATGGCGTACGAAGCGCTCAAGCCGTTTTCCGATCGCTCGCTAACCGTGCGGTTTGTCTCGAACGTGGACGGCACGCACATCGCCGAAGCCCTGCGAGACCTCGATCCCGCCGAGACGCTCTTTATCATTGCCAGCAAGACCTTTTCAACGCAGGAAACGATGACCAACGCCGCCACCGCCCGACAGTGGTTGGTCGAAAAGCTGGACGATGAAGCCGCCGTGGCGAGGCATTTCGTCGCCCTCTCGACCCATGCTCCGGCGGTGCAGGAATTCGGGATCGCCGCCGAGAACATGTTCGAGTTCTGGGACTGGGTCGGCGGGCGGTACAGCTTGCCCTCGGCGATCGGGCTGCCGGTGATGATCGCCATTGGGCCGGACAACTTCGACAAGCTGCTCTCCGGTTACCATGCGATGGATCGGCACTTCGCCGAGGCGCCGCTGGCGAAAAACCTCCCGGTGATCCTCGGCGTGCTCGGCGTGTGGCACAACAATTTCTTTGGCGCCGAGAGCCACGCGATCTTGCCGTACGACCAGTATCTCTCCCGCTTCGCCGCATATTTCCAGCAGGGGGACATGGAGAGCAACGGCAAGTCGGTCACCATCGACGGACAACCGGTCACCTGGCAAACCGGTCCCATCGTATGGGGCGAGCCGGGGACCAACGGCCAGCACGCCTTTTATCAGTTGCTCCACCAGGGCACGAAGCTGGTCCCCGCCGACTTCATCGGCTTCGCCAAGAGCCAGAATCCGATTGGCGATCACCACGCCAAGCTCATGGCCAACTTCATCGCTCAAACGGAAGCCCTGGCCTTCGGCAAAACGGCCGAGGAATTGCGGGCGGAAGGCGTGGCCGAAGACCTCGTCCCCCACCGCACCTTCGCCGGCAACCGGCCCACCAACACCATTGTCGCCGATCAGCTCGATCCCCACATCCTCGGCGCCTTGATCGCGCTTTACGAGCACAAGATTTTCGTCCAGGGCGTCATCTGGGGGATCAACAGTTTTGACCAATGGGGTGTGGAACTGGGCAAGGCCCTGGCGAAGAAGATTTTGCCGGAACTGACGGCTAGCGAGGAGCCGAAGTTGTCGCACGACAGTTCGACGAATGCGTTGATACGATGGTTTGGCCGAAAAAGACTCCCGACCCGTGTTGCGGCGGAGTCGCGCTAGGGGTTCGTCCCTACATGCCTGGCACGCGGATTCCCTGCGGCGGCAGGCACAACAGCGGGATCGCCAGCGAGGCGTAGCCGAGCAGCTTCCGCAGCGGGTCGAGTTGGCGGCGGTCGTTCGCCGTCGGTGGATGGTCGATGCCTAGAAAGATCACCAACAGGACCATCACCCAGCCGACATATACCTCCCAAAACACGACAAACGCGATCACCGCGAACATGAACCCGCGGGCCAGGGCGTGGGCCCGCCGGCCGAAAAGGGCGTACAGCACGTGCCCTCCGTCGAGCTGGCTTACCGGAAACATGTTCAGCCCGGTGATGAAGAGCCCGAACCACCCGGCCATGAAGTAAGGGTTGAGCTGGTTCACGCCAATGAACTGCCCCGGCTCGTAATTAGGCACGCCCATCGCATAGATGAGGAGGCGGGCCGCCCACGGCACGTCGATCAGGAAGCTCTGCGTGGCCGGCTGCGAGAGATCGAGCCGGTATACGCCATAAATCAAGATCGGCACGGTCACGACCAATCCCGCCAGCGGACCGGCGATGCCGATGTCGAATAACTCCTTGCGGTCGGCCTGTTTGCCGTCCATCGCAATGACGGCGCCCAAGGTGCCGATGGGATTGAGTGGCATCGGGATGAAATAGGGCAGCGACGCCGGCACCCGATAGCGCACCGTACCCAGAAAATGTCCCATTTCGTGCGTCAGCAGAATGCTGAGCGTGCAGGCGACGTAGATCAGGCCGATGTCCCAGTTGGCGATGATCAACCGCCGGACATCGATCGAATCCTGCGGTTGGGCCAGGTCCCAATGCGAGACGCCCACCCAAAAGCACGAAACACACGTGGCCGCAAAGAGGATAACCGGCATCATCCATCGCCGCCCGCCGCCCGAACGTGCGGCCGAGCCGGTGGTCGCGTCTTCCTCCGCGTCCGTTTCCGGCGGCTGGCCGAGCATCTCCGCGGTCAAGAACTCATCCTCCGGCGCGTCCGGCGAGGCGGCGTCCGTCGCCTCTTCGGAGACTTGTTCTGGACGGGACGAGACGGGCGACGGCGACAGGGAAGATTTCGAAGCATGCGACATGGCCCCAGAATAGCCCAGCGCGGCCTTCGGCCGCAACCAAGAGGAACCACAGATGAACGCGGATTTCTTCTGCGTCCGAGCCGAGCCCGTAAGGAAGCGGCCCCCGCGTCCGTTAACCCTGCTGCGGCCACTCCCTCACGGTCGTGGCTCGGTGTCGATTTGTTGCGGCCACTCCCTCACAGAACCACCGATCGCGAACCGGATTCCGGCGCGGTCCAGACGTTCGCCAATGTTCAGCAGCGCCTTGCTCAGATCGAACGCGGGCATCAGTAGCCGTGGATTTCGGGGTCCCAATCGAACACTTCGACCATGGTCTGCCGCGGGAGACGCAACGCCGCGAGTCGCAGTCGCCGCTCACGCTCCGACATCTGCGGACCGCAATCGCGGATGAGCCTCGCGAGGGCCAACTCCGCGAGCGACTGGTTCAAATCGGCTACCCGCTGCAGCTTCTCCTGCGGCGACATCCTTCGGATCGCTTCATCGAGCATCTCGCGGACTTCGGGGGCGGTGTCGTCAATTCCAGGCTGCATCGCGCGGGCTCCAGCCGCAAGGGAACGCCCAAGCCGGCAAGGGCGGGCGAGCCGCCCATGCCACCCTCGTGGGCCGCGCACGTCGCGCCGCCCCGGTTCGCTGTGTATAATGAGTTGTTTCAACCCGCCCCGCATCCACCTCGAATCATCTATGTCGAAGTCGAGAAAGCGGCCGACCGACCAGCAGCGGCCGACCCGCCCATCCGCCGATCCCGCCCCTGCCCGGGAAACAGACGCAGAGCGTCGAGCCCAGGACCACGCCAGCCTGGTGGAGGTGTTGGGCCCGCCGGTCATCATTCTTACGATCCTGGCGCTGGCTGGCGGGGTCGTCGCCGCGCTGGTAGCCGCCGACTATTACCACCAGGCCCCGCCGGTGGCCCAGGCCACGTACGTCGGCCGGCAATCGTGCGTCCAATGCCATCAAGAGCAACACCAGGACTGGCTCGGCTCCCACCATGACCTGGCGATGGACGTGGCCAACGAGGAAACGGTCCTCGGCGATTTCTCGGGCGTGACGCTCGAGCATTACGGGCCCACGTCCCGCATGTTCCGCGACGGCGACAAGTTCATGGTCCGCACGGAAGGCCCGGATGGAACGACGCGGGACTACGAGGTGAAATACGTCTTCGGCGTCCATCCCTTGCAGCAGTACATGGTGGAGGTCGAGCGCGAGCCTGGGCAGCCGGAAAGCGAAGTCGGCCGGGTGCAGGTGCTGCGGGAATCGTGGGACGTGGAGCGCAAACGGTGGTTCTATCTGATGCCGCCCGACGTGGACGAACGCATTTTGCCCGGAGATCCGCTCCACTGGACCGGCGCCGCGAGCAACTGGAACCACATGTGCGCCGACTGCCACTCGACGAATCTTGTCAAACATCACGACCCGAAAACGGATAAATACCACACCACGTTTTCAGAAATCGACGTCTCCTGCGAAACCTGCCACGGGCCGGGCAGCGTGCACGTCGAACTGGCGGAGAATAAATGGTTCTTCTGGGACCGCGAGCAGGGCTACGGCCTGCCGGACCTGACGAGCGACCCCTACGTGAAGATGGACACCTGCTTCCGCTGCCACTCGCGGCGGCGGATCATCAAGGCGGGCTCCTGCGGCGGGCAGGCCTTTTACGACAACATGATCAACGAACTGCTGATGCCGCACACATACTACCCCGACGGGCAGATCCTGGACGAGGTGTACGTCCACGGCTCGTTTATCCAAAGCAAGATGTACCATGCCGGCGTGAGCTGCAGCGACTGTCACGACCCGCACACCGCCCGGCTCAAGCAGGAAGGCAACGCGGTTTGCACCACCTGCCACATGGAGAAGGGGCATCTCGCGGTGAAGTACGACACGCCCAAGCACCACTTCCACGAGAAGGGCGGCACGGGCGCGAGCTGCGTCGAGTGCCACATGCCCGAGTCCACTTACATGATGGTCGATCCGCGGCGGGATCACTCGATGCGGAGCCCCCGGCCGGACCTGTCCGTCGCGCTCGGCGTGCCCAACGCCTGCACGCGGTGCCACCTCGACCGGGCGAAGGAACTCGTCGATCCGGCGCTGGCGGCGGCGCTGGGCGACGATTACGGCCAATGGATGCAGGCGAAGCGGGAAGGCGATGAAGCGGTGGCCGCCGCCCTGGCCGAGGTGGATCAGTGGTCGCTCAAATGGGTCCGCGAATGGTACGGCGGGGAAATCGAAAGAACACCCAGCGTGGCCACGGCGCTCAAGCCGGCGTGGGACCAGGTGGCCGGTCCGCAGACGATCAAGGAACTCGAAGACATCATCTTCGACAAGGAAACCCCGGCCATTTTGCGGGCCACGGCCTTAACGGCGCTGACCGGCGTGGATTTCGAGCGGGCCACCGAAGTCGCCCGCGAGATGCTCGATGACGCCCGGCCGCAAGTCCGCATCGCCGCCGCTGGCGTTTTCCGCGACTTTTTCACCGCCAACGCCGCAGCGGCTCGCGACGGCGATGCGCTTACGAAGGACATCGCGGCGCTGGCGCGGCGGCTGAAGGACCAGCTTCGCGGCGTGCGAGTGGAGGCGGCCCGGGCTCTCGCCCCGGTGGCCGGCAGCATCCGCGGACGCTCCGGGCGGGAAGCGTTCGCCGCCGCCCTGGAAGAATACAAGGACAGCCTCGACAACAACAGCGACCAGCCCGGCGCCCACGTCGCGTACGGCGCCCTGTACGAAGCCCTCGGCGAAAGCGGCTACCTGGAAGACCCCGTCACCGCCCAGCAAAAGGCCATCGCCGCCTACCGCGCCGCCATTCGCATCGCGCCAGGCGTGGCCGGGCCGCGGTCGAACCTGGCGGAGCTGCTGGAACGGACCCGTGGCGAGCAAGCCGCCGAAGAGGTCGCCCGGCTCCGACGCGAGGAACTCGCGTTGATCGAGCGAGACGCCAAGTTGGCCCCCAACGTCGCCGGCCTTCAGTACCAGCTTGGCATGGCGTATTATCTGCAAGGAAAGCTCGACGAGGCCGAAGCGGCTCTGAAAAAGGCCACCGAAATCAACCCCAACGAACCGCAATTCTGGCTGGGGCTGTGCCTGCTGCTGGAGCGCCGCGAGAAATTCGAGCAGTCGCTCGCGGCCGCCAAGAAACTGGTCGAACTCGACCCGTCTAACCGGATGTACCAGCAGGTGCTCGTCCAGCAGCAAATCCAAGCCGCGCGGGGACCAACTGAAAAGCCGCTTCCGAACCACTAGCCGTTCCGCCAGCGGCTACTGTCTATGGGACCGGCGCCATCTGCCGGTCGCCCCCCCAACCCTGCCGCGCACGCCGTATGCAAGATCCAGTCGATCCGAATTCACCGGGAGATCACCACCGCGCCCGCTCATTGGGCGGTCCATGCACTTCCCTTCGCCAGTCCGTTCGCTACCATCACGGTTTGACGCCAAGTCATCGCGCATGACCAAAGGAATCTGCTATGCCCCTGCACGCCCTGGCCGGCAAGCCGGCGCCGCCGGAGTTGCTGATTGACGTCGCCGCGCTGGAACGAGCCTATTACGAAACGGAGCCCGACCTGACGGACCCGGCGCAGCGGGTAGCGTTTGGCACCAGCGGCCATCGCGGAACGCCGCTGAGTGGCTCATTCAACGAGGCCCACATTGCCGCCACCACGCAGGCCATCGTCGAGTATCGCCGCGGCGCCGGGATTGACGGGCCGCTGCTCATCGGCAAGGACACCCATGCGATCAGCACGCCCGCCGAGCGGACCGCTTTGGAAGTCCTTGCGGCGGCGGGGGGCGAAACGTGGATCAGCGGGGCGAGCGAATACACACCCACGCCGGTCATTTCGCGGCTGATTATCGAGCACAACGCGAAGCAGGCCGCGGCGGGCCGAACCGGCGGCTTGGCGGACGGCATTGTCATCACGCCTTCGCACAATCCACCATCCGACGGGGGATTCAAGTACAACCCGCCCCACGGCGGACCGGCCGACAGCGATATCACCGGCTGGATTCAGAGCCGGGCGAATGCACTGCTCGAAGCCGGCTGGAAGAACATCGCGCGGATCCCCTATGAACAGGCGGCCGCAGCCGAGCGCGTCAAGAAGCGGGATTTTCTCACGCCATACGTCGCAGGTTTGGAGCAAGTCATCGATTTCGATGTGATTCGCGACGCGGGGATTTCGATCGGTGTCGATCCGATGGGCAGCGCGAACGTCGCGTATTGGGGACCGATCGCCCAGCGCTACGGGCTGAAGCTGGAGGTGGTCAACGATCAGGTGGATTTCACCTTCTCGTTCATGACCGTCGACCGCGACGGCAAGATTCGCATGGACTGCTCCAGCCCGTACGCGATGGCGTCGCTGGTGCGGCTGAAGGACAAGTACGACATTGCCTTCGGCGCCGACACCGACAGCGACCGGCACGGCATCGTCACGCCCAGCGGCGGATTGGTTCCGCCCAACCATTATCTGGCCGTGGCGATCGACTATCTCTTTCAAAACCGGCCGCAGTGGGCCGCGTTTGCCGCGGTGGGCAAGACGCTGGTATCCAGTGCGATGATCGACCGCGTGGCGGCGGCGCTGGGGCGGACGCTGTTCGAGGTTCCCGTGGGTTTCAAATATTTTTCGCCCGGGCTGGCCGACGGCAGCCTCGGTTTCGGTGGTGAAGAAAGCGCCGGCGCCAGTTTTCTTACCAAGGACGGCAAGGTGTGGACGACCGACAAGGACGGAATCATTCTCGGTTTGCTTGCCGCGGAGATTGTGGCCAAGACCCGCGAGGACCCGTCGCAACACTACCAGCGCCTGACCGAGCGATTCGGCGCCCCGGTCTACCGCCGTATCGACGCTCCCGCCACGCTTGCGCAGCGGACCATACTCAAAACGCTCTCGCCCGCGTCGGTTCAAGCGGACATGCTCGCCGGCGAACCGATCACCGCGAAGCTGGTCACGGCGCCGGGTAATGGCGAAGCCATCGGCGGGCTGAAGGTGACGACCGAAACCGGCTGGTTCGCCGCCCGTCCCAGCGGCACGGAAGACATCTACAAAATCTACGCGGAAAGTTTTCGCGACGAGGCGGCGCTCGATGCGATTTTGGTGGAAGCGCAGGAGATGGTGAAGGCGGCGCTGGGGACGTAGCCGCTCGCAGCGAAGCCGGGCCGACGCCCAAATCCGCCTCGCTGAAGTTCGTCGCGAAAAGGCGGGAAGGCGCCTCTGGAGCCTCGGAAGGCCTGGTCTTGTGTACAGGGAAGACTTCAAAGCCGGGACAATCCCCTTCAAGCGAGAATAAGCTGGGGGGCTACTTGCCACACGGCTCACACTTGATCAAGATAGGGGGAGTTTAGCGTTCAAAATCCCTGGCATTTCATTGGCTTTTGCGGATGTGACACCCTAACCATGTTCCCAGTCTACGGCAAATCCCTGTCCACGATTCTTGGAGGAGACGCCAGGCGAGCGGCAACCTGCCTGGTGATGGCGACGATCTTGTTTTCAACCGGCTGGCGGATCGCCTTCGCCGACGAGGCGGATGGCGTCGTCGATATGGTGCGAGGGAGCGAGATCAGCATCAAGCCGGAATTCCACTTCCTGCCCAGTGTCGGCGACAAGATCAAAATCTGCGTCCAGATTCCGGAGGTGGGCGAGGCCGTGATCGGAACCGCCGTGATCACCCGAATCGACGACGCCCGGGTCCATGCGCGGATGGAGAAAGCGACGGGAAAGGTTCAACCCGGACAGATTGTCCGCTTTCTGGCGGCGGCGACTTCCGCTCCGCCTGCCCCGCCCGCCCCGCCAAGCCAGCAACGGGTCTTGGTCGTCACGAGTCCCACTGCCAAGGTCATGTCGGGAACGAACGTGGCCGGCCAGGCCCGCGGTGGGCAGCGGCTGTCGTTCACGAAACAGAACGGCGATTGGTACTTGGTCGAATTCCAACAGAGCGGCCGCGCGATCCGGGGTTGGGTCCATGCCAACGATGTGCGCGTGGAAGCCGCTTCCGATGCGCCCGCGGCGGGCGTCGTCGCCATCAAGGGCTGGGGAACGTTGGTCGATCCGGCGGGCGGGGCCACCGCCGTCGAGAACAATGGCGCGGTCGAATTGCGCGTCCCGGGCGTCTATCGAGATCTCTGGCCAGAGGGCAGCGTGAACGCGCCGCGAATGCTGCAACCGATCAAAGGCGATTTCGCGATACAGGTCAAAATCACCAGCCCCGTGAATGTGACGGGCTTGAAATTGGCGCCCGACGGGCCGGCGAACGCGCGCTTTCCCTATCGGGCCGCCGTCCTGATGATCTGGCACGACGCCAACAACTTCGTGCGGTTGGAGCGAGCCAGCTCCGTGAGCAAGCCGCACCGCTGGGGCTACCAGACGATTGAACAAGGCAAGGTGGGGGTCTTTCACGTTGGCATCGTGCGCCCAGACGCGGCGTCCTATCTGCGGCTCCGGCGGAAGCAGGGCGCCATCTCCGCCTGGTATCGCCAGGATGGCGACCGCGAGTGGACCATGATGGAAGTCCATCGCCTGGACTTGCCCGATGAAGTGCAAGTTGGCGTGTCCCTGGTCAATACGACGAGCGACCCGTTCACGGTGCGGTTCGAGGACTTCACGGTTGAATAGGGACGGACCGTTGGGTCGCCGGGCGGCGGGGCGCCACCCGGCCGCTTGCGTCTTCGCCAGCGTAGCTTTCGCGATGTGGCGAGCCGTTACAACAAATGCCGCGCCTTGATCTCCAGGTAGGCGTTGATCAGCGG
>Ga0180438_10000650_pt1 | contig 65156 bp, 51 predicted proteins | sample SS_ome_12_FD_132455 | JGI IMG/M metagenome (GOLD analysis project Ga0180438, IMG submission 132455) | Hypersaline lake sediment archaeal communities from the Salton Sea, California, USA - SS_3_D_2 metaG | ecosystem: Environmental > Aquatic > Non-marine Saline and Alkaline > Hypersaline >...
ATCCTTGGAAACGACATAATCCAAAGCTACATCATAACTACTATCTGGAGAGAATTTAGGTGAAATGTAAATCCGGAAGTTTTCACGTTGCTAAGATCCGGAAGTTTTTACGTTGCCTTGACAATATTGTCAGCATTATCTTGACCCCAGCCTGGGGATGTGTTAAAAGTTTCTGTTATACATTTCTATATATATGGAGATTAGAATCGAGGCATGCCCAGTCGAAGTTACACCCAATGCCGTTAATGGTTTATCATTCATATATATCATACTCAATCAATCGAAAGGAGATGTCTATGAGAAAAGCCATTCTTGTGTTCTGTGTTGGAGTCATGCTTTTGGCTACGGCCGCAATGGCTCAGGACCTCGCCCTTAAGGGAGGTACGGTGCTGACGGTGACCCAAGGCGTCATCGAAGGCGGTACGGTTCTGATTCAGAAAGGAAAGATCACGGCCGTCGGTAAGGATGTGGCCATTCCCCGGGGAATTAAAGTGATTGACTGTTCGGGGAAATATGTGATGCCCGGCCTCATTGATAATCACACCCACATCGCCTTTGATTTCGGCGACGTCAATGAGACGACGGATCCGGTCACCCCCCAAGTCTGGATGAAGGAAGCCCTCTACCCCGAAGATCACAAAATCTTGACAACCCTTGCCGGAGGTGTGACCACGGTAAAGACCATGCACGGCAGTGCGAACGTCATCGGAGGCGTCAATGTAACCATCAAGCTCAAGTACAACGCCCTGCCGGAAGAGATGATTGTCAAAGGTGCCAGACATCAGTTGAAGCTGGCGCTGGGTGAAAATCCCAAGCGCTTCTATGGACAGCAGCAGGGGCGTATGCCTTCGACACGGATGGGCAATGCCTATGTTATGCGCAAGGCCTTCATTGAAGCCAAAGAATACAAAGCTGAGTGGGATAAATACGAGGAGGACAAAGCAGCCGGGAAGAAGGACCTCAAGCCGCCGAAGAAAGATCTCAAGATGGAAACATTGAAAATGGTCCTGGAAAAAGATCTCTCTCTCGACTGCCACACCTATCGGGCTGATGAGATTGTCTGGATCATCAATTTTTGCCGGGAATTCGATATCGACCTCTTGACGCTGAGCCACTGTATCGACGGCTATAAGGTGGCCGATGTCATGGCTGAGGCGGGTGTCTCCTTCGGTGGTTGGGTCGATTGGTGGGGATTTAAAGAAGAAAGTTACGATGGCTGTCCCTACGGATTCCAAATCATGTATGATGCGGGCGTGAACATGTCCATCAACTCGGACAGTCCGGACGAAGGACGCTATCTGTTCCGTAACGCCGGAAAAGTGCTGAAATACACCGATATTCCCGAAGCGGAGATTCTCAAGATGATCACCATCAATCCGGCGAAATCTCTGGAATTGGACAGTCGCATCGGCAGCATCGAAGTGGGGAAGGATGGGGACCTTGCCATCTTCGCCAAACATCCTTTGGATTCGACCACAAAATGTGTGATGACAATCATCGAGGGCAAGATTTATTTTGACTATGCCCATCACAGCATGACCGCAAAGGGAGGCAGCAATGACTAGAAAAAGCTATTGGGTGTATGCCGTATTGTTGTTCTTTATCGTGACTCTGTCGGCTTTGCCCAAAGATACAATACTTATCCAGAATGGCAAAATCGTACCGGTTGTGGGGACGACCATAACCAGAGGAAGTATTCTCATCGAAGACGGCAAGATTGTGAAGATCGCCGCTGATATCCAGGCTCCCTCAGGAGCGAAAATCATAGATGCCGAAGGCAAGGTGGTCTTTCCGGGCATAGTGGCCTTGATGACCGCTATCGGAGTGACCGGATATCCCGGAGCCGGTAACGATGTCAATGAACTGGGCGTGACCACTCCTCAGGTTGATCCCTATGATGCTATCAATCCCGAAGACAGCACCATCGCTGTCACCCGCCTCGGAGGTGTAACGACGGTGATGACAATCAGCGGATCCATGAATGTCATCAACGGCAAATCCGTTGTGATCCACCTGGATGGCAACCTGGCCGAGGAGATGATTTGCAGGAGGGATGTGGCTCAGATCTTCAACATGGGCGCCAAAGGGCAGGTGATGTTTGGCCCAGCAAGACGGGGAAACTACCCAACGACCCATCCGGGAATTGCCGCCCTGGTCAGGGACAAGTTGAACCAGGCCAAAATGTATGCGGTAAAAGAAACGGTAAAACCCGGCACTGATGAGAAAAAGGCCGAGGAAAAGCAGGTCATTCCTTCGAAGCGTGATTTCGGCATGGAAGCCCTCGTCCCAGTCGTTCAGGGGAAAACGCCTGCTGTGTTTATCACCCAAAACGAAGTGACGATCAGGAATGCCTTAAACATCATCGAAGAGTATAATCTGAAGGGTATCATCTGTGCGCGTTCCGGCATTTTGAAATACGGCGATCAACTGGCAGCCAAAAAGATTCCTGTTATCTGGGCCGGGACCACGACTATCCCGGATAAATGGGAACCCTATGATCTCAACTACCGAACGGCATCGATTCTCGCTGAAAAGGGTATTTTATTTTGTTTTGATCAACTGGGTTTTGGCGTTAACAGCCACAACGTCCGCAACACTCCTGTTCCTGCCAGTATTTCTGTGGCTCATGGTCTCTCAGAGGACGAGGCTCTCAAAGCCATCACCATCAACCCGGCCAAGATTCTTGGTATCGATGACATAGTCGGTTCCCTTGAAAATGGGAAATTAGCGAATGTCGTGATCTGGAGCGGAAGTCCCATTCAGATGAGTTCGCGAGTGGAGAAGGTGATCATCAAGGGCAAAGAGATACCTATGACCAGCTTTCAGACGCAGCTCAGAGATAAGTTTGAGAAAATTGTCTCTGAGAGATTGGAGAAAAAATAAAGCGACAAGTCGCTTCCCGTTTGCGAGTCGTATCAGGCATCTCTCCTGACCGAAGGGCGACCTAAAGGAAACCATCCTTCCAGAGGGCCTGACTGTGTGTTGGCCGGTAAAGGCGATTTAGTGTATGTTTGAAGCACATAGTGTGGCGGGGGCACGGAAGGGGCGAGATCCTTTTCATTGTTCGCCGAAGGCCATCCCACCCACCACTATGCGGCGTATACGGTCAAGAATCTCTTCCTTCTCATTTGTCATGTTTAAGCACATTCCGGCTTTGGGGATGCCTCCAATCTGATTTTGGTAATTGAACAGAAACGCCACTTCTTATATAATTGATAAAGAGGTTAACTGATAAGAAAAAGAGGACAAAATAGGACAATGGCTAAAAAAACTTACCTTGCATTATTCATTATTTTTATTCTATCCATTCATTCCCTGGGCACCATTCGAGGGACTGTGCGTGGCGTTGTTACGGACAAGCAGGGGAATCCCCTCGAAGGTGTGACCATAACGATCAGCAACACTTCCTACTCCGCAATAAACTATGTGGTGAAGACGAACAAGAAGGGCGAGTACTTTCAAATGGGCCTTCAGCCTGACTACTATGGGATCAGGGCTGAAAAAGATGGCTATTTGCCCGCGTTGGTTGAAAAACGCATACCGATGCAGGTGACGACCGTGGTCGATATTGAAATGGAGGAAGGGAAGTATTTTGTCGGAGGCAAATCGCCAGGTGAAGATGATTACCAGGAAGCCTTGGCCAAGTTTGAAGCCGGGGATTATGAAGCGAGCGTGCAAGCTCTTCTACGTGCCATAGAAAAGGAACCTTTCGAGCCGATCTACACGAACAATTTGGGCGTCGTTTACACGAAGATGGAAAAATATGACGAAGCTATCGATGCCTACAAGAAGATGCTCGAAATTCAGCCGGAAAGCTACACGGCGAACAAAAAAATTGGCGAGTTGTACGGCTTCATGCAGGATTACGAACAGGCTGCGCCTTTCTATAAAAAAGCTGTCGAGCTGAGTCCCAACGATCCGGATGCCTTTTACAATTTAGGGGCCTGTGCGATGAATCTCCAGGATTTCCCCGGTGCGATGGAAGCTTTCTCGAAGGCTATTGAGCTCAAACCCGATTTTGCGGCTGCCTATTACCAGCTTGGCATGGTCCTGGTCAATCAGAACAGCAAGGAAGATGCGGTTAAGAGCCTGGAAAAGTTTTTAGAGCTGGCGCCCGAAGATCCCAATGCCGCTGTGGCCAAACAGTTGGTTGAGTATTTAAAGAAATAGAAAATAATTTATATCCTGAAATGAATTGATAGTGGTCCGAGGCACGGTAAGGTGAGGACCGTTCCGTGAATAGAACGTTGTAGGGAAATGAAGTCCGTCACATATGAAGCAACGACATCGAGTTCGTTCCTCAATTTTAAAGGGAACCATTTGACCTAGGAAGACACTCAGTAAGTTTTTTAGGCTTAACAGATAAGCAATGAGGAGAGGAATCAAGATGAGAAAGATAATAAAGTGCGTGCCTTTGTTTATTACCTTGAGCCTCGTTTTTAGCATTAACTCTTTCAGTCATAAGACAAGCCTTGCGGCAGATGAAGAAGGAATGTCTGAAAAGTACAGGAAATGGCTTGATGAAGAAGTTGTCTATATCATTTCCAAGAACGAGAAAGATGTCTTTAAGAGCTTTTCCACCGATGAACAGCGTGAGGAGTTCATAAAAAAATTCTGGAAAAGGCGGGATCCCACGCCAAGCACACCCTTCAATGAGTTCAAAGAGGAGCATTACCGCCGTATTGAGTTTGCCAACCAGAGATATTTTGAGGGCACTGCCGGCTGGCGTTCGGACCGTGGAAGGGTTTACATCATGTTCGGGCCTCCGGATTTCTTTGAGACAAATCCGGGCGGAGGACGAGGATTCCTGTTTGGTGTCGAGGGTCCCACGGCTGAATTCCCGGCTGAGGTCTGGACGTACAGGTATATCCCTGGGCTAAAAATGCGCCAAACCCGGATTGATTTCACCTTCGTGAACTACTACAATTCGGGAAAATATCAGCTCGTTTCTAATACCAGTTTAGCCAACGCTCTTAGGAATACTTCCATAGAAGGCAGTAGAGATGTGGGCTATGAGAGTCACGATGTTCAAGTTCCGGGTTCGACACTGAAAGACCTTGCGGTGAATCCCTTGGAGCAGCTGACGATGATGGCCGAATTGACTAAATCGCGAGGCGAAGTTTTCGAGGAGATGGAGCGGAGTGCTCGGGTACGAAAATTGAAAGGGATTGTCGACACCAGAGAATCCCTGTATGAAATGCCCTTCGAGATGAGTCAATCTTACTTTAAGGGTGAGAATGAAACGACGAAGGTTCCCATCAGTGTTGAGATCGCTGGAAAAGATGTGGCCTTCAACAAGGATGGAGACAGGTATAAAGGCGCCGTTAATTTCCACGTCGAGGTCAAAGACAGTGAAAAGACGGTGTACCAATCCAGCGAACGTCTGGAAATGAACCTGTTGGAGCAGACATTCCAGCAGAGGCTTGGTGATACCTATCAGTACAAACACAGGGTGACCCTCTTGCCAGGAGAGTACTGGCTTCACTTGGTTGTGTGGGATGAGAACGACAACAAAGTCGGCCATGTGGACAGGAAGATATCCGTCCCTGAAATATCCGGAGATAACTTCAATTTGAGCGATATTATTCTGGCCAGGAGTCTTAATATTGTCGAAAAAGAGAAACCCAAGACAGTCGACGCGAAAGATATTCAAGTTCTGGAGAAATTAGCTCAATCTGGTTTGAAAGTGCCGGATAAAGTGGCCATTGAACAGAAGAAGGAAGCGCCCTTCACATTCGGCAACATAGTGATCGAGCCCAACACGACGGGGGAGTACTCACCGAATCAAGAATTTATATTCTTCTACCAAGTTTATGGGTCTACATTCGATCAGGTAGCCAAACGGTCGAAAGTGAAAATCGTCCATGAGATTGAACAGAATGGTGTTATGGTGGACACGATTGATAAACCCCAGGAAGTCCATTTGCTGGATAAGGGTGCGGTTATAGACGGGGGAGCAAGGTACAGCTTAGCTGACCTCAAGCCGGGAAGGTATGCCGTCGTTGCCCGTGTGACCGATCTTGTGGCGGGAAAAACATTGGAAAAAAGAAGGGACTTTACGATAAAATAGTTCGCTTAATAAAATACCGATCGGGAGATCAAAATGAAAAAATGGGTGTATGCCATCATTATGCTCTTCATTCTTAGCACAGTTATTCCCTGTCAGGCAGGAGAAACAGACGAGGATAAGTACAAAACCTGGGTGGAAAAGGAAGTCAACTGGCTCCTTTCCGCAGAAGAGGAAAAGGAATTCAAAGCGCTTCAGACGGACGAAGAAAGAGACAAGTACATCGAGTTGTTCTGGGCCAAGCGTGATCCAACTCCGGGAACGCAAGAGAACGAATTCAAAGTGGAGTGGTACAAAAGATTTGCCTATGTGGAAGAGACATTCAAGTCTGGCCCGCAAAGGGGTGTGAAATCTGATATGGGTAGAGTGTACATGCTTCTTGGACCGCCTGCCCAGACGAAAGCAGAGGCTGGAGGAATGAGAGAGGAATCCGCAGGGGGAACCCAATTGGAAGCACCGCCGCAAATCTGGGTTTACCAGGCTATGCCCGAATTGGGACTCATCGATCCCTTTCGCGTGACTTTTCGCCAGTACCAGTGGGGCTATGATCTGGACAATCAAACGGACCAACGGATTCTCCGGGCTATGGAACAGTTCCCTAAGGTTGTTCAGTTCAACCCGGACCTTAAGGAAATGCCCGCCTACAGATTCAAGCTCGATGCCAGCTCTTTTGAGGGGCAATTGATCAACGATTTCATAGCTTCGGGCCAGTCCGCAGAGCAGATCCCGATCCAGTTGTCTCCCCACTTTTCCCAAGCGATAAATCAATCCACTTACATATATTTTGCCGTCGTGGTGGACACAAAGAAAGCGGGTTTAAAGAATGATGCCCAACTGACCTTTTTTGGCCGCCTTGAAGGTGAGCAGGGACATAATGAGGAATTTATAAACTTGGTTGAACCCGAGAAGCAGAAAGGGGATCAGATTGTTGTCGGTTTCGGTGTTCCTGTTGTTCCAGATACGTACACGCTTTATCTTGGCGTGAGAAACTCTGACAAAACGAAATATTCTCTGATGAAAGAACCCCTTGAAGTGCCTAATTTCTGGACCGGAGACCTGGCTCTGAGCACCATAATCCTGTCGGCCAAGGTGGAACAGGTTAAAAAACAAAAAGATGTAGAGCCTGAGGAATATAATCCCTATCACTTTGGCCAGTTGAAAGCCGAACCGCGTTTGGATAACAGCTTCAAATCGAGTGAAAACCTGAACGTGCTCTTCCAGATTTACAATGCCAAACAGATCGATAGTGAAGTCTCTCTCCAAGTCGAGTATTTCATCGAAGCTCCAGAAGGGACGTATCGATTGAACGCGCAGGAGATCAAACAAACGGTAGAAGCAGGGAAGTCCATTTCAGGAGGGACCGAGGTTCCTCTTGCTCCTTTAAAGCCCGCTGAGTATACATTCAAGATCAAGGTAATCGATAAGAATGCCACAAAGATTATCGAGGCAAAGGTACCCTTTACAGTGAAGTAGTCTCGAGTAGCCGTATGGGGAGATAACATTGAGGGGTGACGTCATCGCGATAATAAACTGTCAATTGAAGAAAAGGGGGCATCGATGAAAATGCGTCTGCCGTTTATTTTGTTCATTTTAGCGAGCTTGTTCCTGGTTGCTTGTGGAACGCAGAATGTCGAGACAGATCTACCCGCTGGATTGGATGTTAAATCAGGGGCTTACTCCTATAAGTTTGAGGACAGAGAAGTGTCTGTGGTCGTGGATTATGAAGTCGCTAGGCTAAGGAAAGAAGAGAAATATTTCCCCTTGGACGTGATGATTGCCAATAAAAAGCTAGCATCGGTGACGGTGACAAGAGATAGCCTTATTTTGATTGATGCTAACGGAAAATCCTACAGCATGGCAACTATCCAAGAAATTCAAGATAATTACGATAAGTTATGGGCGGATTCACAATACAAAAAGTCATCGGCCTTCACCGATACACAGGCTTTAACGAGTTTCACCAGTTTCCAGCAGCAGCGTAGCAATTTTTTTCCTGAAGCTGCAGGAGGAGCCCGGGTAACGAACAGGGTCATTATAAGACCCAGAGGATACGTCGACGATCGCATCTATTTTCCCATGCCTGAGACAGGCATTGAAAAACAGAAACTCATACTCCGGCTGGTGGCGTCTGAGCTGGAGGCTCCCTTTGACGTCGTGTTCACGATAAAATAGACGATCTCCCTCATACATCCAAAGAGAAAAAGAACGGGCAACTTTTTATAAATAAAGGTTACCTGTTCTTTTTTTCGTTCAAGATCTTTATATCTAGACATTATTTACCTTATTACTCGATAATGAATGGAGATATAATCAGATATCATAGCGACAGCAGTTTTCCAAAAAAATGGAATAGAAATGCAACGATTTCCCCAGATTAAAGGTTCTAATGAGTTGAGAATGGAGGAACAGGAGTTGATGCACCTCGTTCAGAAAGGTGATGAAGCAGCCTTTGAGAAGATTGTTGGCATGTACAAACACAGAATCGTTAACTTTTTAACTCAGATGACAGGCGATTATGAGAAAGCGGTCGAGTTAGCGCAGGAAACATTCATGAGAGTGTATTTCAAAGCCAATCGGTACAAGCCGATGGCCCCTTTGTCCTCTTGGATATACACCATCGCCTCCAATTTGGCCAAAACCGAGCTTAAAAAAGCGAGGAAGTTGTCGACAGTGTCCCTGGATGATATGGAACGCAACCTCGGCGAGCGTGTGGCGTCCTCGAACGATCCTCAGGATCCCTTTCTCTTAAAAAATTTAAAACAGGCGTTGAACGCCCTTCATCCGAGATACCGGATCCCGATTATACTCAAGGATATCGAGGGATTCTCGCAGGAAGAGATCGCACAGATCCTGAAGCGGCCGGTCGGGACCATCAAAGCCAGGATCAGCCGGGGCCGGGAATATCTGAAACAAGCGATCGAGAAAAACGAACAAAGTATGGATATCATAGCAAAAACGGAGGAGTGTCCACATGGAAATACATGATTTCCTGAAAAAAATAGAACGAGTCGAGGCACCGCCTCTCTTTGAACAGAAGATTATGGCAGAACTCTCTTCAAGAAAGAGAAAGAGGGCACAAAAAACGCGCCTGGGCCTGGCTTTTGCTGGCCTCACCAGTGCAGCGGTCATTATGCTTCTTATTGTTGGACTGTTCAATCTTCCGCAGAGAGAGCCGGCTGATGTGATGAGTTTGGAGACAAAGACTACACCTTCGCTGAAGCGTGATGTCCGCATGGGAGAAACGGACTTCATCCCGATCATAGAGGCGGTCGATTACGATGGAGAAATCCGCAGAGTGAAGGATCAGCCGCCCACTATATACATATTAGAGCACGTCTCTGATAGCACCGATACTAAGACTAAATACTAGGGAGGAAAAGTCTAACATGCGCAAGAAAACAAACACGATTTTCAGCCTTTTTGTTTGTCTGTTCGTCGTCATGGCGGGTATAGGTGCCAATTCGAGCCGCGCTTGGGCTGAAGATGTAGACATTGCTGAAATTACTAAAAAAGTCTACCCCTCTGTGGTCAAAGTCGAGGCCAGAAACGGCATGAGAAAGATTGCCACGGGCGTTGTGATCGATAAAGACGGCTACATTGTGACCACAGCTCTCATCTCCCCCCGGGATGAAAAACTGTATGTCATCACTGCAGACGGGGAGAGAACAGAAGCCGAATTTCTGGGCTTGGATTCCTTCACGCACCTGGCACTCATCCGGGCCAAGGAAGGGAAGCTGACACCTTTAGAGAAAGGGAAGACAGAGGATATCGCGGCGGGATCCTGGGTTGGTGTGGTCAGTATATCACCAGAGGGTACGCCGGCAGTAACCCAGGGGATCGTGAGCTCGCTGGCACAAGATAAGCTCCGGCTGAATGTCTGGTTAACACCGGGTGCAAGCGGGAGTCCTGTGGTTGATAAGAAAGGCCGTTTGGTTGGCTTAATCAGAGGAGCCTATTTTGACAGCAACATGACTTTGAGTATAGTCCAGAGAACAGCCGAAGGCGTCTTCGTCGACAGAGCCGCAGCCCCTTCATCGGGTATGGCACTGGCCATACCCGTTCATTTGATACGGGATGTGTGCGATGAGATCAGGAAAGAAGGAAAGATGAGGAGAGGCTGGATGGGAGTCCTTATTGTGGAGAATGAATCTGGAGAAGTGGAGATCGCAGAGATAGAAGAAGAATCTCCGGCTGAACTGGCGAACCTCAGAGAGGGCGATATCGTTCTCGAATTCGAAGGCAAGGAAGTGACCAGTACCAAAATGCTCGCTGATGAGATCCGCATGAGAAAACCCGGAGAGGATGTCACTCTCAAAATCATGAGAAAAGACAAAACAATGGAGGTGAGCGTCAAACTCGGCGAGTATTCGGACAAGGACGTTTTCCGTGAGTTCGAATTCAAATTTCCCCGTCTATTCTCGCGAGAAAGAACCAAGCCGGACAAAGTCTTCAAGTTTGAGGAGCCCAAAGTCTTCCGCTGGCAGTCGAAAGATCACAGATTCATCGGCGTCTACGTGCAGGAATTGAACAGAGAACTCTCCGACCATTTCGGTGTCAAGGAGGGAAACGGTTTACTTGTATCGAAGATTGAAGAGGGAAGTCCCGCCGCTAAAGCTGGACTCGAAGTTGGAGATGTGATCATCAAAGCCGACGGACAGCGCGTGGAGAGCAGGCGTGAGCTGGGCGAACAAATCCAGGATAAGGAAAAAGGGGAAGAAATCGAGATCGAATTTCTCAGGGATAAGAAGACAAAGAAAGTCGAAGTCGAGATCGAGGAAGAAGAAGGAAGTTTTCAGTTCTTCTCCCAAGGCTGGCACAGAGATGCTGATGCCTGGAAAGATTTCGGCGAAGATTTCAGGGAGCTCCATAAAGACTACGGTGACAAATATAGAGAATATTCCAAAAAATATTCAGAGGAATCAAAAAAGCGCATGAGGCGAATCAATGACAATTTTCAGAGACGCCTCAAGTATATGTGTGAAAAGTATCGGTGCATGAGAGTTTAATTTTGCTCTTGTGTCCCATTCTCAATCGGGGGAGGCATTAACCGCCTCCCTTTTTTTTTCAGAGAAACTGCTTTTGCTCTTCGGGCGCCGACCCAACTTAACCGCCGGTTTCACCGCATCTGCTGTGTTGGCGGCCATTGTTGGCAAATGACCACAATTTCATAGACCGGCGCCTCAACCTTTATGTGAAGGCGGGGAGGGCAGAAAGGTTGATGTGTTGGCGGTAGGGGATTGGCCTCAGCTCGTTAAGAACAAAAAACCAAAATCAAGAATTTTCGGGATAATCAGGGGGGCGTTTTAGCCAAGAGTTGAGGAAGTTTTGGAATTCTTGTGTTGAGAGACGGGTCTGAGAATAGAAGTTCTTTTTCTCTCTCTGTTTTATCGCTTCATACAAGATTATTCCCACCGAAACAGACAGGTTCAGGCTCTGAACCATCCCCATCATCGGAACTTTGATCACATAATCGGCCAAATCGAGCGCATCATGAGAAATGCCCTCCGCTTCATTTCCGAACACAATGACTATGGGTTGGGTGTAATCCACAGACGTGTGTGGTGCAGCTTCAGGCCCGAGATGTGTGGCCGCGATCTTGAATCCTTGCTTTTTTAGATGGGTCAGGCATTTTTTTGTCGATGAATAATAGTTAAATTTAAGCCATTTTTCTGCCCGTGTGGATACGGCCCGGTTGACAGGGAACGGCTCCATCGCCGCGGATATGATTTCGAGGTACATTACACCGGCCGCGTCACAGGTGCGCACGACCGCACTGGCGTTGTGGGTGTTAGTGACCTCTTCAAGCGCTATCCGCAGGTCTGGTTGTCTGAGAGACAGAACGTGTTTAGCCTTCTCAATTCTTTTTTTTGTTGGCATTTATGTTGCTAAAAAAACACAGCTTTCAGTGCGAGTACGGTCCAGTAGAGTATCGTACCGAACAGGGCTCTATATTCTCTATTCTTTTTATAAAGATCCCAACTGAATGCACTTTTTTGAGTGGCAATTTTTGCTCGTAGCGCTGGAATAAAGAGAGGGACGTTTGCGCTGTATCCCCGGTATTGCTCAGGAAAGAGCTTGGCCATCTTTTCTTTTTCGACATGGATCAATACCGGGTAAAAGACCAGAAAATATGCTACAAAAAAAGCCAAAACCCACCAGGACTTTGCGGCTATCACCATCGCCACTCCGAGGATCAAATTTCCCAGATAAAGAGGATTCCTGGTGAATCTGTAGGGCCCGGACATGGTCAGTTCTCTGTCCTTGTTCAAATTCCCGCAGGCCCAGGTTCGCAGGGCAAGCCCTATGGTGGCTAGCCCGAAGGCTATGAGTAAAGAATGGAGGCTCGGTTTGGCAAAAACCAGTGCAACCAGAGCAAATAATAGTCCGCTGCGGACTCTCCATTTATAAACAATGCGTAGAATTCGAGAATCAGGCATTGTCTCCCAGTGATTGTTGGCACAGGTCAGCGACTTCCTCGGCCGAGATTTTATTCAGGCAAGCGAGAACCTTACACTTGCGTTTGTAGCAATGACTGCACTCCAACTCATGGAAGGCAACTCTATCCGAGCTGCGAAAAGGGCCATTGCGTTTTGGATTTGTAGGGCCGAAAATACCGACAACTGGCCGGGCGAAGGCACAGGCGACCTGAAGGGCGAAGGTGTCGCCGCTGACCAAAAGATTTGCTTTGTTCACTAAAGCCATGACCTCTTTAATCGTTAGAAATGGAACCGTGCTTACGCCGGTTTCTTTTTCGATTTGCAGGGCCGTGGCCTTTTCTGTATCGTTCCCCCAGAGAAGAAGAAAGAACAGGTCAGATCGCTCTTGGTTCAGCCTATGGATGAGCTCCACCCATCTTTCGGCGGGCCATCTTTTTGTCTCCCATGCTGCACCGATATTCAGGACGACCAGTTTTTTGGGGGCCGAATAGCCAAGGTCTGTCAATTTGTTTTGCGTCGATTCTTCAATCGAATCCTCTATCAGCAGGGGAAATTCATACTTGTCCTCGTCAATCCCGGTGAGAGTCAGGAGCATAAGGTTTTTGCTGATAACATGGACATCTTCGGACAATTCGTCGAGTCGATCAGTATAGAAGAGGGCAGCGATGGGTTCTTTCAGGTTTGACTTGTGAAAACCGGCTCTTTTTCTAGCCTTGGAGAGGAAGGCGAGAAACCCGGATTTCAAGAGGCCCTGAAAATCGAAAGTCATCTGGTCGCTCTGTGCGATTTCTCTCCTGATTCGTTTCAACTCCGACCAGAAATGTTTTGAAAACAAGCTCCATTTTCTTGTTTGGGCCTGAACAATCCGATCAATCCCGGGCACACAATCCAGTATTTCTTTCCCTTTGTCCTCGACTACCCACCGGATATGTGCTTCAGGGAAATTTTTCCGGAGGGCGCCGAAGGCAGGCAGAGTATGGATGATATCTCCGAGAGAGCTTAATCGGATGATCAAAAAATCACTCATGAGTTAACTTCAACGAGAGCGTTCGCCCTTCATCCTCTTTTGGATTTCCCGGATTATCTCGGATGTGGACTTGACTTTCGGGCCGCCGGTGATGGCGATGCTTCCGCCATAACTCAAGACAGTCTCTCTCTCGGGGACTGTCTTTGCCGTGTAGTCGGAACCTTTGGCATGGACATCCGGTTTGAGTTCAAGCAGAACCTTCTCGACATTCAGCTCGTCGAATACGATCACATAGTCGACGAAAGAAAAGGAGGATATGATGGAGACTCTTTCCTTTTCAGTGAGAATCGGCCGGCCCTTTCCCTTCAGCCTCCGCACGGACGCGTCGCTGTTGAGTGCAACGAGGAGAATATCCCCTTGGTCTTTGGATTCCTTGAGATACCGGATATGGCCCACGTGGATGAGGTCGAAGCAGCCGTTGGCCAGTACGATGCGCTTCCCTCTTTTTTTTTCTTCGGGGATGATGTCCTTCAATTGATCGAGTGTGTGTGATTTTTTCAATTTTCGGATTCGATAGCCTTCTGGAGTTCATGCGGAGTGAGTGTCGCCGTCCCTTTCTTCATAACCACTATTCCGCCGGCATAGTTGGCCAGCCGCGCGGCCTCTCTGGAGGAGGCCCCTGATGCCAAGGCAAGAGTAAAAACGCTGATGACGGTGTCTCCGGCTCCCGTTACATCGACGATGTCTCTTGATCCAAAAATTGGGATTAGGAAAGGACTCCTCCTCTTTTCGAAGAGCACCATGCCCTGGGATCCTCTGGTGATGAGAATAGAGCTGGCTTCCGATTTCCTCAGCAATGCTTTCCCTGCTGTGTTTATTGTGTCGATGTCATCGTCAAGCCGGATGTTCAGGGCCTCTTCGACCTCCGGTTGGTTGGGTGTGGCCACGGTAATTCCACTGAACGACAGCAGACGGAATCTGGAGTCGAGGGAGACCGGGATACGGTGTTTTTTGTAGAATGGAAGGATTCGACGGAAAATATCCTCTTTGACCGTATGGTAGTCGTAATCTGAGATGAGCAGGGCATCCGCACTTTTTCGGATAGTTCTCAAAGATTTCTCAAGGAGTTGTTTGAGGGCCTTTTTGTCAGAGACTTTGGCTTCGCGGTCAATCCTCAGAATTTGCTGCTTGCGGGCCGTCTCTTCTCCTGCCAGAATGCGCGTTTTTACCGGAGTAGGGTAGTCCTTATCTATGAGGATGAAGTCCGTGCTGATCTTCTTTCTTTTCAGGAATCGGATGATCTTTGTTCCCGCTTCGTCTTGTCCGACCACGCCGAGTGGCAGGGGTTCCGCTCCCAATGATTTCAGGTTGATAAGGGAATTTCCCCCTCCCCCCAGCGAAAACTCTTTGTCCTTGTAAGAGAGAATGAGAACAGGGGCTTCTCGAGAGATGCGCCGGGTTGTTCCGTAGAGATACTCGTCCAAGATAAAGTCACCCCAGACGACAATCTTTTTCTGGGCAAAGTTTTCGATGATCTGAAAGAGCTTTTTTTTGTTATTCACGAACTTTAATCAAAGATTTTGCCAGAAATTATCGAAAACGTCAAATCCGTGTCTTCTTTACGAGTTCGATGACCGCTTCCTGATGGGGCGTATGAGGGAAAAAGTCGAACAAAGCAGCGCTCCTGGTCGTGTAATCATCCAGCTCCTCCATCTCCCTTCCCAGCAACTTGATGTTACAGGAGACATACAGGATGAGATCGGGTTGCAGCTCTCTCAGTCTCTTGATAGCCTTGGGGTGGATACCGCTCCTCGGCGGATCTGCGATGACGTACAGAGGCTGAGAAAGCTCCAGCGTCTTCAATCGTTTGGCATCCAGAAGAATTGGCTTCACATTGCCAATCTTGTTATCGTCGATATTTTTTTGACAGGCTTCGATGGCTGGCTCATAGCTTTCAACCGTTGAGATTTCCTTGAATAATCCGCTGTTGATGATACCAAACGTTCCCACCCCGCCATAGAGATCGAGGAGGTGGGCCTTTTCAGTGGGATAAGATTTGAGTAGTTCGTGACAGTAGGCGTGCATTTGCTCGGCCATATCGTGATTGTTCTGAAAAAAACCCTGGATGGGATACCGGAATATCCTTTTGAGGTACTCCTCATTGATGAATTTAGATCCCTTAATGATTGAATAGTCCTCGGAGACACTCACATCCCTGTGGGGAATAACGTAGGTAATAAGGAGGTTTCGGGCGCTTGTGATCGCGGCGAACTGAGCAATCAAATCCCTGGCCGCATCCAGGTCTTCGGCCTCCTTGTTGAGAACAACAGAAAGTGATGAATCGGTGGGAGGGGTCCGCATCACAGCATAACGGAAGGTTCCTTTGTTCTGCTTGGGATCAAAGGGTGCGATCTCTTTAAAAAAATCCCTGATTTCTCCAATCAGCGAATTCAGGCCTTCGTTAGAGATGGCACATCGCTCCACGTCCACGGCTCTACGCCATGATCCCTTCTCCCTGAAGCCCAGACCTCCGGAGTGAAAAATCATATCCATACGGTGCCTGTAGCCATATTCCTGTCCGGCAAAAATCTGGATATCATCGTAGTTGATTGCCTCGGCCAGCTTTTGCTTTTTTATTTCCAGTTGGCTGCTGTAGTCAAGATCCTGGGATGAACACCCTCCACACTTTCCGAAGTAAGGGCACTGCGGTTCTGTTATTTCAAGCCTTTTTTGTCGAGTAATTATTAATCCCTTCCTTTCTTTAAGAAAGTGGCCTCAAGACTTTAGTTCTAGAGAATATCTCTGATTTCCCTGAGGCTCTTAATCCTGAAATCCGGATCGATAGGAGCACAGTGGTTATCTGAAATGTGTTCAGAGTGATAGTGGGTCAGATTCCTGCCGAATTCACAATAAATTGTGCTCAGCCCGAGTTTTTTGGCCGATTGAATATCCTGGATTGGATTGTCGCCCACAGAAAAGGATTGGCCTGGGTCACCGCCGAGAAGTGTCAGGCCCTGCTGGAAGTGTTTCCCCTCGGCTTTCAGAGCTTTGACATCAGAGCTGGCGATTATGGTCTTGAAGGATTCAGCCAGGCCGGCCTGCACCAGTCGCAGCAAAATCACTTCGCGCACAGCATTGGTGACGAGCACATTTTGATATCCTTTCGACGCCGCATACATCAATATTTCACTGGCATGAGGCAGGAGTTGCAGTTTTTCCAGATTTATCTCCTGACTGTGTCTCCAGTCAACACCAAAATCTTGGCCGTGTTGGACGTAATCATGCCATTCCCAGGTGTTTTCGACTGTCTTCAGAAAGCCCTTGTAGATTTGAACAGCCTCGTCGAAAGACAGCCCTCTTTTCCGGGCGATGTCTTCTTCCAGACTTCGGCAGACCGCTTCATCCAGCAGGGATTCATCGGCCAGCGTACCCGTCCAGTCCCAGAACATAATTTTGTGCATGGCCGACTATTGTAAACAAAAACACAGCCCTCGACAATCTCCCAAAAACCTTAAAGGTGCCAGGCACCTTTTTTCCCCATATAAAAAAAAGGTGCCTGGCACCTTTTCTTGGCGCCTTTTCTAAATCTCCTGTTTTTCAAATATGGCTGCAGCGAGAACCAGAAAGACTGCGGTGAGGCAGACGGAGGCCATGAAGGGGATTGTCCACTCCTGGGCCGGCCTGCCCATGGCCATTGTCGATGTCACGGAATAGAGCCCCTGCGGAGAGAATTTACCTATATAGGGCATACTGCCCATAAACATCAAGGAAAAATAAACCCCGATTCCTGCTGCTGCTGTACCGGCCATGCTTTTGATCACCACGCTCAGAAAAAGAATAATGGCCATGAAGGGGATGAAGTAGAACAACAGGAGGAAATTGAAAAATAAAAAACTTGGAATGTTCACATTCCCCAGGAGAATACGGGTATAAAAAAGACAGACAACACCCCCTACGATGAGTCCAAGGATAGCCAAACCCAGGAACACATTGAATTTAGCGAGAAGCAGGGAAGTGCGAGTGATGGGCTTGGTCAGAATTGTCTCTGCCGTTCCCTTGATCTTTTCTTCAGCCACGAGGCCCATCCCCATAATGGCGATAAGGATGGGAAGCAGGCCCAAATTTTTATTGTACTGGAAAATGGCATCGTTCACAGTCGGCTCTTTGGTGTAAGTGAATTCAAATCCTTGGGCTTTGGACTGACTCGCCATTATCTCCATCATTTTGGGCAGCATCTTTGCGCTCACGGGTGACAGGATGCCGATGATGAGAAAAACACCGATGATAACCAGGAGTCTATACCTCCTGATCGCTTCTTTCCACTCTTTCTTCAATGCGGCTTTGAACATGGTTGCTATGCCTCGCTCTGCACGTTATTGTTGGCGATGAGTCTGAGGAAGACATCCTCCAGGGTTGGAAGGAGGACCTCATACTTGACTAAAGTCAAGCTGCTTTCGACGATAAGCCTGGGAAGCATGATTTCTCCCTTGGCAAAGTCCGTAAAGGTGATTTTAAGGGATGTGCCTTCCGTCTTTCCTCCGCCCCCTCTGTCGGCAGCAAAGACGTAGTCTTCCTTGCTGAGCGCATCGGCGAAATTTTGTAGGGATTCTTTGCACTCAACGAGGATAGCCGGAGAAATGTATTTTTCTTTAAGGACAGAGAGTTTGTCGTGAATGATGAGTTTTCCTTTGTCGATGATGGCCACTTCGTCGCAGACACGCTCGATATCGGTCAAAATGTGGCTGGACATAAAGACGGTCGTTTTTCCTTTAAGGCCCTTTATAATGTTCATGACGCTCACTCTCCCCAGAGGATCCAGGGAAGACATCGGTTCGTCCAGGAAGAGAACCTTCGGATCGTTGATCAGGGATTGGGCAATTCCCAGGCGCTGTTTCATTCCGGTCGAGTAGCCCCCGATTTTCTTGTTGGCGGCATCGGAAAGTTCCATATCCTTGAGCAATTTCGCTGCTTTCTCTTTCAGCCTATACTTGTCAATTCTGAACACTTCCCCCACAAACATCAAGAACTCTCTTCCCGTCATCCACTTGTAGAACGCCGGCTCCTGACTGAGGTAGCCCACCATGCTCTTAACCTTCATGGGATTGTTAAAGACCGGCGTTCCGCAGATGGTGGCCTTTCCGGCTGTGGGTTTGATGAGATTGTTCAAAAGTTTGATGGTTGTGGTTTTCCCGGCTCCGTTGACGCCCAAAAATCCAACGATCAGGTCTTCCTTGATCTCCAGGTCCAAATTTTTCAGGGCTTCAACATCTTTGTAATGCTTCGAGAGTCCTTCACACCGAATGACCGCATCCATGGCTATCCCCTTTCTTATTCATCCTTCCGACCTAAAAGAAAATAGGAAATCCATCCCAGGTACTGCACGAAAACGATGAGAAGCACCCAGATGATCTTGTTGTCCCAGAGGACTTTTGGCCTCTTCGCCAGATCGACCAGAGCGAAGATAACAAAGATCAGATTGATGATAACCAGCGGCGCAATGATCAGGATCATCTCTTTGACTTCCATAGCACCTCCTCATTCTCTAAAGTCTATCCATAGTCGGGGTTTTTGTAAATACCGATCCCCACTGCCATTTATTCAAAAAAAGTGAATATTTCTCTTGACAAGAGAATTGAAAAGTCATAAAAATAGACATGTGTTTAATAAATTCGTAAGTTAATTAAGAATATCTTAATTATATCACGGCGTAGAACGTAATTTTATGAAAAAAGCCACTCCCAAATATTATTCAAATCCCTTCGCCAAAGGACTGAAAATATTCAACCTTTTCAGCCCTGATCAAAAGATTTTAAGCCTCAAAGAAATCGCAGAGACAATAAAGGCCAACGAAAGCTCTGTCTATCGTTACACCAGCACTCTTGTCGAACTCGGCTACTTAAAAAAAGATCCAAGGACTAAAATGCTATCGTTGGATCAGAAAGCTTACTTCATGGGCCAGCGTCTGGTGAAAAGTTTCAGTCTCCTGGAGGTCGTGCGACCGATCATCGACGAAGTCTACGAGAAATACAAGATCACGATCGATTCCTGTCTTATGGAGGATTACGCACTGCTGCAGCTCTATTTTCGTGCGGTCGATAGCTCCTATAATGCCGTGGTGAGTTATTACAGGCTCATCACCAATGATGTCATCCATTGTTCTGGCCTTGGGAAAGCCATCATGGCCTATCTCCCCGAGGATGAGATGCGGGCCATCGTCGATCGGGTGCATTCCATCAAGAGGACGGATAAATCCATCACGAATAAGGATGCTTTGCTGGAGGATCTCAAGAAGACGAAAAAAAGGGGATACGCCATCAACGACGAGGAATACATCATAGGAGGTATAACAATCGCAACTCCATTTTTTAGCCTGGATACGGGGCGGCCGGTCGGAGCTGTTTCCTTCGATTTTTCGAGCGCCCAAAGCTCCGTCAATGACATCGAGAGAAAGTATGCCTCTATACTCCTGCAATTGGGAAAAAATATATCGAAAGCCATTCAATGAAACGACAAGTTTTTTGTGTAATGGTACCGAATTTTTTAGGGGTTTTGTTCAATAGATTTAACGTGATTCTTATAAGGAGGAATGACATGTTCAAATTGTCACGGTTTTCTTTCGTTTTTCTTCTGCTTGTGATTCTGGTCTCCGGAACTCTGCTGTCTCAGACCAGGGAAACCGGAATCATCGAGGGCACGATAGCGGATCAAGAGGGAGTTCCGCTTCCTGGCGTAACCGTCACAGCGACTTCTCCTGCTGCTATGGGAACGCCCTCGGCCATAACTAACGAGTTGGGTCGCTATCGTATTCCTGCGCTTCTCACCGGAACATACACTGTCGAAGCGACACTCGACGGTTTTACGTCTGCCCGAATAACAAATATCGTTCTCAATGCGGGCGTAACAGCAACCGTCAATCTGGTGCTTGCTCAAGCGACGCTATCCGAAGAAGTAACCGTGGTCGGCGCCACGCCGATTGTCGACATCACGGAATCGTCCTTGGCGAGGGTGTACATCACCAAAGAGATTCTCAATGCACTTCCCACAGTACAGAATACGCATGACATCGTAAATCTTGCGCCAGGCGTCACTAATTTCAGCGCCTTCGGCGGCGGCGATCAGTCCGGCAACTCCTGGACCATCGACGGGGCCGAGGTCTCGAGCGCCTGGTTTGGAGGCGGCCAGTATTCGACTCCTATTGACTACAACATCGTCGAGGAGCAGCAGGTCATCGCCCTGGGAGCGCCGGCCGAATACAGCGGATTCACCGGTTCGGCCATCAACATCATCACCAAGTCAGGCGGCAACGAGTTCCACGGCGACGCCCAGTTCCTCTACAGAGGAGAGAGCTGGCAGAGTACGAACATCGAGGAAGGCGACCCGGAGTGGAAACTGCTGGGGGAGACGCCGGCCACCGAATACTTCAGCGCCAGCGCCCACCTGGGCGGCCCCATCATCAAGGACAAGCTCTGGTTTTTCGGCGGTTTCGATTATTTCAAGAGGACCATCACGCTTGAATCCACAGGCAAGGACAGCCCGAGAAAGTTACCGAAGTTTTATGGAAAGCTCACTTTTCAGCCCACAGACAATGATCGCCTCCAGGCATCCTTCGAGACCCATACTTATACAGCCCTCAGAACCCAGATGGACAACCTCGTTACCGAGGACGGCAACTGGGACGACCGCTGGGAATCGAATCTCATCAACGCCTCCTACCTCCACACCTTCTCTCCCGATTCCATTTTCGAGCTCAAATTCGGGGCCAACTGGGGAAGTTGGGCCCGCTATCCCTCCCACCAAGATCGCAGCAAATCCGGGTTCTGGGACCTAGCCAACGGTACACATGCCTGCTACTGGTGGTCCTACCAACCAGACCACAAATACAGTCTCAGGGGGACCTTCACCCAGACGGTCGAGAATCTCGCAGGCTCCCATAATTTCAAGGCGGGCATAGAAGCCGAGCGGAGCGGAGGCTATTGGGATATGACTCTTCCCGGCGGTCATGCCTATTACACCCTGAACAACGAGCCCTACATGGCTTTCGAGCAGCACGGCTACCAGGGTTTCGATAACTGGTTGTTCTCCTGGTTTATCCAGGATGACTGGCGCATCAGCGACAATCTCGTCATCAATCCGGGCCTTCGCTACAACGTCGCGCGAGGCTGGGTGCCCGGGATCGACGAAGCTGTCTGGAAACCTCACATGGGCCTCGAGCCCCGGCTCGGTGTCGTGTGGGACATCCTGGGGAATCAGAGGACTGTTATCAAAGCCCATGTTGGCAAATACTACGAAGGGACGCGTTCCTATAATTACTGGAGCATGACGCCCCAAGAAGACACCATATACTATCTGACCCCCGAGTTCGACGTCCTCAACTACTGGTACACGATTTACGGGGAGGACCTTTATTCAGTCGACCCCAATGTCCGGAATCCCTCTATGAACCAGGCTGTACTCGGCATCGAACAAGTCCTCGGCGAGAACCTGTCGGCGAGCGTGTCCGTGATCTATAAGAAATGGCTCGATTTCGTCGATGCGGTCGATCTCACTGCGATGTACGATGCGGTGCCTTACACTAATCCGCTCACGGGCGAGACCATGACGGTCTACAACCAGACAAACGTCGGGGTCCAACCCAGCTATTTGATCACCAACCCCAAAGTCGGCGAGAACATCGGTGCCGCCTATCCGGGCATCGTCATGGTCGACCCCTCCCGGAAGTACACCGGCATCCAGTTCACGGTCAATAAGCGGTTCGCCGACCGCTGGCAATTGTTCGCTTCCTACACTTACAGCAAGGAGGAGGGCAGCTATTCCAACGCCCATACGGCGACCGGATCCTACGGCACGGGTGCAACCGGGAATTACTACGACCCGAACCTCCAGATCAACCTCTACGGTCGGTCAGCCATCAGCCCCCCGCACGTCTTCAAGATCATGGCCTCCTATATCCTTCCGTGGGACATCAACATCAGTGCGGTTTACATCCACAACTCGGGCCGAACCTGGACCCCTACGACCACGCTCACCCAGCTTGATCAGGCTTCAAAGCCTTACCTGCTGCTCGAACCTTCGGGATCCTCCAGGATGGATGCCAATAACAGCCTCGATTTCCGGCTGGAGAAAACCTTCTCCTTTAACGCGATACGTTTATCGGCTATGCTGGACATCTTCAACGTGTTGAACCAGGCCATCCCGTGGGGCCAATACGGCACCTACGTCTATGTGTTCTATGGCGACGATATGGGTCTTCCCCTGTATGTTGTCGACCCCAGAACCTTCCGGCTCGGCGTGAAGTTCATGTTCTGATCGATTTGAGATAACTTCTTCAAGTAAAGGTAAAGGGGCTCATCGCACGATGAGCCCCTTTCTCCAGGTTGGATGTGTGCTTGAGAGGAGGGGCCTCATTTTGATTCGAGTTGAGTCTTCTCGTCATCAAACGCATCATGCCACAAGGAGGTCCATTGTCTGGTAAAAAATATTTGAAAGCCTCATTCCTCATCTTCTTTATCAGCTCGGTGTTGTGTTCTTTTCCTTTTCAAGCTCAGAACGACCTGGTTATAAGAGCCAAAAAGATTTATACGGTTACCGGAGGGACCATCGCAGACGGGATGATTCTCATAACCAACGGCAAGATCGCCAAGGTCGGAAAAAGCTTCTTCGTTCCGGAAGGCACAGAGGAACTTACGGCCGAAGTTGTCATCCCCGGCCTGATTGACATCCACAGCCATTTGGGCGTGTACAGTATCCCTGTCGTTCGGGAGAATCTTGACGGGAATGAAGCCACGAATCCGGTCACTCCCCAAGTTCGCGCGTTTGACGGATTCAACTTCGATGACGCGGCCATCCCGCCCAGCCGGGCAGCCGGTGTGACCACGATCGTATCCCGGCCGGGCAGCCTCAATGTCATCGGAGGCACGAGTGTGGCGGTCAAGCTCAAAAAGGCACCGCCGGAGGAAATGGTCATCAAAGAAGATTGCGATCTCAAAATGGCCATTGAAGGCAACCCATCGGGATACTATGCCGGCCTCCATCGGATGCCGTCGACGATCATGGGTGTTTATTATGTGGCCAGGAAGGCCTTTGTCGAAGCCCGGGAATATCAGAAAAGCTGGGAAACTTATGAAAAAAACAGAGCTGCCGGAAAGGAGGCCGTTGGGCCCCAAAAGGATCTGGGCAAGGATATCCTTGTCAGGGTGCTGAACAGAGAAATTCCTGTCCATATCCATGTGTATACCGCCTCGGAGATCGTGAGTTCCATTCGGCTGGCTGATGAATTCGGGTTCAGACTCAGTTTAGGGCACTGCGACAAATCCTATCTCATTGTGGATGAGCTAGCGAAGCGAAAGGATGTCTATTACAATGTGGGGCCCGCCGTTTTCGACATTTATTATCAGAATTCCCTTGAGTTCGCCAACGTGCCGGCGATTCTGGCCGAGGCCGGTCTTAAAGTCTCTCTTCAGACAGATAGCAGTGCAAGACAACAGAATCTGCGGCAGTTCGCCTCCTTATGCGTTCGTTACGGGATGACCGAAGAGGACGCACTCAAAGCTGTGACTATTCACGGCGCCGAAGCCGTGGATCTCGGTGATAGAATTGGCAGCATCGAGCCGGGAAAGGACGCCGACCTAGTTCTGCTGGACGGTGCGCCGTTCGAGTTCCTGACATCCGTGGAAAAAGTCATCATCGACGGAAAGGTGGAGTACTCCAAAGATCAGGAACCTGGTGTGAACATCGAATCCTTTCCGCCGCAGACCTCCCGAGCGTTGATCGTTTCGCCTGAGGTGAAAAACGCCGATCGCTATGCACTCAAAGGTGGCACAATGTATACGATGGACGGGAAGCCCCTTAAAAATGGCGTTCTTCTGATCAAGGGCGGGAAGATTGAAGGCATGGGAAACGGGATTACGATTCCTCCGGGCTGTCCGGTTATCGATGCCGGAGACTTTGTCGTCATGCCCGGGCTCGTTCTTCCCCGATCGTGTATAGGACTCACCTCGAACTTTAGGATGCAGACTTCGATGGATGAGGTCTCCGAACCTGTTGTTCCCGCCGTGGAAGTCAAGCATGCCATCGAGCCGCAGCATCCGCATTTTTATTTGACGCATCAACTGGGAATCACATCAGCTCTCATCACCCCGGGTGACCTGAATGTGATCGGCGGACAGGGAGCGGCCCTCAAGACCTGGGGAGATGTCGTGGACAGGATGATAGTCAAAGACAGGGCCGTCATGGTTTTCGGTCTGGGCGCAAAGGCTAAAAGACAGCAACGAATGCCCTCGACCAGAATGGGCATCGCTTCGCTGATTCGGGAGACATTGACAAAGGCCCGAGAATACATGAATGCCCGTGACACCTACGAAAGAGATAAAAAGGGGCCGGAACCGCCAAAAGATCTATCTCTGGAAGCGCTGGCTCCCGTACTCAAAGGGAAGACGCCGGTGATCGTCCACTGCGAAAGAAAGGACGACATTCTCACTGCCCTCAGGTTGGCAGATGAATTCGGCTTGAAGATCATTCTGGACGGGGCAACCGATGCTTACACTGTCGTCGATGAAATCAAAAAAAGGAATATCCCCGTCATACTCGGAGATATTCTTAGAGGTATAGGCAATGTCGAAGACGCCGGTTTCAACAACTCGAATCCGGCTATTCTGGTCAAGGCCGGAATCAGGGTGGCTTTCCGCTCTCGGGAAGGATTGTGGTACTGGCCTGCTGCCGGGATGGTAGGCGGGGATCTCCTCGAGATCGCTGCCTTCGCCTGCAGGAATGGGATGCCCGAGGAAGCCGCGCTTCGTGCCGTGACCATCGAGGCAGCGCGGATCGCCGGGATAGATGACAGAGTGGGAAGCCTCGAGCGAGGGAAAGATGCGGATATTCTCATTCTCAGGGGCCATCCGTTCCGAACCACCTCCGCTCCCGAAGCTGTTATCATTGACGGCAAAATAATCTATCAACGAAAAGAAGGATCGCATCGTAGGCTGAATTAAGGATCGATCTCGGTACATATGATGATGACGCGTCTATAGAGAAAGAAGATACGGAGTTAAAGAGATGAATCCAAAAGAAATGCACGAAGCAGATAAGATCGAGGAGGATGGCCATCCCTGGGTAATGGAGTTTCCGGGAGCTATCGTCGTCTGCGACAAGGATGGCGTCATTATTGATTTGAACGATGACGCTGCGGCGATGTTTGCTGATAAGGGAGGGATGAAGCTCGTGGGTTCCGTCATCTTCGATTGCCACCCGGAATCCTGCCGAGCTAAGCTGAAGGCTTTAATGAAAAGCCGGCAGAAGAACATCTATACCATTCAAAAAGAGGGTCGCAGAGAGCTTATTTTTCAGACGCCCTGGCATCGTGATGGACAGTACGCCGGGTATCTTGAGCTCATCCTCGAGCTTCCCCTGGATATGCCCCATTTCAACCGTGATCGAGAGTAAGCACTTGTGAGGATATTGAATTTGAGACGAATCCCGAAATTTTTTACTGCCCTCTTGATTGTGCTCCTGTTTGTGAGAGATGGACAATCTCAGGGGAAGATCGATGGCGAAATGTTCTTCGATTATTACGCAATTCTCAAGCATCACACTCAAGATCTTGAAGGGCGGCATGGTTTCTGGGTGCGCAGGATTTATTTCACTTACAGCCACGATCTTTCTACAAACTTCAAAATGCGTTTCAGGCTCGAAATGGCCTCGCCCGGAGACTTCAGCTCTTCGGATAAACTGGTTCCCCTTGTGAAAGATGCGTATTTAAGCTACGAAATAGAGAGTTACACGATTATGTTCGGTATCATCGCGACTCCCACCTGGACAGATCTCGAGAACTTCTGGGGCTACCGGTGCGTTGAAAAAACGCCTCTCGATCTTCAAGGCTTTGGATCTTCCCGAGATTTAGGTATCACCCTCAAGGGGAGTTTCACCAGCAGTAAAACTGTGGATTACTGGATAATGTACGGTGACGGGGCATCCATTCACAGAGAACCGGACAATGGGAAGAAGGGCTATGCCCTGATAAGGATCAAGCCTATGAGGGGATTGTTCTTTGATCTCTATGGCGATTACGAACACCAGAAGGACAACAAAATCTATTCTGTCTACCAGGGATTTATCGGCTACGAATGGCCCTGGGGGAGACTGGGCGTTCAGTGTGCCAGGAGGATTTTTAGGCAGAATGATGACAGAAAAGATTGGACGGTTTTTTCCGCTTTTTCCGTTGCGAAATGGGGGAGTGCTATCGAGCTGGTCTTGCGCTATGATAAGATGTTCGACGCCAACCCCAAGGGGGGGAATATTCCCTACATCCCCTTTTCCGACATCGCACCGTCCAACCTCCTGATCGGAGCCTTCAATTGGAAAGTGCAAAAAAATATATGGCTTATACCAAATATAAAATATGTATTTTATGACACTCCCCCTGGTAGGGAAAAACCTTCTGAAGACGTTTATCTCAACTTGACCGTTTTTTTCCGGTATTGATAGACACAAATGATGAATGAACGCGAACAAATTATGACAATATCAGAAGGCTCCGGGGCTTCCCCCCCCCTGACTTTCTGCCGGATTTCAAAAAAGTGCGTATTCTTTGGCCATCCTTTTTTCCCTATTTCGAACTTGGCCTTTTTTGCTTTTTTCGTATTCCAGAGATTCGGTTATCGATATCTCAAAGGAGGGTATCTTGAGAGTAATGAAAATTGGGGCCCTTATAGGCCTTATCGTTTTATTTTCTACGACTTGTGTGAAACAAGGAGGCAAAGTGGCTGATCTGGTTCTTCTGAATGGATCGATCTGGACCGTCAACGCGGCCCAACCCTGGGCGGAAGCTGTTGCCGTAGACGGAGACACAATTTTTAAGGTCGGCAGCACCGATGAAATCAAAAAGCTGGTTGGCCGGGAAACGGAGGTTATCGACCTGGATGGCGCAATGGTGTTGCCCGGTTTTACAGACTGTCACACCCATTTCCTGAAGGGCGGTTTTTCTCTATCCGGTATCCAGCTCCGTGATGTGACCAGCATCGCCCAGTTTGTCGAGAGAGTTGAAGCCAAGGTAAGGGAGATTGAAAAAGGGGAATGGATCATAAACGGCTACTGGGACCATGAACAGTTTTCGCCTCCGACGCTACCGACGAAGGAGGCGATCGACGGTGTGTCGCTTCACAATCCTGTTTGTGTGAGCCGCTACGACCTCCATATCGCCCTGGCCAACAGTCTGGCGCTCCAAATCGCCGGCATTACCAAGGACACCCCTTCGCCTGACGGCGGTGAAATCCAGAAAGATCCGAAAACAGGCGAGCCCACGGGAATCCTGAGAGATGCGGCTATAGATCTGGTCATGCGACATATGCCCGATCCTTCTTTTAAGACCAAGTTGAGAGCTGCCGAAGCGGCGCTCGACCATGCACGAAAGCTCGGTGTGACCTCGGTCCATGATATGGCCAATGCCACGAGTTTTTCTATGAATTTCGAGGTGTACCAGGAACTCCTGAAGCAAGGCAAGCTCACGTCCCGATTATATTTTTATGTTCCTATCGATAAGATTGCGCTTTTGGATGAGCTGAAATTGAAATCCCCGTTCGGAAACGACTGGCTTCGCATTGCGGGTTTGAAGGGATTTGCTGACGGCGGCTTGGGAGCACGCACAGCCTATTTCTTCGAGCCATACGTCGACGATCCGGGGACTTCCGGGCTTCTGGCCCCACAGATGTTTCCCGAAGGAATAATGGGGAAGAGAATCCTTCAGGCCGATAAAGACGGCATTCAGGTTGCCATCCATGCCATAGGGGACAGGGCGAATTCCATCATACTCGATATCTTTGCCAAGGCCGTGGCTGAGAACGGTTCCCTGGACAGACGCTGGCGGATCGAGCATGCGCAGCATCTACGGCCCGAGGATATTGCCCGCTACGGTGAGCTCGGCGTTATTGCTTCAGTGCAGCCCTACCACGCCATCGACGACGGACGGTGGGCTGAGAAAAGGATAGGCAAAGAACGCTGTCAAACCACTTATGCCTTCAAATCCCTTTTGGATGGCGGCGCAGTCTTGGCGCTCGGATCAGACTGGCCGGTGGCCCCATTGAATCCGCTAGTGGGCATCTATGCCGCCGTCACCCGGCAGACGATCGACGGCAAAAATCCTCAGGGGTGGTATCCCGAGCAGAAGATCTCCCTTGAAGAGGCGATCAAAGGCTATACCTTAAACCCGGCTTATACGGAATACGCAGAAAAAATCAAAGGCTCCATCGAAGAAGGAAAACTGGCCGACATGATCGTTCTCAACCGCAATCTATTTGAGATCAAGCCTGAGGAAATCAAGGATTCTCACGTGACTATGAGCATCCTCGGTGGCCGCATCCTCTATCCATAAAGGGTGAATATCCTGAGTTCCCAAAGCTCTGATAGTGGAAGAGAGGAGGAAAAATTGGCTATTGAACGCTCATTCCATCTACGCAACCATAAAGAAAATGACACGCAAAGAAATTTTGATCTCTTGAGTCTTGTCCTGGTTGCTGCGCTCCTGATGTGCGCAGTGGGCCCTGCAAATGGGGGGACTCCAGCCTATGGCCCAGTCACTCAGGCGAAAATTGCGCATCTAGGTGGTGACGAGGTGCTGAAAGCCCTTCCCTTTGATCACATCCTCAGGTATGACGAGCTTACGGCACTGTTGCATAGCTGGGCCTCTGCCCGGCCCAACCTCGTCGAGCTGGAGAGCATTGGCGCTACTCCTGAAGGGCGTGAACTGTGGTTCGTCACGTTGACAAACCAGGCCACCGGTCCGGCCAAAGAAAAACCGGCGTTGCTCGTCGACGGTAACATGCACGCACTGGAGTGGGCTGGCGGTGTCGCCGCTCTTAATTTCATTTGGACTCTATTGCGTGAATACGGCACGGACGAGCGAATCACAAGGCTGCTCGATACCCGCTGTGTGTATGTTCTGCCACGCTTGAGTCCTGACGGTGTCGCAATGACACTCCGGGAGGGACGCATCATCCGCTCGGTTGCCAGGCCGGACTCGAGTGAAAAGCCCAAACCGGGGCTTCATATGCGGGATTTGGATGGTGACGGGCAAATCGTTTTCATGCGTTTTCGGGATCCAAACGGGCCTTGGAAGCAGCATCCTGATGACGCACGCCTGCTTGTGGCGCGTCATCCGGACGAGACCGGCGGTGACTACTGGCGCGTAGTGCCCGAAGGTGTGATCGAGGGCTATGATGGCGAGACGATCGCGGTGCTGCCCGCACTCGAGGGGCTGGACTTCGGGACTCACTTCCCTGATGACCGCGATCCCGTCCCCCAGAGTGAGCGTGCGAAACCTGACCCTCATTTAGTTCCCGAAGTTGCGGCCTACGTCGATGCCATAGTGAGTCGACCCAACATCATCGCCCACGTCACCTGCCACACTTTTGGGGGAGCTGTACTGACACCGCCCGTTAATCCGAGCGAGCAAATGCCCTGGACTGATACTCTCACCTATGCGGCGCTCGAGGCGAAGGCGACCGAGTTGACGGGCTACAAGGCGTTGTCTTATCTTGACCTTGCTGCTGGTCTGCCGCGCACCCCGCACATTTCAACCGAAATTGGCTGGCTTTACAATATTCGGGGAATTTTTTCCTTCATCACGGAGTTCTGGAATCCACTTCGCGCGGCTGGCATCTCTCTTGAAGGCGTCATGTCGCTATGGTTAGGAGGGATCCATCCTGTGGAGGACGAGCTGCGTCTACTGCAATGGAGTGACGAAAAACTCGGGGGAAGAGGGTTTGTCCCCTGGCATCCGTTCGACCATCCCCAGCTCGGCCCGGTGGAGATCGGGGGCTGGGATAAGGTCCATTACTGGTATAATGTGCCCTTCGACCGACTGGAATCAGAAGTCGCACCTCATGCAAGTTGGCTGGCTTATCTTGCGCTTGCTCTGCCACGGCTTGAGATCCGATCGTTTTCAGCCGAGCCGATGGAGGGAGATATCTGGCGTGTACGTCTCGTTTTCGAGAATACCGGCTGGCTGCCGACCAATGGCACTCAAAAGGCGCTTGACCGCGAAATTATCGGTGGAATCGTGGCTGAGCTGGCCCTGCCTTCTGATGCACGCCTTGTCAGCGGCGAATTGAAACGTTCTATCGGTCAATTGGCCGGACGCAGCGAACAACGTTCCACCGCCACCTGGTGGAGTTATATGCCTGGAACACCCGACCGTGCCGTTATCGACTGGCAGGTCAAGGCTCCTGCAGGCGGCAGGATTGTTGCGATTGCCAGGCATGATCGCGCAGGCACCGCGCGTGCAGAGCTTCTACTCCATGAATCGCACTGAGTTGAGCTCTGAAAACCTGATTTGTGTCTCGACTCCCGTCAATTGATCTAAGGCTTGAGAATCTTATCAAACTGAATACCTCTTTCAAGCTCTTTTATTACCCATCGCATTTTCTGCTCAGCATTTTCTGCTCAGGTTGACATTTGCATGGCGATGTCCTAACTTGCTTAGGTTGCCTTTTTTAGAAACACCGAGGAGTTTTGGGCGAAGATAATGCCGGAAAAAAGACTATCCGGTCAGATCAAAGGGTGAGATGAACAAAACATCGTGGACAAAGGGCATTTGTGGCATATGCCCGGCAGGATGTTGGGTGGAAGTCTGTCTGGAAAATGGAAAACTGACCGATATCAGGGCAGATGAGAGCCATCCCCTGGGGATGATCTGCCGGCGAGGGGAACATTCTCCGGAGATTGTCTATTCGGAACACCGTCTCCGTCATCCTTTAAAACGGCAGGGCCCCAAGGGGACCTTCAAATTCAAGCGGATCAGCTGGGATGAAGCCTATGACCTGATCGTAACAAACCTGATGGCCATCAAGGACGAGTCCGGGCCTGAAGCCGTATCCATATACACCGGGCGGGGGGCTTTTGAGCTCTCCCTTTGTGATATATTCCAGCCGAAAGGAGTGGCTGTATCGTCAGCCTCGAACATACTCTTTCCCTTCGGATCTCCCAACACGATGGGTGTGGGTGCCCTCTGTTATGTCTCATTTGCCATGATCGCCCCTCATGTGACCCTGGGACGTATGCTCGTCAACATGTTCACGGACATGGAAAACGCAGGGATGCTCGTGGTTTGGGGAGCCAATCCGGCCACGGATTCTCCCCCGCTTGACATGTACAGGCTTGAGGCCGCCGCCAAGAGGGGCGCTGATGTCGTGGTGATCGACCCCCGCCGCACAGAAACAGCCGAGCGCACACGCGCGCGATGGATACCGATCAGGCCCGGAACAGACGGAGCGCTGGCTCTGAGCATGATCCAGGTGATGATCGAGGAAGAGTTCTATGATGAAGGTTTTGCCGAACAGTGGTGCCTGGGTTTTAGAGAGCTCCAAACCTATGTTCAGCATTTCACGCCCGAGAAAGTTGAGGTGATAACCGGCGTTCCTGCTGCTACGATTCGTGATCTCAGCCGCCGCATAAGCGGCGCCGACGGTGCCTGCCCGGTGATGTACACCGGGCTTGAATACTCCAACAGTGGCATACAGGCCATAAGAGCCGTTTTCACTCTGTTCGCACTCGCCGGCCAGCTCGACGTTCCCGGGGGCATAGGGCTGGCCATGCCCGGTTCTCACTTCCCGATCAATCGCTCCTGCAACCAACCCAATCCCGATTTGAACCTGGCCGTGGCGCGTGATAAATTTCCGGTGTACAGCGACTACCGTGGAGAATCGCATGCCAGCGGCCTCGTCAATTCCGTCCTCAAAGGAGCGCCCTACCAAATTCGGGGCCTGCTCATTCATGGCGGTTCGCTCTTGACCTCCTGGCCTCAGACGTCCATTTGGAGGGAGACCTTGTCCAAGCTGGATTTTATAGTTGCGATCGACCGCCAGCTCACGGCCGATGCCGCCTTTGCCGATGTCGTCCTTCCGGCCACCACCATGTTCGAGATCGCATCCTATATGGTTTACGGACCGATCTTCCGCCTGAGGGAGAAATTGATCGAACCCATGGGGGAGGCGTGCAATGATTACCTGATCATGGCCGAACTGGCTAACCGTCTCGGCTATGGCCACCTCTATCCGCAATCTGAAGAGGAACTCATCCGGTTCGCCTTGCGAGAGTCCGGCTACACCCTTGAAGATGTCAGAAAGGCCGGAGGCTGGATTAAAATCCCGACCCCTATGATGGAGTACAAGAAGTGGGAGAAGGGAAAGCTCCGCCCGGATGGTCAGCCGGGATTCGATACGCCCTCCGGAAAGTTCGAAATATGGTCGACCGTTCTCGAGGACTACGGCTATGAGCCTCTTCCCAGATACACGGAGGTCGAGGAGGGACCGATTGCCAATCCTGTTTTGGCCAGGGATTATCCCCTCGTGTTCAACTCAGGGGCCCGTCCTCAGACAGATTTCCGCTCCCAGCATCACGGGATCAAAGGCTTGCTTAAGGATAATCCCGAGCCGATCATAGAGATGAATCCCGCCGATGCCGGGGCAAGAGGAATCGCGACCGGAGACCTGGTTGAAGTCAGAACGCCGCGTGGTCGGGTGCCTTTCCGCGGCCGGCTTACGGCGGATATCGTGGCCGGGGCGGTTGAGTGCAACCAGGGCGGCGGCACACCGGTTGGCCCTAAGGCGTGGCAGGAGTGGAATGTTAATGAGTTGACCGATCTGGAAAACTATGACGCCATTTCCGGATTTCCTGTATATAAAGCTCTGCTGTGTGAGGTCGCGAAGATCGCAGATGGCTCGGAGAGGACAAAACGCTCGGCATCGAAAAAAATCAAGATGAGAGAAAGGAAATCTAAAGCCGTGAAAGCGGCACATAGACCGTCCAAGAAGCACATCTATCTCGACAACAACGCCACCACTCGCGTGGATGATTCGGTCCGAAAAGCCATGCTCCCTTTTCTGGAGGCCGAACATGGAAACCCGGCCAGTATCTATGCCAAAGGCCGTGAAGCCCATGAAGCCATAGAGAATGCCCGGCGGCAAGTCGCCAAGCTCATAAATGCCAAGCCCCGCCGAATCATTTTCACAGGCAGCGGTTCGGAGGCGGACAATCTGGCCTTGAAGGGAGTGGCCTTCGCCTGCCGTATAAAAGGGAACCACATCATTACCAGCACGATCGAGCATCCGGCCATCCTGGAAACATGTGCATTTTTGGAGAAGTTGGACTATAGAATTACCTATCTCGATGTGGATGAATTCGGCCTCCTTCAGCCTTCTGACCTGGAGGCAGCCATGACAGATAAGACCATTCTTGTTTCCCTGATGATGGCCAATAATGAGGTAGGGACCATCCTTCCCATTCGAGAACTCTGTGCTGTTGCGCATAAGCATGGCGTTTTCTTTCACACCGATGCCGTCCAGGCTGTCGGCAAAATCGGGGTCGATGTGGAAGACCTGGGTGTCGATCTTCTCAGCCTCTCCGGCCACAAATTCTACGGGCCAAAGGGAGTCGGTGCACTCTATGTCAAAAAGGGCATAGAGCTGGAATCCCTCATCCATGGCGGCAAGCAGGAGGGCGGAAAGAGAGCCGGGACGCACAATGTACCCGCAATCGTCGGATTGGGGAAAGCTGCCGAACTGGCTATGAAGGCTCTTGCCAAGTCAACAAACGTTAAAAAGCTCAGAGATAGACTGGAAAACGGTATTCGGGATATTATCCCGGCGGCTGTTCTCAACGGCCACCCCGCAAAGCGTCTGCCCAACACTCTGAATTTGACCTTGCCGGGATTGAGAGGAGAATCTCTGGTCATTGCCCTGGATCAGCATGGCATTTCCCTTTCGTCTGGTTCGGCCTGCAAATCGGGTGCACCGGAGCCGACGCATGTGTTGATGGCCATGGGGAAGAGTGAAGCGGACGCTCATTGTTCCGTTCGGTTCTCTCTCTCACATGAGATTACTCTCAAAGACATCGAGGAGACAATCGCCTCCCTGAAGCAAGTCCTCGATGAGATGGAGACCACCATCCGCTTCCTCCCCTGTAAATAAACCAAAAGGGGTCTGGACAGGGGAGAATGTTTTTGAGACAATGACAAGCCAGAGGGTGAGGATGCCAGCAAGCTACCGAATTTTAGAGCACAAGGATCTTGTCAAAGCGAGCTCCTTTGAGCATGCTTTTCTCATCGATGTGCTCAACGGACTGTCCAGGATGCCCAAGAGACTCAATTCTCGCTATTTCTATGACGAAGAAGGAAGTAAGCTTTTTCAGAAAATTACCGAGCTTCCCGAATATTATCTGACGAACTGCGAGTTCGATATTTTACGGAGACATAAAAAAGTTTTCAGTCAGATCGTAGCCGGTACTTCCTTTAACCTTATCGAGCTTGGACCGGGAGAAGGGCAAAAAACCGAGGTTCTGTTAGATCACTTTTTGAAAAAGGAGCTGGAGTTTCGCTACATCCCGATCGATATCTCTCAAGCAGCCATGAAAACGCTCATCGATATCCTGAATGAGAAATACGCAGATTTGGAGACAGAAGGACTTGTTGCCGAGTATTTCGACGGACTGAAGTGGTTGAGCAGCACTTCCCTTCGCCGGAGCATGGTTCTGTTTTTGGGCTCCAATCTCGGGAATTTTGACAAACCCAGTGCTAAAGATTTCTTGCGGAATCTCTGGAATGCCCTCAACGATGGCGATTATACCGTCATCGGTTTCGATTTGAAGAAAGATATCAAACTAATGCTCATGGCTTACAACGACACCCAAGGAGTAACCCGTAAATTCAACCTAAATTTACTACGGAGAATCAACCGTGAACTCGGCGGCAATTTTGATCTGGACAAATTTTATTTTTACGCCAGCTATGATGTGTTCACCGGAGCTATGGAAAGCTACCTTGTCAGCAAGGAGAAACAGACCGTTCTTGTAGAGGAGATCGGTCAAACCTTTGATTTCGACGCTTGGGAACCGATTCACACCGAGTATTCCTACAAGTTCCTGGAATCCGACATCGAAGAGCTAGCCGCTGAAACGGGCTTCGTTATAGAAGCACATCTCTACGATTCCAGGAAATATTTTGTCGATTCCATATGGCGTGTCCACAAGCACACATCGTGCTAATAAATGGTGCCAGGCACCTTTTTTCCCCATATAAAAAAAAGGTGCCTGGCACCTTTTTGGCATCGGTTTGATTTTTGGGGATATTTATGTACAATGGGCATTTGTCCAGGAGAAATTCGGGCTCTATGTCAAAATCAAATTCCGGAAAACTCAACCTACTCTTGATTCCTCTATTTTGGGGATCTCTGTGGGGTGTGGCTGAGGCCACCTTGGGTCATCTTCTTCATAACTTGCAGATTCCGGTCCTGCCCGGAACGCTGATGCTCCCTCTCGGCGTGTATTTCATGGTGCGGGCCTATATTTCTTCTGAAAAAATTCCGGTCATTTTCCTGACTGCGGTAGTTGCAGCCAGTGCCAAACTTATCGATTTTTTCTTTCCCGCACACAGTCCGGCGGTTGTCATCAACCCTGCCCTGGCCATTCTATCTGAATCACTTTTCGTTATGCTGTTTTTTGTCTTAAAAGGAGATGGCGAAATTTACCGGCGTCTGTCATTCCGATCCTCTCGCAACTGTCATTCTACACTCTAGGGAGAGTTTTTAATCACATGCATTTAGTTCGGTGAAACACAGAGGATGGGCAATCATAACCCCCTTAATAAACATAATCCGCTCTCGACGCGGATAGACCGGAGGGGCTTTCTCAAGTGGAGTGCGTTTCTGGGAGGATCGGCCTTGGCCGCCGGCCCCATCGTATCCGCCACGGAAAGTGACAAAATCATCCGGGAATCCTTAAAAAAACTTGCCCCCTATGAACGTATGATCCGGACAGGTTGTCCATCTCATAACTGCGGGGGACGCTGTCTCCTTAAGGTCTATGTCAAGGACGGCATTATTACTCGGATCGAGGGAGATGACCGGATCCCCGACACAGTCGACGATCCACAACTTCGTCCCTGTATTCGCGGCCGCAGCTACAGGCGTCGCCAGTATCACCCCGACCGCCTAAAGTACCCGATGAAGCGGATCGGCAAACGTGGGGAGGGCCAGTTTGAACGTATTTCCTGGGACGAGGCAACAGATGTCATGGCCTCCGAACTTGTGCGGATTAAAGAGAGATACGGGAATGCTGCCCTCTACGTCCTGTACGGCACCGGAAGCTACAACCAGATCAACGGACGCCAAACAGCTCAGCGCCTGATGAATATCTTTGGCGGATCTCTCGGCTATTACAACAGCTACAGCTGGGCCTGTATCTCCCAGGCTACTCCCTATGTTTACGGTACGACCGTAACAGGCAATCAGCGGCAGGATTGGCTCAACTCCAAATACATCATCATGTGGAGTTGGAATCCTGCTGAGATGCGCGACGGCACGAACAGCGCCTTTTTTGTCAAAAAAGCCAGAGAAAAGGGCGCCCGTGTCGTCTGTATCGATCCCCGCATGACTCTTAGCGCTGTTTCTCTGGCCGATGAGTGGATCCCCATCCGCCCCGGAACGGATACAGCCATGATGAGCGCTATGGCCTACATAATGATCACGGAGAATTTGTATGATGCCGATTTTGTGAATAAATACTGTATCGGTTTCGATCAAACCCAGATGCCTGCAGGCGCAAGGCAGGCGGAAACCTATAAGGATTATATTCTAGGAGTCCAAGATGGGATTACGAAAACACCAAAATGGGCTGAAGCCATAACCGGTGTCCCAGGGGAAACCATAGCTCGTATTGCCCGTGAATATGCCACCATAAAACCCGGGGTCCTCTACCAGGGCTATGGCATGCAGAGGCGGGCCTTCGGTGAGCAAGTGGTTCGGGCCGGCTGTGTGCTTGCTGCTCTCACCGGGAATATCGGCATTACCGGCGGTTGGGCGTCCGGCCTCGCTCTCCAAGCCCCGGATGGCGGTCCCTTTTGGAATGTCTTCCCCACTGGGGTGAATCCTGTTAAAGCCCGGATTCCCTCATTCTTGTGGACTGAAGCTGTGCTCCGGGGAAAAGAGATGACCGCCAGAGATGGTGTTGTCGGAGTCCCTCAACTCGATTCCAACATCAAGATGATCTACGCAGTAGCCTGCAACTGTCTAGTTAACCAGCATGCCAATGTCAACCGATCAGCTGAAATTCTAGCCGACGAGCGCCTCGTTGAATTTTTGGCCGTTCAAGATAATTTCTTGACACCGACCGGACGATTTGCCGACCTCCTCCTGCCAGCCTGCACCCAGTTTGAGACCTACGGACTGGAGGATGGCTGGAAATACGGGGATGAGGTGATCCTTATGCCCCAAATCGTCGATCCTCCCTTTGAAACCAAGAGCGACTATCGGATCTGTTTGGAAATCGCGGAAAAATTGGGATTCGCTCAAGCATATACACAGGGACGCTCGGAAAGAGACTGGATCGCGTGGGCTCTGGAGGAGTACCGAAAAACGCGATTTCCCGATGTTCCTGACCTGGATGAGTTCGAGTCTTCAAACCGCGGCGTGTACTCAGTTCCCATCACCAAACCGGCGATTGCTTTCGCCGACTTTCGCCGCGATCCGGACAAGTACCCTCTTCCCACTCCTTCGGGAAAAATCGAGATATTTTCCAAACGCCTTCATGACCTCAAGAGGCCGGAGTATATCCCTGCCATCCCCAAGTACGTCCAGGAATGGGAAAGCCCCTTTGGCCCCGAGGTTAATAACTATCCCCTCCAGGCTATCGGTCATCACTACATGCCACGCGTTCATTCTACGCTGGACAACGTGGATTGGCTGGGCGAGGCATTCCCGCAGCGGGTGTTTTTGAATCCCCTGGATGCCGAACCAAGGGACATAAAGGACGGAGATGAAGTCAAGGTATACAACGAGCGGGGAACCATTGTGATTGGCTGCCGGGTAACCAAGCGAATCATGCCGGGTGTTATTGCCATCCCCCAGGGGGCCTGGTGGACTCCGGATAATCTGGGCATCGACCGCCGAGGCCAAGTCAACGTCTTGACCTCTGAGAGGTGGTCCCCTCTGGCTTTTGGGAACACCCAGCACACGATCATGGTCCAAGTGGAGAAATACTGCGATGGCTAAACAGCTTGCCTTTTATTTCGATGCCAGCGCCTGTTCAGGCTGCAAGGCCTGTCAGCTGGCCTGCAAAGATAAGCATGACCTGGACCTGGGGCTTCTCTGGAGACGGGTCTATGAAGTTGCCGGCGGTGAATGGACCCAGAAGGGGAATGCCTGGATTCCGGGTGTTTTCGCCTACAATCTCTCCCTGTCCTGCAATCACTGCCAGAAGCCCATCTGCCTGACCTCATGCCCCACAGGGGCCATATCCAAACGAAAAGACGGCATTGTCCTCATCGACAGTGCCAGATGCATCGGCTGCCGCTACTGCGAGTGGGGATGTCCTTACGGCTCGCCCCAGTACGACGAAGTGACCGGGACCATGACTAAGTGCCATTTCTGCTACGACTACATTGATGAGGGGAAGCCTCCCGCCTGCGTGGCCGCCTGCCCCATGCGTGCTCTTGATTTTGGCCCTCTTGCGAGGCTAAAGAAAAAGTATCCTGGAGCACAGGACATGTATCCGCTTCCCCCCGCAAGCCTCACCGAACCGGCGATTGTGATCAAACCCCACAAAGATTCTCCAAAGGCCTCCGAGGCCAATGCTTCTGTCGCCAACAGGGAGGAGGTCTGAACATGGGCGGTACGGAGTGGTCTCTGGTGCTGTTCACTCTTCTCGTTCAAGCAGCCGTCGGTCTGTTCCTCACCTCAGAAGTCATGGCGGGATCTTTGGCCAGAAATTCTAGAAGAGATTCCATCAGCCCTGAGCATGTTCAGGCAAATGTCCTTTCACTGGCACTCGCTGTTGCCGGGATCGGCTTCTCTTTTTTTCATCTCGGGAGCCCTGAAAACGCCCTTCACGTCCTCAACAACTGGCAGTCATCCTGGCTAAGCCGGGAAATACTTTTTGTCCTAATCTTTGCCGTTTTATCGGCTGCGCTGTCTTTTTTGAGGTGGAAAAGAGCCCTGAGCGCCTCGACTCAAAGGATTATGGCCGTGCTGGCCGGTGCATCAGGCCTCATGCTCATCTTCTCCATGTCGAAGCTTTACATGCTGCCCACTGTTCCTCCCTGGAACAACCTCGGCACACCTGTTGTTTTTTTTGCCGCAGCCCTTCTTCTGGGGTGTCAAATTTTCGGGTTGACCTCCAGCGTGGGAATTTATCGATTACGCCACCTCCCCATTGAGGCCAAAAATATTTTTGCAGGTCGGAGCCAAAAAATATTGGGCCGTATCGTCCGTTTTTCTCTCCTATTGATCATTCTTCAGTTCAGTTTTGTCCTCCTGTTTTACGAACGATTTCATCTTCCTGCGCATAAGTTTGCTGTTGGTGCCCAAGATTTGGATCTCAAATTTCAATCAGGATTTGTTGTCAGGCTATCGCTCTTGGCCATAGCTGCGTTGGTGCTGATATTTCTTCTGACCCGGATAGGAAAAACAGGTGCAGGCTGGCCGGATTATCGTTTCCTCGCTTATGGTGTTTTTTGTCTTGTCCTGATCTCGGAATTTATAGATCGTTGTCTGTTTTTTGCCGCTTACTATCGTTTGGGGTTATGATGCAATTGGCAGGAATACAACGATGACTCCGGAGTTTCGCGACAGAAGGGGTCGAGTTTCTGTTTTCCGGGGCTTCCATATCTGTTTCACATTTTTAAGCCGGGGTTACCTCAATTTTCCTGAGCAGGAATTTATCCAAAGACTGGTCGACGATGACCTGATTTCGGCCTGGCCCATCTCAGCCTCTTCCAGAAACACGTTGACTGGCCTCGACTGTCTGCAAAGATTCTGTGCTCAGTGGAATCCGCAGCATTTAGAAAAACTCAAAATGGATTACACCCGCCTGTTTGTCGGCCTGGGGAAAATGATGTCTCCCCCCTATGAGTCTGTCTATCTCGGAAAAGAACACACTCTGTTCGAGATCCGGACTCTGGAGGTGAGGGAGTTTTACCGTCGGTTCGACATCCACCTCAATCCGGCCCACAAAATCCCCGATGATCATCTGGGGCTTGAGCTTGTTTTCTGTGCCTCTCTCTGTCAAAAATATGCCGAAGCTGTGTCATCCAGTGTAAAGAAATCTACCGGTCATGCTGGCTATCGACAGGGGCTGAAACAATTTTTATCCCAGCATCTCCTGCAATGGATAGATCCATTTACCTCTGATGTCATTGATTATGCGGATACTCTCTACTTTCGGGGAATAGCCTATCTTACTTTGGGAACGGTAGCCGACTGTGCAGAGTTTTTAGGAGTGGCGCCGGCTTAAGGCTGATGGTTGCTCATTTTTTGAGCTGTTTCAGAAAATCCTGATAATCTTCCTCTGTGTTGAGGTTTTTGAACCAGGCAGCTCTTTCAATAGTCATATAATGGGTCGGACAAACCTCAAAGAGCGGCAACAACGAAGTCGTCCCCGAATCCAGAAGCCTTTTCATCTCAGGCTGGACAGCTTTCGAATAGATGGCGAAGAGGGGCTCCAGCCTTCTTCCCTCTGAGACGGGGATCACAATCTCCGAATCATTTGCCTTTTTGACCATGTTTTCTAAGAATGACCGATTTATCTTCGGAATATCACATCCTATGACGAAGTTTTTTTCGTTGGCGGAGACCAAGAGCGCGGATTGAATGCCCATCATCGGTCCCAAACCCGGATGTTCGTCGACGACAATTTTGTGCGGCAGAAAAGTGAACTTCTCCGGATTCGAAACACTGACCAGGATTTCAGAAAATCGATTTTTGACCTGAGCGATAATGTATTCGATGAGAGTCGTTCCATCGACTGCAAGAAGGGCCTTGTCTCTCTTCATCCTCCGGCTGCTGCCGCCGGCAAGCACGATCAGACTGAGCGGGTGGTCGTTACACTGGAATAGCTTTTCCATTCTTTCATCATATCCCGCGTAAAAAAAAAATCAACTCTCCTAATAATGACCCGCGCATTGACTTTTCTGCTGCACACCCTGATAATTTGCATAACAATCAACAGCTCAAAAAATGAATGTCTACAGGTGTTTGAAAGATTTAGTCTCTCCCATCTCTCCCCACCTTGTGGATCGTGTCAAGCAGCATGTTGAGGATTCGGAAAAGGAGTTCTCCGCAAATCCTAGGGAAGGGGAGAACAGCTTCCTCTGGGAGCACTCCCTGCATGTGGCATCGATCGCTCGTCAAATCTGCCTTGAAGAGAACATTGATCCCATCATCCCTGTGATTGCAGCGCTATTCCATGATGCGGGAAAGTTTCGTGAAGGAGACTACCATGAAGACGAAACAGCTGAGGAGGAAGTGGCGGCATCAATCGCTCGGAAGGTATTGGCTGAAGAGGGGGTGGATGAGAATCTCATCACCACGGTCAGCAACGGATTGACTGCTTTATATAACGAAGAAGCCCCTGACAATAAGTCTGCCGATATCGTTCATGACGCAGATTTTCTGGCAAAATCGGGATATCTGGGCGTAGCCCATTTTTTCATCAAAGGAACCTTAAGAGGTCAAAATCTGCAGCGTTCTCTCATCCAATCATTGAGCCAGGAGTTGACGTATGCTTCGGTATTGCCCGAAAACATGCGCACTGAAACCGGACGAAAGATGGCAAGCGAAAAGAGACAGAGAGCGGAGAACTTTTTCCAGGGCCTTCTCGATGAGCTCAACGATCACGGCATAGGCCGGTTTAAAATCGAAGAGACCTCCTGGCCCTGCCCGGCAGACCCGCAAAAAATGGTCAAACTTCATATAGCTCTTCCTGAGGAGTGCCCGGATTGCGGCGGGAATTTCACCACAGAGTATTCATCCGAAAAAGGCATCAAATGCACCAAGCTAATGGCTGATGCCCGGTGCGCACAATGCCCGAACACTTACCATATCTCCTTTTGTCTCCCCGAGATATGCTCGTAGCCAAAGGAGTCGCGCCTTAACATTTAACATAAAACGAGGAGTCTCTTCGTTTTTTAATTTTGCGAAAAAAGAGGATAGTGGCCGTGATAAATATTTTGCTCATGTCAGATGTTGAGACAAGACTCCTCCCGGCATTGGCATAATAATTGCTTAGAGAAGTATGATGATGGATGTTACCTGTGTTTATGCAGGGAGAATTATTCGCTGCTTGGAAATGGTTGTAAAACTCTTTTACGCCGGATAAATATATTTAATAGTCTGAATTTTTTTGAAGGGAATGAAATATGAAAAAAATAATTTTGCTCGTTATTATTGTTTTGATATTGATATCGTCTGAGATGAGTTTTCCCGGTGCTCAGACCGGAACAGAATCCAGCGAGAAAGACGTCGGTAACGGATCGTTCCTGGATACGTCACAGGAGAAACCTCAGAGCTTGATTTTCGGGGCGTTTGCCGAAGGTGAAGAACAGCTGAAGCATACACTCATCTTGGTCGAGAGCATTCGAACCTTTGCCGGGATCTATAAGAATTCTCCTGTTTGGATTTATGTGCCGGAAGAATCTTTGCAGGGCATGGGTGACATGGCAGGGAAATTCCGTTCATTAGACGCGGAGGTCAGGGGAAGTCAGGCGCCACGAACGGCACTTCAGTTTCCTTATTCGCGAAAGGTGTTTGCTGCGGCTGAGGCAGAGGCCGCAGCCGAGGGAAAGGCGGATATCCTGGTCTGGATGGATGACGACACTGTATTCCTCAATGAACCCGACGAATTCGACTTGAAGAGGGGAGTGGCTTTCGGCTACCGACCTGTCATGCACCAGCTCATCGGTTCACTCTACTCCGAGCCATTAGACGAATTCTGGACGCGCGTCTATCAGAAGCTCAGCGTTCCCGAAACTGCGATTTTCCCCATGACCACTCCAGCCGACAGCAAAACCATCCGCCCTTACTTTAACGCAGGTTTGCTCGTTGTCCGACCTGAAAAAGGGATTCTGCAAAAGTGGGCCCTGAATTTTCCCATCCTCTACGAAGATCCGGTGTTCGTAGAATGGTGCAAAGAGGACAAGTACAAACTCATCTTCCTCCACCAGGTCGCTCTGGCCGGAGCAGTTTTGAATAAGCTCAAGAGGGAGGAAATGACAGAACTGTCCTTCCGCATTAATTACCCGGTCTTTTTCGATCGTCTTTTTGAGGCGGACAAGGATTTCAGCTCTGTCGAAGAGGCCGTCACCATCCGTTACGATGTCTTTTTCCGGAAAGCTCCCCCTGATTGGGATAAGACCTTAAGAGGGCCCAAGGAGAAAATCGCCTGGCTAAAAGAGCGAATTTCCAAATCCAAAAACTGACACGAATGGTGATTCAAGTAAAAATCACTTAATCTATTTGGCCTTTAAAAAACGCACAACTTCTGTATGTCCATTTCTCTCTGCGAAATCATAGGCTGTATCCTCATCTATGTCCTTTATTGTGGGATCCGCACCGTGTTTGATCAGCGTCTTCACAACGAGAATATGCCCTTCACCCGCAGCAAACATCAGCGCCGTCCATTTCTCTACGTTATCAGCCAGGTCGGGATCAGCTTTCTTCTCTAAGAGCAGTTGCACTGTTTCCGGAAATGGCCCGCTGGAGGCGTACATGAGTGCTGTTCTCCCCGCGCTATCCCGTGCGTCGATCATCGCGCCTCTATCAAGTAATAAACGCACAATTTCGGTGTGGCCGTCAAATCCGGCAAACATCAGGGCCGTACGTCCCTGTTGATCCGTTGCATTGACGTCTGCTCCCTGCTTGAGAGCCGCTCGCACCGCCTCTATCTGGCCTTTGGAGGCAGCCTCATGCAGGGCCGTATTGTTTGATGGAGATGCTTGAACGCCTCTCGATTCATGCCCCTGATCTTTTTGGCTCTGTGGCTCCATTTGTTCCTTCTCGGACTTGCATCCGTTGTTACCAATCAATAACAGGGACAAAATTGCGGAAAAGGCACATGTGATAAGCCGTGATTTGGTTTTCATGCCCCGATACTACTACAACAACCTTTTGGTGTCTAGCACCCTAACGAATCTGTTAGGCTTTGCTCTGGTTGCCGGGTATCTTGAATCCCATTTTCCAGAATTGTCTATCAAAACTAAAGGACAGAGAAATATCATGGGTTTCCATGATCTCAAAATTGATACAATCCACCAAACTGATATCTTTTCGCCGATAGAGGAAAAGCCGTTGGATTCCACGCGCATACCACTCCTTATCTGCCCATATGATATGGAACAAAGGGAGGATTTTCGTATTGAAGTCGCGCACTGAGTCCAATCCCACTCGTCTTTGGAGAAAGGCAGAAGTTTCTATCAATACAAACGAGCTCGTGAATAGCTCGGCTTTATTTTGTGCACATAGGGCAAAGATTTCTTTGGCTCGGTTATGCATGGCATCGTTCATAACGAGAAGGGCGAAGATCCCGGATGTATCTACAAATACTTTCATGACTCGAATTCTTCTTCCAAATACCGGTCATGCTCAACAGAGATGTCGTCTTTTTCTGATTTGTGTTTTCCCACAACTGATTTCGCATGGTTATATAAACCTGTTTTGACGCTTTTTCCTTATCTGAATTCTTATTGATTCGAATCATTCCATGACTAATCCATGTGAAATCACTTATGGGAGTAACCTGTGTCATCTTGTTGGGGAAAGGAGGTTGTGATATAATTTCCGCTCACCAGTGCCGGAGTGGCGAAATTGGCAGACGCGCTGGACTCAAAATCCAGTTCTCCTCACGGAGAGTGTGGGTTCGACTCCCTCCTCCGGCACTCCTGTTACCTCGAGAAAAACTGGTTATTTTCCTGAATATTTTAGGTCTTACAATTTAATCAACCTTAACCACAATTAGGCGTTTTTACTCAAAATCTGTTACACATTTGTTACACGGAGATGTGGGATAAGTCTGTTTGTGACAGCGCGATGGACTTCGAATCCAATTTTGGGGGTTGAGCTAAATCCTTTAAAATGAGCTAATTATATTTTTTATCAAAAATTTACATTGTTTCTGATTTAGGTACTTTTGCGTACTTTTACGTAGTTTTCGATACTTTATGGGCACTATTTGGACACTAGTATCTTTATTGTATTATGAAATTCCAGATACCAGCTATGGCCAGCAGCAGCTTATTTCCGATTGTAACTTCAAAATAATCGAATAAGGAGAGGAGAACTGGCCCGTTTACATCTTGGCAGAGTGATTTCTCGCCGCATAATTGAAAGCACCAAAATATGTTTCCCAACTTTTATCGCTGGAGCCATAAGCATTATCGAAAAGAAAATAATCAACCAGAGTTTCCCTCAGGCGTGTCAATTCCTTTAGCCTCGACCCAGACTTGGTAACACCCTCAAGCGTTAGATCCAAAAGCTCAAGAGCTCTTTCCAAAGCCAGCCGGCTGTATTCATGGTTTTTCTGTCGCCAACTCATGGCTCTAAAGACTTCGCTTCCGATATTAGCCATTTGTTCACAAAACGAGAATTTTTCCCAGCGCTCCAGGGTCAAGTCTTTATGATAGATCCGTTTCATTTTGTCACCAGTTTATTGACGATTTCTATAATCTTCTGCCTAATCTGAGGGCTATCCACTCCTCGGGTCCGATTCCCCTGACTGGGACGCAGATTGATCATAGAGTCGAATTCGGTCCGCACGTTCTCTGGCATTTCAGGATAAATATTGATTCCCCAGAGATCTTCCTGTTTAGAGCCTTTCTCCAAGAGCAAAGCCTCTTGGTCGGCATGAAGCTCGGCATCCACTGCCATGATTTCTTTTTCGACATCAATCACGGCTTTAACGAGAATGCCGAACCGCTCTTCTGCCATTTTTTTCAATTCCGAAAGAGATATTGATTTAGAAACGATGATCATGTTCCGATTCTAGCATAAATCTATCTCAGCGCGAACTATATTAATTTTCAGTCCAGTAACAGATGATATGCGATGAATGTGTCTTCGGGCGCTTTAAAACTAAAACTCTTTTACAAATTCTATGGATACCAGCCAATTAACATAGGATAATGGACACTATATAGCCACCAGCCAATTAACAACATAGGATAATGGACACCAGAATCTACTCCGTTTTATATAACCGCCATAAAACCCCAGGCTTTCAAGCCTGGAGATGAATGGCACCCAGAGCGAAGCGGAGGCCAATCATCTTTCTGGGCCGAAACGCCGGGCTTTAGCCCGGGGAGCGGCTTCATTTCCGACACCGATGGTTGTCAAAATATGCCTTTCATTGTCAGCATCTGATTACATCCTTGCAAAAATAGTCTGACTTATGACTGAAGCATGCCAGGAGTATCGGGTCTTTAAGGCCCTTTTTTGAGTCGTTAACCTTGTCGTTTTGGATGAGATAGCCTTATTTCAGGATGTCAGAGGGTGGATATTGCGGAAAGTTGTGAAAGATTTGCAGCAAGCCCAAAAAGAAACTTCCTTAAATTTCGGACAGCTGTCCCTTGACCTCCATCTTGATTATAAACAATCCCCTTTTACTTGGATTATGTGCAGAGTATCCAGATCAATTTTCTGTCAACAGAAGCAGCTTTCCGTGGAGCCCGCCTTTGTATTCTCCCTCTTCTATACTGATTTTCCCGTTAACGATTACACACTGAGTTCCAGTACTGTATTGATATGCGTTCGACCAAGTCGCATGATCTTTGATTGTCAGAGGGTTAAAAATGGCTATGTCGGCCTTATATCCCTCAAGGAGCATCCCTCTCTCTTTCAATTGGAGAAATGATGCAGGAAGAGATGTCATTTTCTTGATGGCATTTTCCAACGTCAATATACGATCTTCCCGGACATATTTGCGAAGGACTCTAGCTTGGCTGCTGAAGGCGCGGGGATGCCCCACAATCGGTTCGTCAGTTTCCTTCACCATGGGCGCGGCAAATCCATCGCTCGAGAACATTAGCCAGTCTTCCTTCATGGCGTATTTCATGTCATCATACGACATCACCCCGTAGGAGGTATGCAGGTCCGGCTCTTTTACCACCATCTTGGCCACGATATCGAAGATATCCCTGTTCAATACTTCGGGTAGGTCGGAAAAAATGATCCCTATCAAATCCGGATATTCTTTCGAGACGACGGTAACGAAATTGTGCCAGCCCCCCACAGACACAGGACTCGGATTGTCGGGCGGTTCGCCCACCAGAACGGAATTTTTGATCCTTTCTCTTTTTTTCGGATCGGATAAGGCTTTATCCAGTTCCTCGATATATTTTTCTCTCAGTTCCGCCTTTTCTTCTTCCGATACGTTTTTATAGTTCAGGTTTTCCCGTATCCCCTTGAAAGGCTTCATGTCGCTGGGAAGCCGAAAGCAGGACCAGCCACCGTTTCCGTCGATGTCGATCAAAGGGCATCCGCCGGCCTGGTCATAAGGATACATATCGGCAACGCAGTAAATCCCTTGAGCCCTGGCATCGTTGATCAGCCGGACCGCGTCCATCATCACTTTGCCCCAGAGATTTTTCCCCATGACCTTGAAGTGGGATATATTCACTCTGGCCCCTGTTATTTCACCGATCTCAATCGTTTCTTCGGTGGCTTCCAAAACTCCTTCGGCTTCAGCCCGCATATGGGTGGAATAAACTCCTCCAAATTCTGCGACAATTTCTGCCAAGGCGATAACTTCTTCCGTATCCGAGTACCGGTTGGGGATATATTCCAGGCCTGTGCTCATTCCCCACGCACCTTCCTCCATGCCTTGACGGATGAGGTCTTTCATTTTTTGCAGCTCTTCTGCAGTTGCCTTCCGGGCTTCCACTCCCATGACCTGATTGCGGACAGAACCGTGCCCGATGAGATGGATGGTGTTCGTCCCGATTCCCTGGCTCTCCCATTTTTCTTTGATATCACCGACTTCCCAGGTGCCGAAGCCACAATTACCAGTAACGACAGTCGTCGTCCCTTGAATTAAGTAGTTCAAATTTGCCTTGAAATCAGGATTCCCCATTCCCCCTTTAAGTTCCGATGATGGCTCTAGATCGCAGTGGGTATGCATGTCGATAAAACCGGGAGCCACCACCAAGCCTTCGGCGTTAATAATTTTTGACGCCTCGTTCCCATCGAGATTCCCGATCTGGACGATAGTATCGCCTCTTATACCGATGTCTCCGTAAAACCAGGGGTTGCCCGTCCCGTCCACAATTTTTCCGTTCGCGATGATGAGATCATACGGTTTTTCCGCTTTTTCGGAGCAGGCAGGGATCGTGATCATGGCCATTGTGAGAATGGAGATGATAAATATGATACCTTTTCTCATCTGTGGTCTCCTTTTCTATCCTAAAAAAGTTTGGTCTCTATGGTGATCATTTCTTTGTCCGAGGGCGTTTCTTTGAAGTATTTTGAAAGCGTGTCTGAAAAGCTGAGCTTTCCCTCCGACTCCAATTTCACGATCGCCGCTGCAATGAACTGCTTGGTGATCGAACCGACGGTGAACACCGTGTCCAGCGTGTAGGGTTTCTCCTTTTCCTGGACCGCATAGCAGAATGTTTTCTGATACTGGATATCATGTCCTTTGGCAATGGCCAGAATTCCGGAGACATTTTTTTGCGCAAGCCCTTCCACGTATTCATCCATCTCCTTTTTTTGCGGCAGTTGACCCATGGCCTGAATACAATACAAATACACTCACTAAAATCATTTTTAGAATAACATTGTTACATTTCATGGGGATGATTCCTCCTTCCTTATTGGCTTATCTCTGTACTAATTTTACAAGCATTTCATCGAGTGCGGCGCGGTCGAAAAGCTGACCGTTCGACACAACGGCGCTGATCATGCGCGTGTTTCGGATGTTCTCAAGAGGGTTGGCCGTAAGCAAAACAAGATCCGCCGCTTTACCAGCCGCGATCGTGCCCACATCCCTCAGCCCGAGAAATCTGGCGGGGCCGCTGGTCGCGGCGGCAATCGTTTCAGCCGCGGTCATTCCCAGCTCAGTCAGAAGCATAAGCTCATTGTGCAGTGAAAAGCCCGGGATTACCCACGTTGTATCGGTGCCAAAAAGCCAGGTTGCGTCAGTGCTTGCATGAATCTGTCCTCCAGCGCGGTAAAACCGGCCTAGCAGCTCCATCAGGCGCCTGAACCTGTTCTCCTTGGCGAGTCGATCCTCTTCACCTTTTGTCGTTACCCCTTCCCTTTTCTTCCAGGAGTTTAGGATAGCTTTGGGAACATAGCGTATCGCTGGATTGTCGAGCAGGCGCCGCCCGTCGAATTCCGGATCGGCAGCTTCCAGTGCTGGGTGCATGATGAAGAGGGTGGGGACGAGAACAGTGCGATTCTCTACCAATGCCCTGGTCAGTGCGGCTGCCTTCTCCTCATCGTAAGAAGTGAGCAGGCGATTTATGTATTCGGCGCTATCCGCTTTCCCGAATACGGGTGTTCTGTCTCGCTCTTTGATGGCCTGCTCCACTGCCTTCAGGACTTCCTGGCGTAACGGCTCTTCACGGGTCGAGACAGCAAGCAAGTAGCCTCCAAGCGAGCCGCCGTCATGGACGACGCTTTTCTGGTCGGACCTGACCGCGTGAATGATGGGAACCGCACCGGCGACATGGCCGATTACTGCCATCCCGGCCTTATTGGCCGCGTGCATGACCACGTCATATTCTTCGAGGGTCAGCCAGTCACGAACCTTGACGTAATCCACTCCCATCGATTTGAGCTGTGCCACCGTGGATTCCGCCATGTCTGCCGTGATGTTGACCTCCGCGATACGGCTCATATCGATGGGCTGCTTCGGCCTGCCCCAGGGTGAGGTGCCGTCGATATTGGGACCGGTGAAAAAGACACGGGGTCCTGCTCCGCCGTTTTCGAAAGCCGCCCTGCGCTTGTGCGAATCTTCTATAAGGGAACCAATGGTTGCCATGTCAAGGATCGTGGTGACGCAGTTTGCCAGGCACAGCCTGTAGTAATCGTCCCGCGCAAAGGGATGGGTGTGCGAATCGATGAGTCCCGGCATGAGATACTGCCCGCTGCCGTCAATCCTCTGCATGCCGGTAATGTCGATTGTCCAGTCCTGTGCTACGGCCTCGATAATCCGCCGCCGAACGACCACTGTCTGAACGGTCTTGAGCGGAGTGCCCGTTCCGTCGAAGACAGAAACTCCAGTAATGGCCAGGCCGGAATGTTCCGGTACATCGCCGGTCGACGCATCGCTTCTAGCTGTGTAGGCCGTAAGAATCAGGAATACTAAAGTCAGGATCAAGCCGGTCAGCAGCCGGTATGCCCTTATACCGACAGGCACCATTGATGGGGGAGTTCGGTTAATGTTGTCGTGCATGTCAGAGAGCGTTAAGATTTGGCGCAATTTTAGGTGGACTCATAAAATTGGTCGAGTAGTTTCGTTTCACCATCGGTATTTATTCAGTCCTCCGTCGGGTCCGTTTCCCGTGTCGTACCAGGAATCCAAAAGCTCGAACCAGTTCTCGACCCTGTTATTGCCCGGAATGGCGCCGTCTTGGCACCAGAGATAGCTGCCGTATGTGAAGTAATTTCTATATTCCTCCGGTAGAGGAAGATCCTTCGGAGGCCATCCTGCAGGGGCTTCAGTAATCTTCTGCGCGTTGTACCAGGTCTGAAGAGTCCAATGCCGCATGTTGATGTATGGAGCCACTTTGTCGCCATCGGGGAAAACAATGTAAATCCCGTGCTTGCCGTTCTCAAATCCAGGATAGTTGTCATTGCCGTAGGAATAAACAACGAGCTTGTCCACTAGCTTCATGAGTTTTTCAGCATCTAGTCGAATTTTATCATTGAACTTCGAACTCTCCGCTGTCTTTTTGGCTAGATCGTAGAGGTCGAAGTAGGGGAATCCTATCCAGGCCAAGTCAGTGATGCCATACATGTAGATCAGATAGTTCAGCGTTCGTAGTATACATCCCGATCCGCGGATAGATTCGAAATCATCCTTTTCTCCTTCTCGGGCAAGGTTGACAGCCAGTGAATCCACGCATTCTTTGATAGCTTCAGCTTTTGTCAAATCATAACAGGCCCAGGATTCGTCAGGTTGACCGTCATAGATCTCCTCGATTATGACGCTCCCGAAATCCAGAGCTGTCATCGTGGCCGGATCATAGATCTTCTCTTTACCGCCGACCATGGTATCTTCTTCACCGTTGTCACCTCCTCCGGACCGGAGCCTCTGGAAGACTTTGTCATAGGCAAAGGGTCCCGATGAGGGAGCCGAGGCGATCATGATTTGAGCCCCGAATTTATCCTTTGCAGGACGCCACTGGTAGGCATTTTCTATGCCGCCCATCAGGCAGACGTCGAAGACCATGAGGTCCACGGAATCCTCGGCAGTGAGAGCATCCGTTATCTCCGCCGTGTACATGGCATCCCCTTTGTTCCCCTCATCGTAGGCCATGTGGGGACCCCCGCCGTGGGTGAAAAAGATCAGGGCATAGTGTTCGGCCGAATAATGAGCTTTACAGAACCGGATGAACTTTTTCAAAGTCATTGCATCGGAGGTGTTTGCCTCGTAGTTCGAAGTCTTGGTTATTTCCGGGAACTCGGCGCCGCCGTCGAGCCTTTCTGTTTTTTCGTGGGTTATCCGGTAGAGACGGGTGTCTTCAAAGTTTTCTCCGAATACCGTTGCGTCGTCGGAATACTTCGGATTTCTGTCCGCCAGGATGATGAGCTCTATTCCTTGATCATTGATTAATCCGCTCTTCATTTTTTTGTAGATGGGTATGATCATTTCATCATTGTCGTTGTCCGTTGCACCGTAGTGCATGATCGTCCAGTAAGTCTTTGGAGTTTTTTTTGCTTTGTTCCATGCACGGTTAGTACTAACTATCAATAGGGTCAGACCTATCAGGCTTAATAAGAAAACCTTACACCTAGCACCGAATATAAAATTTCTCTTTTTAAAAACCATTGTTAGCCCCCCCCAAATTATACATTTATTTTTTACGAATGGCTTCAAGTGACCAATCTTTTCTTTCCATTTGTGGTATCTTTTTTGGAGGCTTCTTCTTCAATTCTTCAATAATAAGCTCTACTGCTTTCTCCAATTGCGGATCCTGTCCAAGGTAATCGTTGCGCGGAAAGATATGAACCACATGCTCCGGTGTGAACCCACAATTTTCTAGTATGTAGTCCCCCTCTGGGCTGTAGGTACCCAGGGAGGGTGTGGTAGCAATGCCGCCGTCGATCATTTGATAATACGCTCCGTCAGATCCACCCATGACGCCGCCCCAAGTCCTTGTGCCAACCGTTGTGCCTAGCCCTCTCAGTGTAAATTGGTAGGGAAGGACGTCTCCACCGGAACCGGCCTCGGCATTGACCAGCATCACTTTCGGTCCCATAATCATATAAAAGGGCGATGTGACAGCTATGTCTTGACGCGGATCATACCAATGCACTTGCTGACGGTCGAGTATGTCGAGCTGGTAGTCTGTGTCAGCGCCTCCGTCGTTAAACCGTTCATCGATGATGATTCCTGCCCTGTCTGATTGGGGAAAAAAGTATCGAAGGAATTCCCGGACCGAACTCAATCCCGTATCCGGCTGGTAGACATAGGCGATTGCCCCTCCGGATAGCTCATCCACTTTTCTCCTGTTTTTCTCGATCCAGGACCGGAGTCTAAGCTTCCGTTCACTATCCAGAGGAATCACTGTAATGCTACGGCTTCCTTCCAACTGCGGAAGGCCATTTATTTTGAGAATCACTTGTGTACCCGCTGTTTTTTCAAACGAAGAATAAATATTCGCGGGATACTTCAGTTCCTTTCCGTTTACTTCCAGAATATAATCTCCTTCTTTCACATCGATTCCAGGCTGCGACAGAGGACTTTGTTCTTGATCTCGATCCCAGAATGAAGTACGAAGTATTCGCTTGATCTTGTATCTACCGTTTTTAACCTCATAATCAGCACCGAGCAATCCTAGCGGAATCTTAACTTCAGCATCCTTTGAAGCCCCTAATTCTGCTTGGATTTCATTAAATCCGGGGATATCGCCGCCTGCAATCCTAGTGTGGCTGTTAACTGCTTCTCCCAACATGTGTCTGAGAACGAAATTCAGGTCAGACCGGAATCGGAGATCTGGAAGGTATGACTCATAGCGTTTTCTGATTGCCTCCCAATCTACTCCATGCATATTTTCATCGAAAAAGTAGTCGCGATGTTTGCGCCAGGCTTCGACAAATATCTGCCTCCATTCAACTTCAGGATTCACCCGAATTTCCAGCTTGGAAAGGTCGATCATACCGGCACCCTGCTTATGGGATTCCATAACAGAAACAATCCCCCACTTTTTGTTCAGCGAGTACAGGAGTGTAGCTCCGTCCGCAGAGAGTTGATAACTGCTAACCTGCGGGAGGACGTCCTTGAGTTTTGCGCTTTTCGTGTCAAAGCGGTGTAGCTTTTTTTCATCGGGAAAAGGGATAGATTGGATGGCTTCAGTGAAGAGGATTTGGCCATCTGCCGCCGCAGCCAAGTCCGAATACCTGCCCGGTTGTACCGGAAGCCGAAAAATTCGGCTGGTGATATCATCCACTTCGATCCGGAAGTTCAGTTCTTTCTTTTTTGCCTTTTCTGTCTTCGCTTCCTCGACGTTTGTTTCACCTTCTTTATCCACAGATAGCACAGGAACATCATTCCGCAGCGGGATGCCATAAATATCCCAAGTTGCTTCGTTCACAAAGGGAAGTGCTGAGAGATCCATAGTGGCACGGATCGGGCCTATATTGGTGCTCCCCAAAAAGAAGAGACAGTTGCCATCCTTGCTGAATGTGGGATTGAATGCATCCCCTATACCGTCGGTTACGCAGTAAGATCTATTGTTGTCGAATGAATAGAGTTTCAAAACACGAAACAGGGTCGGTTTCCTGTCTCCATAGGCAATCCATTTGCTGTCGGGTGACCAGGCGATAACATCCTCATAGTCAATGTAGGATTCGATCTTCAGGTGTTTTCCTTTTGCAATATCGACAATGCCAATATTGCGCATCTTATCAAAGTAAGCGATTTTTGTGCCGTCTGGCGACCACTGAGGATGCCGGTAATAGTCGGGTTTTGGGAAATCGATTTTCTTCATGACTTCACCCGTCTTGGCATCAGCGATGTGTAGTGCATATTCTCCGCTGGCATCTGAAAGACAGGCAATTTTGGTGCCATTTGGTGACCAGGCAGGAAATATATCCCGGGCACCGGAAGTGCCGGTGAGATTGCGCACAATTCCGCCTTCTGGAGTAAAGATAATGACTTCGCCGCGCGCCTGAAATGCAACCTCCTCACCGTGGGGTGACAAAGCTGCGCCCAGAATTAGGCCGGAGACGTTGGTGCGTTTCGGATTCAGATTATAGGCCTTGTCCGGGATATCGACTTTGACTCGCACCGAATTTCTCGCGCTGATATCATAGATGAAAAGATAGCCACCGCTTGTATAAACCAGCTTTTCCGAACCTCCTCCAATATGATCGATGTCTGTTATGCCGTTTTCCACTAGGAGGCGAACGTGTTTGCTTCGAGTGTCATATTCATAGAGCCCCATCACACCGCTACGGTCAGAAAGAAAGTAGATCTGGTTATTCAACCACACGGGGAAGGTATCAGATGCGTTTTCGTGCGGAATTTCAGAATGGGTGTAATTACTCAAATCAACGATCCAAATCGGCGGAGTCTCACCGCCCCCGTACCGTTTCCATGTCAGATATGCGTTTCGTGTCGGAGTGTAGGCCAGGTATTTCCCGTCGGGTGAGAAGGTAGCCTCAAATCCCTTATGCATAGGAAACATCTCAGGGTGCCCCCCATTGACATCGATAGTGAACAGGTTGTAGCGGTGGGCAAAATTAGCCCGACGTGAGGCGAAGAGGATTCTCGTCCCGTCGGGTGACCATCCCAGCGCCAAATCAGATTCGGGGTGGTATGTGAGGCGGCGGGCCGTACCGCCCTCACTCGGTATGATATAGATGTCATCGTTCCCATCTACCTTCGCTGTGAAAACGATCCACCGGCCATCCGGTGAGAAATGAGGTCGTGATTCCTGGGCTGGAGGTGAAGTGAGACGGACAGCAGGACCTCTATCCGTGTTTGTCAGCCACAAATTACCGCCATAGACAAAGACAATCTGGTTACCATAAATATCGGGCCAATGGAGAAATCGTGTGTTTTCCGCGTGGATAGCGCTAAAACCAAGGAAAAAAATCATTGCCATGATCAAAGTTCTTCGTTTCATCGATTGTTCCTCCGTTCCACAAGTTTTTATAGATTATGAGATAACGCTTTTCAAATTGCGATTTGCTCCGTTTAGGAAGTGCATCTCAACAGATATCTTCAAGCAGCACTGCTGATGACCGCTTCAATATCCACGCCGCGTTCCTTGGAGAGTTCCGTCACATCAAGCCAGACCTTATCGTCGATGGGGATGCCCTCACGGCGGCGCCGCTCTTCTTCGCGGTAGCCGCGTTCTCCCGGCATCAGGATTTCCGTGAATCCAGGTGCGAGAGGCGATGCTTTGGCCTGGTCTATAGCCCTGTCCACTTTGGCTTTGAATTCGTCCAGGTCAGTAAACTGGGCAATATCGAAGGCCATCAACACCTGCCCCCGCGGAGTGCGCACACCGTCCACCACAGGCTCGGGCACACCAAGATCCTGCGCACACTTCATTCCGGAAAGAGCCCCGGCAAAGGCATCGATCGTGCTGGTGAGGGCCAGGTCCCGGTAGCCGGACATACGTTGAGCACCTCCATTGATTCCCCAGTTGATGTTATCCGTTCCCCAGAGTTTGGGATCAGTCACGATATTGCCGTCGACATCGTAATACAATCCCTCCGGCATCTCGCCCCGCATCAGCATCTCCTGGGCCTTGAGTCCTCCTGTGTTGTTTGCTGCCATATCGAGCAGGAGCGGATAGTGCTTTTTGGCCGGAATCGCCGCCGAGATGAGGCAGTGGCCGTAGACAGCTTTTGTCCCTCCCCACGGGGCTACTTCGGGCCGGGAATTGGCATACACCCAACCCACACAATCATATTTCAAGGCCTGCCGTGTGCTGTATCCGATCATCATCCAGTCGGGGGAATTGCGGACAGCGACAGTGAATGCTCCGGAGGTTTTGGCATGCTCGCAGGCAAATTCCATGGCGTGTTTGGCGACAAAAGCTCCCATTTTTCCATTCGCATCTAAAACCGCCATTGCTGGAGTTTCCTTCACTATTTCGACCTCAGCACCCCAAACCGTCGTGCCGTCCGTGAATCGCTGGAACCAGTGATAACCCAGGTGCTCGAGGCCCTGCATGATGTTCCCCCGAAGCTCGGCCAGCAGACAGTGTTCGATCCAGGCTTCTTTTTCCTCCGGACACATGGGGAAAGTATCGGCCAAGGCTTCGTGTAATTTGACGAATTGATTAACGCTCAAAGTAATCATTTGCTCTCCATGACTGTGATAGCTTTTTTACATCCCTAAATGTGATCTAATATGAATTTCAATACTCAGTCCGTTTCCTCTTCCGTATCCTGAGTTCTGTTCTTGAATCTTTACGCCGAGAAGAGGACTTATCTTAATTCTAATAATTGAAGATAGTTTAAATATAAACAAATTGGAATAAAATATCCATAAAAATCGAATAATTGCTAATAATAAAAGCCTTATTTAATTAAAATATCTTTTCAATTGAAGATTATATTGAAAAATCATATTTCTTTTCAATATAATAAAAGGGTGTTAATGGAGTTTTTTGATTGACTTCATATTCATAAGAAAAGATAGCCTATATGTCTCACCTGATTAAGGGAGGTACACATGCATGGAAAGAAATGCCCTTATTTAACCACGCTTATTTCCATCATCATCTTATGTCTGGTTCATTCTTCTGCCGGGCTTTATGGAAAGGGAGAAGTAGCTGAGAAAGCCGGAAAATATGAATTGACGAAATCTGTGGTGGATCCCACCCTATTCCAAGCCCTGGAATACCGGTTGATCGGACCTTTTCGTGGAGGGCGGGCTCCGGCTGTATCGGGGATTCTTGGGGATATCTTTACTTATTACATGGGCACTTCAGGAGGCGGAGTCTGGAAGACCGAAGATGCAGGAGAGACCTGGATAAACATTTCCGACGGCTTTTTTCAGTGCAGTTCTATCGGGGCCCTAGCCGTTTCTGAATTCGATTCCAACATCATCTATGTGGGGACAGGGGAGGCCAACCTGAGGGGAGATGTCCAGACAGGATTGGGAGTGTATAAGTCAATGGATGGGGGAAAGACATGGATCCATGCAGGATTGGAAAAGGCCGGCCAGATCGGCCGCATCCGCATCCACCCTAAAAATCCTGACCTAGTCTACGTAGCTGTTTTGGGGCATGCCTTCGGCCCCAATCCTGATCGCGGTGTTTACCGCTCCAAGGATGGCGGAACTACCTGGGAGAAGGTTCTTTTTGTTAGCGATAAAGCCGGCGCTGTCGATTTGGCCATGAATCCCCACAATCCTCGCGTTCTCTTTGCGGCTATCTATCAAGTTATACGTAAGCCATGGATTCTGATCAGCGGCGGCGAGGATAGCGGACTTTACAAATCCGCAGATGGCGGAGATACCTGGACGAAACTGACGAAGGGAATCCCTGAAGGCATCAAAGGGAGGATTGGAATCACGGTCTCCCCTGCGGATCCATCCAGGGTTTGGGCCATCATCGAAGCCGATGAAGGAGGAATATTCTTCTCTGACAATGAAGGCCAGAGCTTCGCCCGGATCAACAAAGACAGGAAGGTCAGGACAAGACCTTTCTATTTCAGCCATATTTATGCTGACCCTGTCGACGAAGACACCGTCTATGTCATGGGCATTGATTTTTACAAATCGACCAATCGAGGAAAGGATTTCACCCTGGTCAATGTGCCTCACGGGGATGTCCATGACATGTGGGTGAACCCGGAAAATCCCAAAATAATGGTCAACGGAAACGACGGTGGTGGCTGTGTGTCCTTCAACGGAGGCCTTACATGGTCAACTCAGATGAACCAGCCCACCGCAGAATTTTACCGTGTGACCACGGATAATCAGTTTTTTTACCGGGTCTACGGAGCGCAACAGGATAACTCAACCGTCTCCATCGCCAGCCGCACGCCTGATCATGGAATAAGCATTCAAAACTGGTATGGTGTGGGCGGGGGAGAACAGGGTCATATTTGGGTCGATCCGAGAGATCCGAATATTGTTTACGCAGGAATTTATTACAACATGATTACCCGCTACGATCATGAGACGGGACAGACCAAGCATATTGAAATCTATCCCGAGCTTAACGAAGGCCAGGCGGCAGAGGACATGCGTTTCAGGGTTCAGATGAATGCGCCCATCCGCATCTCGCCTCACGATCCAAAAATACTCTATCACACCTCGCAGCATGTCCACAGGTCGACTGATGAAGGAACGAGCTGGGAAATCATCAGTCCTGACCTGACGCGAAACGACAAAAGCAAACAGAAGCCCTCCGGCGGACCGATCACTCTCGATCACACCGGCCCCGAGATCTACGACACGATATTTGCCTTTGAGGAATCTCCCCAAACTCCGGGACTTTTATGGGTGGGAACAGATGACGGCCTGGTCCATATCTCAAGGGACAACGGAAAAAACTGGACGGATATCACACCGAGGGACATGCCTGAGTGGGGAACGGTCAACATGATTGATCCCTCCTCCCACGATCCGGGGCGGGCTTTTATCGCAGTGCACCGTTACCGCCTGGATGATTTCCAGCCTTATGTCTTCAGGACTGACGACTTTGGCCAGACCTGGACGCTGTTAACTAAGGACAATGGAATTCCCCCCAACCATTTTATCCGGGTGGTGAGGGAAGACCCGGACTGGAAAGGGCTCCTCTATGCGGGAACCGAATTTGGGATGTACATATCCTTTGATGATGGAAAAAACTGGCAGCCCTTCCAGCTCAACCTGCCAACTGTTCAGGTGGCTGATATAGTCGTCAAGAACAAAGATCTAGTCGTAGCCACCCATGGCCGCTCGTTCTGGATACTCGATGACCTGACACCGCTCCATCAAATCAATGCCAAGGTGTCTCAAGCTGAACACTTTCTTTTTAAACCGAGGACAGCTTTTCGTCTTCCCGGTTCCAGGGTAAATTATCCTCGATTGGGGAAGAATCCCCCAAACGGTGCCCTCATCCACTATTACCTGGCAGAAGAGCCTGACCAGACAATCAAGCTCGACATCCTGAATGAAAAAGGAAATTCGATCCAAAGCTATTCCGTTAATGAGGCAGGTGAAGAAAAGGGAAGACTTTCGGCAAAAAAAGGAATGAATCGTTTTGTGTGGAACCTCAGGCTGCCTTCGGCCGAGTTGATTCCGGGTACGATTCTGTTCGGGAGGAACATCGGGCCTTATGTCGTCCCCGGAACCTATAGCGTTAAGCTGACTATCGGGGACTGGAGCCAGACGAAGAGTTTTGTAGTGAAGGCCGATCCGCGTCTCCAAACAAGCAAAGAAGATTTTGATGCCCAGCTCGAACTCGCGTTGAGGGCCCGTGACAAAGTCACCGAAACACATTGTGCTATCAGCCAGATAAGGGATATTCGCAGTCAAATCGAAAACCTCAATACAAAAATTCAGAAAATGGAGGAGTATAAAGATGTGGCAGAATTGGGGGAATCTGTTGTGGATAGGCTAATGTCCATAGAAAGGAAACTGACACAGGTCCAGAATGAGACTCCCCTAGATACCTGTAATTTCCCTCCGCAAATAGATGACCAACTTCTCTTTCTCCAAATGGTCATCATCAGCGCGGATTCCCGTCCTACGGAATCTTCTTTTACACGGTTCAATGATTTACAAGCGGAGTTGACACTGCATCTTGAGCGACTCAAAAAAATATGCGAGCAGGACATTCCCCATCTCAACAGTCTGATCAGTGAAAAGGATATCCCCCCCATTACTATGCCCAAGCTATGAATACTCCTTATAGAGGGTCGTATTTTGTAAAGTCCTAAGAGAGTTTGTGTTAAGAGGAGACTTGGCATGAGAGGACGAAATAATATTTTTGTTATGATTTTTATCACAGTAATGTTTTGGTTCGGAATGATCTTTATCTGGAGTTGTCGATCTCAGAAGGATGTATCTCCCTCAGATAAAATCGGGTCATGTCTCGAATCCCTTATTCCCGTAGAGATCAGCCGTTATGATCACCTAGATCCTGTTCTTGTTGAATGCTTAGGAGATAAAGCGCTTGAGGAGAAAGACTTTATAGAGTTTGAGCCGCATGCGGCGGTCAACCCGGCCAATCCCAATAATATAGTAGTCGCCTGGATTTTAAGAGCTAGAGAAGCCAGTGGGGCTATATGTGTATCAAGTTCTTTTGATGGGGGCCAAACTTGGAGTACCCCACACATATTACCGTTTCATCAATGTGCCGGGGGGCTGGAAAGGGCACGATTTGCATCGGATCCCTGGACTGCTTTTGGTCCAGATGGCCGAGCTTATGTGGGAGCTATTGCCTTTGACGTTTCGGAAGTGGGCGATACGTTTTCAACTCTATTGGTTTTCTATTCACGCGATGGGGGCAAAACATGGGAAGGTCCAAGTATTGCCGTGCCGAATATGAGTCCCTATTTTGTCTACGATAACCTGGCTTTGAAGGCGGATCCGTTAAATCCGGAAAAAGCCTATCTCTTGAGCACCCAGTATCAATCAGTAGGAGTGCCTCCCAAAGATAGCAAAATTTCAGACATGAATAAGGCCGGCCCGGCTGCATTCACGAAAACTACGGATGGGGGCATAACTTGGAGTCCGATTCGGCCAATATCTCCGGTTGTCAAAGGAGAAAGAGTCTCAGCGCCGGAAATGGTCATCGATCCGATCAGAGGAACACTTTATGCCGTTTACTACCGGGAAACTAAAGATGAAGCGACCCTTGCTTTCGTCAAGTCTGATGACCAAGGAGAAACCTGGAGTGGACAACGCATAGTCGCCAATTATATGCGCTTGAATAAACAGGGATTTGCGGACACAGTCATCAAGTTCAGGAAAGAACTTACTTTACTTACCGCCCAGGATATAATTCACGGAGCTGTAGATCCAAGGACAGGGCGAGTTCTAATTGCTTTTGCCGACGGCCGTTTCACTCAAGGCAAATACCTTCAGGTTGCCGTCACGTTCTCAGACGATGGCGGAGAATCATGGGCGGCTCCCTTTCGGGTGAGCCAATCGCACTATGGTCATGCTTGGCTTCCGTCTATTGTCGTCAATAGCTCCGGCGTTGTGGGTGTTTCCTACCTAGATATGCGGAATTGGGATATGGAGGACAAAGAACATTTTCCTGCAAGCTTGTGGCTGAGTTGCTTCCGAATCCAGGAAGACGGAACCATGGATCACCTCAAGGAGACCCTTGTTGATCAATTCAACATGCTCGGCGCCGGTGCAGAAGGATACTATGGAACGGGAGACTACGAGGCCCTTCTTGCTATTGGCGATTGCTTTCACCCTGTGTATATAAAGTCCAAATGCGCTCCTCAATCTGTGGGTTGTCTCCAGCCTGGTTCTTCACGGACAGGATTGTACTTCAGTAAATAGCTGAGAATTCAGCAGCGGGAGGTAGCAGTGAAAAAGATTATCTGTCTGCTCTTATCAATCGTCATCTCCTTTTCTCTAGTTCTTTCCCAGTCTCAACTCCGAATCCCCGAGACTTTGCTTCCACTGACTTTTTTGGATGAGATCATCCAGGAGGCCTCAGGAGAGTTGGCTTTGCAGAACGAGATAATTCTCGCCGGCGTGGAAAGGAACAGGCCAGCAGAGGAATACGTCAACGGATTTTATGAAACGAAATTTGTTTATGACACATTGAAGGGATATGGCATAGAAGGCACTGAGATTATTCCGATTCCTTCCTTTTCTGAAACAGTTTGGGATGCGGAGATGGCCGAGCTGTGGCTCACTTCGCCCGAAAGGAAGAAATTGGCAGACCTGAGCGAGATCGCCATGATCCTTGCCAGAGGCAGTGCTTCGGCAGATATCGAGGCTGAGCTTGTCTATGCGGGGCCGGGGAACAGGGATGAATGTTACACTGGTAAGGATGTCTCTGGAAAAATTGTCCTTATCAGCGGCTATCCTGAGCCCGCAAGAAAATTTGCTGTAGAAAAATACGGCGCAGCTGGAATTGTGTCATTTGCAGGCGGATTTGTCGACAACGGTTTGGATTACAGCGAAAACGCAGTGGATGACGTGGCCTGGAGAACCATATCCCCTGGAGAAAATGAGAAATCCACCTTTGCTTTTGTGATCTCGCCTAGGCAAGGACGTATGCTTAGAGACATGCTCGAAGGGGGCATAAATCTGAGGATTAGGGCTACCTGCAAGGCACAAAGAGTGCCAATCAAGGAAGAAATGGTATCCGCCCTGTTAAAAGGTGAAGATTTTCCTGATGAAGAATTGGTTTTCATTGCCCACCTCTTCGAGGGCTACCACAAACAGGTGGCCAATGATAACGCCAGCGGTTGTGTCTCCCTTATCGAGACAGCGAGGGTCATAAAGACGCTTGTGGATAAAGGCGCGATTCCTCCGCTCAAACGATCTATACGCTTTCTTTTTGTGCCTGAAATTGACGGAACAATCGTCTATCTGGAAAAATATCCTGAAATAGCCCGACGCTTTTTCGCCTGTATCAACGAAGATATAGTCGGGACGGATCTGCGTAAAAGCAAATCCTATTTCGTCTTGGAAAGGGCACCCCATTCGTGCCCTACCTATCTGAATGATATACTTGAGGCGCTCTTCGAGTGGGTGGGTGTGACACAGCGCCCCTTTGATACATATCGTTTGAAAGCAGCTAAGCCAATTCATTCTCCCAAAGGGAGCCGCGATCCCTTCTATTATCGGGTAGGACCCTACATCGGAGGAAGTGACCACATGATTTTTCTGGATGGGGGTGTTCGCGTTCCGAGTGTGATGTTCATTGTCTGGCCTGATCAATGGTCTCACACCAGCGGGGATACTTTGGATAAGAGCGATTCGACACAGCTCAAAAGGGTTGTTTTCATCTCGGTCGCTGCGGGGGTATTCTTGGCTAATGCCGATGCGGATGCGGTGATGAAAATGATAGCAGAGGTGTCCGGCCGGGCTCTCAAGCGGATCGGTGATGAGAAACTCAATGTGGAGCGCGCGATTATATCTTCCCCCCTGGAAAATATCCATGCTGTTTACAAGGAAACGGAAAACGTTATGCTTCAGGCCTTTATCAGGGAGAAGGAAACTCTGCGTTCCATTGAATTCTTTATTAAAGATGAGCAATCTCTTCAGGATCTACTGCGAAAAAAACTGGATAGCCTTGACAATCTCGAGCAAGGCGTACGTGATGAGCTCCAAACCGTATACAGACTTGAATGCAGGAAAAGTAACATGGAACCTCGAAAGTGGAGCTTTACCCAGGAAGAAATCCATCTTTCCAAGCTTTTTCCCGTCAGAACGGGTAAGATGAAAGGCTATTTTATTCCTCTGGAATACAAATTCGATAAGAAAATCCTTCAGGATTTACCTGAGTATGACTTAGGTGAGGCGGAATTCGAAGTCAGGAATTTCATTGACGGAAGACACAGCATTCTCGACATCCGGAATGCTGCCTCAGCCGAGTATGGACCGTTGGCTTTAAAGGATGTTGAAACCTATATTCGTATTCTTGAAAAATTGGGATTTGTCGTGATGGAGAATCGGTAGGAGTAAAGCTCCTTGGATTTAATACAGCATTTATTGTTTTAAAAGATTCTTAGTAGAAATTATGGCTGAGTTATAAATAATGATCCGATGAACATTAATGCAATTGCCAACAACTTTAAAGAAAGTACAGAAAGACCCGTATCCTCTTTTATGATGTGCGGGTAATGAATGCTTAAAATCAGCGCAAAAATGAATACAAAAAAGGGCTGGATTGAGGATAGCGAATTGACTAAGGTCACACTTCCTGAGGAAATGGCGACTATCATAAAAAGCGCCGCTGCAAGGGACAATGACTCGGCTAAAATCATGAATCCCAGCACCTTTTTTCCATGCTTTCTAACTGATTTACAGAGATGAGGAAGGTATTTAGTGCAGAGGGGTATGATGGCGACAAAAACACTTATTCTCATGAAAGCAAAAACCGTCCAAAAATCCGATTGTCCAATAAGATATTTTAGAATGACAGAGTATACAGAGAAAAAGAGAGATGAGAGGATCATCAGCCAGAGAGGCTTCAAAGATCGGAGTTTTGATGTTTTTTTGTACGAGATGAGTATGGAGCCCAGCACTAGGAGTGTGATTCCGAAATATTTATTTGCTGGTAAAACTTCTTGTAGGGATAGGGATGCTAGGATGGCCACAAAGAAGGGTGCTAGATAAAAGAGCGGGACAACTCGTGAAATTTCTTCAATTTTGGCGGCATGGAAATATAGCCAGGCCATAAGGATGAAACAAATTCCAGCTCCAAATGCCAATATCATGTGTGGTAGTGTAAGAGAGTGAAAACCATGAATTCTGAAGACACATATCCCCGGTACGACTCCAATAATGCCGTAGAGCACGACTGGCAGGATTGGTTTGTCAATCCATTTTGTTATGATGTATTTGTCGATAATAGTGACCACAGCCAGGTCAAAAGCACGGAGGATCGAAAAAATAATCCAAGCTTGATTGTTCATAATAGCTGTAACTGTCGGTTCAAGAGGGAAGATTATAGCCTGTGTGTTAGACTAGGGTCAATCTTTAAAACTAATAGAGGAGAATGATTGAAATGAAACGTTTAAATTTCTTTTTTCTTAGTGTTCTGATTGTGTTTTCTAACTGCACTTCA
>Ga0180438_10000651_pt1 | contig 65154 bp, 55 predicted proteins | sample SS_ome_12_FD_132455 | JGI IMG/M metagenome (GOLD analysis project Ga0180438, IMG submission 132455) | Hypersaline lake sediment archaeal communities from the Salton Sea, California, USA - SS_3_D_2 metaG | ecosystem: Environmental > Aquatic > Non-marine Saline and Alkaline > Hypersaline >...
AATTTTGGAAAAGTATCTTTCTATCTGTGCGGGAGTGCACTTGCACCTTTTGGTGGTCGAGCCGTAATACCCGCAGGGGCACGGGTTACAACTGGCAGCCAGAAGAAAGTTGGCAAAAAACCGTGTTGTGCGTTTTGCTCTTGATACCATTATGCTTCCCTCTTCCAGAGGCTGACGAATCATCTCAAGGACGTTCCTTGGGAACTCCGTGAATTCGTCAAGGAACAGAATTCCGTGATGTGCAAGCGATAACTCTCCCGGTCTCGGGTTTGTTCCGCCGCCAACCAGAGCCGGTCCGCTTGCGGTATGATGAGGTGCCCGAACGGGCCTGGTCGCTAAAAGAGCCTTATCTTTAGCAAGCAAGCCCACTGAAGAGTATATCCGAGTTGTTTCAAGAGACTCGGCGAGGCTTAGCGGCGGCAGGATGGTCGCCAGCCGTTGTGCAAGCATTGTTTTTCCAGCTCCCGGCGGTCCTATCATCAAAATATTATGTGCACCGGCGGCGGCGATTGTTAAGGCTCGTTTGACACTTTCCTGCCCTTTTACATCAGAGAAGTCGACACAATATCGGCTTTCGATATTAAAGATTTCATCGATATCGATAGTGGTTGTCTCAAGCGGCAGCTGTCCGCTCAAAAAGCTTACCGCCTGTGCGAGAGAACCGACGGCATATACCTCGAGGTCCTGAACAACCGCCGCCTCGTTGGCATTTTCCAATGGTACGATAATACCTCTGAATCCGTTTGCCGCAGCCGTCATCGCCATACTCAAGACGCCGTTCACCGTGCGAACCCTTCCATCGAGAGCAAGCTCGCCGACTATTACAAAATCCTTCAGTATGGCACTTGAAAAGGTGCCGGAGCCGGCCAACATCCCCAGCGCAATCGGCAGGTCGAAGCAGGGGCCTTCCTTTTTGATATCTGCCGGCGCCAGATTTACTATAGACTGTGTTTTCGGATACTTGTATCCCGAATTCAGGATTGCACTTTTTACCCTCTCGGCGCTTTCTTTGACAGCCGCATCCGGCAGCCCGACGATGATAGTTTTTTCAAGGCCTCCTCTGGCGATATCTACTTCGACTTCGCAGATTACACCTTCTATTCCTTCCAGTGCCACACTTTCAAGTTTTGCGAGCATCATTTATTCTCGAATTCAGGAATACGACAGCCGGTATTGTATAATGTCTTAGAATTAGTTTCAAGCATTCAGTCTATCACAAGCAGGACCAGCTTGAAAAGTTTCTCTTGACGCCAGGATTTTTTATCATTAGCCTTTCTGGCTAATTTCTTAAGAGAGTTGTTTTGAGCTCAGGATATATAAAATGGCTGATAAGCCCCCAAACGCTCGTAAGTCACTCGCCGGCAGTTCGGTAACGGCCTTTTCACTTATGGAGTTACTGGTTGTTATATCGATTATCGCTCTTTTGCTTTCAATCCTGCTGCCGTCGCTGTCAAAGATTCGCTCTATGGCCGAATGCCTCAAATGTAAAAGTAATCTCCGTCAGACGGCCATGGCGATGGATTTTTATCTCAAAGCTAATAACAATACGTTTCCCTGTGCCCAGGACCCCGTCTCTGCCAGCCCATACTATTGGCTGTGGATGGGTAGAGGGTGGAGAGATTTTGTTGAGCCTTATCTCGTCACTGGAATAGATGCCAACAACCCATCTGTGCTGGTTTGCCCGGCAGATAAAACACGTGCACAGGAGTATGAAAGAACGAGTTATGCCTATTCTATGACCTTCTACCACTCACCGCAGCAGATTAACGATATGAACAGCGTTACCGATAATTACCTCGATCCGGTAACTTCCATCCCACAGAAATCCTGCCGGGTGTCCAGGCCTTGTGCAAAAATCCTTATCGGAGAATGGGACAGTAATCATTCTGCGGTAAAAGGCGAAGACCCCGGCTGGTGGGGCTGGAAAGGGACAAGAAACTTTATCTTTGTGGACAGTCACGTACAATTTCTGGATTCCGAAGAGATATCTGCCGCACGCGACGGCTGGCCAAACCCGAATTTGACAGTAGATGGTATTAAGGGTATGGACTATATGCCGTGACATTGATGCAGTGACCGTTGAGAAAGCAAGGTCGCCGATTAAGTAAGGAATCGTTAAGCCTGCCTGACCAATTCTTCGGCCGGTTTCGCCTGCGGTGCAGACACCGGCAGAAAGACGGTAAATGTCGTACGTTTGTTCTGCTCGCTTTCTACGTTGATTCTTCCGCCATGTACGGTGACTATCTCTTTTACTATCGAAAGGCCCAGTCCTGTCCCCGGTGTATGCCTGCCATGACGGCTTCCGCGATAAAATTTCTCAAATATTCTGCCTATCTCGCCCTGAGCTATTCCTTCTCCGGTATTACTGACAGTGATAACCATCTCATCGTTTTGTCTCTCGGCACTGATGCTGACCCGCCCTTCGTCCGGCGTGAATTTAATTGCGTTATTGATAAGATTGTTCAGCATTGATTGTATCTTATCTCTGTCGGCAACTATATCGTCCAGAGGCTCCTGCAGTTTCACCTCCAGAGGTATGCCCTTTTTGTCAGCTAATGGCTGCAATGCTGAAATTGTCTGATTGATTAAATGAGCTATATCCAACCGCTCCAGTGAAAGTTTAAGAGAGCCCGATTCAATGTGAGAAATCTCCAGGATACTTTCACTCAATTGTGCCAGCCGGTTAGATTCCTTTTCAATGATCTCGAGATACCCGGCCCTTTTGCCGTGCGGGATGTCTGGGGCATCCAGTATCATCTCGGTGTAAGCTTTGATAGAGGTAAGAGGCGTTCGGAACTCGTGCGATACCAGCGAAATAAAGTTCTCTTTCATTCGCTCAATTTCTCTTTCACGAGATACGTTCCTTAGAACAAGCACAGTGCCTATCAGTGAGCCGTCGTCTTTCTTGATGGGCGCCGCACTTGTCGAGACCGCTCGCTCATTGTTGTTTTTGTCAACAAGACATATGTTCCGCTTGTTTTTTCGAGACTCATTTTCAAACTGATAATTGGATTCGTACTGTTTGAGCACTTCATCTGCCGGATTTTCAACCGGTTCTTTGTTCTGCTCATTTATAAGTGAGAGAATCTCGCTTATCGGCCTGCCCTTCGCAAAATCTCCTGAAAAAGCCGTCAGTTCCTCCGCAACCCTGTTGAAAAGTATAATACGTCTTTGGGCGTCAGTGGCAATGACTCCATCGCCCATGCTCGACAAAGTTACGGAAAGCAGTTCTTTTTCAGAAGCAAGCTCTTCTGTTCGCTCTTTGACTAACTCTTCAAGGTGGCTGTAATAGGCTTCCAGCTTGTCCTCCGCTTTTTTGTGCTTTATCGCTTTTTTTATGACTTCCGGCAAAATCTGCAAATAGTTGCGCCCCACATTTTTTATCAGATAATCATAGGCGCCGGACTTCATTGCTTTTACCGCCAGGTCTTCATTGCCTGCTCCTGTAATAAAAATCGACGGTGTATCATCTACTTTTTCGAGGACGTCGAATGCCGTCCCGTCCGGCAGAAGATAATCAGTTACGATTATATCAAAACGCCTGTCTTTCAGTAATTGGTGTGCTTGTTTTACCGACTCGCCAATTACCAAGTCGTATGGCAGGTTCTCCATCTTGATTAGCCGCTTGAATGCCAGCTGGTCAATCTTATCGTCCTCTACTATAAGTACATTGTATATTTGAGCTTTCATATTCGGTTACTCATTTTAAGTTGAATATGCCGTCTCCCTGGTTTGGTGCTTGATTGTCGAATCCTTTCGAAGTGGAAATGTGAAGTAAAAAGTGCTTCCTTTTGCAATCTCCGATTCCACCCATATCCTGCCGCCATAGAGTTCGATTATCTTTTTGGCCACCGTAAGTCCAACACCAGTACTTTCGTGGTCCTCCTGATTGCGGGACGTTTGAAAAATCTTGAAAATCCGCTCGAATTCCCGCTTCTCAATTCCGCAGCCGTTGTCCGCTACAGCGAATTTCCAGTAGCCGTTCTCCTCGCTGCACCGGATATTTACCAGCCCATCTTTTTTGTCTATGCCATTTATTGCGTTGCTCAGCAGATTCTGGAACACCTGAATGATTTTTGTATCGTCACAAACAAGTTCCGGAAGTTCATCTTCTATCGTAATCCTGATGTTATCCGGGGCATTAAGTATCTTTATAATTTCCGGCAAAAGGCTGTTAAGATCAACTTCAATCTCTTGTCCCTTCACTCGACCGAGTCTGGAATACTGTAAAACACCTTCGATTAAATTGTGCATCCAAGCAACTCTCGATGCCAGAAGTTCGATTTGTTTCTTGCCGTCATCGCCAAGTTTTTCGCCGTAGTTGGAACAAAGCCACTCTGCTATGGTACTAATTCCTCGAAGAGGTGTTTTCAAATCGTGTGAAACTATATTCGCAAAATCCGTCAGCTTGTTATTCGCACTTTCTATTTCATCGGTAAGCTCCGCCTGTCGCTTTTCTGTTAATTTATTGTCCCTGATGTCATGAACAATATGAACAATCGCAAGCTCTTTTCCATTTTCGAGTGTGACCGGTGATTTCGACAATGAGACCGGAAACTCTGTTCCATCCTTCTGCTTGTGATAAAATGCCAGTGTCCAGCCGTTCACCGCTTTGTAAATTTCCCTTCCTTCGGCGTTTTGTTTGTTTTGTTTCCAGAGGATTCTGCTCTCCCGTCCGATGATTTCCTGCTCCTCGTATCCGTATGTCTCACAGAAGGATTTATTGACAAAGATGATTTTATCGGCCAAATCCGTTATATATACATTATCCTTCATTGAGCTGACGGCAGCACTCAGAAGCTTCAGCTTTTCCTGTGTTTTGTAATGCAGAACAGCGTTTGATATCGTTATCGGTATCGCCTGAAGATAATTTCGAGCAGCATCTTTGATTAAATAATCGTATGCGCCCATTCGCCAGGTTTTCACCGCAAGCTCCTCGTCGCCCATACCCGTCACTAATATTACCGGTGTGTTATTAATTGAATCAATAATTTCAAGTGCCGTTCCGTCCGTTAAGTTATAATCAGCAATTATTATATCGTAGCTGTTAGCCTCCAGAAGTTCCTGCGCCTGGCGTATCGTTCCGGCTATTGTGCACTCGTATGGCAGTCCTTTCTCAGTTACCATTCGCAAAAAGGCCTTTTGGTCAATCCGGTCGTCTTCAATTAAAAACACCCTGTATGTTTCAGATATCATTTAGCTATCTCCTCTCGTTATCCGGCGAGTAACTTTAGTTTTTCGATTTTTGTTACTATCGAAACTCGCATTTTTGGCCCGCAAATGTACAGTAAAGGTGCTGCCCAGTCCGGTCTTGCTTTCGAGAGTTATCATTCCGCCGATTTTATCCACCAGTGACTCGCAGATTGCAAGTCCCTGCCCGAAATTATTTCCCGGTTTTTTTGTACTGAAAAAAGGTTCAAATATTCTGGCAGATATCGGCTCCGAAATTCCCGAACCGTTGTCGCAAACCTGAATTTGAATCTCGCTATCGTGTTTGAGGGTTCTTATTCGTATCAGACCCTTGCGGCCGCCTTCATTTTTATCTGCAATTGCATCAGCGGCGTTAAGCAGAAGGTTCAGGATTATCTGGTGTATGTCCCCCGGTATGCCGGGAATTTTCGGCAGCTCGGAGTCGAAGTCCGTTACTACATCGCACCATTGTTTCCAATAACTTCGACACAGCCGGACAGTACTGTTTATGGCCTTATTTATATCAACCAATTCCTCTCTGTGCTCCCTTGAATGCGCCAGTTCCTTCATACTCTGAACTACTTTTCGGAAATGCTCGATGTTGCCTGTCAAACTCTTTATTGCAGCTTTAATCAGAGCACAGTATCGTGATATCCTTCTCAGATTTTTTCTTGGCTCGAAGGCTTGTTCGAATGAAGCTTGCTTACGTTTGAAACGGCTGAACTCACCATTCCTCACGTGCCCGTTTTCGGAGCAAAGAGATGATATTTTTTCAATCAGCTTGTCAACACGGCCTGCATCTTTAGACATTTTTTGTGCTGGAATGTTAATTTCGTCAACTATGCCGGCTGCAAGCTGACCTATTGAACGCATTTTTTGTGCCTCTTTTACCTGGTTTTGAAGTATTTTCTGATTGCTGATATCTTCTGCAAGGAGCAGGAAACCGGATACGCTTTTGCTGTTATCACTAAATGGGCTTAGTCTAATCGTAAGGCTTCCCATCCTGTTATCTGTTGTTCTGTAGTGTATGTTTTCAAGAACCAGAGTCTGGTTTTGCCTGGAGTAGTCTGAAAAGAAACCAGCTATTTTATTCCAGTCCCACTGTATCGGGCAGTCAAGGAAAGGCCGCCCTTTTACGCTCTCTTGTGATATACCGAAAGCTTTTTCCGCTGCCTTGTTCCAGTGGCTGACCCGATAGTTCGAACCAATTCCTATCAGGATTACAGGTATGGCTTCGAGAATCTGCTTGTTTTGCCGGTGAGTACGTTCGAGACGCTCCGATGCGGTTTTGTTTTTTATAGCGTTGGAAATAACTACAGGTAACACGTGAAGATATTTTTTTTGTATGTCTTTGATAAGGTAATCGCAGGCACCCGACTTCATTGCTTTTACGGCTGTCTCTTCGTCGCCTGCCCCCGTCGTAAAGATTACCGGTGTTTTCTCCAGAAGTTTCATTACCTCGAAACCCGTTCCGTCACCAAGTAAATAATCCGTTACTACCAGGTCAAAGTCCTGGGATTCTAATATCTCTCTGGCTTGTGATAAAGACGTCGCCAGTTTGTAGCGATAATAAAGATTCTCCCGACGAACCATCAGCTCAAAGGCCTGACGGTCAACAATATCATCTTCCACGAGTAATATTCTGTAACGCATCTGACTCACTTTTTTGCCCCCGCATTTGCGGTTTTCAGTTAGTGTTCAGTAAATGTTTACAGTTCTTATCGCCTCCACGAATCGGGGATAACTCATCTGCTTCACGGTGTAACCCGCTAACAATATCGTCTGAATTATCGGCTTCAACAAGCAGCCGAGCTTTTTTGTGCCCCCTTGTTTGTCCGGGTAGAGTAAAGTAAAAAAGTTCTCTTTGCCCGCTTTGCATTTAATCCAACCCCATTAAACTCTGTTTCACGAACAGATTCATTAAAAACACTTAAGATTACACCATCTTACCTCGACAATAAAACAGCCCTTAATAACCAGAATTCCGAATTTTGCGTTTTTAACAGGAAGCTTGACATAATCTTTTTGCTCTGCAAATCAGCGAGTTAGCCCGAAAAATACTACCTTCCGATAAAATCACTTTTTTCGATCGTCTGTGTGTCCCGGCCTGCCAATCTGATGAGGCTGAGAGCGAAACGGTTATTCTGATCGATAATTATCCTGTATTGGAGCACCTGCCCCCATGGAATGAATTGCTCGAGATAAGCCCGGTATGACAGCCGCTATATTATTAAGCTCACTGAATCGCAGCGGTTTCTGCGAGCATCTGCAAATCAGTACAAAGCCGGCCGGCTGGCCAAACGGACCTAATGGTATCACTGCTCCCGACATCTGTTGTAACATGGCCGGCGGCAGCTCTAAACCCAGTTCAAGCAAGTCGTTAAGTGAATACCATTTACTCGTCCGGCAGATTTCCTCCGCCGCCTCATTTGTGAACAGCCTCAGCAGAGTTTCCTGTTTTTTGTCGCCATCGCTAAGCTCCTCGAAGCCGTACAGCCTGAAGTCGTCAAAACCCCGGATAAAAAATCCTACTCCGCAATCAGGCAACTGCAGCTTAATCAGCCGAGCCGCTGTATTTAAGACTTCTCTCAGTCCTTTGGCTCCGATAATGGTTTCATAAAAGTCCGCCGTGAAGCTTACCTCGCCGAACTTGTGTATAAAATCCCTGTGCGCCGAGACAAAATCATTGCACAGGATATCAATCTGCTTAGCCTGCCTCTTGCGCTGCCGATTCGCCTTCCTGACAAGCTGGCGAACCCTTTTTTGTCTTTGCTCGCTCCACATTTTATTTATTACCATTTTGTACGCATATATTCCACCTTGTGATGATTCGACAGGATTTACATCCTGCTTTAGTTACAAAATACACTTTCCGGCAGGCTGAAATGTCATTCAGACTCTTCCCGCCAGAGGCTGGTAAAGTCTCCAGAGGCGGGTAAATCTCAATCGTTAGCAGTATAATCTGCTTGTCCATATACCCCTCAGGTGATAATATAATGAATGTCCTGAACAGTGGAATCATTTGAGAGCAATAATTGGAGGTACGGCAGAATGAAATCCTATATTGAAATTCCCGCGAAATCGGCTACCCGCCTGATTAATCACGGCCCGGCCGTGCTCGTATCAAGCAGAGACAGCAATGGTGTTTATGATATTGCACCGATTGCCTGGAACAGCCCGGTGCACAAAGAGCCGCCCCGGCTGCTGGTAGTGGTAGGCACCCGGCACAAAACTTTCGACAACATTTCCGCTTCCGGAGAGTTTATTGTCTGTGTACCGCATATCTCGCAGGTAGATATGGTTCGCAAGGCAGGGTCTGTCTCCGGTAAAGATGTAGATAAATTCAGCCAGCTGGATACAGAGACCTTTGCCGGCAAAAAAGTTGACGCTCTCGTGCCCGCCGAATGCGTGGGATATATCGAATGCAAGGTGAACGACTGTATCGAGAGCGGGCTGGTCGGTATTATCATAGCCGACATTCTGGCTGCAGGGGCTGACAAACAGGCCTTCGATGACAGGCTTCTGACAGAGCGGCAGGCGGGAAAAACTATTCATCATCTCGGCGGCGCTTTATTTACTGTGCCGCAAGACAGAATTTTCGACAAGTAGAACTGAATCAGGTATTATAAAAACGGCGGGAAAATAAAACTATACACATAACAGTGTTGGCAAAAAGCAGTAATATGTGTCGGCACCTCGACATCTGTGCCATTCGGCTTCGCTCACGACAAGCGGTGATATCGAGAAGGAAACGCTGAAAATACGAACAATTACAGGCCTGACAAACCGTTATATGAATAACACAAAGCTGTCCAAATCCCTTTATAAGTCAGCTCCATAACCCAACCTCTTCATCTCCGGGCCCGCAATTTCTAAAAGCTTTTCCTGCATTCCGCTGTCCCAGTCTTGCGGCCTCTTAAACTCCCCCTTTCTCTGCTTGTTCAGTTTCCTGCTCATGACTTTCTCTATTCTCCTTTTCCTGGGCAGCGTAAGCCCGAGGAAAGCAAATATCTTTCTTATAATCTCGAAATCGCCACCAAAAAAATCTTCTGAATAAATCCGCAAATAACGCTTATTCCCAAGCCCATCGCAGAACTCCCGAATGCACCGGTTTGTCTCTTGCCAAAGCCAGATATTCTTCTCAAACGCACTCCACTCGCCCCATTTCCCCGCCTCAGCCGTCCCAGCTCTCGGCAATATCCTCCAGTCATCATACATAGCGCCTTGATACCAGTTCCTGCGCATCGCTGAACGTACAAACGCCTGCGGTTCACGAACCAAATGAATAAATCGGGAGGCCGGCAAAGATTCCGAAATCACAGGAGCTAAAAATGTCGAACAATTACCCGTCTCTCCATATCCGCGACCACAGGCCAGAGAATGCTTAAACAAACTCCAATGACTTGTTAAAAATGCCTGCCCTAATATATCCTTATGACTGTTTGCGCTCATATATGCAAGTTTACCCAACGCAAATAACACCACATTCGGCTCATGATATACATACGCCTCAGAACCCAAATTCAACAATCGAGCCATTGTCAATGTCCCTGTTCGTCCAGTTGACAATACAAAAAAACACGGCACCGACTCTGCAAATTCGGATAAAGGCTTTGCAAATCTCATCTTCGCCCACAACCGCTGCAGTGTTAATATCGGTTCCTTGCTCATAACCTCAGGCAGCAGTGACAAATCAAATTTATTGCTGACTCGTGCGTAACTTTTTAGCACATTCACACCTGTAAACCCCACTATTGTTTCATTTCACTTCTGCAAAAAAACTAGTTACCTTGCAATTTTTCTCACAAGCCGGATGCATTTTCGATGCAAAGCTCTTTCTAAAAATTTTACAGATAATTCTTTTCAAAATAATTCAGACATTTACCAAACCGTTCGGAAAACTTCTCAAGGCTGGATTCGTTCCTGCAGTGCTCAACCAATTTTGACAGGAGCGCTACGTACTTTTCATCTGAATCTTTCATTTCTTCGAAAAACCCATCTAAATCTTCAATTTCATCAAACCGCAGCTTTTCGAATGGGACTATTTCTTTCTGCCCGCCTGAATTGTGCACCAGGGGAATACAGCCGTTAGAAATACCCTCGACGGTAGTGATGCCGAACGGTTCATTGATGTTTGGGTGTATAAAGAATTTTGACCTTTGCAAAAGGTTTTCTTTCTCGTTTTTCGAGACGTTAAGATGCAAAAATACATTTTTAATGTTGTAAGTCTCAATATATTTTCTGAGGCGTTTCATAAAAAGGCATTTTTCATTCGCAAAGCCAATGAGGTGGAAATTCCAGTCAGGCAACTTCTGTGCCAATTTAATTTGTTCAAATTGCCTTTTATCTCTACAAAACCTTCCCACGCTGCATATATTGTTGTCCCTTTCTTCGAACTTTTTGGGGGATTTCTGACCTGTATAAACCGGCGGATATATAACCGGTATCTCCTTATTATAAGCGGGGTAATACTGCTTTATATTAGCTTTAGTAAACTGGGAATTGGCGGTTAAAAAGTTATTGTCGCTGATAGAGTGAAAGGAATAAACCAGGCCAAGCGTCTTTAAGCAGAACCCTTCGGGGCATATCCATCTTTTTCTTGGGCCGTCGGGGTGGTGAATGCTCATATACTTCGACTTCAAGCGGGCTATCCGTGGGAAATGGACATAAGAAAAGATTGGTATATCAGCAGGCATTAAAAAGGAGGTATTATTACTGTCTATAAAATAATTGTATTGGTGACAAATTCTTTTCAGGGCAAGGTTGAAAGCGAGCATGTTAATCTCATGCGGAATCCTGTGCTTGATACGAGGAAGAAAGTGCGCAATTTTTCTGATGCGAAAGTTTATATCCAGGCCGTATTTTTCTTTTACACCCTCAGGTGTAATTTTACTTCTGAAGACTATAATGTCGGGCACTATCCCCCTTTTATTCAGCGAAGCAATCATCTGTACGATAACAGTTAGCCGCCCCCCATAACTGATTCCGTTTTGTACTATTCCTACTTTCATTTGCATAAAGTCAACTTCACTTATTATGAGTTCAAATCAATATCGAGTTTTTCGGCTGTCTTAAACCATCTTTCGTCTTTTTTCCTGTATACAGGCTTTGGGGGCTTAACATGTGCACAGGCCCACTGTTTCACTTCCTCGGGACAGGAACGCCCGAGAAATTTGTAGATATTTTCCAGAACAGGAACAGGATTATTACACAAATCTTCATGCTGAATTTGCAGATAATCAGCGCCGAAATATTTTTCCCCGTCTCGGCGGGTTGTCTCATTAAGTATTTTCCACAACAGCATCATTTTTTCGTAGGCGGGTGAATGCCGGAAAGAGCCGTAATCTGGATCTGATTTGATAATAAGATTGATCAGGTGTTCAGAACGCCAGGTGTCAAAACTCTTTTTTCGGAGGAAAAACATTCTTCTTTTCAACATTTGTTTGGCAAACTTTTGCAACTTTTTAATCCCTTTCGACTTTTTCCAGGAGCTACCGAAGAAATGTGACATAAACATTCTCCGCGGGTCTCTTACAATATGTATCACCTTTGCATCCGGAAACATTTCTTTTAAAGCCCTGAGTTTGTGCGATACTCTTACAAACTTCATCAGGGTGATATTGCTTTTAGAGGCTAAAAATTCCAGATAATTTTTGTGTAAAGCGGGCATTTTTGTCTCTATTTCCTGTTTGTAGTCAGCAGGTGCTCCCAGATTAAAAAACTCAGGGGATACATCCAGACCTTGTTGAGCGATAAATTCATTCCTGGCTTTATTGAGTTTCTCTCCGTATGCAACTTCTCTCGCACCGCTGCCGCCTCCAACGTTTATCTTGCCATGACATAACGGCTCATAATAACAGTCAAATCGTTTATCCTCATACAAGCAATCAAAAAGTATTGTTGTTCCGGAACGCTTTATACCTGTTATAAATATATTCAAAACAAGACCTTATTATCTTTTTATAATTTTATTTCGCCTGTTGCTAAAATTGTAGATTAAATTTATTCTTTCAAATATAGTGATGCTCTATTTTCTTATAATCTTTAACCAAATCTGATTGCCATAATTATAACCTTTATCTTTTATTTCCTCTGCAGCAAGTCCCCTTTTTTCGCATTGCTTTTTGACCCAGGATAAACTATGGTACACTTGTCCGGCTTTGTTGCACTCATGGCTTCTCCCCACCCATTTATTACCTTTGTAATCGGAACGTTTTGAGAAGAATCTTTTTTTGTATACAGAAGTTAAAAAGATACCGTTTTTTTTAGAATCTCGTAAAAAGGCCTTAAGCATTGTCAAAATATTATCTTTGGAAGAATGTGTCCAGATGGAACGCGCAAGAAAGAAATCAAATTTTTCATTGAATACAGAAGAGTCAAATTTGGTATTATTGTCGAACCTGGGTTGTTTTTGTTTTAGCAAGTCGGGTTCTAACAAATTACTGATTCCTGCTTCCAACATCTCCTGATTGGGCTCTATACCGAAATAACAATCGCTATTTAGAAAATGAATAAGCCAGTAGCCGCCACGCAAGCAGCCGCATCCGATATCAAGAATTTTAGATTCCGGATATAAACCTTCGCTCAATAATGTAATTAATTGTAAGCGGCCTATAGTTTCAAACCATTGGACGGGACCTCCCAGGAAAACTTTCTCTGACAGCTTTTCAGCTTTGTTTTGCAATTTCATATAGGCTCCCTTTCTTCTATAATACAGATGACCTAGATTGAAATCATTTCAATATTAAAGTATTTTGTAATTTTTGAGTCAATATTGTAGTTTAAACGTTAGGCTGGTTACAATGGAATATCTTATATAAAACCATGGTAGTTTAAGCAACCTTTGACATAATCAGGCTATGTAGCCTGTTTTAAAGTTATCTGTCGGAGAAATGCTTTACAATCTCCAATTTTAAGTATAAGAATTTACAGCCGCAGGCGATATAATGAAAGTATAATTTTATCCTTAAGTTAGGAAAGCTCAGTGAGCTTTGTAAGACAAACCGCGAAGGTAGGCAAACTCAGTTCCATATATATGACGGGAAACATCCTGCCGAAGGTTATCGGCCTGCTGCTGCTCCCCGTTTTTAGCCATTATCTCGTTCCCGAGCAGTTCGCAATTGCCTGCCTGGCACTTCAGATTATTATGCCGTTATCAATCCTCTCTCAGCTTGGCTTGGTCTCCTCTCTAAAAAGTTACTATTTCAGGGTCAAACCCGAAAAAAGACCGCAGCCTGTCAGAACCATCCTGCAGGGACAGGCCGCTTTCGTTTTTCTTTTTTGCATCATATTATCACTTGAGAGATATATGGACAAGCAGATTCTAATGCCCATTCGGGCCTGATAACAGCCATAGCCTCACCAAAAACGTAGGATTGCCGGATTTATCTTTGCCAAGCAAAGAATCTAACAGAGCAAGAGCCAACGGGACAGATGGCAAAAACTTCCTGGAGACTTGCCTGGGCAAATCAGGTGGGAAAAACCAGAACCAGCCGGAAGTTACTGGACAGACAAACCCTGATATAGATATCAAAGCCCCATTTTCAAAAGCCAACGGTCGGATTCGAACCGACAACCACTGGTTTACAAAACCAGAGCTCTGCCGTTGAGCTACGTTGGCACAATAGTCTGCTTTTCGGCGGCTGATATCTGCGGTCAGGGTGTAATTTACATTTTATTCTGGTGTATTGCAAGTGTGTAATATAACGGATTATTTATAAGCTGGTGCATTTGCAATCTGCAGGCATTGTTGAAAAGTCGTTGTAAGCCGGTGGGTTTCAGATGCAGTCAGGCATTGATAGCGTTAAGCAGTTTTCGGCGATGGGAGTTCATCCATTTGGTTTTGCGGTGAATCATTTTGAGGAAAGGTGTACCTTCGAGGTTTGCAAAAGAGCCGGCAGCGGCGACGGGCAGGATGGCTTCTGCGATCATAGTTTCAATCATCAAATCCGGCAGAGAGAGGAGCTGGTTTTTACGCGGTTCAATAATTTGCCGGTAGCCGTTTAGCAGTTGAATGAGTTTTGCCTGGTCGAGGTAAGCAGGCCAATCGGCTGGGTTTGGGCGATTGCCGACAATAGAGAACTGGAGCATAGCGTTTGCGAGGTCAACGACGGGAGGGGCGATACGGATGGAGTCGAAGTCAAGAACGGCGACGAGCTTATTTTTATCAAAGAGCATATTTCCTGGGTGCCAGTCGGCGTGGATGACCTGTTGTTTCCAGTTGTCGAATCCTAGTTGATTTACACGGATGCTTGATTGGTTGTAGAGACGCATAAGTGTATCGGAGATTTTACAGAGCTTGTTATCTTTTTTGTCTGATTTTGCCGACCCTGTGGTTTTCAGTTTGTGGCGGACGACGGCGGCATCGTGGAAAGTGCCTTTAAGCGGTGGGAAATCTGAGGAAAAATCTGCAATGTACAGGTGGCATTTCGCCAGTTGCTTTCCTGCGTCGAGTGTCTCTGCCGGTGAGCCGTTGTACCTGGTGCCGGTGATAAATTCGAAGAGTTCGTAGATGTGGCCGTTGAGACGAAGCATCGTATTGTTTTGGTTTTTTGTGGTAATAATTGATGGCAGCAGGAAGGATTTTTCCGCCAGGTGGGTCTGAACGGCGTGTGTGAATGCGACATGGTAGAGGTCATTTTTTCCTGGAGAGCGGCGTTTGAGCAGGAAGGTGCCTTTTTGTGTATAGATAATCATTTTTGGGGCACGGCGGTTTCCTGCCGACAGTGGCTTGAGATTCCGGATTTGGCCGAGTTCGTAGCAGCCGATGACCTCGTCCAGCTCCTCGGAAGTGAAATGAGCACCGCCTTTTGGCATAAGCGTTTTCCCTATTATATTTTGTGCAAAGTATAAAAAAATGGTTTTCAAGGAGCAGTTATCGGCAGAAGCCGGTTTCGTCTTAACCCGGCAAAAGCGGAGAGGAAAAAGCTCATGTAGTGAGCTTAACCAGGAAGACGATGACAATCAAGAGCAGAACAACAGAGGTAACGGCAAGAGCGATAACAGCGGCACGGTAGCGAGCTATAAGCTCATCGATGTATGGCAACTCTTCGTGAGCCGGCTCAAGTGTTTCGCCGTTTTCCAGCTCTTTGAATTCGGATATATCGAATTTGGTCCGTGCTCTGACAGGCGGCTGGTTATTCGTGATGGCATCGAGGTCCTGCAGAAGGACTTCGGCGTTTTCATATCGGTCGTTTTTATCCTTTGCCATCATAACTTCGATAACCTCTGAGGTCCCGCCGGACAGTTGAGTATTGATGTGGTCCGGGGGGATGAGTTTTTCTTTGAGGTGTTTTCTCATAACATCGGCGGGGTCGTCGGCGCCGAACGGGACACGTCCGGTTACCATATGGTAGAAGGTGGCGCCGAGGCTGTATATATCGGCTCTTCCGTCGATGTTCATTTCGCCTTTGATTTGCTCCGGGGCGATGTAGTATGGAGTGCCGTATGCTTTTCCGGCTTCTGTTTTTGCCGCTTCGATATCTTGTGTGCCGCGTGCGAGGCCCATATCGGCGAGTTTAACGTCGCCGGCGGTGTTAATCATAATATTTTTTGGTTTTACGTCCCTGTGTATGAGTCCCCTGGCGTGTGCGTGTTCGAGTGCTTTAGCGACTTGTGTGATGATTTCGATGGCCTGTTTTTCGGGGAAAGGCTTGCCCTGTGCCAGGTCGTCGTAGATGGTTTTGCCCTGAACGTATTCCATAACGAAGTAGTGATAGCCACCTGCTTCGCCGACGTCGAAGGCCTGTACGATATTGTTGTGGTTCAGCTTTGCGGCGGCTTGTCCTTCTTTGTAGAAGCGCTGGACGTATTCCGGATTTTCGCTGAGTTTTTTTGGCAGGACTTTTATAGCGACGGTACGGTTGAGGCTGAGTTGCTCAGCTTTGTAAACGACGGCCATAGCACCGGAACCGAGTTTATCGAGGATACGGTAACCGGGGATTTGGTGGGGGGCGGCCTTGCTTTCAGTCAATCTTCTGAGGATTCGGTCTGCCTGTGAGCGGGTGATGTAGTTTTTTTCGACTAAGAGGTCTTTAAGTGTAATGGGGCTGGTTTGGCTGCGCATTTTCAACTCTTTTTGTGAGTCGCGCAGTTCCTCTGCAGTAGCCATATCCTGGTCGAGGACGACCTTTGCGAATAAGCTGTCGTAATTTGTTTCATTTGCCATGATTTTGTTAAAATTATACGCTAAATCGGTGGATATTAAAGTAAGTATTTTCCTCAAAAATGTTGTAAAAAACGCTGATATTTTTGGGTGCCCAGACGGAGTACTGCTTCGGAAGCGTTTTTTTCGGTTTTGTTGTACCTGTCGGTCTCATATGCTTAATTGCTTAATTATCAATAAGTTGCAGGCGGCTGTCAAAGGAAATTTGTACAGAGTCGTCATGGATTTAGCTCCCTGTTGTTAAATATCGGCCTTTTTGGGATATGGGTTTAGCAGTGTGGTATTTGAGGTTGCTTTTTTCGGACGATGCAATTGAATTCTGCGGCGTTAGTCAGAGACAGGAATTCAATTTCTCTGCCGGCATAATTTGGTTGCCGGGCAAGAGGCTGCGCTAAACTCACAAAGTTTTTTAAGATTGTTCTTGACTTCTCTCGGCCAATATGTTCTAATGCGATTATCTTAAATGGGGTGGAAGGGAACTCAAAAGTATAAGGTGTTCTTTTTCAGTGATGAAGCAGGTCTTTAAGGTGGTTTTGGTTTAGCTGCACATATAAAAGGCCGGAGAACACGAGGAGTTAAAGAAGGTTGTAACCTGATCGGTCTTGCCGCTGTGTATGGCGGTTCAGGAGCAAGTGTCCGAGTTGGGGGTGAAAGGAAACTCACCGGAAGGAAGCAGTGCGGAAGGTGTGCGCAGATAGTGCGCGAAAACACAAAAAGAGTTTTAGGTGCAAGGGGGTTGGTATGAAGCTTAAGTTTTCTTTATTCGGATTGTGTATTGTTTTAGTGCTTCTTTCAGTACAGGCGACGGCGGCGATCACCTATGAATCATTTTATGTTTCTCTGGACTCACAGGGGGATGTAACCGTGGGCGGAGGCTCAGGCTACAATGGTGGGGATTGGTACTACTATGAAAATACGGACTGGTGGAATCAGTGGTTTTATGACGGCGTTTACGACCCGGACCGCTCCAAAGTGATCACAATCTATGCAACTATAGATCCTCTGGAAACGGGACCTGGCTCGGTGGAATTGGTAGTCAACTGGTCGAGTGATACTTATCCAGATGGTACAGGTGAACCGCCGCTGCCGCCATTAACTCAACCACAGGAAGATGACTGGATTGTGCGTTCCGAGCTTCTCTACAGCAATGCGGCGATTACGGTCGCGGAGACTATCGAGACAACACTTACTATTGATAATTACAATCCTGAATGGGTCTCAGTCGATATCCGTGGAGCCAATGTCGAGATGCTTTACGGTGTTATAGCTCACGAATGTGTGCCGGAGCCGACAAGTATCGCTGTTTTCGGTATGGCGGCGGGGTTTTTGTCCCTCATTCGCAAAAGGCGAAAGGTTTAGTGGAACTCGAATCTGCCGCGGAAAGCCGAAAACAAGGCAGCTGGTGAATTGTTAAACAGTTTTAAGAGGTGACTATTATGAAAATATTTAAGCTCTTTACGGTGTTATTGATTGCAATGTTAGTTTCTCAGCAAGCAAGTGGGGCAATAACGGAATTTTTACCGGGAAGCTCTCACTACGAGGGGCACTCCTATTTTAATTCGTCAACATTGTCCGGTCGAATTGACTTCGCCGTGTATGACACGGATGGTGCCAATGGTGACGAGTTCAGCAACGCCGGCTTCGGTACAGCAGAGGGGCAGGGACGATATATCTATGCCTACCAGGTAATACTCGAATCGGAAAGTACCGACATTATCGACCATTTTGAAATCCTCGGCATAGGTGAAGAAGCCCTGCAGGAGCCTTTGAATGATAACATCAGCTTTACGGACGATCAGACCGGCGAAGGCATCAGCCCCGAAATGTGCTATATAGGTTTTAGTGAGACCTACGGCCAGCTCGGCATATGGGAATTCAACGACGATATCGAAGGCGGTCAACATTCCTGGTTTTTGCTTCTTCGAAGCGACCAAGACTGGAAACCCGGTGCTTATACCTTTAATGAAGCGCAAGATATCCAGCCGCCCGTACCCAATCCAGAACCTGCGACATTGGCATTGTTTGCGCTTGGCGGCGGATTAGCCTGGCTTAAAGAGAGAAAACGCAAGTAAAAATTGAGATTAGTAATAGTTACAACAACACTATGATGATTATGAAATTCAACAAAAAATATATCGCAGCAAATACCATTGTTTTTGCTATGCTGATAGTGTTGAGCATTACATCATCAAGGGCTTATTGTCAGTTCGATAACACTGTTCTTGTGCTTCAGCAGACACCGCCCGAAGGGGGCAGGGTTACGCCGGCAACAGGCGTCCTGGAACATCCGGTAAACAGCGAATTGACGCTGACTGCTGAGCCTCAGCCCGGCTTTCATTTCGTAGTCTGGCTTGGTGACGTCAGCAGTCCTACAACTAATCGGACGAAGGTATTTCTTGACGCTCCCAAGATTGTCATAGCGGTATTCGAGCGTTCGGAATTTGACTTCCTGGTTGGCGGAGGTCCGAGTACCAGTGCACCAGTAGGCGGTCTGCATCGCAGCCCTTCGAGGCAGAGGTCTCCGGGCGGCGTTTCCGGCGGCGGTGGTGGTGGTCAAAACGGTCATCGAGAGCGTAAATACTCATATCCTTTCCCTGTACCGGAACCTGGTGAAGAATCCGATGAGTTTCCGGTACCGGAGCCTATTCCGGAGCCAGCCACCATAGCTTTGACAGGTGCAGGTGCCTTTTGGTTGCTGCGAAGACGCAGAAAAGCCTGCAGCAATCGCCCTGTAAAAACTCTGGTTCCGGGGAATGAAGAAAACTTTTAGATGTAAAGACAAATTCGCCCCCCTTAGCCCCATCAGGGGCAAGAACAGGCCGGAAGGTTGCCCCCTTCCGGCCATTTTTTGCGCTTTATGGTGTATTTCCCGCTCGATTTATCTGCCGGTATTTGTGAGATAAACCGGTTTTCATGGCAGTTTGGCAACTGGAATACCGGATAATTCACAAAAAAGTATTGTACAGGTGGTTATATTGCTCTTATACTGCGAATGAAAGCAAAGGTAAATTTTTCGATTTCTTGAAAGGAGATAAATAATGGATAGAACCTACGAAGTTGTTCCCGCCGGTATAAGAAAATTAGGACCTGTTATCACAATAATTCTGATACTGTTGATAGTTTGTGCTGTCGGCTTTGGCCTTTCAATAGTGAAAATCGGAGGTAATCAGGTAGGTATCGTGAACAAAAAGCTCGGCGGAGGCTCGCTGCCTGCCGGTAAGTTTATAGCTGCTAACGGAGAAAACGGTATTCAGGCCAAGGTATTAAGCCCGGGCTGGAAATTCTTCTACTGGCCCTGGCAATATGATGTAGAAAAAAGGCCTATGGTTGTGATAAAAGATGGCTATATCGGACTGCTCAAGGCTAATGACGGTAAAAGCCTGCCACCAAATACTGTCTTTGCGCCGCAATGGCAAAAACCTGATGAAATGAAAAATGCTGGATATTTTCTCGGCGAAGGCAGGGGCTATAAAGGGCCGCAGCTTACAGTTTTGACACCAGGCACTCACGCGATTAATACAGAGTTGTTCGACGTTGAGCAGGTGCCAATCACAAATGTCGAAGCTGGTTTCGTCGCGGTTGTTAAGAGTAATGTCGGCGCAGTGCTGGAAACCGGCACAAGACTCGTCAAGAAGGGCAATAGAGGTATATGGGAGATTCCGCTTACAGAAGGTAAGTATTACTTAAACACTAAAGCTTATGAAATTACGATGATAGATATTCGCCAGATCAAGGTCAGCTATACCGCTCAGAGGGAACGCGGTGAGGTCGGTGAAAGTCAGCCTGAAATTCCCATTGAAGTTAGAAGTAAAGATGGATATACATTCCCGGTCGATGTCCGTATCACATATAAGATCGATAAAGAAAACGCACCACGCGTCGTGGCTGAGATCGGTGACAACGATTTGGTCTTAAATAAAATAGTGACCCCAAAGGTTCGGGCGATTTTCAGGAACAATGCCGGAAAAGTCAAGGCTCTTGACTATGTCCAGAACCGTGACGTTCAGGAAAAGCAAAGCGCCGCAATGCTCAAACGGGAGCTTGAAAAAGAAGGCGTGACCTTTTTGAGTGTGAATATCGGGGACGTCGGTGATAAAGAAAGTCTTGGTGCGCTTTTAAAAACCCAGACCGACAGGGAAATCGCTTTGCAGCAACAGGCGACATTCGAAGAACAGCAGCGTGCCGCCGAGAAACAAAAGTCGCTTGAGAAAACAAAGCAGGAAGCCGAAGAGGAAAAACGTCTTGCGACAGCGTTTTACGGTGTTAAGGTTGCCGAGCAGGAAAAGCAAAAAAGAATTATCGACGCCCAGGCTGAGGCTGAGCAGGTTAAAGTCGTCGCCGAGGCACAGGCTCAGGCTTACAAAATGGTTTCCGAGGTAATCGGCCCGGATAATGCAGCACTGGTAGAGATTATAAAACTTGTAGCCAATGAGGATATCGACATAACTCCGGATGTTATGGCAGGTGGCGCAGGTGCGGGTATGACCGACGCCCTGATGGGAACTATCCTCAAAGGTATGCTCAATAAAGAAGCCGGTTCGAAACAATGACACGATAAATAAGGCAGGCATCAGTCAATCCCAGGGCTCCCGAATCACGCGGGAGCCTTTTTTTGCCTTTGGCCTTTGGGCAATGCTATAACAACACCCGTGAACGGCCCGGCAAGTTACCCGGATGACAGAGACGCGGTTAAATATTTCGGCACATTTTACAGTTGTAACTGCTTTAGCAGCAAGATTTTAGAGTGTTGTGAGGTAGAATTTTCTTGGCACCAGAGGCCATTTTGTTTATAATAGGATAGTAAGTAAGCAGGAAAGTATGACGGACAGAATTAGAGCTGGCGCGGACGGGTTGATGATGAAAAGTTTTTATTATGCGATATTGGTTCCTTTTGTAATTAACAAGAGACGTTTTGTTTTATTGGCCGCTGCGAGCTATATCGCATTATGCTGAAAAGTGCGGTGCTTTTCGGCTTAATTTTACCGGTTACGTTTTTTCGAAGCCGCCCTTGAAAGGCGGCTTTTTTACTGCGCTGCGAGGTGGGATAAATGTTTGACACCTGCCGGTGAGTTAATTAAGCTTATGCAAACCTCTTTTTTTGGGAGTTTCCCGGAATGATAATAGTAACAGGCGGCGCGGGCTTTATAGGCTCGGCGTTGATTGCGGCCCTGAATCGACGGGACGTGAGCGACATCCTGGTCGTTGATAAGCTCGGAACAGATGAAAGATGGAATAATCTGTGTCCTCTCGCATTTGCCGATTACGTGGAGAAAGACGATTTTCTCGATATGATTACCGCAGACAGGCTCGGCCCGCCAACTGAAGCGGTAATTCATCTGGGAGCATGCTCGAGCACTACGGAGCGTGACGCTTCTTTTCTGATAAAAAACAATTACCAGTACAGCAAGACCCTGGCACAGTGGGCGATTAATCATAAGGTGCGTTTTATTTATGCCTCGAGCGGGGCTACTTACGGCGATGGTTCGGAAGGGTTCAGTGATGACGAGGAAGAGCTTTACCGTCTTCGGCCTTTGAATATGTATGGCTATTCCAAGCACCTGTTCGACTTATGGGCACTGCGGGCTGGGGTGCTCAAAAAGATTGCTGGACTTAAATATTTTAACGTCTTTGGCCCGAACGAGTACCACAAGGGCGATATGAGAAGCTTTGTTCTCAAGGCCTGGGAGCAGATAACAGCCGGCGGCAGGGTGAGACTATTTAAGTCGTGTAACCCTCAGTATGCTGACGGCGAGTATAAGCGGGATTTTGTTTACGTAAAAGATGCAGTTGATATGACGCTGTTCTTTTTGGATAATCCCGAAGTCGGCGGCATTTTTAATATCGGGACCGGCAAAGCTCGTACCTGGAACGATATGGTAAATGCGGTTTTCAAGGCAATGGGCAGAGAGCCTGATATCGAGTATATCGAGATGCCCGAATCGCTTCGCAGCCAGTATCAGTATTTTACGCAGGCTGAGATGGCCAAACTCCGCCGGGCCGGCTACGATAAAAAAACAACACCGCTGGAAGATGCAATAAAAGATTACGTACAAAACTACCCGCAGAAAAAAGAATATTAAAATCATGCCTTTTACTCCATATCATTTCGGGCCGAGCGGTTTTGTGGGTCTGATTTTTAAAAGATGGATTGATTTGCCTGTCTTTGTTTTGGCAAACGTCACAGTGGATATTGAAGTTTTATTATACAACCACTGGCCGTTTCATCGCTATGCGCACACTTTGCTTATTGGAGCAGGAGTAGGAATAATCTGGGCAATCGGGGCTTATTTTCTTCGGGGATGGTTCAGGTCCTTTATGAATAAAATGAGGCTGTCCTATGAGAGCAATTTCAAAAAGGTTTTGCTTTCGGCAATACTCGGCGTATGGTTTCATGTTCTTATCGATGCTTTTTATCACTATGATGTGAACATATTCTGGCCGAGCAGAGCAAAACCTTTGTATAGACTCATAAGTCAACAGCAGGTGAGTTTTTTTTGCTTGGTCTTCTGGGCGCTGGCAATCGCGCTGTATCTCTTCATTTTGTACAGGAATAGAAAAAGAGATGCCGATGACAGCCAAAGACCCAAGTAAGCATTCACCATTGAGGTGATTATAATTACAGCAGCGATTTGAAAAATGGACGCTTTGGCTTGTCTGTTTCGGGATTCTTGGTATAATCCGTTAAGAATTCCGGCAATTCGAGGTTTATATGGCAGAGAAAATCACAGAGCAGTTACAGACTATAAAGCGGGGGGCGGTTGAAGTATATACGGAGGCTGAGCTTTCCGAAAAGCTTGTCCAGGCAAAGAAAGAAGGCAGGCAGCTTCGGATAAAGCTCGGTCTTGACCCGACCAGCACCGACATTCATCTCGGTCATACGGTTGTGCTTCGAAAGATGCGTCAGTTTCAGGACATTGGGCACAAAGCGGTGCTGATTATAGGTGACTATACGGCGAGAATCGGCGACCCCAGCGGGCAGAATACGACCCGTCCAATGTTGACCGGCGAGCAGATTGAAGCTAATGCAAAGACCTATTTTGGACAGGCCGGAAAGGTGCTGGATACGTCCGAGCAAAAGCTCGAGGTGCGTTACAACAGCGAGTGGCTAAGGGAAATGGACTTGGCGGATATTATTAAGCTGGCCGCCAATATGACGGTGGCGCGGATGCTGGAGCGTGACACATTCGAGATTCGTCATAAAAAGGAAGAGGCTATCGGAATTCACGAATTTTTATATCCGCTGATGCAGGGTTATGATTCGGTGATGATACAAAGTGATGTAGAGCTGGGTGGCACGGACCAGACATTTAACAACCTTGTCGGCCGCGACCTGCAGCGTGTTTACGGACAGAAGCCGCAGGTCGTTATGACTATGCCGATACTGGTGGGGCTGGACGGCAAAGAAAAAATGAGCAAATCGAAGGGAAACTACATCGGGATTACCGATGAGCCAACCGAGATGTTCGGTAAAATTATGAGCATATCCGATGAGATGATGGAAAATTACTTTACGCTTTTAACCGACACAGGCACACAGCGTATAGCCGAACTGACCGATAGTTCCAGGACACATCCGAAAGAAGCGAAGGTACTGCTGGGCAAAATGTTAGTAGCCCGGTTTTATGACGAGGGGGCGGCGGAGGCAGCCGCAGTTGAATTTGAGAATGTCTTCGGCAAAGGCGGGCTGCCGGACGAGATACAGACAGTTGAAATCCCGGCCGTCGATACACCTGCCAATATGACAAGTCTTGTTACGTTTGCCGGATTAGCTGATACAAAAAGCGAGGCAAAAAGGAAGATAAAACAGAATGCACTTAAAATAAATGGTAAAAAAAAGAGTAATCCTAACGAACAGCCCGAGCTGAAAAATGATATGATTATTAAGTATGGCCGTGAATACAGAAAGGTTAAACTGACTGATTAATGATAAGATTACCCGAACTGCAAAAAAGCGATAGATACATCGGGCTTTATGTGGTTGATTTCGGTGACCACTGCGGCGTGGGCTTTACGGCCGAAGAGGTTGCAGAGCTGCTGGATAGTGAAAAGTTCAAAGACGTCAAGGTCTATAAAATTCACAGGGCCTACCCTGATGGGAAACTGGAGTTGAAGGGGATGCCGCACAGCATTTTTGAACTGGAAGCAGGGATGTTTTTCTATTGCGATACACTGAAAGAGGCTCGGTCGGATTTTGCCGGACTTGTAAGGCTTGGCAAAAGCAGCTTACCTCCCTGCCGGGCCAAAGTTCATTTAGCCAGGTACAGCAGCGACAAATATATTACTGCGATAATTTACCCGGCGGAATATGAGGATGAAGTGAGCAGATGGCTGGTTGATGGAGAGTATGTTACCAGAGGCCTGGCCGAAGGCGGTACCGGTGCAGTGCAAAGATATTATGACAGTAATCTCGAGGTGTTAGACCGTAAGCAGTTATTCGGCAGTGCACAATACCAGAGCAGGACAGGTACCGAATTGCTGGAACGGACAAAGCTGGCGGTGCAAAGGTAGCTGCGGGGAGGTGAAGGGACTTGTTTTCCAGGATGTCTATTCGAAGCAGGTTGAATTTAATTTCAGGCTTTTTGGCAGGCCGGATTCTCTGTCTTTTCGGCAGGAAGAAAAAAGTTACGCCGCGGGATTTGGCCGGGGCTGATTTCAGCAGCAGTACCCAGCGGACAGGAGTGCGTTTCAGCAGGCGGATTCGCGATGTGTTTAGAAGAAGGTGGCTGAAAAAACACAGGTAATCCGGCGGGGCCGGCTGGTTACTTACCGCAGATAGTTTTGATATGATGGTTTTTCACTCCTCTATTGCGGCGGTGGAATTTCGTGAAATTGGTTAAAGAAAATCAGAAGCCTGTGTCGATATAATTATTGCAATTTTCTCCCCTCCAAATGCATCGGGCATAGGCATTGTCCGATGCATTTTTAACAGGTTCACCGAAGTTATTTCCCGGCCCCACAGCATTTTTTGTACTTTTTACCACTTCCGCAGGGGCATGGGTCGTTGCGACCGACCTTTGGCTGTTTGAGCTTAATTTGCTTAACTTTTCTCTCGCCCTGCGGGGCCTGTGCGGCGGCCCTTTGCTGCTCAGCCATCGCAAACTGGCCAACCTCATCGTGCTTGGTGCTGCTTACGTTCCAGACGTTTCTGGTCTTGGCACCGGCTTCGAGGTGGACTTTGAAAATAATGTCGGAAACGCGGTCTTCGACGTTTTCCAGCATCTGATTGAACATCCTGAAGCCCTCCCGCTTATACTCGACCTTGGGGTCTTTCTGTGCCAGCGAGCGCATCCAGATGCTTTCTTTCAGGTGGTCCATCCCGTATAAATGCTCCTTCCAGACACTGTCATAAACCTGGAGGAGGACGTATTTTTCCAGCTCCGCCAGCTCACGGCGGAGAAAGTTTCTGGCAGCGTCTCGAACCATATCCGGCAGATTTTCTTTTTCTCCGGTTTTGGCCGGCTCGAATGAGGCCTCGAATCTCTCGTTTGCCCACCTGAGAGCATCATCAGGGCTCATTTGTGACAAGCTGGTATTAATCTCCTCATCGAGTTTGCCGTCGTTGTAGGCCCGGCTCATCTCGACAAGCTGTTTATGCAGGTGGTTGGGTTTGATATTTTGGATTTTTTCAGCAGAAAGCTCAGCGTTGAATCTTTTGTTAGCCCATTGAGCGAGTGTTTCAAAAGCGTAGATATTAGCACCCTGCGGGCCATAGACCATATTCATTGCAAACTCGACGGGGTATTCTATTTCTCTTTGCCTGTATCGGTCGGCGATTTTGGCCATAAGGATTTTTTTGACCTCATCGGTGCTGCTGTCGGTCAGTTCATCGAGGACGAGTTTGATGTCGAATTTAGCCTGAGCCCAGTTGATAAATGTCCGGGCGGCAAAATCCCGCCTGAGAAAATCCTCGATTTGGGAGCAGTCTTTCTTCTCGATTTGTTCACGGGCAGCCTTGATGAGCTGCTGCTCAATCTCATCGTAGCTTAGATGTTTGATTTTGGCGGGGCTTAGACTGGCATTGAAAGTACTCATCGCCCACTTTTGCAATCCGCTGATATCCCAGCTTGCTGAGTCCTCATAGTCTTCAAGATATTCACCCAGAGAAAGTGAAATATCATTCGCAGCGCTTTCGCCGGCCTGCTTTTTGATTATCTGCTCGATTTCCGACAGTTCGAGTGATTTTATATCCTGCGGTCTTAATTCGACGCCAAACGTCGTTCTTGCCCATTCGACGATACAGTTAAGATGGTAATCAGCGTTGAGAATTGCCGAGCAGTTTTTCTGCACGGTTGATTCCAGCATATCAAAAATGGTGTTTTTAAGATTCTCGCCGGCCAGAATCTGTCGTCTGCGTGAATAGAAGATTTTTCTCTGATAATCCATTACCTCATCGTAGTCGAGCAGGCTTTTACGGATTTCAAAGTTCTTTTCTTCGACTTTTTTCTGAGCCTTCTCGATACCTTTACTGATTCTTTTATGGTAAATAGGCTGTCCCTCCTGCCATCCTATCCAGGACAGTGCCTTAACGGTCCATTCAGGGGCAAAGACTGACATCAAATCGTCGTCGAAGCTGAGGAAGAACTGGCTCGAGCCTGCATCACCCTGCCGGCCTGTTCGGCCCCTGAGCTGATTATCAATTCTTCTGGCCTCGTGCCGTTCGCTGCCGAGAATATGAAGGCCGCCAATTTCAGCAACACCCGGACCGAGCTTGATGTCGGTACCGCGACCGGCCATATTTGTGGCAATAGTAATATTGCCGTGAGCACTGCCGTCTCTTCTGGTGTGCTGCTGGCCTGCTTTGGTAACGATATGGGCTTCTCTTTCGTGATGTTTTGCGTTTAGCACTTCGTGTTCCAGGCCATACTTCTTGCTTAGCAGACCGGAGAGCGCTTCGCTTTTTTCAATGCTGATAGTGCCGACGAGGACAGGTCTGCCATTTGCGCTGATATCGTGGATTTCCTCGGCGATAGCCTCGAATTTTTCCCGCATCGTTTTATAGATTACGTCGTCGCGGTCCTCTCTGATGCAGGGCTCGTTGGTAGGTATGATTATAACTTCGAGGTTGTAGATATTGGCAAACTCACCTGCCTCTGTCTCGGCGGTTCCGGTCATTCCAGCTATCTGGTCGTAGAGCTTGAAGAAGTTCTGCAGGGTGATGGTGGCGAGGGTCTGGGTCTCTTCCTTGATTTCGACGGATTGTTTTGCTTCAACCGCCTGATGCAGTCCGTCCGACCACTGCCTGCCGTGCATCAGTCGGCCGGTGAATTCATCAACGATGACAACCTTGCCGTCCATCACGACATAGTCCTTTTCTTCTTCAAAAACCAGATGCGCCCGAAGGCTTTGCTCGAGCAGGTGAGGCCATTCCATATTCGAGCCCGTAAAAAACGACCCTACGCCGGCTATTTCCTGTGCGGCGCCAATACCTTCATGAGTAAGGTGGACGGCTTTTTTGTCGTATTCGACCTCGTAATACTGTACCAGCGATACGAGTTGTTCATCGGTCTGTTCTAGCTGGCCCCGGAGTTTCTCGATATGCTTTTTAGCATTTTCAATTCTGCTGTTGTCTTTTTGTTTTTTGGCTTCGGAGAGTTCACCTTCGGCATTTGCGAGCTGCCGTTGTGTCGAATTATTTTGACGTTTAATACGGTCATAGCGGCTTTGACGGCTCAGTAACTGGCGGGCCACCTGGTCGGCTTTTTTGTATCTGCCTACCTCATCGAAGGCCGGACCGGAAATGATAAGTGGGGTCCTTGCTTCGTCAATGAGGATTGAATCGACCTCGTCGATGATAGCGTACTGGAGCGGACCCTGCGCCATCTGGTCCAGCGAGACTTTCATATTATCCCGCAGGTAATCGAATCCGAATTCGTTGTTGGTGCCGTAGGTAACATCGCATTGATACTGGCTTTTTCTATCTTCGCCCGCACTGTCCATATCAGCCTGAATAGCACCGACACTCATTCCAAGAGCCTGATATACAGGCCCCATCCATTCAGCATCACGCTTGGCAAGATAGTCGTTGACGGTAACTATATGGACTTTTCTGCCGGTAAGATAAACCAGATACACAGCCAGTGTGGCAACGAGGGTTTTGCCCTCCCCGGTTACCATCTCAGCGATTTTACCTTCATAGAGCACGTTGCCGCCGATAAGCTGCACGTCGAAATGACGCATATTAACCTTTCGAAGTGCGACTTCCCTGACAACAGCGAAGACCTCCGGCAGGAGCTGTTCCGGCGGGATTTTGTCTCTGATTCTGTCTTTGAACTCGTTGGTTTTTGCCTTTAGCTCATCGTCGCTAAGGTCTTTTAACTGCCCCTCGAACTGTGCCGATTCGGCGGCGATAACAGAATATGTTTTTATCAAACGCTCGTTGCGGGAGCCGAATATTTTCAGAAGTAACTTATTCAAAAACATAAAATTTCGTGCCTGCACCGACAGAATAATTTGCGAATATGTTTTTATTTGCTGTCAATCGGCTTACTTCGCCCGCGTAACATATTGACCGGTCCGCGTATCAATGGTAATAACTTCACCCACTTTAATAAATGGAGGAACCTGAACAACCAGACCTGTTTCCAGAGTAGCAGGCTTGTTCTGGTTGGTGGCCGTAGCTCCTTTGATTTCAGGGGCAGTCTGTTCTACTTTCAGGTCCACAGTAATAGGCAAATCAAGCGTAACAACTCTGCCTTCATACATAGTAACCTGAAGCTGGGTATTGGGGTTCAGGTATTTTTGGGCATCTCCGAAAGTCTCGTCATCGAGTGTGATTTGTTCGTAGGTCTCGGTATCCATAAGAACATGGTTATTCGGTGACGAATAAAGGTATTCATACGTCTGCTTATCGAGGAAAGCCTCATCTATATTGGCGTCCGACCGCAGCCGTATATTCTGGATGCTGCCGTCGGCGAGGCTCTTGAGCCTGGTCTGATATACCGCGCCACCTTTGCCGAGTTTGACGTGCTGATAATCGACGACTGAGGAAAGCTTGCCGTCAATTATGACGGTTTGCCCTTTTCTCATTTCCGATGCTTTCATTACAACTCCTGGCGTTTAGCGTTTAGCGTTTGGCATAACAACTCAAAAGATTGTCAATTATGGGCTATTGTTCGCTAAGTATTACACAGCAGCCTGTAAATGTCAAGAGAGCAGGCGAACATTAAAAGTGTTGCAGGAATAATTTATGTTTTTTTTCTCGAGCGCCTTCGTCTTTTCTTTTTAGCCGGGCCGCTCTTGTGCGATTTGATAAGTGGTTCAGCAGGAACCAAATTAAGCTGACGTGCGGGTATGTTGACTGAATCTATCTTCGCCTTTAATGGCTGTCCCAGGCGAAGCACCGTGCCGGAGCGAATACCTCGAACAGCGTGAGTTTTCCGGTCGTGTTGCCATTTATCTCTGCCCAGCAGCTCCATCGGGATAAGGCCTTCGATGCCGAACTTTTTGGATTGAGCAAAAACGCCAAACCCGGTCAGACCGGTTAGCACACAGTCGAGTTCCGAGCCGATTCTGCCGCTCAGCAATTGCAGGATTAGAACCTTTTTCATCTCTCTCTCGGCGTCTTCGCCCCGCTGTTCGGTAAAACTGATATGGCTTCCAATCAGGCCTAAATCCTGCTCACTATCAATCCCTGTGCCGGATGCACCACTGATTTGGCCTCGAATATATTTATCGAGCAGCCGGTGAACCAACAGGTCCGCATAGCGACGAATTGGGCTGGTGAAATGACAGTAATTCTCTGACCCCAGGGCATAATGTCCTATGTGCAGGCCGCAGTACCGTGCTTTTTCAAGGCTTCTGAGCACAGCCAGATTAACGGCAAGCTCAAAATCGGTGCCTCGTACGGCTCCGAGCAGTCTCTGGATTTCTCTGCGGCCGGGATTTTTACCGAGGCCAAAATGCCTCATGCCGAACGAATTCACCAGTTCAGCTAACTCGTTGAGTCTCAGTTTTTCCGGCGGAGGGTGAATCCTTCGCATAAAGGCGACATTAACCCTGTCCAGCAGTGAAGCGACCGCCTCATTAGCCTCTACCATAAACATCTCGATGATGGTATGCGGGTAGCTGTCATCGGCCGGCCGGGCATCAGAAACCATCCCAGAGCCATCCATTATCAGCTCAGTTTCAGCGAGGTCGAGATGAAGCATCGCATTACGGATTCGCCTTTGCTCTATACTCCGGCTCAATGCCTCCATTTTTTTCAGTAAATGCACGGCTTCTGGTCTTATATCTTCCTCAATTCGGCCATCTAAAATCTGTTCAGCCTGTTGATAGGTAAGCCGTTGCGTGGAGCAAATAAGGCTGTTGGCGAAGTGTCGTGACAGAATATTTCCCTGGGAATCATAGGTTAGGTAAACACTCTTGCAGAAGCGCTCTCGGCCCGGCTGGAGACTGCATATACCGTTACTGAGGACTTCCGACAACATTGGAATCGTTTTGCCGGGCAGATAAACACTGTTTCCGCGTTCTTTTGCCTCTTCGTCAAGCGAGCTGCCTGCACCGACAAAGCTGCTTACATCGGCTATATGGATACCGAGCACCGGGTTGCCGCGGGAATTTGCCTCGAGGCTTATGGCATCGTCAAAGTCTTTTGCGCTGGCCGGGTCGATAGTGATTATTACTTTGTCCGTAATATCTTGGCGGTCGTCCGCCTTGTCCGGGTGAAATGCGTCGGCGGCACTTCGGGCCTGGCGGATACAATCGGGGTTGAATTTCCCCGGAAGGTGATATTGATGAATTATAGATTGTATCTCGGTATCGTAGCGTCCTGTTTTGCCGAGCACTTTGGTTATAACGCCATTAGCCAGATACCTCCCGGTCGGATAATTAAGTATCTCAACAACACATTTATCGTTCTGGCCAGCATTCTTGGCGGCAATATCATCAATACATATAGGGTCGAAAAAGCTGCTTCCCTCCGGCCGGACGAGCCAGCCAAGGCCTTTTTCTTTCTTCAACGTACCGACGAATTTATTCTCTGCACGTTCGAGAATTTCGGTTATTTTACCGCTGAACCTCATCTGGCCTGTGCGGTGGGACCTTTTTATGACTTTTGCAGAGACAATATCGCCGGTCATAGCACCTGCGGTTTCAGCAGCCGGTATGAACAAATCTCCGTGCGAGTTAGGCTCCAGAGGGCTTATAAAACCAAATCCTCGGGCGTTGGCACGGAAAAGCCCGACAATTTTACCTTTGAGAGGCGGAAGACTGATTAACTCTCCGGTGCCCATTACAAGGTGACCGCAGCTTAATAATTGTTCTACTGCAGAATTAAATTGTCCGAGGTCTCGCCGGTCAATGTCCATGTCCTTTGCAAGCTGTTCCGGGCTGGTGGGGGACAATTCGGCGTGCTTGAGTAGTTTTACTATTTTTCGCTTGAGGAATTCTGACATAGGATAATCAGGAACATTTATGGATGCCGGGCATAAATCTGCTAATGTGCCCGGACGGCTGCTTAAAAAGTAAAAAGTGGTTTAGGCTTGCTTCGCTTTTAAGGTGTTGAGTTTTTTCGCCAGCCGGGATTTCTTTCTGGCAGCGCTGTTTTTATGCATATAGCTGGTAGCTGCGGTCTTATCAAGTTTGCGCGCGGTAAGACGGTACTGCTCGGTTGCCTCCTGCAGGTTGTTGCTCTCCAGGGCACTGAAAAAACGCTTAATCTGCGTTTTAACCTGGCTCTTGCGGGCACGGTTACGAATTCTGCGTTTTTCGTTCTGTCTTACTCTTTTCTTAGCCGATAACGAATGTGCCACTGGCAACTCCTTACATATTCCTTTCCCATTCTCCGCAGTATACTACGAAGGATAAAATGGATTCAAATACCAAACCTGCCATTTTAATAAAAATCTAATGGAATGCAAACTTATTTTCCCCTCAAATCACCAATTCGCCGCCGTACGTCTTTGTAAGAGAAATCCATCTGGGCGATTTTGCGGTAGTTTTCCAGGGCCTGGGCCTCCTGCCCATCTCGTTCATATGCCCTTGCAAGGTTGTATCTGAGCTCTTTTGCGGTGCCGTCATCGGAAACATCGTACTGCTCTATGGCACGATTGAACAGGTCGATAGCATCAGTAAACCACTCTTTCATAAAAAAGCACAGCCCTATTTTGTTCATAGCTGCTATCTTGTGTCGGGGGTCTTTCTGGGCATCCTGAAAGAGCGGTATGGCATCGTCGAACTTTTTGTTTCTGAAAAGTCTAATGCCATATTCGTATTTTAGCTGCATATCGGTAGGGTAATTTTCTACACATTCCCGATAAAGCTCAAGCTCTGTACGGTTAAACTTTCTGACCAGAGCGGTAAGTTCGGATTTTGCCTGTGTGTCGTCGGGGTTTTTCTCCAGACTTGCTTTTCCCTGGCGTATTTTACGCTTGAGCTGATTTATCTTTATTTTTTCGGCCTGCTGCTTGAAGCCGAAGTCTTTTTTGTTTTGGTAAGCATCGATGAGAAGCTCTACAGCCTCGTTTTCAGCCTCGTCGGTCTGCTGTTCGGTCAGGGCGTTTGCCAGGTTGAATATGTTTTTGGGCAGCTCAGGCTCCTGCTGAAGAGCGCTTCTGGCCTGTTCAACTACTGATTGACGGTATTGGTCGGATTTCAGCATAGCCGAGCGAGCCTGCAATTCTTCCTGGCCTTTGCGGTCTTTGAGAGATTGTCTGAAATTGCCACCCTGGTCATATTTTCCTCTTGAGACAGCCATTTCAGCGGCAAGTTGTTTTAATTCATCGTCCAGTTGACTGTTTTCCGGCCTTATCTGGGCGGCTTTTTGGCAAGCGGCAACAGCGCCGTTAAAGAAACCCAAACGATAATAGCAATCCTTTAACAACAGATACGTCTTAAAAGAGGGCTTGTCCGCCTCGTTGTTTGCACCGAAGATGAAATCTGCAAGCCATTGTGCGGTTTTTTTGTATTCACCCTGCACAGCAGCTTTCAGCATCGTTTCAGCATATGGAAGATGGTCGGGGTCCTTTGCGAAAAGGTACTCAGCGTTCAGCATCTTTTCGAGAGGGCCTTTAGCTCGCAAACGCCTCGCTTTTTCCATCACAGACGGCCTCTTGCCGCCTCTTGCCTGCCTGGTCAATGCCAGATTATGAAGTTCCAGATGACCCTGCTCCAGAGCATCCGGGGCACAACGCAGCCCGTCCAGGTACAACTCTATTGCATAGTCAAAATTCTCGCTGCGAGATACCTGTTGTGCCCTTTGAAAAAAGGCCCTGGCCTTATCGATGTTTACATTTTCTTCCACTGCCATATAACCGCTGCAAACTCAAAAAAAGAGAATCTGATGCTTTATAAACCAAATGAACACCAGATGGACGGAATCCGAACTGGACTCTGCATTTCCTCTATCCTAATCCTGCTGAGCGGTTTGTCAACAATAAATACTTGTACACTCGGCTCAGTTGTGCTATACAATCCAGAGCTATAAAAACATAAGAAAATCAAGTGGAGGCAGCGGATATAAATGTTGACTGCATTAGAACAATATGACCCACAGATATACGAACTGATAAGACAGGAAGGTGCCCGCCAGAGCGGATGTATTCGGCTGATTCCTTCGGAGAATTACACATCTAAAGCAGTTATGCTGGCCAGCGGCAGTTGTCTTACCAACAAGTACGCCGAAGGCTACCCCGGCAAACGCTACTACGAAGGTCAGCAGGTAACCGACCTGATAGAAAAGACAGCCCAGGAGAGGGCGAAGAAAATATTCAAGGCGGACCACGCCAATGTTCAGCCGTATTCAGGCTCGGTAGCGAATCTGGCGGCGTACCTGGCGCTGGTACAGCCCGGCGATAAAATCATGGGTATGGCGCTTCCCCACGGCGGACATCTGACACACGGCTGGAAGGTAAGCTATACTGGTAAATTATTCAAATCCGTGCCGTATTTGATTAACGCAAAAACCGGCAGAATTGACTATGACCGACTGGCTGAGCAGGCCAGGAAGGAAAAACCCAAAATTATTATCTCCGGTGCCAGTGCTTACCCGCGCGAGATAGACTTTAAGATATTCGGTGATATCGCCAAAGATGTCGGTGCATACCATCTCAGCGACATCGCCCACATTGCCGGCTTAATCGTAGCAGGCAAACATAACAGCCCCGTTCCACACGCCGATATCGTCTCAACCACCACGCATAAAACCCTGCGAGGGCCACGAGGCGGACTGTTATTGTGTAAGGCTGAACACGCCGGAAATATCGATAAATCAGTCTTCCCGGGACTTCAGGGAGGCCCGCATATGCATACTTTGACGGCTATAGCTGTAGCTCTGGCGGAGGCGGATACCCCGGAATTTGTGGACTACGCAGGGCAGGTTATTAAAAATGCCAAGGCCGTGGCGGAAAAGCTGATGGAATACGGCTTTAACCTGGTCAGCGGCGGCACGGACAATCACCTGATATTGATAGATTTACGAAATAAGGGCATACCGGGAAAGAAATTAGCTAAAGCGCTGGACAGGGCCCGTATCGTAACCAATTGCAATGCCATACCGGACGACCCCGCCCCGCCTTTTAACCCCAGCGGACTTCGTCTTGGCACGCCGGCCATAACCACACGCGGTATGAAGGAGGAGCAGGCGGAGCAGATAGCCGGCTTTATAAACAAAGTAGCTGAAAACATTGACAACGACTCGGCAATTGAGAAAGTAGGCAAAGAGGTACTGCTGATGTGTTCGCAGTTCACCGTCCCGGAACACTTCATAATACCCAACAGGCACAAATAGTTCCCTGGGGGAACCTGCAGATATGGAACGTCTTAAGACAGGTGTACTTGGTCTGAATGAAAATGGCCTGTTACTGCTACAGGCCGCTTCCGAACTGGATTGCTTTGTGATTGAAGCGGTGGCTGACAAAGACACCCGCCGGGCCGACACCTTAGCCGCACAATACAACTGTGCGGCATACGATGATTATCGTCAGTTTATTATCCAGAATCAGTTCGATTGTCTGTTAATAGCCGCGGGTCTGCACAATTGTGATGAATATGTTCGAGCGGCAATCAGAAAAAAAACCCACATCCTGAAACTTGCACCTCCGGCTAGGAATTTCGAGGAAGCGGTGGAACTGCTTAATCTGACCGAGACCAATCGAGTGAATTTTGCCGCTGCCGTGCCATTGCGATTTTGTGAAAGTTTTCAGAAACTGGCGAAGCTTCTGGAGCAGAACCGGCTTGGCGAGGTTTTTTTAATAACAGGATGGGTCAAAGGCCATCAGCAGTTTCCTGCGTGGCGCAATGACCGGAGACTGGCCGGCGGAGGAATCCTTTTGTACGAATGTTATGAGCTTATAGAACAGATGATTTCGAGCTATGCCGTACCTGAAAAGGTTTATGCGCTGGCGACCAGCGAGGCCGCGGACAGGCAGAAAAGATGCTACCTCACCGAGGACGTGACGGCGGTCAGTATGAAGTTCTCTGAGACATGCTTTGGAAACCTGGTTGCTATAAATCGTAAGGAACTCGGACCGGAGAGAGTGTCTCTGACAGTGTACGGAACGAAAAAAACGGTTGAGGCGACACGGAAACGATTTGTACTGAAAAATCGTTCAGGCCGGACCGAGCAGGAAGCGGTTTACGAAAACGACCGGAAATATTGTTTTGGCAGGGCGCTGGAAAACTTCGCCTTAGCTATTAGCAATCCGGATAAATACAAACACACAAACAGCCTCCGTAAAGAGCTTGAAAGCATAGCGGTAATAGACTCTGCTTATTTATCAGCCAGAACAGGTTTCCCGGAAGAACCGCTGAATCTTCTGCAAATAGAATCTTAGAGAAGATGAAACAAAAAGTTAACTGCCTCCGCAACTTTCTGTATATGGTTTGACAGCCCTGAGCCTTACTGGTATTATCAGGCCCGGCAGTTAAAAACAAATACTTTTAATAGGAGGCATTTATGCCCCCGGGATATGTGGAGGTAAAAGAATGGAAGATAACACAAAAAAGATTGTAATGATTGTGGTCACCGTGGCCTGTTTGTTATTGGCGGGAACGGTTCTTTTGCGTTCCTGTTCCACAGGAGGTGCTGGTATTGACACGGAGCAGTTAGGAAAGCAAAAACTCTGGATTTTGTGCGCCAACTGCCACCACACCTTTCAGTGGACTAAAAACGAACTGAATGAATGGATGTCCGAACATGACGACATGTTTCCCTCGGTTACGTCGGGAAATCCAGGAATTAAGTGCCCTGAATGCGGCAAGCAGGCCTGCTTTTTCGGTTATAAATGCCCCGAGTGCGGAACTTTTTACTTCCCGGGTCAAATCAAAGGAGAGTACCGTGATACCTGTCCTAAATGCCGTTACAGCAAAATGAAAGAAATTGGGAAAAAGTACCAAGATTGACAAAAACAGGCGGCAGGAGCAGAAGCTAAATTGCAGACTATATGGCGGGGACGTGGTGTAATGGGAGCACGCCGCGGTCGCATCGCGGAAATGAGGGTTCGACTCCCTTCGTCTCCATTGTTGTATTGGCCCAGCTGAAAGTCCGATAAAGCAGAACCGGGCACGCTTTGTCAATGCACTACCGATTCTTACAGCGGCTCAAGTCTCACCTGTAGCTTTCCCTTTGTTACTTCCACCTCTTTGATTCGGACTTTGTGTTGTGCAGTGCCAACTATGTTTTTGATTTCAAAAACAGGGTCGAATGCCTGATTGTTGAACAGCGAGGCTGCAATTTCAGCTCTGATATCGTTAAAATCCGCTCCGAATTCCGCCAGATGCTGCCGGTACATTTTTTTGGCTATTATCCTGGTCGGTATGGTTATGTTCACCGCCCCGACCTTTACCTTTTGCACTATCAAATTCATCTTACCTTCACTTGTGCAAACGGGTGATACCTCGGCACTGACAACGAATTCAGCACCTCTGAAATTTACCGTGCTCATTAAAACAAGACTATCTTCAACGAAAAGCACTGCCGGTGAGCTTAACTGCGTTTTCTCGCTCCCGGCGGTCTCCTGAGAACACCACCAGGCAACCGTTTTGTTTATGCCTTCCTGGCTAATCGTCAAGCTGAAAGGTTTTTGGGTTTCCAGACCATTATGAATTTGAGGCAAAAGAACGTTCGTAAGATAGGGAGTAACCAGGCCTTCGGTTTCTTTTTCGGAGGCACCGCCTATGGGATGATAACTTGCGGGCTTGTGAAACAATAATAAAACAAGGATTATTGACGTTGCGAGTGACACAGCTGCAAGACAGAACTTTTTCCTTTGCAGGAGCCTTCTTAGCAGGTTTTTTTGCCTCGTGTCTTTATTATCGTTAAGGTATAAGCTGGGTCTCATATTTGTCTGTTCGTCCACTTTGCAGCTTGCTTTGAATTACAACGGCAATTATAATGGACTTCCGGTGGATTTTTCCACAGATTTTTAGCAATTGTTCACAACAAATAACCTGCCTCAACGGCACGGCGGAAAGGTAGCAGGCACAATGGCTGACCATTTTGCAGACCGGCTTTGTAAAGCGGTAAGAGCGAAAAAAACACCTTTGGTGGTAGGTTTAGACCCTGTTTACAGCAGGCTTCCCGCTGACATAACCACACATCCGGGTATAAGCGACCAATATGATACACGTGCTGCCCTTGATGCCATTTTCGATTTCTGCGCCCAGGTGATGCGGATAGTTGCACCAATTGTCCCGGCTGTCAAGCTCAACACGGCATTTTTTGAAAAGTATCTTTGGGAGGGTGTAGAAAGTTATTACGCCCTGATTGCCGAGGCGAACGAGCTGGGCATAGAGACAATCGGCGATGTCAAGCGGGGTGATGTGGGCCACACTGCCAAGATGTATGCGGCTGCGCATCTCGAGAACCAGCAGTTGAAGGAGCTGGGGGACACTTTAGCCGCAGACGCAATTACTATTAATGGTTTTTCGGGCGTTGACGGGATTGAGCCTTTTGCCAGAGTTGCCACCGAACAGGGCAAAGGCGTCTTTGTCTGGGTCCGCTCCAGCAATCCGTCGGCGGCGGTGCTCCAGGATTTTGCAGATGCGGCGGGTGAAAAAATGTATGAAAAAATCGCCGCTATAGTCGCCGAACTGGCCGGCAAAAACGGGCGAACCGGCGAAGAAGGTTACAGCAACATAGGAATGATTATAGGCGGGACCAGCCCGGAGGTCGGCGCGGCGCTGCGAAAGAAATACCAGAACATCTGGTTCCTGGTGCCGGGATACGGCTCTCAGGGCGCCGGAGCACAGGGGTGCATCCGATTCTGCCGGACGGACGGTACCGGAGCACTCATCAACGCCTCTCGCTCTATTATTTACGCATACGAAAAACCAAAATACAAACACCAGTGCGGCAACAACTGGAAAAAATGTATCGAACAGGCGGTTATCGATGCCAAGGTGGATTTGGCGCAGGCTATGCAGTCGATGCTATAACAAAAACACCACAGAAAACGGGCGGGAAACTATGGGCAAAGAGAGCTTCGCCGGCAAAAAAATTCTGGTAATGGGATTGGGGCGGTTCGGAGGAGGCCTTGACACAACCGAGTTTATGCACGATGCCGGAGCACGCGTTACAGTAACCGACCTGGCCGACGCCGAACAACTCCGAAAATCACTCAATCAGTTAGCCCGATACCCGGACATTGAATACCATCTGGGCGGCCACAACGAGAGCGATTTCAAACAAACAGATATAGTTGTCGCTAACCCGGCGGTGCTGCCTGATAATCGATATCTGGCTATCGCAGAAAAAGCCGGCGCGCAGATTACCTCTCAGATTGAATTTTTCTTCAGGCTTTGCCCCGCTTTGATAATCGCAGTTACAGGCTCGAACGGCAAAAGCACCACTTCAGCACTGACTGCTCACCTTCTTCGAGCCGCCGGAAATAAAGATGTCAGAAAATACAACGATGTCTGGCTCAGCGGCAATATAGGAACAGAGCCGCTGCTTATGCTGCTGGCCAAAATAGCCGCCGATGATTTGGTGGTGTTGGAATTATCCAGCTTTCAGCTCGAACAACTGGCTGCGGCAGCTCTGGCGCCGAAATTTGCCCTCTTGACCAATCTGGTTCCAAATCATCTTGACAGGTATATCACTTTTGAAAATTACTGCCGGGCAAAAGAAAACATCTTTAAGTTACAGCGCTGTGATAGCGTATCGAAGGCTGTTTCCGTATTCAATATAGATGATGAAATCGTCTCGCAGCTCTTTGAAAAGTACAACAGACAGCCGGGCAGAGTGTCCCTGAAATACTCAGCGAGTGATGTCCCGCCGCAAATGTGCGAAAACTTCACCCTGCCGGGCAGGGTTAATATATCCAACCTGGCGGCAGCTATGACCATTGCAAAATACTTCGGAGTCGGTGATACCGACATTCGCAATTCTCTGGGCCGCTTTAAGCCGCTGCCGCACCGGCTCGAGCTTATAACACGTAAAAGCGGAGTAAGCTGGTACAACGATTCGAAGGCAACGACACCACAAAGCACGATTGCAGCTATCGAGGCCTTCAGCAGGCCACAGGGTGGACATCCTGCAGAAATACGCAAAAAACCATCATTGATTATTATCGTGGGGGGATATGATAAAGGGCTTTGTTTCGATGAATTAGCACTGAAAATGGCTCAGAAAACAAAGGCGATAATTCTGATAGGACGCTGCGCCGAGAAAATAAAACGTTCTGTCGAAAACGCACCCGTCGGCACGACTGGGCCGGCATCCATCGTCGTAAAGGCCGATTCACTCGCTCAGGCCGTCGAAACGGCAAATACCATTGCAGACAGCAGTGATATAGTCTTATTCAGCCCGGCCTGTGCCAGCTACGATATGTTTGATAACTTCCGCCAGAGAGGCGAAAAATTCAGAGAACTAATCCATGCACTTCCTGTAACGGACAAATCCGGTAAAAAACGATGATATAGCTTAAAGTTTTTGTCCCGGCTGAACTCTTTTTGCCGGAAGAAACTTAAGCTCCGGGGACAGTTTGCCGATTACCTCTATAGCAATAGAGAAAAGCTCTCACTACAGAGAGATAAAGACAGTTGAAATTTGTGGGAATACCGCAATGGAAACCGAAAAAGAAAGAAGACGTGAACGACGTCTGCATTACCATTGGCCTGTCTGGTTCGCCGAGGATTTTAATGATGTTTTGACACAAGGGCAAATGTTGGATGTCTGCAGCAGTGGAGCGGCATTTACCTGCCATTCCGGTGATGAATGCCCGTACCTGGGAGAACAAATCACCGCACGTTTCAGCACGCCGCATTTTATCGAAGACGACGCTTTCGAGATGGCAAGCTTTACACGCACCGCTCGTGTCTGCCGCATCGATGAAGCAAACCGGTTCTTATGCCGAGTAGCTGTGCAATTCGCCGAACCTCTGCCATTCAAACCCGGAGAGCAGGGAGAAAATGAATTTGAGATTCGCGAAAGGCTCAAAGCAGTTACCATATAAAACCGCAGCGACAGCCACAGTCTTACGGTGCGTTTTCAGACGAGCAGGCAGATAACAGGGGCATAAGCTATCTTCACTCCGCGCTGTGAACATTATTTTTGTCTTAATGACATTACATCGCTATTATTCACAATTGGTATTAATCCTTTCTTTTCCTGTTTATCCTTTCTATCTGCTGCCTGAATGTTTAATATATCCGGATAATGAGCAAGAGCGCAGCAGCGATAATTTGTGCCGCCGGGGCAGGCAGCAGGTTCGGCGGCAAAAGGAAAAAACCCTTCGTAGATATAGAGGGAAGGGCGGTGTTCCTGCGCAGCGTTGAGCTTTTTGCCGAATGCGATAGCGTAAAACAGATTGTGCTGGCGATTGCACCGGACGATGAGGAGCTGGTAAAAGTAAAATGGGGCGCCAATCTGACGTTCTTCAACGTTCAAATCTGCTTTGGTGACGTCGAGCGTGCCGGCACTGTCAGCAAAGCCCTGCAGCTTATCAGGCAGGATATTGACCTTGTTGCGGTACACGATGCAGCCAGATGCTGTGTAAAAAAACAGTGGCTTGACAATTGCCTCGCAGAAGCCGAAAAAACCGGTGCGGCAATCCTGGCCTCTCCGGTAACAGATACGATTAAACAGGCAGAAAATCATATCGTTGAACGCACCATCGAGCGTAACAATCTCTGGCAGGCACAGACCCCTCAGATATTTGAAAGAGAGCTGCTCAAAAATGCCTATGCAAAAGCGGCCCGGAGCAGCTTAACCGACGACGCCCAGCTTGTCGAAGCACTGGGCCACAGGGTTTCAATTGTCCGGGCGGATTCTTCCAATATAAAAATTACCACTCAAAGTGATATGGCAATTGCAGGGGCAATTCTGAAGAGCCGCAGGAAAAAACCAGAAGGACCTTTGCACCCTTACGCCGACGCCCGGTGGTAAAGCCGGCTCGCGTACGGACAGCGTAAAAATGAGGAGATAAAGTATTGGTCGGACCAGATTTTAATAGCCATATAACGAGTACCGGGCCTTCCCGCAAGGCCGGTGCGGCGATGAACCGGTACGAGACAGTCTCTCATCCGGAAACCACTTCAGTTGCAGGAAAAAGATTTCATTTCATCGGCGCAGGCGGGACAGGGATGAGCGGCCTGGCAAAACTGCTGATTAAAAACAAAGCCATCATTGCCGGCTCGGACCAGCAGGCGAGCAAAGTAACAGAAGCTCTATGCGGCCTGGGTGCCGAGATAAAAATCGGGCATAACCCAGCTAACCTGAAACCTGCAACAGATGCCGTTGTTGTATCGGCAGCCGTCAAACAACAAAACCCCGAATTTCTCGCCGCCCGCCGAAGAGGTATCAAAATCTACAAATACGCCCAGATGCTGGGCGAACTAAGCAGAAAATATGAGACAATCGCAGTAGCGGGCACCCACGGAAAAAGCACCGTTGCAGGCTGGTTGATTTACTGTCTGAAGAAAGTGGGAGCCGATGCCAATTTTACTATTGGGGCACGCATAAAACAGTTAAACGATTCTTCCGGAACCGCCGCCAGCCCATACTTCGTAGCCGAGGCCTGTGAGTATGACAGGAGCTTCCTCAACTTCCACCCGAGAACAGGCTGTATATTAAACATCGAACAGGACCATCTGGATTACTACCGCAACGAGGAAGAAATCGTTGAGGCCTTTTGTAAATTTGCGGGCAACATACGTCGAAACGGTGCTCTTGTAGCTAACGGTCAGGACCCGAATCTCACCGCTGTTATAAATACCCTGCGAGACGATATCAGGCTTATAACCTTCGGCCTCGATAGTACCTGCAGCTTCTATGCCGAAAATTTCCGTAGAATTAACAACCTGCAAAAGTTCGATATCTATCGGGACGGAAAATTTTTTCATCAAGCCGCAATAGCACTGCCCGGCAGACACAATATCTTAAATTCTCTGGCGGTCATCTCCGCCACTTCGGCTGCGGGGCTGCCGCTTCAGGATATAATTGAGGTTCTGCCAGACTTTTCAGGGCTCGACCGACGGCTTATGCTCAAAGAAAAAACCGGCGGCGTAACCGTTGTCGATGATTACGCACACCATCCAACCGAGATTAAAGCCTCACTCGAAGCCCTCAGGCAACAGTACCGTCCGAAGCGGCTGTGGTGTGTTTTCCAGCCACATCAATACAGCAGAACAAGATTTTTACTTGATGATTTCGCAAAGAGCTTTACCCTTGCCGACGTTACTATTGTGCCGCAAATCTATTTTGTCAGAGATACAATAGAATCGAAGCAGCGGATAAACGCTGACATCCTCGTATCGGCAATCCGCGGCAGTGGGGCGAAGGCCTTTTTCATAGACGGCTTTGACAATATCAGCAACTTTCTGAAGGAAAACGTTGAAAACGGAGACCTTGTTGTTACTATGGGGGCGGGAGATATCTGGAAGGTGTCGGATGAATATATTCAGTGGCTTAGAACAAATAACTCAGACTGATTACCCCCTGGCTAAATATACCTGGTACGGCCTCGGAGGCTCAGCCGACTTTTTTATAAGGCCGGAGAACACAGACCAGCTTGCTGAAATTGTACGCAGGTGCAGACAGCACGATATGCCGTTTCGCATACTCGGTTTCGGCTCGAATCTGCTTATAAACGACAAAGGGGTAAGAGGAGCGGTTATCAAACTTGACTCGAAGGACTTTAGCAGGACCGACATTGACGGTGATACTGTAACTGCCTGGGCCGGTGCCGATTTAAGCAAGCTGGTACTCGAGTGTGTACGAAAAGGTCTTTCCGGGCTGGAAGGCCTCACAGGAGTGCCGGGCTCGATGGGCGGGGCCATAAAAATGAACGCCGGCGGCAACTTCGGCGACATCGGGACGGTCGTCGAGACAGTCCTGCTGATGGACAACTCAGGGCAGCTATATGAACAAAGCAAACCGGAGCTGGTCTTCGACTACCGCAGCACAAACATCACCGCAAGTGTAATCTTAAAGGCACAACTGAAACTGACTCCTGCGAATACCGACCAAATCCTCCGGACAGTCAAGGAAATATGGATTTACAAAAAAAACAATCAGCCTCTGAACACTAAAAACTCAGGCTGCATATTCAAAAATCCGAGAGGTGTTTCTGCAGGCGCACTGATCGACAGAGCCGGACTTAAGGGCCTCCAGGTCGGAGATGTCAAGGTGAGCGACAAACACGCCAATTTCATAATAGCCGGAAAAACCAGCACCAGCCGTGACATCAAAAGACTCATAGAAGCCGTACGACAACGGGTGAATGAACAATTCGACGTTGACCTGGAACTGGAGCTGGAAATATGGGATTAGCAATTCATAAGGAAAAACGCCCCCGGACGGCATAAAATACTTTCGCGACCAATACGATAAGACAGTATAAACGACAGAACCAGGATGGACTCTTACCTTTCACAATTCACAAAACAAGTAAAAGTCGCGGTGCTCGCCGGCGGGATAGGTACTGAACGGCAAATCAGCCTGCAAAGCGGAAAATATGTTGCAGAAGCTCTCCGGCAGGCCGGCCTTGCGGTTACTGTAGCCGATGTTACGCCGGAGAGGCTGGAGGTTCTCGAAGATTCTTCCATCGACGTCTTCTTCCTCGCTTTGCATGGCCAATTCGGTGAAGACGGCCGCATACAGCAAATACTCGAAGATAAAGCTCTCATCTACACTGGAAGCGGGCCGAAAGCCTGTGCCTTGGCGATGGACAAGGCGGCAAGCAAAAAACTATTTATCGAGGCAGGGATACGAACACCGCCGGCAGTTGAATTCGACCCCGATATACCGGATAGTGCTCTTAAAAATCGAATCGAAGGACTCGGCGATACTTACGTTATTAAACCTTCCGGCCACGGCAGCAGTGTAGGAATCAGTGTAGCCCACCGAGTCGATGACGCTGTCGATAAGGCCCGCTGGTGCCGAACCAGATTCGGCGACTGCATCATCGAGGAATTCATCACCGGCAGAGAATTAACCGTGGGTATATTATGCGGCAGCCCACTGCCGATAATCGAAATCAAGCCTGAAGAAAAATTCTACAATTACAAAGCAAAATACGATGACGAATCCACGAAGTATCTGTTCGATACTATTGAAGATAAAAATCTCGTAGAAAAGATACAAACTCGCGCACTTGCCTGCTTTGACTGCCTTGGTCTTAAGGATTTCGCACGCATCGACTTTATACTCACCGATGACGGCGAGCCGAATGTTCTCGAGGCCAACACAATACCGGGCTTTACCACACATTCCTGCCTGCCGAAGGCAGCGGCCAAAACAGGGATTTCTATGACTCAGCTTTGTGTTAATATTGCCGAAGCGGCACTTAAAAACAAAAACGTCAAAACAGTTAGCTGAACTTCGCATAACAATGGCAAAAAAAAGAAAAAAGAAAAAACGAAAAAAGTTTCTATCATCATTGCGCCGTTTAACTAAAAAGACCGGGACCACTATGAAAAAAAATGGTTTTGGATTTATGTTATTTTTGAAAATAGCAACTGTCGTCTGTATTATTGCTGCAGCAGCGGTGGGGCTTTTTTACCTTACCGGCTATGTCAGAGACGTTTCAGGGCTGTCCGGTAAAACCGCCGCCGTAAAACTTCTCAACCCACCGAAATGGATAAATCATGCACTGGAAGAAAAAATCTACGCCGCTGTCACCGCTTACGGCGAAAACTTGAGACTTGACGAAGACGTCGCCGCCTCTGTGCAGAAAAACATACAGTCACAGGTCGCCTGGCTTGACGATGTAAAAATCCGCGCCACGCACGAAAGCATCCTGATAACCGCCGACTACCGAAAGCCGATTGCGCTAATCAAACGCGGGCTGCACAAGTTCTACGTCGATTCGGAACTGGTTGTGCTCGACTACATACCAATGCCTTCGGTGCCAACGGTAAAAGTTGAGGGGCTGCCGGCGACAACACCTGATGCCAAAACAGGGCAAGTCTGGCACATGGAAGACCTCGCTGCAGCGGTGGCGATACTTGACAAACTCGATAAAACCGATAAGCAGCTCAGGCTTGAAAAACCGTTGCTGAATGAGATTGACAGAATTGATATAAGCAACTTTAACGGGCGAGAGAGCCAGAGGGCACCGCACATCATCCTGTATGCTATCGACAACACCGAGATAATCTGGGGGGCCGAGCTGGAAAAATGGAAAAGAAATCTTGAAGCACCGGACGAAGAAAAAATCGCAAAACTCTATGACTACTATCGCGACTTCAAAGGCCTGACGGGAGAGGTAAAATACATCAATCTGATGGACCCGCGTGACGGTGCATATCAGCCAATCGATTAGAGTTTTATACCAATTGTAGATAAACACAATTGGTTTTATTTCTTAAGCCACCATCTCTTCCGTGACTTTATCCTGTGTATTTCTTCGGGTGAATAATTGCGCCCTCTGTTAATCCCGGGACACCTTTTTGCCGCCAGACTCCAGTTATCAGGCCCAGCCAGGTTTTCAGACCAGAAGGGCCAATTCCGGCACTGCCACGGACGAACCGGATAAATCGAGCAGCGATTGGCCCCCTCGATGCTTTTTAAGAATATACAGTCTTTACTGACAGGCTCTTCGATTATGGTTATACGAAGTCCCATACGCTGAAGGTATTTCTTTCTCAATTCTGATTGCGATATATCCAGGTAATCGGCTATTTTTTCTATCTCAGGTTTTGTAACCCAGATATAGCCTTCCTGGGGCCCGCTGCAGCACCGCCCGCACTGCTGACATTCAAAATGCAGGCCGCCTTCATACCAAGGCAGTTTGTTTGTGTGGACGTTTGTTTTCACCATTTCAGGACGGCGCCGGTATCGGCACTTGTCGCCATAGAGGCATATTTGGCCAGACACCCCTTCGTGATACGGGGTTTCGGCGGTGCCCATTTCTTTTTGCGCTCGGCAAGCTGCTCCGGCGAAAGCCTGACATCAATGGTGTTTTCGGTAATATCGATATCCACAATATCTCCGTCACGCAGCAATCCGATTGGCCCGCCCACCGCAGCTTCCGGGCTTATATGGCCGATACAGGCGCCCCTGGTGCCGCCGCTGAATCTGCCGTCGGTAATAAGAGCCACCGATTCTCCAAGGCCCGCACCCATAATATAGCTCGTCGGGCTGAGCATCTCCTGCATGCCGGGCCCACCCTTCGGCCCTTCGTTGCGTATCACAACCACATCTTTGCTTTTGACCTTTCCGCCGAGAATACCCTCGCAGGCCTCCTCCTGGCTCTCGAAGATAACGGCAGGCCCGGAGTGTTTTAACATCGTCGGCGTCACGCCCGCAGTCTTGACGACAGAGCCATTCGGGGCGAGATTACCCTTCAAAACAGCCAGCCCGCCCGTTTTAGAGTATGCATTGTCAACGGTGTGAATCACATCAGTGTTTTTTATTGCAGCGTCGGCAATATTTTCACCTATGGTCCTGCTCGTAACAGTTATGCAATCCTTGCTGAGTAACCCTTCCACTTTGCCGATTTCATTCAAAATCGCACTAATGCCGCCAGCCGCATCGACGTCCTCAATATGAAAGCTGCTCGATGGTGACACCTTGCATATATTGGGGCACTTTTTTGCTATCTGGTTTATCCGCTCGAGATCGTATTTAATACCGGCTTCATTGGCCAGAGCGAGTGTGTGCAGCACAGTATTTGTCGAGCCGCCCATCGCCATATCAAGTACAAAAGCATTATCAAGAGACTTTCGGGTGATTATATCCAGCGGCTTAAGGCCCTCTTCAATCAAAGCCATTATCCGACTCCCCGCCTTTTTATAGAGTTTTTCTCTCTGCGGATTAACTGCAAGTATCGTACCATTGCCCGGCAGCGCCATACCGATTGACTCACAAAGACAATTCATTGAATTAGCAGTGAACATCCCGGAGCAGCTGCCCTGGCCGGGACAAGCTATGGCCTCGAGTTGTGAAAGCTGCTCACCTGACATCCTGCCGCCGCTTACCTGTGCAACTCCCTCGAAGACACTGATAAGGTCACAGGCCATATCTTCTTTGCTTTTTCCCGCCGCCATCGGGCCGCCGGAGACAAAAATCGTCGGTATATTAACACGCACCGACGCCATCAGCATACCGGGTATTATTTTATCGCAGTTGCCAATACATATCAGGCCGTCAAAACAGTGTGCTCTGACCATCGTCTCGACTGAATCAGCTACTATCTCGCGGGAAGCCAGTGAATACTTCATCCCTGTATGGCCCATTGCAATACCGTCACACATAGCGATGGTATTAAATTCGAAACCGACACCGCCTGCATTCTGAACCGCCTGCTTGACGAGCCTGCCAACCTTATTGAGGTGAACGTGCCCGGGCACAACCTCGCAAAAACTATTTGCAATCCCGATAAATGGCCTGTCAATATCACTCTTGCTCAGCCCGCACGCACGCAGAAGGCTCCTGTGAGGTGCACGTTCCAGCCCTTTTTTTACCGTATCGCTTCTCATTTTATCTCCCTGCCAAACAATAAAATTATAGTTGGATACCAAAACGCATAATTATAGTAGCACCATAGAGATAAATAAAGCAAAAATCAGTTGTCATCTTCATAGCAGGCCATATAATACGGCTGTGTTGACCGGATGGTGTCTGAATAGAAATTTTGGCAGGAGAAACGAAATGAAGAGACTGAATTTGTTTTTCAAAATTTCAATGGCTGCATCGGTTTGCTTTCTGCTAATCTGCAGCGGCTGCACACCTCAGAAACATACTGACAAAATCACCTCGCAGAAACATACCGACAAAGTAAGTCCGCAGAAACACACTTACAAAGTCAGCAGTCTTGCAAGAAGAAGTATTAATTACGCCGGTGCGATTGCTTCGGAAACTCCGTTCGAGAACAGTTACAACGAAAACAAAAACGAGGTTACTTTCGAAAAGCAAATTCTCGAAACCGATAATTCAGGCAGTGCCACCGCTAAAATCACAATAAAAGCCGTCAAATATCAATCAACCCACAGAAATGAGCTTATAATTGATTTCGACAGCGCCGCTGAAAAAAACAAAAAACACCCCCTGGCAAAACTGATAGACAAATCCTATACCGTTAAGCTTAAGCCAACCGGCGAAGTTGACAAGGTCATCGACATCGAGGACATCGGTGTGCCGAAGGGAGGCCGCCCGGCACGCGCAGCCAGAGGGATGTTCTCCATAGAAGAAATTAAAAACCGTCACGGAGTCTTAGTTATACCCGATAAAACAAGCAAACTTGGTAAGCGGGGATATAGCTGGAGAAGCAATAAATCCTTTAACTTCAGCCTGCTGGGCTCAAGCACTTTCGAAAGAATTTACAAAGTTTACAAAATCGAATCGGACAGGGGAGAAAGAATTGCAGTTGTAAAAATGAATGCCATTCCGACATCGAAAACCACCGAAGACCTGGGTGACGAGGGGCCGATGGGATTCCTCTCTGAACTCGCCGACATCAAACAAACCTACACCGGCAATCTGAAAATAAAACTTAATACTGGTGACGTCGAAAAATACACCGAAAAATTAGAGTCCGAATGGATAATGGTTGACCCACAGGCTGTCGAAAAAAATGTGAAAGAACCCGGCACTCTGACAATGAAAGCTGTACGGAAATATACTATCGAGCGGATTAAATAAACGTCTCTGCCGCTACGCAAAACCGCCCTTGCAGGGTAACTTACGAAAGGATGCAATGTGAAAAAAACGCTGAGCAAATTACTGGTTGTAGTTGCTGTCGCTACCCTCTGCGGCTGCCATAAGCAGGCAAAACTCGCACCGGACAAACCTCACAGCGACGGGAAGGTTTTTTTTGCGGTCGATTTCAAACCGAATCAAAAACTTACCTACAAATTCACCTCCAGAAGAACCATAAAGGTAAATTGGAGCGGAAAAGAAGGTGGAAGAAAAAACAAAAACCAAAACCCTGCGAAGTTTTCTGAATCAATGGAAATGGTGGTAACTTATACCGGCCTGGAGGTTAACCCATTCGGTCTGAGTGTTATCAGGGCTAAGATAAACTCTGTCAAAGCCCGTCGAAGCCAGCAGAGCAGTATCACAGAACCGATAAAAACTCTCACCGGAAAAACCTTTACCTTTACCGTCTGGCCAAACGGCAAAATCGACGATTACTCACAATTAAAAACTCTCATAAAAAAACTGGGCGCAAAAGCATTCAAACGCCACGAAAAAAGAATCAAAGAATCGGATATGATTGATGACTTCATCGCTACACAGTGGTTCCTATGGGACGCCGTCTCAAGTATTGAAGAGCCCAGCGAGGGCGTTATGCCGGGCCAAACGTGGAACTCGAAACTGATTATCCCAGGCCCAATGGTAATGAGAAAAGCGCTCAACGTAACATATAAGCTCGCCGAAATCAGCCTGACCAAAAAAGGCAAAATCGCACTTATTAAAAGCACCTTCGCACCTTCAAAGACCGTACCATCCGATTGGCCAATGCCATATGAAGGCTCTTTCAGAATGGCGGGGACTTTCGGCTTTCTTCGCGGATACTCTCTCGAAAATGCACGCGGCAAAGGACAGCAAATCTTCAATCTCGATAACGGAAGAATCCAAAAAGACGAACGTAATTACACCGTTGAACTCAAAGCCACTATGCCGTTTATCGCTACCAGGCCGAAAATTACCATCGAACAGAGCTTAAATATGAAACTTGTCAGCGTCAAAGAACCAAACCAGCAATAAAACCAGGATTGACATACTATTATACGGCTTAAAGGAGGTTCAAAATATTGCAGCGAAACAACCTGTGGGCGCCTTGGAGAATCGAATATATACAGAAGCTGAGCAAAAAGCAGAACTGCTTCCTCTGCCATAATCTCAAACATCCTGAGCAGGACGAGGAAAACCTTGTGCTGTGGCGAAGCGCCAACTGCATCGTGGTTCTCAATCGCTTCCCGTATAACAACGGCCATCTGCTCATCGCTCCGAACAGACATATCGGGGACCTGGAATCAACGACCGAACCAGAGATGCTGGAGATGACCAAACTCCTGCGTGAGGCACAGAAAGCCCTCTCAATTGCCATAAATCCTGACGGCTTCAATGTCGGGATGAACTTCGGCCGTTGTGCAGGTGCAGGCCTGCCGGAACATATGCATATCCACCTGGTACCGAGATGGAACGGCGACACTAATTTTATGAGCACCTGCAGCAGCACCGACGTTGTAAGCCAGAGCCTGACCGACCTCCTGCAGGCCCTGAAAAAAATAAGCAAAAGCAACAATTTACCTCAACTATAAATCTTTAAGACCGAACAGAATCTACCTTTAATAAGCTTGCTGAGTTATGCCTGACAAACTCTCCGACTGGGCAGTTACAGAAAAAAACAGTGAAGGCCGCTCCTGCCGTGAAAAACCACACCACTACCGTTCGGATTTCGAACGAGACCGCGACCGGATAATACACTCAGCCGCATTTCGCCGGCTGGAAGGAAAAACACAGGTCTTCACTCCAGGCCTGGATGATTACTACCGAACACGACTGACACACAGTATCGAGGTTGCGCAAATCGGGAGGACTATCGCAAAAAAACTGGACCTTAACGAAGTCCTCACCGAAGCCGTATGCCTGGCACACGATTTAGGTCACCCGCCTTTCGGCCACGCCGGCGAAAAAGTGCTCGATAACTTAATGGCTGACTCAGGAGGCTTCGAACATAATCGACAAACGCTCAGAATAGTAGAGCTTATCGAACATCCGTACCACAACTTCAAGGGGTTGAATCTTATGTACGAAACCCGTCTGAGTCTCGCAAAACACGCCGGGCCTTATGATAAACCTCCCTCAGGTAATTTTGCCGAAACAAATTGCTCACTCGAAGGCCAGATTGCAAATGTTGCAGACCGCATCGCATACAACTGCCACGACCTGGAAGACGGCACAAGAGCACGTCTGCTCGATGAAACCGACCTGCTCGAAATAGAAATCTTCAGACACGCTCACCGGCGAATCGGAGCAGAGAATATCGATGACAAAACTATCCGGCGAACCAGAACCATCAAGGCCATCATCGATGAGCTTGTAGGCGACTGTATAGAGACCAGCGGCGAGCTGATTGGCAAAGCCGGCATTACATCACTCGAAGATGTACACAACAACTATAGCAGCCTTATCCTGCTTTCACCGAAAAACCGTGCCGAACTTGAAAAACTGGAACGATTTCTCCTGGAAAAACTTTACCTCAACGATGAGCTTAAGAAAACCGCCGCTCGATGTAAAAACTGGCTGACCACTCTCTTTCACGCTCTCTGCGATAATAAGCAACTGATGCCAGGCTATTACCGCAGCTTTACATCCACACAGACGCTCCAGCGCACTGCCTGCGACTATATCGCAGGTATGACCGACCGTTTCTGCCTTAAAACACTTGCTGGTCTAAACAGATAAGCATTTCTTGAACAGGCTTTATTTTTCTGCTAACATTCCTCTTTAATGAAAAAACTGCTGACATCCTGCTTCGGACTTGGATACCTGCCATTAGCGCCGGGGACATGGGGCTCGATACCGCCTCTTATTATATTTGCAATCCTTGCATACCTCGACCAGACATCTGCAACGACCGCATTGATAATGACCGTACTCGTCCTCTTCGGCTCGATAATCTGTCTTACATTATCCGGTGCGATTATTGCCCGGACCGGCCGCGAGGACCCGTCAGAAATCGTCGCTGACGAAGTGGCCGGCCAGGCACTGACTTTTGCCATCGCAGCCGGAGCGGCGGGAGCCGGCAGCTTCGCTGCGGCGGTGGTCGGTTTTGTACTCTTTCGCCTCTTCGATATCCTGAAGCCGTGGCCCATCAGAAAACTCGAAAAACTTCAAGGCGGCTGGGGAATTCTGGCCGACGACCTCCTCGCAGGACTCTATGCTGCTGCAATTCTCATCATCCTGCAGAAAATTTCCCTGCTGACATCAATAAGCGACCTCTTTGCATCTTCGGACGGCACAATGAATGTGTATTCCGCCGCCGTCTTAGGACTCGTGCAGGGACTGACAGAGTTTCTACCCGTTTCTTCATCCGGCCATCTGGTCCTGTTTGAAAAAATCTTCAACTTTGACCCGGAAAAAGCCGAGATGCTCCTTTTCGATTTGGCAACTCACGTCGGAACCTTAGCGGCAATTCTGGTGGTTTTTCGAGGCTCAATCGCTGCTTTTTTGCAGAATCTCTCAAAGTACGACAGTTACGGCACGAATCCGCTCCGGATTTACAAACGCTGTCCCGCTGTGCATTTACTGTCTCTGGCACTTCTGGCAACCGCTGTTACCGGCGTGTTGGGCATACTGCTTAAAAGCTACTTTACCTCAGCGAGGGGAAGCTTACAAACCGTGGCTGTAATGTGGCTGGTTACCGCTACACTTCTGCTGATTACAGACCGGCGGAAAAAAACGAGGCTGGGGCTCAGGCAATTCGGAATCCTGGCCGCCGTTATCGTCGGCATCGCACAGGCCGCCGCTATTATGCCGGGAATATCAAGAAGCGGAGCAACCATTTGTGCCGCAATTTTGCTCGGCCTGCACCGCCGATGGGCTGTGGAATTCAGCTTTATGATTGCGATACCAGCTATACTTGGCGCTGCTCTAATACAACTCCTGCACGATTACCCCAAAATTACCGCAGAAAATGCCTCTATCGCCTCCGTTGCCACCGGGATGATAACCGCCGCTCTGGTGGGTATAATCGCACTGAAAATACTGATAAAACTATCCAGAACCGCAAATCTAAAATTCTTTGCCTTTTACTGCTATATCCTCGGCGCCGCCGTCCTGGTATACCTGCTCTGCTAACAACCGTCAAATTTTATCAAAGCAGGATTTGACAGCCCGAACGTAGAAGTGTACATTCTTCAGATATACAGAAAAAAATTCAGAACAACAGCTTATTACAGAAAGGACAATGTAAATGGCAGTGGAAGCGCCTGTAAGTAAGTACAAAAAGAACAATTGCAAAATAGCCGTCTTCGGCTGTCTTATCTTCGCAGCCCTCCTCGCTTACGACGGCTATTTAAGCAAGTACGAATGGTCTCACCGACGGAGCTTCTACGAAAAAAATGTGAAAGACGGAAAACCGACCGACACTATGGTTTTTAATAGAATTGCCCCGCTATTTCTGGTTGCCGGTGCGGTGGCTTTTGCAATACGATTGCCATACATTAAAAAAAGAAAAATCGTTGCAGGAGAGAATGAACTAATCATCAACGGCAGGCAGAAAATCATCTACGACTCGGTAGAAAAAATCGACAAAACCAACTTTTCCAAAAAAGGATATTTTGTCATCACTTATAAAGACAACAACTGTAAACTAAAACGTACTTTGAGCACCAGAAACTATGATAATCTTGCGGCGGTGCTCGATGTACTTATTGGGAAAATCACTTGAAACCGCAGAAACAAAACCCATAATATCCTTCGACCGCAATCGACTCAGACGGGGTTGTTGCGGTCTGTCTATGTGACGGTTGTTTTTTGCCTGGTGACTGAAAACAGGAGAATGAACTATATGAACTACTGCGTAACCGGACTGCAATGGGGCGACGAAGGAAAAGGCAAGGTGGTTGACATCATTGCCGCACAGGCCGATGCGGTCGTGCGATACGGCGGAGGGGCAAATGCCGGACATACTGTCATCGTAAAAAACGACAAGTTCGCCCTGCACTTACTGCCCAGCGGCATTATACGGCCCGCCACAATGTGCATAATCGCCAACGGCGTTGTAGTTGACCCGGAAATCCTCATTGAAGAGCTCGAAACAATAGAGCAAAAACATCTTCCGCTTGCCGGCCGGCTGTTCATCAGCCACAATGCAAATGTAGTTATGGATTATCACAAAAAACAGGACTATCTGAAGGAAAAAGCTCTGGGTAACAAAAAAATAGGTACTACCATTCGCGGCATCGGGCCGTGCTACGCCGATAAAATCGGCCGCTCCTACGCAATCCGTATGGCCGATTTGCTGGATGCCGACAAGCTTGAAAACAAGCTGAGATTTATCTGTAACTATAAAAACAAACTATTCGAAGCCCTTTACGAAGCCGAGCCGCTCTCCGTCGAGCGTGTACTCGAAAAATCACGCAGCTTTTGCGAAAAACTAAAACCTTATATCACTGATACCACCGAACTGCTCCACGGCCTAATCAATCAGGGCAAGTCCATCCTTTTTGAAGGTGCACAAGGTGCCCTCCTGGATATCGACCACGGCACGTTCCCGTATGTTACAAGCTCCAACTCCAGCGCACTCGGTATGCCCGCCGGATGCGGAGTGCCAGCGAGGGCGGTTGACAAATTCATCGGCGTTGTAAAAGCATATACCTCCAGAGTCGGAGAAGGACCTTTTCCTACGGAATTAAAAGACGAAACCGGCCAATACATCAGAGACAAAGGCAGGGAATACGGCACCACAACAGGACGTCCACGCAGATGCGGCTGGCTCGACACTGTGGCTGTACGATACACCGCTGCTATCAGTTCGATAGATGCTGTTGCTCTTTTACACCTCGATACACTGGCAGGACTGAAAGAATTAAAACTATGCCGTGCGTATGAAATCAATGGCCGACAGGTCGACTTCTTCCCCACAAACATTGATATGCTCACAAACGCCAATCCTGTGTACGAATCCGTGCCGGGCTGGACACAGGATATAAGCACCTGCAGCAGCTTCGGAGATTTACCCGAAAATGCCAGAAACTACGTCTCACTTGTTGAAACTCTGGTCGGTCGAAAGGTCGAAATTATCGGTACAGGGCCGGAAAGAAACCAGATACTTTATAAATAGAAGGGTATAGATTGAAACAATCGCAGCAGGAAAAACTCAACGACACGGCAGAACACCTTGGTCTGAACATCGCCCAGGTCCCACGCCATATTGCCATTATTATGGATGGTAACGGCCGATGGGCACAACATCAGGGCCTGCCCAGATACCATGGACACCGACAAGGCGCTAAAACCGTCGAAGAAATCGCCCTGTACTGCGTCGAACTCGGAATGGAATCGCTGACACTCTATTCTTTCAGTATGGAAAACTGGAAAAGACCTCGCTCGGAGGTAAACGCCCTGATGCATCTGTATGCACGCTACCTTGTCGAGATTCGCGAGACTCTGGAGAAAAACAACGTCACCATGGTGCACCTCGGCAGAAAAGATTCACTGCCGGAACAGGTCAGGCGGGAACTTGAAAAGACTATAGAACTGACCAGAGATAATACCGGGATGATTCTTGCACTCGCTCTTAATTACGGCGGACGCACTGAAATCATCGACGCCGTTCGAAAAATCGCCCACGAATATAAACAGGACAAAATCAAGCTGGATGATATCGACGAACAATGCCTGGGCAGCCACCTTTACACCGCCGGCCTGAAAGACCCGGACCTGCTCATCCGAACCGCTAACGAAATGCGAATCAGCAATTTCCTGCTCTGGCAAATCTCATACAGCGAGTTCTTCGTTACCAGAACCCTCTGGCCGGACTTCAAAAAAAACGACCTGGAGGAAGCCATCCTTGCATACTCCAAACGACACCGACACTTCGGTACTATCGAAACTGAAACCGATAACCTCAAAAACCAACAGCCCGAAACGAAAACAAATCATAAATAACCTTGCCTGTCTGCCGGGCATTTTCTCCGGCGATAAAAGCTATGCTGAAACACAGATTGATTTTCGGAACACTGATGACGATTCTTTTCACAGCCGTGGTGATACTCGACGCCTGGCTCGACGGCTCAATTACAGAATCAACCGCAGACGACCGCTCAATCCAGGCCACAATTCTAACACTGCTCATTACAGCAATAATTATACCGGCCCAGAGAGAGCTAAGCTCTCTCATCGAAGCCGCCTCTGCCGCAGGTAACAACCTCCGGCCGTTCAAACCTTTGATAACCATTGCCTCGATAATCTTTGCAACCGTATGGTACTGGCAGCAATTTGTTCCTGTAACCCCGGCTCAGGCAGTGTTGTATCTATCCGGCTTTCTACTGCCTATCCTGTTGTTATACCAGTATCTGAATTTCGGGATAGCCGGTGCTGTCGCAAACTGCGGTGTGAACTATTTTGCAGTCGCATATATCGGAATCCTGAGCGCTTTTATCATGGCAATCAGAATCGAGATGGGGGGCACAGCCCTGCTGATGTACGTCTTTGTTGTCAAATCGGCAGACATAGGAGCATACACAACTGGGAAACTGTTTGGAAAAACCCCTTTCTCACCTGTTATAAGCCCCAAAAAAACCTGGCAGGGCCTCGGCGGCGCTGTCATACTATCGGTACTTACAGCTTTGGTATTTTCACTGCTGTTTGATATAATGAACTGGGCATGGGCCGTTGTATTCGCAGCTCTCTTCGCAGTGCTCGGACAACTAAGTGACCTGGCGGAATCAATAATGAAACGCGACGCCCGACAAAAAGATTCGGGGTGCACAAACTCGGCTTCAGAAACCGGCCGGCCGCACGGCATCGCCGCCAGCGGCTTTGGAGGCATCCTCGATATCGCCGACTCAATTCTGGGAACGGCTTTTTTCGCCTATCTGTTCTTTTTGATGCTGAACTGACAAATACCGATAAATCAACCACCTTTCGAGGTGAATTTTGGAACTACACCCTTCAGGGTGATAACCCGCCACAAACGTGGTGTGCTATGGTTTCAAGATTACCTGGTTGAAAACAAACGGGAAATTTTAATTGTGAGCGCTATAATAATACAACTTGTCCTTGAACCTCGGAGAAAACTCGAGTTATTCGGGCCGACAGACAATAACCTGAAACTTATCCGAGACCGTCTGGACGTTCAAATCACCGCCCGGCAAAGTGACGTGATTGTCAGCGGAAAAAAAGAAAACGTAAATAAAGCCGCACGGGTTATAGACAAAATGCAAAAACATCTTATAAAGCACGGCAATGTCACCACGGAAAAACTGGAAAATCTCCTCGCAGAAAATGAATCACATCAGGAATCCGCCGCAACTTCCGACAAAAACAAATCTCTCGGAACAAGTGAGCCTTTAGCGGTTTACTCGCACAAAAAAGTAATAGAGCCCGCCACCACCGCCCAGCTCGAATACATCGAAACTATGCTCGCCAATGATATCACTTTTTGCATCGGACCAGCCGGCACAGGAAAAACATATCTGGCCGTTGCCGTTGCCGCTGCAATGCTGAAAAAAAAACGAATCCGAAGAATAGTGCTCGCCAGACCCGCCGTCGAGGCAGGTGAAAAACTCGGATTCCTACCAGGAGACATTCAGGCAAAGGTGAACCCATACCTCAGACCGCTTTTCGACTCCCTCATGGATATGATGGACTTTGCCCAGATGAAAAAATTTATGGAGCTCGATATAATCGAAATCATACCTCTCGCCTTTATGCGCGGACGTACACTCAACGACTCTATCGTTATCTGTGACGAGGCGCAAAATACATCCGGCCGACAAATGCTGATGGTCCTCACCAGACTCGGCAGAGGCTCGAAGATGATTGTTACAGGAGATATTACTCAGACCGACCTTGCCGCAGACCAGAAAAGCGGTATGATTGAAGCAATCCAGACCCTTGATGGCATTAAGGGTATCGGAAACGTCGCACTTACTCAGGCAGACATCATAAGACATCGGCTGGTGCAGGATGTCGTCAACGCTTATAAAAAAAAGAACGACTTGACAGAACAGCCCAAAAATATTATCCCGGATAATCAATAATGATGGCTCTATTAAAAAAAACAAATAAAGAACGAAACAGACTCAAACCAAGGAGAATCCGCGCAAATATCAGTTCCGCACCGCAGGTGGGAACTGATTTACTCCGACGCCTTGCCGATAAGAACATTCTTATCTCGTTTACGCTCCTGGCAGGTTTCGTAATCCTGGCTACCGCCATCTTATCGAGTTCGTATAGCGGCCAGACAGTGACCGTGGCGAAAGACTCACTCACCCTGTGGTCAAAAGGCACATACAGCAGAATCGCTCTTACCGCCATAGTGGTCATACTTATCTCCGCCGCCGTCGCATTTTACATCCACCGCTATCAAAAACGTATCATCGGAAACCATATACGGGCGGCCGCACTGGCGGGTATCTTCATCCTACTGCTGGCAATAACAAAGTTCGCCACACTGCTGTTTAACCAAACACACCTGGCCACCGCTACCGCTGTTACCGCAGCAATTATTCTCAGCATTGCATACGACCAGCGCTTTGCTCTCGGAATGAGCCTGTTCTACGCCGCTTTCGCCTGCTTCGCCGTCTCTGCCACAGGTGCCGTGCACGTCAGCGACCTGAGACTCTTTTTGACTATGGCAGCCGCTATCTTTACCTGCTGTTTCTCACTGAGAGAAATCCGCACGAGAATGAAACTTCTCGAAGTCACCGCCGGCACCGCCGTTGTCGTCTTTGTTACTTCAGCCACTCTTGGACTGCTCATTGAAACACGATTTTCTTCGAAAATCTTCGCGGACGCCGGATATCACGCCGTGGCTGTATTCCTCGTCGGACTGCTTATCCAAAGCCTTTTGCCTATCATCGAAAAAATATTCAGAATCGCCACCAGTATGACTCTCCTCGACCACAGCGACGCAAACCAGCCGCTCCTGAAGCAGCTTGCAATAGAAGCGCCGGGTACATTCAGCCACAGCTTGTTCATAGGCTCAATTGCAGAGGCTGCCGCCGAAGCTATCGGAAGAAACGGCTTGCTTTGCAGAGTCGGCTCTTATTACCACGACATAGGTAAAATAAATAAGCCGACTTATTTCATTGAGAACGAAATGGGCTCCAGAAGCCGCCATAAAGAACTTTCGCCTGAAATGAGTCAACTGGTAATCGTCGGACACGTAAAAGACGGAATCGAAATGGCAAAGAAATACCGCCTGCCGGCCGTTCTGCGACAGTTCATCGAAACTCATCACGGCACAACACTCGTGGAATACTTCTTCAATGAAGCAAAAAAGAAAAGCTGCGAAAAAAAAACCGAACCTTCCGAAAATGAATTCAGATACTCAGGCCCAAAACCACGCACCAAAGAAGCCGCTATTGTAATGCTCGCCGATACTGTCGAAAGTGCCGCAAGGTCATTGAAAGAGGTAACGCCGGCAAAAATAGAAACTCTTGTCCACAATATGGCAATGAAACGGCTAAGAGATGGCCAGTTCGACGAATGCGAGCTCACACTCCGAGAGCTAAGCCGAATAGAAAACGCTATGTCAAAAGCACTCGCCGCACATTACCACAGCAGAATCAGTTATCCGGAAAAACCGGATGAGCCTGGGGAAAAACAACTCGAAAAAAAGCAAAACCAGAATCTCGATTGAAAGCTATGACCGAGGCAAAAACACCCCATAACCCCAAAAAACACACAGAGATAAAGGTCGAAATCATAGCCCCCTCCATCCACCGAAGACACGCTGGGCTTAAACTCAATAAAAATCGGCTCAAACAAGCGGCCCAATTCACCTGCAAATACTTTAATCTCTGCAAAGCCGATATAAATGTTCTCATAACGGGAGACGATGAAATAACCATCCTGAATAAACGCTTCTTAAAACGCGACCGAAACACCGATGTAATTAGCTTCGACCTTTCGGACGACCTCCAGCCGCAAAGGTCTTTTGAACTTATAATAAACGCCGAAATGGCTGCCAGGCAGGCCGCTCAACACAACCACTCACTGCAAACAGAATTAACCCTTTACCTCCTCCATGGATTATTGCATAATCTGGGCTTTGACGATGCAAAACCACAACAGGCCGACAAAATGCACGAAGTGGAAGACACCATCCTGAAAAAACTTGGTTTTGCCAAAGTATAAAAATATTTACCAATGCGATGAATTTCAACACTGATAATCAATACCTGCTGAGAAAAATCTCGCTGATTTATCGAAGGGAACCTGATTGGACTCTGTTAGTTTTATCGTAGCTCTGCTGATGCTTCTTACCTGTGGAACGCTCTTCTTCTCGCTGTCCTGCGTCTCATTGCATACCTTCTCCAGAAGCAAGCTCTATGAAATCTGCAAAGCCGGAAACAGGCGAAATGACGCCAAAATAATATCAGACAAAGCCGAACAGCTCATCCTTGCAAGCTCGCTGTACCGCCTTGTCCTTAATATGCTCATTTTGCTCCTGCTGATTGCCTTTTTCTCTGCTGAGAAAACCTCCGCTCCGGCAATCGGCGATTACGCCGCGGCCTTTGCCATCGCCGCCATTATCTTTATCATATTCTCACTTGCCGTACCTCACGCATGGGCAAAGTACGCTGCCGAAAAAACCCTCTTGCATACCTGCAAAATCCTGATTGTATTCGCCTTCGCTGCTGCGCCTTTGATTTATTTTGTAAAAATTTACGACGGACTCGTCAGACGACTGGCAGGCGTACCACAGCCGAATCTCGAAGAAGACCACGAAGAAAAACAGGAAGAATTCCTCACAGACCTCGAAGAACACAGAATCGAAGGCGTTGTTGACACGGAAGAAAAACATATGATTGAAAAAGTCCTGGAGCTCAGTGAAAAAACCGCAAACGAGATTATGACACCGCGAACCGACATTATAGCCCTGCGAACCGGCTCCGACCTGACTACCACCCTGGATACCATTACAAAAGCTGGCCATTCGCGAATCCCCGTCTATGAAAATAATATAGATAATATTATCGGTTTTATTTACGCCAAAGACCTCCTGGGTATAACGCCAGACAATATACAAAACTTCAAACTGCGCGAAAAAATCAGGCAACCTTTTCTCGTCCCGGAAACAAAAACCCTGAGAAAATTACTCCGCGAATTCAAAATGAAAAAGAAGCACATAGCCGTCATCCTTGACGAATACGGCGGAACTTCAGGCCTGGTTACACTCGAAGACATCCTCGAAGAGCTCGTCGGTGAAATCAGCGATGAATATGAAATTGAAGAACCGCAATATATTAAAATAATGGACGAGAAAAATATCGATGTTGACGCAAGAACCGCCATCGACGATTTGAATGACCAATGCGAGCTCAACCTGCCCGAAGATGAGGACTACGACAGTATCGGTGGATTTGTCTTATCATACCTCGGATACATCCCCAAAACCGGCGAGACATTCGATACTGAAAATCTCAGGTTCACAATTACCTCGGCGCAAACAAGAAAGATAAACCGAATCCGTATCCGCAAAATCGATGAAAACAAAAATGTTGATTAAAGATGTAGCCATCTGCCTGCGTGCTGTCGATTACAGCGAAACCTCCCAGATTCTGACATTCTTTTCACGTGACAACGGCAAATTTGCCGCCATCGCAAAAGGCTCCAAACGGCCCAAATCGAAATTCGACGGCCCGTTCGAAATTTTCACCCTCGGTCGAATTGTATTTGCCGATTCACAAAAGCAAAAACTTGCAACCGTCACCGAATTCGAGCAGAGCAATAGTTTTAGCCAACTGAGAAAAAACCTCTTCTCACTGAACTGCGCATATCTCGCTGACGAACTGCTCTGCAAACTGACCGAAGATTTCGACCCGCACGTAAGTCTTTTTGACTCACTGCTGCAATGCCTGAACAATCTTTCGCAAGCCGAAAAAAACAGCGATATCCTCAAATTCCTTATATGCTTTCAACTCGATTTACTGAAACAAACGGGCTTGGAGCCTTTAATCGACAGATGCGCCAACTGCAAAAAGCCGTTCAGCGCCGAATGGAGCGAGACATACTTCAGCAGCAGCGCGAACGGCCTCATCTGCCGTGACTGCGAAAACAGCTTCACGCAAAAAATAAAAATCAAAACCACCGCCGCAGCAGCACTTGCCGACTTCGATAATCTTAGATGCGCAAACGCTGAAACAGTCGTCGAAATCGAAAAAATCATCGTCAAGCACTTTACTTACATCCTGAACCAGCAGCTGAAATCCGCAAAATATGTTTTGCGCCTCTGAACACCAGAGGGGAGATAACAAGTGACACTTCATAAAGTAATTATGACCATAACCAAAACGCTCGAGCATAAATATTTCCCCCTGGCTATTGCGATAATTGCATTCTCGGTATCTCTGCCGACAATCAAGAACGGGCTTATGCTGGACGACCTTATCCATCGAACCGTCCTGGTCAACCCGGACCGCCTCCCGCAGGAAATTTACAAAACTGGTTTAACACCTGAAGTACCCGGTAGATTGTCATCAGCACTCTTTGATACGTTTGGATTCATCAGGGACAACCATTTTGCTGATAAAGCTAAAGAATATGGCAGCTTGCCCTGGTGGACACCAAAAGATTTCAAGGCTTCGATGTGGAGACCGATAAGCAGCTTCACACACTGGCTTGATTACCGATTATTCCCAGACTCGCCAATGCTTATGCACATTCACCATTTAATGTGGTTCTCTCTCGCCATATTCCTGATCGCCGTACTTTACAGACGTTTGATAGGCCCAACATGGGTGGCCGCTTTTGCGGCTATCTTATTTCTAATTGACGAAAATAACATCTTTCCTGTAATGTTCAACGCCCATAGAAATGCTTTTATCGCTCTTGTTTTTGGATTACTTTGTACACTCTGCCATCATCACTGGCGGAAAAATAATTCAGCCGCCGCCGGTATCGCCGCACCGTTTTTTTTACTATTATCATTACTGTCCGCAGAGGCGGGCATTGCAACTTTTGCTTTTGTTTTAGCTTATGCCCTATTTCTTGAAAAAAGTCCCACCAGAAAACGCATAGCAACAATTTTGCCTGCTGTATGCACTATTATTTTCTGGCGATTGATATACAACTATCTTGGCTATGGTGTTGTCGGCCTGGGCCAGTATGTTGACCCTGTTAATGAGCCTGTACGATTTATTCTTAACACCGTCAATCGCCTGCCGATAATGCTGTTTGGGCTTTTTTCGCCTATGCCGCCGGATTTTGTATCCAGCCTGAGTCCTGAGATAAAAACATGGTTTGTCATTATTTGCACTATTTGTCTTTTCGTTATTCTTGCCGTTATGATACCGATTCTTCGCAAAAAACCGCTGATAGGATTCCTGATTTTCGCGACTGCTTTCGCCGTTATCCCCTTCTGTGCCTGCTTCCCCAGCGCCCGCAACCTTCTTTTTGCTTCTGTGCCGGGCTTTGCCTTGATTGCTGTTTTTATCACCGATGTGTTCAAAAAAGCTCCGTATCTTCCGAAAACACTATTTTACAAAACTGCCATCTGGCTCGTATGCATTAGTTTGTTCTTAACTCATTTACCTGTCGCTGCGCTTGGCAGAACTGTCAACTCGAAGTTAGCCAAAACAATTATGTCCAGCATTGGAACGCCCAAAAGCTTCTCCGAAAATATTACAAAAAATAAAAGTCTGGTCGTAATAAACACACCATGCGCCCTCGGTCTTGCCTTTATACCCTTTTACCAGGCTTATGAAAAACAAGAATTACCAAACAGTATAAGAGCACTGGCCCCAGCCTTTACAACGCTTGTTGTAAAACGAACAAATGAAAATACACTCGTATTTTCCTCAAAGCAAGGCAACATTTTCTCCTGTGATGATATTGGGCCAATGCATACAGCCCATATCCTCAAATGCTTTAATGATCTGTTTGTAAACAGGAATACCGAATTTCAGGCCGGACAGATACTGACACTGCCAAAATTAACCGTGACAATTCTAAGTGTCAGTGAAAAATCTATGCCCACAGAACTGCAATTCACATTCGACGTGCCCCTCGAAGATGATTCTCTCGTTTTCTATAGATATAACTGGCGGAAAGGTTCCCATTTCGAATTCGAAATCCCGGCTATCGGACAAAGTGTAGAAGTAGCCGGCCCACCTTACGCACGATTATCAGATGCGATAAAATTCATAAAATGGCAAATAACCAGGCCTGCACCGGAAGATTAGCTCACTGCCCGGGCCCTTCAAACAGATTCGGCTCCCCTGTTGTTTTTGCCTTCTTCTTGCGCACCTTTATTCCCAGGTGCTTACAGGCCTGTTGCGTTATTTCCCTGCCGCGATTTGTCCTGCGGATAAAACCCGTCTGCAATAAATACGGCTCTACAACATCCTGAAGTGTATCTTTCTCTTCACCGAGCGTGGCTGCTAGCGCATCAATCCCAGCCGGACCACCATCATAAACCTCCGCCAATGAACGCAAAAAACCCCTGTCAAGCTCATCCAGGCCAAACTCGTCAATCCGTTCCATCTGCAGTGCAGCCTCCACCACACGCCGACTCAACCGGCCGGAGCCTTTCACCTGAGCATAATCCCGAACCCGTTTTAACAACCTGTTGGCTATGCGAGGCGTCCCGCGAGACCGTGACGCAATTAGTTCGAGCGTATCAGCCTCGAAGTTCAGCTTCAGCAGTCTGACGGACCGCCGCAGTATCTCTGTCAGTTCCTCAGGCCTGTAGAACGTGAGGTGATACAGCATCCCGAAGCGGCTCCGAAGCGGCGCG
>Ga0180438_10000653_pt1 | contig 64697 bp, 56 predicted proteins | sample SS_ome_12_FD_132455 | JGI IMG/M metagenome (GOLD analysis project Ga0180438, IMG submission 132455) | Hypersaline lake sediment archaeal communities from the Salton Sea, California, USA - SS_3_D_2 metaG | ecosystem: Environmental > Aquatic > Non-marine Saline and Alkaline > Hypersaline >...
ATCTTGAAATGTTGTGAATGCTGGGAGGACGAAACGCAGTTCTGGATATTTTAAGAAAGACAATATGTAGTTTTGTACAAATGCGGGCAAGATGTCTAAATAGGAGTCACAGTGATCTGTGGGGTCTCTTCTCTCTAGTGGAGAAGAAGATAGGACGCTTAGAGCTGTAGTAGTTGTTCTGTTGACAAGACCTTCTGGACAAGGAGGGGTGGAAGTTGCTTCTAAATGCGGTTCTAATTGGAGAACCGTCAGATCTGGCAAAGGTTGATTATTTGTTGTGGAAGATATGTTCATAAAAACTACTTAGTTTGGTTTGAAATAAACTATAACACAAAGGGGTGTCAAAGACAAAAGAGCTCTTTCCTGAACCTGGTCGAGGAAAAAATACGAAGTAGATTGTTTTTTGCAGCTATCCTACGAGGGAAATAAGGCCATAATCAAGGGTTAGACCAAGAGTAGTTTTTTCTTAAAAAGAAGGCGGAAGAGATATTTTAGAGTTTCCTGTGTTTAACACATCGGTTGTCAGAAAGGACTATTGGCCGCTTTTGTGGTCTTTGACTAGATAAGATTCGATCGGGATCAATTCTTCTCTGCTTGAGAAACTGTTTAAGACTCTCCGGTAGCGAGGTGAGTTGGTTATGTTCTAGGTTAAGCTCCGTCAGCGCAGAAAGCTGTCCAAAACTTTCCGGCAGCGAGGTGAGGTGGTTGTGGGATAGGTTAAGCTGCGACAGCGCAGAAAGCTGACCGATGGATTTTGGCAGCTGGGTGAGGTGGTTGTGGGATAGGTTAAGCGTTTTTAACTGAGGAAGGGATGAGCAAATTTCGTCTGGAAAACATACCATTTTTTCGCTGGGACAGGAGAATAGGGTTATCCACTTTTTGCGCTTTTCGATGTGCCCGCGGACACAATTAACCTTTCTTTTGAGCATTTCGTGTATTGAGTAATCTAAATCCTTCAAAAATGGAGCTACAAGGCTGCAGTTGTATGCAGAATCAAGTACATAATACAGACTATTTTGCTCTGTGAAGAGATTCTCAGCAGTAAAATCCTTAAAAAAAGCTTTTTCTTTGAAGTTGGGAATAGAGCTATTTTTTAATGTGTCGAGAATAGTATTGATTCGCTTAAAAAAAAGTTCTTTATTCTTTGCTTCTAGATGAGGAAGCCCAAAGCGCTCAAGGACACAGTCAGGAATACCATCTTGAAATGTTGTGAATGCTGGGAGGACGAAACGCAGTTCTGGATATTTTAAGAAAGACAATATGTAGTTTTGCACAAATGCGGGCAAGATGTCTAAATAGGAGTCACAGTGATCTGTGGGGCCTCTTCTCTCTAGTGGAGAAGAAGATAGGACGCTTAGAGCTGTAGTAGTTGTTCTGTTGACAAGGCCTTCTGGGCAAGGAGGGGTGGAAGTTGCTTCTAAATGCGGTTCTAATTGGAGAACCGTCAGATCTGGCAAAGGTTGATTATTTGTTGTGGAAGATGTGTTCATAAAAACTATGTAGTTTTGTTTGAAATAAATGTACCACAGGGTGGTTTTACTATGTTTATTCGAATTGAAAAGGCGATGCCCTAGATTTCTTAAAGTTTAACAGATTCGGTTTCGTTTTTTGGGCGGGCTATTAACTTCTTTTGCTATTTGATGAGATAAGATTTGGTCGGGGTCAATTCCCTTTTGCTCGAGAAACTGTTTGACATTCTCCGGTAGTGAGGAAAGTTGGTTGTTGTCTAGGTTAAGCAGCCACAATGCAGAAAGTGATGTAAAAGATTTCGGCAGCGAGGTGAGGCAGTTGTTGTCTACATAAAGCGTCCTCAGTGCAGAAAGCGCTCCAATAGATTTTGGTAGTGAGGAGAGTTGGTTGTCGGACAAGACAAGCCGATCCAATTCGGAAAGTTTTTTGATAGATTCCGGCAGAGAAAAAAGCCGGTTGTTAGATAGGTAAAGCGAGTTTAGTACAGAAAGGTTTCCGAAAGATACTGGTAGCAAGAAGAGTTGGTTGAAGGATAGGTTAAGCGTCTCTAGTGTAGAAAGCTTTTCGATAGATTTCGGCAGCAAGAAGAGTTGGTTGTGGGATAGGTTAAGTTGGTTCAATGTAGAAAGCCCGTCAATAAATTTTGGCAGAAAGGAGAGTTGATTGTCAGATAGGTCAAGCGATTCGAGCATAGAAAGGGTTAAGATAAGTTCCGGAATCGAGTTGAATTTATTGCTATTTAGGGAAAGTTCCTTCAGTTTGGAAAGCTGTCCAAAAGATTCCGGTAGCGAGGAGAGTCGGTTCTCGGATAGGTTAGCGACTCTAGCTCAGAGAGTTCGCCGATAGCTTCTGGCAGCAAGAGGAGTTGATTGTTGGGTAGCTCAAGTGTCGTTAGAGCAGAAAGCCTTCCGATAGATTCCGTCAGCGAGGAGAGTCGCTTGTTGGATAGTGAAAGCCACGATAGCGTAGAAAGCTTTTTGATAGATTTTGGTAGCGAAAAGAGTTGGTTGTTTTTTAGGTTAAGCCAGTTCAGATAAGAAAGAGATGAACAAAATTCGTCTGGAAAACATGTCATTTCTTCGTCGATATAGAACAATTTAACTATCGACTCTTTGTTCCTTTCGATATGCATGCGGACGTAAAGAGCCTTTTGGTTGAGCGTTGCATTTTGAGGGAAAAAGTAAGAGAGTTGCTCCCAAAATGGAGCTATAAGGCTGCAGTTGTATGCAGAATCAAGTACAGAAAACAGGGTATTTCGTTCTGTAAAGAGTTTTTCGGCAGTAAAACGATCAAAAGAAGCTTTTTCTTTGGAGTTGAGAATAGAGCTTTTTTTTAGTGTGTTGAGGATAATGTTGATTCGTGTAGAAAAAGTTTCTTTATTGTCTCTCTCTAGACGAGGAAGCCCAAAGCGCTCAAGGAGGCATTCAGGAGCGCTATTTTGAAATGTTGTGAATGCTGGGAGAGTGCGACGCAGATCTAGATATTCTAAGAAGGACAATATGTGGTTTTGTACAAATGCGGGCAAAGTGTCTAAGTAGTTCGTGGGATCACGTTCTTTAAATGGAGAATTAGAAGAGAGGGCGCTTAAAGTTGCTGTAGATATTCTGTTATCGAGACCTTCTGGGTGAGGAGCGGTGGAAGTAGGTTCTGGATGAGGTTGTGATTGGGGAGTCGTCAAATCTGGCAAAAATTGACTATTTGTTGGGGAATGTGTGTTCATAAAAACTATCTGTTTTTGTGATTTGGCGCCTTGATGGCGATAACAAAGTAACCCTTAAGGCAAAAGAGCCCTTTCCAAAGCCCGAAAGCCTTGTTACACAACAAGATGAGCCTTTTGGAATAGAGTTAAGAAGATCCCCCTCAAATTTTTTTTGCACTAATTGTTTCAATAGTAGCGTCTATTGCAAGTATTCTATGTGCTGACTTCTATTTGTTGTAAGGTTTTTATAGATAAAAATCTCTACAAAAGTTGGGCAATGAACACCCTGTTTTCGTAAGAAGAAATTGGAAGCGAGGTCTTATAATTTCCTAAGACCCTAATTGCTACCCAATCTCTCTCGTAAAATGAGCGTAGGAGATAAGATACGAGCGTTGTGACGAAGGCAAGGTTTTCAACCTTTCCGAGGAGCAACGCGAAGTAGACTATCTCCTACGCTCATTTTACGAGAGAAAGGGGCTGGCAATTAGGGTCTTAGGCTCAACAGATTCGTTTTCAAAGAAGCGCTATTGACCACTTTTGCTCTTTGCTTAGATAAGATTTCATTAGGATCGAATCCTTTTTGCTTGAGAAACCGTTTGATACTTTCTGGCAACGAGGAGAGTTGATTGTTGGATAGGTCAAGCTCATCCAATGTAGAAAGATTTCCGAAAGATTCTGATAGCAAGGTGAGGTGGTTGTCGCTTAGATAAAGCTTCTTCAGTGTAACGAGGGCTCCAAAAGATTTTGGTAGCGAGGTGAGTTGATTCTTGAATAGTGAAAGCCACCACAGCGAAGAAAGGTTTCCAAAAGATTCTGGCAGCGAGGAGAGTTGATTGCCGAATAGGCAAAGCTCTTTTAGTGAGGAAAGGTTTCCAAAAGATTCCGGTAGCGAGGAGAGGAGGTTGTTTGATAGGTCGAGCCACCACAGCGAAGAAAGGTTTCCAAAAGATTCCGGCAACGAGGAGAGGTCGTTGGTGGAAAGGTTAAGGCTTTCCAACGCAGAAAGCTCTATGATAGATTCCGGTAGCGAGGTGATTCGACTGTTAGATAGATTAAGCCACTTCAGGTGAGGAAGAGATGAGCAGAGCTCATCTGGAAAACATATCATTTCTCTGCCGATATACTCCAAATTAACTATCAACTCTTTGTTCTTTTCAATGTACTCTCGGACACAATTAACCATTTCTTCGAGCGGTGTATTTTCGAGGAGATCTAGAGAGACGTTGGGCAAAAACGGAGCTACAAGGCTACACTCGTATGCAGAATCGAGTACATAATACAGACTATTTTGGTTTGTGAAGAGATTCTCGGCAGTAAAATGATCAAAAAAAGCTTTTTCTTTGGGGTTGAGAAAAGAGCTGTTTTTTAATGTGTCGAGAATAATATTGATCTCCCAAGAAAAAATTTCTTTATTCTCTGTTTTTAGACGAGGAAGCCCAAAAGGCTCAAGGACACATTCAGGAATACCATCTTGAAATTGTATGAATGCTGGGAGAGAGCGACGCAGTTCTGGATATTCTAAGAAGGATAATATGTAGTTTTGCACAAATGCGGGCAAGATGTCTAAATAGGAGTCGCATTGATCTGTGGGGCTTCTTCTCTCTAGCGAAGAAGATAGGGCCTCTAGAGCCGCAGTAGTTGTTCTGTTGTCGAGATCTTCTGCGTGAGAAAGGCTGGAAGTAGATTCTGGATGGGGTTGTGATTGAAGGGCTGTCGGGTTTGGCAAAGGTTGACTGTTTGTTATGAGGGCTGTGTTCATAAAAACTACCCGGTTTGGTTTGAGATAAATATACTACAAAGTGGTTTTTACTATATTTATTCGAATTGAAAAGGCAATGCCCTAGAATTTCTTAAAGTTCAACACATTCGTTTTTAGGAGGCGCTATTGACCGCTTCTGCTCTTTGCTTAGATAAGATTTCATCGGGATCAAATCCCTTCTGCTCGAGAAACTGTTTGATGCTCTCTGGCAGCGAGGTGAGGTGGTTTTTATTTAGTTTAAGGTTGCTTAGAGAAGAAAGGCTTTCAAAAGATTGCGGCAGCGAGGTGAGGTGGTTGTGGTTTAGGAAAAGCTTCGTCAGTTCCGAAAGCTGTCCAATAAATTCTGGCAGCGAAGCGAAGTGGTTGTCCTCTAGGTGAAGCTTCCTCAGCGCAGAAAGCCATCTAATAGATTCCTGCAGTGAACGGAGTTGGTTGTGGCCTAGGTGAAGTATTTGCAGTGCATGAAGCTGCCTAAAAGATTCCGGCAGTGAACGGAGTTGGTTGCTGGCTAGGTCAAACCTCTCCAACGCCGAAAGCTGTCCAATAGATTTCGGCAGCGAGGTGAGTTGGTTGTCTTCTAGGAAAAGAGTTTTCAACACAGAAAGCTGTCCAATAGAATCCGGCAGCGAGGTGAGTTGGTTGTTGTCTAGGCTAAACCTCTCCAGCGCCGAAAGCTGTCCAATAGATTTCGGCAGCGAACGGAGTTTGTTTTCGTGTAGTTCAAGACACGTCAGTGCCGAAAGCTGTCCAATAGAATCCGGCAGCAAACGAAGTTTGTTGTTGTCTAGCTCAAGCCTCTCCAGCGCCGAAAGCTGTTCAATAAATTCTGGCAGCGAACGGAGTTTGTTGTGGCTTAGGAAAAGCTTCGTTAAAGCCGAAAGCCGTCCAATAGAATCCGGCAGCGAACGGAGTTGATTGTAGTTTAGGTTAAGCCTACTCAGCACAGAAAGCCGTCCAAGAGATTTCGGTAGTGAAGCGAAGTAGTTGTGGGATAGTTCAAGCCGCGTCAGCGCCGAAAGCTGTCCAATAGATTCCGGCAGTGAGGTGAGGTGGTTGTGGGATAGATAAAGGGCCTTCAGATGAGGAAGAGATGTGCATAGCTCGTCTGGAAAACATGTTATTTCTCCTGAGGTATGCCGCAATTCAATTATCGACTCTTTGTTGTCTTCGATGTAGTTGTGGACGCAAGTAGCCTTTTGTTCGAGCGTTGCATTTTCAGGGAAATATTGAGAGACTTTGTCCAAAAATGGAGCTACAAGGCTGAGATTGTATGCAGAATCAAGTACATAATACAGGCTATTTTGGTTTTCGAAGAGAGTCTCGGCAGTAAAATCCTTAAAAGAAGCTTTTTCTTCAAGGTTGAGAATAGAGCTGTTTTTTAATGTATTGAGAATAATGTTGATCCGCTCAGAAAATAGTTTTTTACCCTCTGGCCTTATCGGGGGAAGCCCAAAACGCTCAAGGAGACATTCAGGAATAGTATCTTGAAATTTTGTGAATGCTTGGAGAGCGAGACGCTTATTTGGATAGTCTAGGAAGGACAATATGTGGTTTTGCGCATGTATGTCCCAAACATCTAAGTAGTTCGTGGGATCTTGTCCCTCAGGTGGAGGAGTGATGAGAGAACTAGAAGATAAGGCTCCTAGAGCTGCAGTAGTTATTCTGTTGTCGAGAGTTATTCTGTTGTCGAGACCTTCTGAGCAAGGAAGGGTGGAAATAGGTTCTGAATGGGGTTGTGATGGAAGAGCTGTCAGGTTTGGCAAAAATTGACTATTTGGTGTGGGAGATGTGTTCATAAAAACCACCTAGTTTGGTTTGAAATAAATATAATGCGAAATGACTATTTACAATATTTGTTTAGATTAAATAGGGTTTTTATTAAGATAAAGGTTTCGATATCGTTCTTCTGGGGTAGATCGTTCCTTCCTAAAAGGTTTTTTTTATTTTTGGAAAATATGGTAGAATTTCTTTATGTTTTTTTAACATAGTTTGTTGTAATCTATAGTTTGATAAATAAGAATAAAGGAGATAATAAATGTCGGAATTCATTAATAAATCCCCGATGAGTGTCTGGAAAATTCTGGGTAAATCGATTTAATTTGCATTTAAGAATATACTTTGGAGCATACCCTTCTGGTTAATTTGTTTTCTATTGCTGCTAGTTGGTGAGAATCTGTTTGGAAACATAGGAAAGAATATTATAGGCATACTACTTATCGTTTTCTTCCCAGGGCTAGTTGCGATCGTTTTAGGTGAACGTTTTTGTGGACGTAACATTAGTTGGTATCAGGGCGTTAAAAAAAGTATGAAAAAACTGATCCCTCTCATTCTGCTTAATTTGGCAATTGGTTTAATGGTATTTTTTGGTTTTTTCCTACTTGTTATCCCGGGCATAATTATAGCGTTTGCAACAACATGTGCGATTCCCGCGATGATGCTTGAGGATTTAGGTCCTATGGAAGCATGGAAGCGGAGCTGGAAGTTGACAAAGAAAAACCGATTTCGAATTTTCGGGCTTTTTTGTCTTAGCTTCCTGACAATAATATTAGTTGTTATTAGTGCGATGCCAATTTCCGCGGTAGTTGGCTCTAATCCTTTCGCTCTATATATGGTTGGGGTTCCTTTAATGATGCACCTATTATTGTTCTTCCAGGTACTCGGACCAGCAATAACCACCTTTCTTTTCTTTGATCTTCGCATTCGCAAGGAACTGGTGACGGTGGAATGAAAGATGAGTTTTTAACTCCTGATTTCGACCTATCCTTCCACGAATATTGACTGCAGGAAACTTGTTTACTTCGCGAAAATTCCTCGCCAAGGTTAAAAACCTTGGCGAGGAATTTTCGCGAAGTAGATTATTTGCCGCAGCTATCCAAAAGCAATAATCACGCAACTTGAGTTTGATCCTCTCTCGCCTGAAGATGAGGGGTGTTCAATGGTTTCAACTTGTAGATTTTTTACATAGCTATTAGAATTTGATGGGAAAACGCAAGGAGGAATAAATGGTAGAAGTGATTAATAAAGTTCCGATGACTGTAGGCGAAATTCTAGGCAAATCGATTAAATTTGCATTTAAGAATGTGCCCTGGATCATACCTGTCTGTTTTTTAGATTATCTTTTGGTTTTTTCCCTTGCGCAGTTGGTCGGAAACGATATTTCAAATGCTATGTCTTTCTTTCTGTTCAATAGCTGTTTTTTCCCGGGTATGATTGCGGCCGTTTTAGGTGAGCGTTTCTGTGGATGTAACATTACCTGGTATCAGGGCGTGAAAAAAAGTATGAAAAAACTGATTCCTCTCATTCTGCTTAATTTGGCAATTGCTCTAATGCTGTTTGCGGGTGTTTTGATGCTTCTTATTCCAGGGATAATTGTGATGTGTGCAACAGCATGTGCTGTTCCTGTGATGATGCTTGAGGATTTACGCCCTATGGAAGCATGCGAGCGCAGCTGGAATTTAACAGAGAAAAACCGATTTCGAATTTTCGCGCTTTTTTGCCTTAGCCTCTTGACCATATTGGTTGGTACTCTACTTTCTTTAATAGTAATTGCTAAGGTAAGCGGCTCTAACCCTCTCTACATGTTTGGATTTATAGGCCTAATACTCATGCCGTTCTGCCAGCTACTGGGGCCAGCAATAAACACCCTTCTTTTCTTTGATCTTCGCATTCGCAAGGAACCGGTCACAGTGGAATAAGAGACCGTTGTTTTTGCTTAAGATCGGCCATGTAGGACTTTCTACAAACGCAAGCAAGCTACCTTACTCTGTAAAGACGCTCCCTGATCTCTTGAGGAAGCTGAGTAAATTTAGCCCAATCTAAAGAAAGAGATTTTAGTTGTGGAAGGAGGGTCGTATCTGGAGTGGATAATGGTTTTCTTACCTTATATTTTTCAGGGAAGCTTGCGACATTTTGTGAAGATCTGTTGTAGAGCAAAATTTCTCTCAAGCTTGGTAGAGTTCCAAGTTGAAATGGAGTGGTACATGGATTGCCATGCATGTAGAGCTCTTCAAGCTGTTCGAGCCCCAATACCCCTTGTGGTAGAGAGCCAAGTTTGTTGTCAGTTACATCGAGGACGTTTAGATCTTTAAGGTTTCCAATGCCCTGAGGAATAGTTGAAAGCTCATTTTCAGACAAACCGAGAACTTTTAGGGTAGAAAGAGCCCCAATTCCATCGGGAAGGATTTTGAACTTATTGCTATTGAGGTAAAGCGCTTCGAGTTCTCCAAAGCTCTCGATTCCCTGGGGAAGTTCTTCGAAGTTGTTTGTATCGAGATAGAGCTCTTTTAGAGATCTCAGGGCGTTGATTGAGGGGAGGCGATGGAGTTGATTTTGACCAAGATCGAGTTTTACCAACTGCTGAAGGTTTCCAATATTCGAGCTAATTCTCTTAAGTTTATACGCTTGGTCTCTAGGGGTGCTTGTTGCGCACTGAAGCAATTGCTTGATTGTATTTGCATAAATCTTCCCTACTTACAAGTTTGTTTATCAACCAGCGCCATAAAACCTGGTCGGTGGTTACGGCACTGGTTGATAAAATAAGAAATAAGCATATAAAGGAGCTTCTTTTTTTAAATATATATTAGGCTAGAGTATTTCTAGCCCTGGATGTTCTGTAATCTTCTTTGGAAGTTGATCGAACAATTCTATGCTCGATAGGCTTTCATTTTGACCTGCCTGGGAAACTGCTGAAACAGAACTTTATCGAGACCGAACGTTCGTAATTTTGAAAATATTTCTGTTGTTTGTGGGGTAATTATTTCTTTGATCCGAAAAGTTTGTGTTTCTTGGGTAGGAGTTAGGGGTTCTAGGTGTTGAGGCAAGGGTAAGGCTTGTAAAAATAGACTCCAAAGAGTTGAAAAGTGGACCTGTACCTGGAAATTCTTACTACTGAAGGTAGGGTTTGGTGATCTCTCTATGGGGGCTGAAATGATTTGAAGAGGGTGGATGATTGGTAGGTGATTGCAAACAATAACCTTTTTGAGCTTTGGTAGGTTTCCAATATTAGAAAACATACGAGAAATTCTATTACCCTGTATATAGAGTTTTTCTAGATTTCCCGTGCAGAGAGTACCGGGAAGAGCGAGAAGATCGTTGTTTCTAAGATCGAGGTTTTTCAATTTAGTAAGACATCCAATGTTTAGGCTAATTTCGGTAAGGTGGTTGTTATCAAGCTTTATGATTTCGAGCTGGCTAAGAGCAAGGAGCGCTTGAGGAAAATGAGAAAGTTGATTGTGTCCTAGATAAATTTCATTGAGATTTTTCAAAGAGTTAATATGAGAGGGAATTTCGGTAAGATGGTTATTTTTAATATTTAAAAATCTGAGGTTTTTAAGTAGGGAGATCGTTGATGGCAGGGATGAGAGGCCGGTATTTTTCAAATTGAGTTCATTAAGAGCGCTGAGCTGGCAAATTTGATAAGGAATTTCTATGAGGGGGTTGTTCCTAAGGATTAGGGCGAAAAGATTGTTGAGAGTAAATAGTTCCTTAGGAAGAGAAACAATTTGATTGTTTCCAGCATTAAGTTCCACAAGGTTTCGGAGATTTTTAATCTGAGGGGGAATTTTGGAAAGATTGGTGCCCTCAACGATTAAAATCTGAAGGGTTTCAAGGCTGAAAAGCTCTTGAGGAAGATAAAAAAGAGGATTGTTTTTTACATTAAATAACTCGAGCTTCTTAAGGCAATGAATTTGGGGAGGGATGTTACTGAGACGGTTATTATCAACAAGTAGGTCTTTTAAGGATTCAAGAGTAAACAGCTCTTTAGGAAGCTCACAAAGCTGATTACTTCCTAAGTTAAGATATGTAAGACTACTGAGGTATTGAATTTGTGGTGGGATATGGGTTAGGGTGCAGTTATTGAGATTAAGGTGATTTAAGTTGTTAAGTAGGCAAACCTCTCGTGGAATGTTCAGTAGCTCAACATCAGAAAAGTCGACTTCTTTCTCGTTTTTTAACCGATTTCTCCAATATTCTGCTTTAACAGTAAGCCAGTAACCATCGTCAGTTTCGTCAAATTCAGCTCCAAAACCCTTAACCAGGCTCCAGTCGTTGGCAATAGCGAAAAGTTGGGCTAGTGCTTCTGAATCATAGACAAATGTAGAAGGGTGCTTTTTTCTGAGGGGAAGGGCTTCTTGTAGGCCTTCTGGAATCTCTTCAAAAATCTCTTCCACTATTTCGTGGATTGAATCTCGAATATCATGAGCTTCTGAAATCGAGATTGGCCCTTCTGGTATCTTTGGGAGAAAGAAAGGGAATAGTTCTTGGAGGGCATTATCATTTCGCAACGCTTCGATGTGTGTTATTTCTAACTCTTCCAATACGCGATTTATGTTCTCTGATTGCTCGCTCTCAGCAGGTTGTGGAGCGTATTGTACATAGGGGTGATATCTCTCTGGTATTTTCATAGTATTCCTTATTAATTATGTGTTTTTAACAAATTTAAAAAGGAAGTATATACAGGTCTTTCTTTTTTAAGAAGTAGTAGTATTAATTTGGTTTTTAGCAGGGGCGTTTATTTTGACTAATTGGTATAGAATATTTCTAACCCTGGGCGTTCAGAAATCTCTTTTGGAAGGCGATCGAACAAGGACTTGTCCAGGGTGAGTTTTTTGAGTGAGTTAAACGGTATATTTTGTGGCGTTTCTTGAGATTCTGTAGAGGAGGAGAGCTCAACACTAGGAAAGGTACAGAAAAAAGAGCTATTCTCTCCTGAAAAAAAGAGCTCTTCTTCAGGGTCTGTTTCTTGAAGGCTGCATACGATGTGATCTGAATAATCTTTTTTATTAGGAAAGACGCGGATTTTTTTGAGATTTGGGCAGCTTTTATTTGTTACAGGTAGTTGTAAAAGGTTTGTGCGGGAGATGCAAAGTTCTTTTAGTTTAGGTAGTGTTCCTGTTTTTGCATCGAGTTCATAAAGCTGTGTATTACAAAGGTTGAGCTTGCATAACTGTGTAAGACATCCAAGATCTTCTTCAATGGTAGAGAGGGGATTTTTAGAAACATCGAGCAGTTGTAGGTTTTGCGGGAGGCTCTTTTTTGGCACTCGGGTAATCTGGTTGTCATTTAGGTAAAGAGTCTCAAGATGTATAAGGGGAGAAAGTCCTAAGGGAACTTTTGAAAGACTATTTCCTCCAAGGTTAAGAAGTTGTAGCTTTGTAAGAGCGCTGATATCTTGGGGAATCCAGCTAATGCCGGTTTTAGAAATGGTAAGAGTTTCTAGTTTTTGAAATTTATGAAAGGGCAAGGAGAGACAGGGTAATTCACGATATGCGCAGTCAATATCAATTATATTTTTTGCCTGGTTTTCCAAATAGGTTTCAATGGTTTGAATCCTTTCGGGGATAGATCCTGAAAGCTCTAAATCACCATTTCTACTTTCTCTAAATATTTGAAGAAGACCGTATTCATAGGACAAATTGAGGAGGTTTGTAAAAAAGGTTAGGGTATTGACGAGAGTGGTTACATCTTTTTCTTTAATGGAGATAACTTCTTCTAAATCTTCTGGTTGGCTTTCTAAATCGATGGGAAAACTTAGTGGTTGTGCATCTGGCAAGTCTTCTGTTGCCTCTTCTACTGGGGGTTCTATCAGATTGTTTGGCAATATAGTAAAAAGGCGTTTTATAGTTTCGTGAATGGTTTTTTCAATAAGGGCCGCTTCTGTAGGGAAGATCATTTCATTGGGTGGTAAAGGGGGGAAGAAGAGATGGAAGAGCTTTTGGAATTTTTTATCCTCTAGCGCCGAAAAACTCGGTCATTCATGGCCGAGATGAAAGGCGCTTACAGGCTAATTATAGCAGAGTTTTCGAAAAAGGCATAGCATGTTGGGAAATCTGCGCGATTACATGATAAATAAATTTTAAAAAGCACTGGATCTTTTTGCGAGTCATCGCTACCATTTCACATAATATATTGACAGGTGAGAAGAGATGGCTCAGACCATTGAAAGGGCATACCGCTACCGTTTCTACCCGACAGCTGATCAAAAAGAACAGCTCTCGAAAACATTTGGCTGTTGCCGGTTCGTCTACAACCGCTTTTTAGCTCTTAAAACTTCTTCTTGGAAAGAGGAGAAAAAAGGTCTCTACTATCATGAGTGCTCATCTCTATTGCGAGAGCTAAAGAACGAACACCCTTGGTTGAAAGAGATTTCTTCTGTCTCTTTGCAACAAAACCTTCGCCATCTAGACAGGGCGTTTAGCAACTTTTTTGCCAAAAGGGCAAAATACCCCAAATTTAAAAAGAAGGCGTATCAGCAACGTGCAAGCTACATGAAAAACTCCTTTACCTATAAAGATGGAGAGATACAGCTTGCCAAACAAAAAGAACCGTTGAACATTCGGTGGTCTCGACGCTTTAGCGGGGAGCCCACCTCATTGACCATCACCAAAGAATCGTCAGACAAATTCTACATCTCTATTCACGTAAAAGAAGAGGTACATCCTCTTCCCTTTAAGAGAGGAGAGGTTGGAATAGACCTTGGACTCACAAACATTATCACAGATAGTCGGGGTAGAGTTGTTTGTAATCCCCGCCTTTTTTTAAAAAGAGAGAAAGCACGAAGACGAAGACAACAGGCGTTCTCGAGAAAGCAAAAGGGATCAGAAAATTTCAGTAAGGCAAGAAAAGCTCTTGCAATCGCACACGAAAAAGTGCGAGAGCAGAGGCAAGATTTTCTCCATAAACTCTCTTCACAGCTAGTACACGAAAATCAAGTTATAGCAGTTGAGACGTTGTTGGTGAAAAATATGGTTAAGAATAGGTATTTGTCAAAAGCTATAGCAGATGTAGGGTGGGCAACTCTCATTCGTTTTTTAGAATATAAATGCAGCTGGTACGGAAAGGAACTACTGAAAGTCGATTCCTTTTTCCCGAGCAGTAAGCTATGTTCGCATTGTGGACATAAAAAAGAAGAGCTTGCGCTTTCTACAAGAGGTTGGAAGTGTCCAGAGTGCCATCAAATGCATGATAGAGACGAAAATGCTGCGAAAAATATTTTGGCACGAGGGCTGCAAACAGCCCAGAAAACTTTAAGAAAAGAAAGAATACCGTGGGGCACACGGGATTTTAAGCCTGTGGAGTCTATGTAAGGCCGTTGAAGAAAATCCTTCAACTGGCAATGGACGATGAATCAGGAATCCCCTCCCTTTAGGGAGGGGAGGATGTCAACATGCAGTTGCAAATCTTTAATATGCTCTACTCGTAAAGAGGAGATGAGCTCACGCCACTTCTTGCTAATACAACAACACCATCCCCAGTCTCGTTCTGAAAGGTTTTTTAAAATAAGAATCATTGCGTCGTCAGAGGGGAGCCCTGGAATAGCGACATCTGCAGGATCAACCTTTTGCCTTTTGAAACCTTTGCGACGGTAACAAATGGGTTCTCTATGGACGTGGGGAAATGGAACCAAAGAGCTTGATAAAGGTTTAGTCATAAGAAGATACTAATCAAGTAATCGAGAAGGCTCTTCAAGCAGTTCCTGGATTTTTTTAAGAAAGGCTGCGCCATCTGCACCGTCGACAACTCTGTGGTCAGCAGAAAGTGTAAGAGGCAGAAGAGTTGCTATATCAATGGAGTTATTGATAACTACAGGAGTTTGTGCTGCAGCGCCAACCGAGAGTATTGCTACTTGTGGTGGGTTGACAATGGCGTAAAACTCTTCGATACCAAGCATACCCATATTGGAGATGGTAAAGGCTCCACCAGAATACTCTTCTGGTGTTAATTTTCCTTCTCTTGCCTTATTTCCAAGTGCATGAATAGTTGTTGAGATCTCTTCTAAGGATTTATTTTCTGCTTCAAAGACAATTGGTGTGATGAGGCCGCCTTCTATTGCAACAGCAACAGAGATATCTGCATGTGTGTGGTGTGCGACAAGATCTTTTTCTGTGATAAAGGAACTTCGGACATTGGGATATTCCATAAGGGCATGTGCAGAGGCTTTGATGATAAAATCATTAATAGTTGCGCGTTTACCCGCCTTTTTAAGCTCAGAGCGAAGTGCGACGAGTTTTGTGATGTTGGCCTTTAGACTTAAGTAGAAATGCGGAATTGTCGACTTAGAATAAGAGAGTCGTTTAGCTATTGTTGAGCGCAATGTTGTCAAAGGCACTGTTTCTGCATCTGAAGGAATGGTAATATCAATAGATGGGGCTTTAGCGGCACTTGGAATGAATTTTAGGTCTCGACTCATAATTCGTCCACGAGGCCCAGATCCTCGAATACCTTCGAGCGAGATTCCCTCTTTTTTCGCAATCTTTCTGGCAAGAGGGGAGGCAAAAATCCTTTTGCCAAGAGTTGGTCGTTCTAATGGTGTTGTGGGCTCTTTTCTTTGAGGGGCAGCAGAGACAGCAGGAGCCTCTTCTTCTATTACTTGCGCTATAGGAGTATAGCCTTCAATAGATTCATCTTTCTCGATTGCGAAGATGGCAAGGGGCTCTCCAACAGATCCTCCATCACCCTCTTTCAAAATGATCTTTTTTAGCCAGCCTGGATCTGGCATCTCGTATTCAATGGTAGCCTTGTCTGTTGCAATATCGAGAACAAGCTCTCCAGCCTCTACATAATCACCGATATTTTTGTGCCATTTAGCAATGCTGCCTTCTGTCATTGTTGGAGAGAGTTTTGGCATAGTGAGAGTGAAGGGCATGAGGATAATCTCCTACAATGAGAGGGTTTCTTTAACTTGTGAAACGATTCGTGGTACTGTTGGAATGGTCTCTTTTTCCAATGCTTTTGAATACGGCATTGGGGTCTCTCTTTGACAGACTCTTCCCAATGGGGCGTCGAGATAGTCAAAGCAGCTTTCTTGAATTTTGAAACCGACTTCACTGGCAATACCACCAAAGCTGTGGCCCTCTTCGACGATAACGCAAAAATGGGTTTTACGAAGCGAGGAGGAGATGGTTTTTACATCCAAAGGCCTGATTGTTCTTAAATCAATAACCTCTGCTGATATGCCCAAAGAGTCGAGTTCGTTAGCTGCCTCTAGACACATTTTTACCATTCTACTGTGAGAGATGAGAGTTACATCTTTACCTGAACGCTTAATAGCAGCCTCTCCAATTGGAATTAGATACTCTTCTGTTGGAATCTGCATTTTGTCGTTATAGAGCATCTCGCACTCGAGAAAGAGCACGGGGTTGTTACAGCGAAGAGCAGATTTGAGCATGCCCTTAGCATCATATGGATTTGAAGGGGCCATGACAATGCTTCCAGGAAAGTTCGAGTAGGCAGCTTCAACACAGTGAGAGTGTTGACATGAAACTTGAGCGGCTGCTCCATTTGCTCCTCTGAACACAACAGGAACAGAGAACCTTCCCCCAGACATATAGTGCATTTTGATAGCGTTTGAGATAATTTGATCGAAAGCGAGAAGAGAAAAGTTAAAGCTCATAAACTCGACAATTGGTCGCAAACCTGTAAGGGCAGCGCCAATGGCAACGCCTGCGAAACTTGCTTCGCAAATAGGTGTATCAATGACTCTCTGTGGGCCCCATTTATCAAGCAGCCCTTTGGTTATTTTGTATGCTCCATTGTAGTGGCCAACCTCTTCGCCTAAGATGAAAACGCGCTCATCAAGCGTCATCTCTTCATCGATTGCCTGGCGAAGGGCCTCTCGCATTTCAACTTCTTGCATTTTTTTTCCTATAGTTTTGCAGGTGCTAGTACATCTTGTTCTAAATCACTCAAATCTGGCCACGGCTCTTTATCTGCAGCTTCTGCAACAGCGGCCATTTGTTCACGAACTTCCTTATCTTTTTGCTTAAACTCTTCTTCTGTGATCCAGCCTTGTTCGATAAGAAGATTTTTAAGAAGTGGAATCGGATCGCGATCCATACATTTTTTAAGATCCTCTTTGGTTCGATAGAGGCCAGGATCAGAGATCGAGTGGCCGCGGAACCGATCTGTTCGGCATTCAATAAAGAGGGGTTTTCCTTCTGAGAGGACGTATTGTAGAGCCTCCGTAAATCCTGCATAGCAGTTAATAATATCCATTCCATCGAGTCGCATGAATTTCATGTCATAGGCGGCTGCAAGCTTTTCTGGAAGCTGTTCGTAATTAGCTAGAGTTCTCTTAAGCGGTGTTCCCATACTCCAATTGTTGTTTTCCATGACATAAAGGCAGGGCAATTGCCACATTGCAGCAAGATTGAATGATTCGTGAACTGTTCCTTGCGCTGTTGCACCATCACCGAAAAAGGTGACAGCGATCTCATTCTTTTTCTTGAGGTATTTGCAAGTGAGCGCTGCTCCTGTAGCTACTGAAAGATGACCCCCAACAATCCCAAATCCTCCTAGAAGTCGATCGCTATAAAGATGCATAGAGCCACCTCGGCCTTTAGCATTTCCTGTTGCTCTTCCAAAGAGCTCGGACATAAGAGAGAGGGGAGTCTCCTTAAGAAGGAGAGCCAGAGCGTGACATCGATAGGTGGCAACATACCACTGGTTTGGGCCTAATGCCCTAAGAGCTGCTGTTTGAATAGCCTCTTGACCAATGTAGAGATGGAGAAAGCCACCGATCTTTCCTTGTTGGTAGCATGTCTCTGCACGGGTTTCAAAATGACGGATGGTGAGCATCTCGTTGAGCATATCTAAAAGCGTCTCTTTTCCTAAGCTTGCAACGGTCTTTTGCCGATCACAAGAGAAAAAGAGAGCGGGGTTATCAGGCAGTCCCATGAAAAAATCCTAATTTTGTTATCAGATTCAAAGGATGTATGATCTCTGACTTTGTGAAAAAAAATCAAATGTAACGTTTGGATCGAAGACAATAGGGGGATGACTTTGCAATTGACAACCCCTTAGGCTTAGGCGTACTATTTGGCGCATTATCTAATCTATTGAAGGAGCTGTATTCTTCCATGAAATTTCTTATGTCTCGAAGTGAACTCAGTGGCTTGGTTAATGGGTTACAAAATATCGTTGCACAGCGCACGCCCATGCCGATTTTATCGAATATATTGGTTGAAGCAGAAGGTGATAAGGTTGTCTTTACAGCAACAGATTTGACAGTTGGTGTTCGCTGTAGTGGTACTGCCAAGGTAAGTACTTCTGGAGCGACAACATTGCCAGCGCGGCGATTTGCTCAACTTTTGAAAGAGCTCAGTGTTTCGTATATCGAAGTTTCCGCAGATGAAAAAGAGATAAGTGAGATTGTTACAGAATCAGCCTCTTTTCGACTTCATGGTATGCCAAAGGCTGATTTTCCTGTTCTTTCAGATTTAACAGGAGCTCAAAATATTACTGTTAAACAGTGCGATCTTAAAGAAGCGCTCTTTCGAACAGCATTTGCAGTCTCTAAAGAGGAAAATAGGTATGTTCTAACCGGAGTCTCTCTTACGGTAAATAAAAATGGCGCACTTTTTGTTGGCACAGATGGAAAGAGAATGGCTCGAACAGCTATTGCTGTTCAAAATGAGGATGATGTTTCGTATAGCTGTATTATTCCGATAAAGGCTGTTGATGAGATTGGGAAAAACATTTCCGATTCTAAAGAAGAGGCGACGATCTATTTAATGGCAGATAAGATCGCTGTAGAGGTCAATGACAAAATTGTTATGACAAAACTGCTCTCTGGTGAATATCCTGAAGTTGAGAGAGTTATTCCTCAAAAAGTCAATACAGTGATACCTCTTCATCGCGAAGAGCTTGGAACGCTGCTTCGACAGGTCGTTCTCTTTATCACCGAAGATAAGGCGTCGATCCGATTTACGTTAGAAGATGGCCAGCTTCATTTGGCTGCGACAACGGCAAATATCGGAGAAGGCAATGTCTCGATGTCAGTAAATTATGATGGGCCTAAATTCGAGATTGCCTTTAACCCATACTTCTTCCTCGATATCTTGCGTCACTCTCGAGGTGAGTTTATGTATATGGGCTTTCAGGATGCATTCAATCCAGTTGCTCTTTCAGATGTAGAGTTTGGAGCCTCTTTAAATCCACTTCCAACACCACTCTTTATTCTGATGCCGCTTCGTCTTGGGACAGGCTAAAGGTGGTATGAGAGTAGAGACGCTGTATCTCAGCCGTTTTCGAAATCTTGCATCTCAAACTATCCATTTTGATGCCGGCATAAACGAAATTATCGGTTCAAATGCTGAAGGAAAGACCTCAATTCTCGAAGCGATTCACATGCTCATTTTAGGTGTCTCTTTCAGAACGCACCAATTAGCTGATCTTGTTCAGCATCAAGCTGATGGGTTTTTGTTAGAGGCTCAAGGGTCTTCAAAAGGGGTTCGGAAAACTGTTTCTCTTTCCTATGACGGTAGTGGGCGCAGGGTTGTTCTCGATGGGCAACCTCAGGAGACCTCTTCCTCTTTATTGGGAAATCTCGTTGGAGTTGCCGCAACTTTAGAGGATCAAGAGCTTGTTTTTGGCCCTCCTTCTGTTCGAAGGCGATTTTTAGATGAGCAGATCGCGCAAACAGATCCTCGATATGTCGAGCAGCTTCTTCGATATAGACGAGCTCTTTCTCAGAGAAATTTTCTTCTTAAAAAGGGGAGTTTTACAACTATTGGGGCGTGGGAAGAGCAGCTTGCTCTCTCTGGTGCTTACCTTGTAGAGCAAAGAAGAGAGACAGTAGCTCTTTTAGCTCCGAAGGTCACAGAAAACTACCACCTTCTTTTTCCAGGAAGAGGGGAGTTTTTAATGAAATATTATACGAGTGCTCCCGTCAAAGATCTCTCTAGTTGGTATCTCGAGCAGTATAAAGCTAAAAGAGAGCAAGAAAGACGCATGGGAGCAACGCTTATTGGTCCTCATAGAGATGATATTGGCTGGACTCTCGACTCTCTCCCTGTAAAATCAGTGGCGAGTTTGGGTCAGGCTCGCTCTGTGACCCTCGCTCTTCGCTTGAGCGAGTGGTCCCTTTTACGAGAGAGGGTGGAAGTAGAGCCAATCATTCTTATCGACGATGCAGACAGTACACTTGATGCGAAGAGAAAAGAGCGAATCATGGAGATGGTGCAATGCTCTTCCCAGGTGATTCTTACAGCTCATTCTGCCTACTCAGACGGAGCGAGAAGGATTATGGTCAAGGGGGGTGTTGCTACTAACGATGCTCTCCTTGGAGAACCTATTTCTGCTAAATAAATAGTTATTTATTATTTAATTTGCTATTTCTCGAATTATAATAGATAAATAATAAGAGTTCCCATGGTTCGACACCTCCATTCACATAGAGAGCCCAAACACAGGAAAAAGAAGAGAAGGCTTAGAGATCGAAATTTTTTCCCTGAAGAGAGGGAAGATTTAGGAGATAAGGCCCCTCAAAATGTGCTGGGCATCTCTGATCGCGAGCTAACCAAAATGTTTGAGAAGGCGTGGGAGATGGTTGAATACCATGAGGCAGCAGATGCTGTCCGTGCCTTTACCCTTCTTTGTTATATCCATCCCTACATCTCAGATTCATGGTATGGGCTTGCTCTGGCCTTTCGCGAAAGCGAGCTCTATGAAGAGGCGGTAAGCGCCCTTTTGACGGCAGAGACAATCGAGCCTAATCGCTTTGAGTTTTATAAAGAGGCTATCGAGTGCTGTATGCTTCTTGGAAACAAAAAAGAGGCAGAGCACATCTTTCATCGCATGCACAGCCGTCGTCGCCATATCGATGGTTTTGAAGAGATGGGGGATGAGGTTTCTTATCTGCAGAAGCTGCTTAATGGATAGTTTCTATAGCTCAAAATAAGCGCAATTTATGAGTTATAGAAGGGTGTTCTATAGCTCAGGCTTAAACCCCTGATTGTGGCCTATCTCGCTACATGGGATGGCTGCAGGAAATAACTTAACTTCGCGTTGCTCCTTGACAAGGTAAAAACCCTGCCTAAAGTCACAACACTCGTATCTTATCCCCTTCACCTATCCCATGTAGCGAGATAGGCCACAATCAGGGGTTTAATCGCTGATCTACTCATTTCATATCTGGAGGAACATCTGTCCCAAAATAACGAGCTGCCTCTTCAATGAAGAAAGCTTTCTGTTCTGGTGTAAACTTGAGAAGAGAGCCGCTTCTCCCAATATTTTCATTCCAGAGATTATCTTCGGCAAATGACCTTAGCTTTTCTTCCCCAGTTCTTTCTTTGAGAGAATCTGCTTTATCAAATGCAAGGCCAACTTGATTCCAAATGTACTGTATATATTTGTTAACGATGCGATTACCATGAAAAATCGTTTCACCAGGCGCTTTTTGAGAGGAAAGGTTTTGCATAAGAACGTCTATTGAAGTTAACTTACTGGGCCCATGCTTTACCTCTGTCACATCAATGAATGGTTCTGGGCGAAGAAAGTCTTCTTCTTTAACTTCGGCTGCTTTTTTCTTTAGTTGGGCTTCTTTTGTCTTTACATTATTTTTGATTATATTTCCGATATCCCCTGTAACCTTGGCCCCTTCAAGCTCTTTCTCTTTTGCGGCCGCTTCTATGACTTTCATCCGTCGATTTTCTGATAGATTAGAGCCAAAAACCTCTTGCCACCCTGTATCTTGAGCAAATGCTTCGAGCTTTTTTTGGGGGGAAAGGGTTTTGTTTTCTTGAACGTTACGCCAGGACGCACCAAGTAACATGTAGAATTTTTCGATGAATGGATTTTTGGGTGGCGTTTCGAGCCCCTTTTAATGCGTCAAAAGGAGATTTTTCTCGAGAAAACAAGTTATCAATATGGCGATCGAGCTCGGAAGGTGGAAGGGGTTTTTTCTGAAAAGAGGCGAGCGCCTCTTCTTTTTTTAAGGAGGGGGGAGGTTGTGACGGGCGTCCCTTCAGAAATTCACGAACTCTTTGGACGAATGTTCGATTTGTTGGTGTTGGAGATTTTTGAAGAAGCCTCTCCGCCGCAACCTTGGAAGCCTTCGCATCGCTCCTTGGGAGTTTTGGCTTCATTTCTGGGCGGAAAGGCCCACGTACGTCTCCGGTTGGACCAACTTGACCCATTTCTATTTGCTCCTTTTTTTTCTTTTTATAGACGAAAAAAATATTTAACAAGACCGGTTTTTGGGGAACAGTTGCGCAAGTTAAGCGAAATCTTTCAGCAAAAAAGGAGTGGCATATGTCTTGGCATACATCTCTTCGATTTTTTTAAGATGGGTCAGCGAGCTTTTTGAGCGTTTGGAAGGAGGGGGGAGTTTTGCTACAACGCATTCTTGCATTGTGGGCCACATGTGGCGAAGCCTGTAAGAAGGCAGAGAAATAGCGCTCGTAAATGGATTTGTCTCTCGTACAACGTATCCGGCGTTTTGCATTGTTTTGATAATTTCATTGGCAAGAGAGGCTTTTCCAATATCTCTAAAGGCTCCTGCAAGGCGACCTGCGATAACACTATGGTCGCCCTGAAGCAGGAGCTTGAGCAATTCAGAGCTGTTTGTAATCAAGGCAAGTGCTGCTCGGGCATCATTTGAAGCAGTTTGAAAAAAGGAGAGTTTTACGTTGCAAAGAGCTGCAGGAAGAGAAAATACCCTGATATTGTCAATGGTTGTGGTCTCGGTTGCTTCAGGAAGCGCTGCTCGCGATTCGAAGATTGAGATGTTGAAGGGGAGTGGCGTCTCTTTGTTACGAGCTGTAGGAGCGCGAACCATCAGTTGTTTGGGGGTTGTCCAGTTACCTAGGTGTAAAAAGATTGACTGCTCTGGTGAAAGGCTCCATTGTTTACCAAAACGTTCGTGAAGATATGCTGCGCAAAACTCCCAAAAAGAATCCTCAAAACTCTTTCCAGGTTTGCTTTTGAGATACCATCCCTTTAATACCGGAATAAGAAGGCCGTTTTTTACCAGCCTCTCTCTATGAGTGCGGGTGAGATCTGAAGAGCGAATGGCCACTTTGCTCTGCAGTCTTTTTAGAATTTCAAGAGAAGTAGCTAGCTTTTCTTTGTGATTGCCCATTTTTAGCTCATTGTGAGTTATCATTTTTAGCTTATCATGTCGCGCTATTTTTAGCGTATTGCGTTGTGCTTTTTCGGTATCGGGATGCTAACGTATTGTAAATAAAGGAGATATGGTGATTGGTCTAGGCCAGGGCTATTCGGACAGGCCTTTCGGTAAGTTTAAATGGTTCGCCAAATTCGACAAAATTTATAGGAACGAGTGAAATGGTACGACATCCTTGATACAGGGTTTCTTCATCGACGGTTGGAAGGGGATCCTTTAATAAGATGGATTGTATCAGCTCACGTAAACACAAGGCAGTCTCAGGACCATTGCAAATAACAAGCTTGCGACGTAATGACTCGTAACCAATTTGCACAGCAGGATAATTTCTCTTGAGAGCTTCCTCTATTTGAGAGCCGACTGTTTTAGCGTAGTCGCCATAGCCTCCGCCGACGATTTGCCCGATAGGTTCAATATTTGCTGGTAGTAACATAATGGACTCCGTATAAAAATCACCAAAGTGTATATGTACGGATATTAATTCTGAAGAAGAAACCTGCTTTTTGAAGAAAGGGGGGGGTATGGTACGCACTATCAAGGATATACCATATGGTTTTTGTACATATGTGGTTGTTCTATTTCTTTTTGCATCGGGGCTATCGGCGCAGGAAGAGGGTAGTAGCTCTTCAATTACAGTCAAATACACATATGTTGCAGATGCTTTTTACTTGATGGATTTTGTCTGTGAGGCTAGTGATTTTCCTCCAAATCAGATGAAAGAGTATCGAGATTTTTGGGAAGAGCATTATGGTATATCTGAGATTGATCAAGCGTATATTGAAAAGTATAGAACTATTCGAAAAAAGCATCTTAAATATTACTTTAAGAGCGAAACTGAAGAGTATCCTGACAATCTTTTCCCAAAACTAGAAGAAGCTTTTAATGATCCTATGGCACAGGCTTTTTTTGGAGCAGCGGATTTCGATCAGGCGTTTGATGCTTTACAGATTGCTGCTGATGATCTCAAAGAGTTAAAGGCCTTTTACCAACACTTTGGAGATAAAATAAAAAGGCTTATTGGAGACTCACGTGCGGTGCTATCCCCACTGATTCAAAAGATCAACGATTTTTTGCATCAGAAGATTGTTTTGGGTCATCTTGAGAAAATCAGGGTTTTTTACAACTCTATTCCGAAAGAATATACAGCTCGTATTGTATGGAGGCCAGCAAAAGGGGGATTTGAATTTCGTGGCTGTTTGTACAATGGATATCTTCTTATTCAAATATCTCCTGAAATGGTTTCACGTATAGAAACTGATTTTGATGCCTTCATGTTGTATATGAGCATTATTATCCATGAATCGACACACGGTTTTTCGCAAAATCAGCCAGAAGAACAAAAGATACGATTGACAAAGAGGTTCTTGGAGGGTTCCGGTCCTCTTAAAGATATTCCTAGCAAGTATCCGCGTACTGACGTCGCTTTTTTTTTGGAGGAACCACTTGTGCAGATCTTGTCTCAAGCCTTGTTTTTCAAAGCGCACTATCCAGAACTCTTTGATTCAGAAATAGCTTTTTATAGTCGTCATCCTTTAGTAGGGCAATATCTACCTCTAGTGGAGCCTTATTTCAACAAGGGGAGGGCTATTGATGGCAATCTGGCCTTGGAGCTTGGAAAAGCGTACAAAGTTCTCAAAGAGCAAAAAGACAATTCCCGAGAAGAAAAACAGTCTTGAGAGGGAGAGCTGCCTTCGGGCTCATCTTTTTTTTCTAGCCAACTCCGGAGAACTTTTAACCTTTCTAAGATCGGCTGAAGAGGCGCCTTCGGGCGTATCTCTTGCTTTAGGCAAGTCCAGAGAACTCATGACCTTTTTAAGACGATCAGACTTGAGCAACCACCAGTCCCCCACTTCTGGAGAAGAAGGGGGTGTGGGTGAGTGCTCCCCTTTTTGGACTACTTTCGTGCATTCCGAGTTATACCATATACCAGTTATCTGGATATCGTTACGGTTACACTCATCTATAACGTCTTGTACAAGCTCTTTTCGATTATCGACAAAGATAAACTTTTCTGGCTTTGGGTGCACTGGAAGTCTTTTGAGAAAGGAGACCAGCAGGTTTCCCTTCGTATCTATTTTTGTAAAGGAGGCTTTTTTTTCTCGACGAGTAAATAAAATACCGTTTTCGAACCAAAACCCCGGTTCTGTTTCTGTGCATTTTTTGGAAAGTTTTATGTCAGAAAAAGGTCCTTTGGTAAATGAAATATCGACTGATTGAAGCGATTGAGTAAGAAATTCTACTGCTTTTCGTTCCTTGGCTGTAAAAGCCATCGTGGGAATGTGTTGCTCTTGTAGGCGATGAATGGTTTGAGCTGTGTCCTCTTCTACAGAAATTGTTGAGCCACGGGCTGTTAGATTTTCCCAATATTGGCCGCCATAAACTTTTTTTGTAATTATATTTGTGATCCTTTTTTCCAAATAAGCCCGTACTTTTTTCTGTTCCCTCTCCTCTGTTTGTACTATAGAAAGGATTGCTTCGACATTTTTAGAGACAGCCTCCTTGAGAAGAGACTGTTGCGTTTCTTTGGACAAAAGCTCTGGAGTAAGGCTAGTCTCTCCATTTGGGCTGAAGCACGAATGAATAAGTGTTTGATTAACATCGAATATTACAAGTGTATTTTGATTAGCGATCGATAGAACGTCGGAGATCTTCTGAGATTCAATGAAAACGGACTGTGTTGGGTTCATATTATAAAAATTAAGGCTATCCTTTTTGATTATTGAGATTAGTTCCTGATTGGATCTTCGAGAGTGTCGAAAAAGGCTATCAGGAAGATTCTATTATCTAATATTGCTTCATAAAAATCCATTTCGTTATTCCCATTCTATAGTAGCCGGAGGTTTTGAGGAAATATCATAAACGACACGATTAATAGAGGCCACGGTATTGATGATATCGTTTGAGACTTGTGCGAGAAATGCTGGATCAAAAGAGTACCAATCAGCTGTCATACCATCTTTAGAGACAACAGCGCGAAGGGCAAGGACATGGCTATACGTTCGAGCATCACCTTGTACTCCTACTGTATGTACAGGAAGATATATCGCTCCTGCTTGCCAAATTGTGTCGTATAAATTGTGGTCCTTTAGAGCCTGTATATATATTTCGTCAGCGAGCTGTAAAGCAGCAACCTTTTCTCGAGAAACTTCCCCTATGATGCGTATGGCAAGTCCTGGGCCAGGAAAGGGGTGTCTGGAGAGAAAAGAATTTGGAATACAAAGCCCTTTACCTAATTGACGCACTTCATCTTTATAGAGCTCTCTCAAGGGTTCGATAAGAGAGAAATCCATCTTTTCAGGAAGGCCTCCAACATTGTGATGTGATTTTATCACAGCAGAAAAACGGGATGAGCTGCTCGATTCAATAACGTCAGGATAAAGCGTTCCTTGTACAAGGTAGCGGGGCTTATTTTTAAGTTTTTGAGCAAGATCATGAGCGTAGTCAGAGAAAACGTCGATAAAGGTCTTTCCTATGATCTTTCTTTTTGTTTCGGGATCAGCAACATTTTGCAGCGCATCTAAAAACCTTTCAGAAGCATCGATAGCGATGACGGGAAGAGACAGCTCTTCTTTGAACATAGCCATCACCCGCTCTCGCTCTTTGTAACGCATCAAGCCATTGTCAACAAAAACGCAATGCAGTCTATCTCCAAGAGCGCGATGGACAAGCGTTGCAGCAACGCAAGAGTCTACACCTCCTGAAAGAGCGCAGATAACATGCTCAGTAGGGCCTACTAGATCCTTGATCCTCATTATCTGTTGTTTTGCGTAATCATCCATATTCCAGCCTGATTTGACCCCAGCGATCTTAGAAAGGAAGTGGTTGAGCAGCTGTATACCCATTTCCGTATGAGTTACTTCAGGGTGGAATTGAATAAGATAAATATTCTTTTCAGGGTTTTCTAGGGCAACTAAGACATTGTTATCACTCGTTGCTGCCTTGGTAAAGCCTTGGGGCAGTGTTATAACCTCATCACCATGGCTCATCCATACCTGAAAAGGTTTAGGCTCTTCCATAAAGGAAAAAAGCGCTGATTCTTTTTCGATGTTGATATGTGCTCGCCCATATTCTCGATTATCAGCTGCTTGTACGGTGCCTCCAAGCTGTTTTGAGAGATATTGCATACCATAGCAAATACCAAGGATAGGAACCTTTTTTTCGATAAGGTAGATAGACCTCTTTTTCAAGAGCAGGGGAGTCTTTGTCATAAACAGAGAAAGGTCCTCCAGAAAAGATGATCGCCTTAGGCTGGAACTCTTTTAGCCTCTTTAAGGAGACATCTGCAGGCATCACAAAGCTGTACATTCCGAGCTCGCGCACTCGTCGAGCAATAAGATGGGAATATTGTGAGCCAAAGTCTAAAATCAGAACCCTTGAGTCCTGTGGAGCAGAAGAGGGGACCTCTTCTGATGCTGCTATGCTGCCCATGGGGCATAAGAGAGAGAAAAGAAGTGTGATTAGAGAACTCTTTACAGATGCCATATAACATACCCTGCTTGCTATTGGAAGAGGGTAGTATAGCACCTATTTTCTTCTCGTCAATCTACTCTCTTTTTGATGATGGGGGGATTTTGTTTGGCTGTTATCTGATTTCTCAATCCCATCCAAGGTCTTTTTCTATCCAACCTATAGCTTGGCCACAAATCTGAAAAAGTTCAGTTGCAAGGGCTTGATGATCGGGGTTTTTGTCTGGGTGGGTATGGCGAATACATAGGTCCCTCTTGAAAGCTCTCTCTAGTTCAGCTTTGTCTTTTGGAGGATTTTTTAGACCAAAAATTAGATGTGGAGCATTCAGGTTTTTTGCATCTTCTAGACGATCGATGAAGTTTAGTAGCTGCTGGTTGTTCTTTGCTCGGTTGCGAAAATCGGTTAGATCATATTTGTCTATAAAGAACGCTGACCAGTTGTCTGTAGGGGGAGGAGGAGGGGGAGGGGCTTTTGCTTTTTCTTCTGCTTTTGCCTTTGCTTCTGCTTTTGCTTTTTCTTCTGCTTTTGCCTTTGCTTCTGCTTTTGCCTTTGCTTCTGCTTTTTCTTTGCATTTCTGTTGTAATTTGTCGCGTTTGGCAGATGCTTTTTCTGAAATTTCATTTTTCATTTTTTCAAGAGATTCAAATTGATTTTTTACATCGATCATATCTGGATTTTTTTCAAAAAATTCTGGTGGCATATTCAAAACTTTTTCTATTTCCATTTCCATCCGATACTTCTGCAAATCAGTGCTTATGAGCTTCATATAGTAAAACTCTAAATCATCGAGTAAATCTTCTAATTTTTCATTCCACGAATAGGGGCCTATAAATTCAGCGCGTTTTTCAATCGTGTCCATCATGTCATTAAACAATTGTTCCTTCTTAGTTAGTTCTTCCTGAAATTTAGCAGCATTTTTTAGATATTTTTCTTTTACGGATTGTGTGTGTGTGCCTAGATTTGTTTTAAAATATTCTTCTAATTCGGATATCGTTTTTGAAAATTTGTCACGGCAGTAGGGTATAAGACGGGGGTCTTTGGCGTCTTTGTGGTATTCTAAAGAGAGATCATTCTTAACTGTGCGCAAGGAGTTTTCTATCTTTCGCTGCATTTTATAAAAAGATTTTAAATCAGTATGGTTGGGAAAACATTCTATACGAAAGCTTATGCTGTCTAGAGAGTGCTTAAAGTCGGAAATTACATTTATGAAGTTTCTTTCTATATCCTGACACTCTTTTTTTGCTCTTTTGACGTTATGGGCAGCGGTTCGCACGGCTCCCTTTACAGCTCGCATCTCTGGCGACAATAGGTAGCCAAAAATTTTATAGAGAATTTTACGCCACAAAGTTGTTTTAAAAGATGGTACGAGATCTTGTCTAAGATGATTTTCCATTTTCTCACGGAGCGTTTCGAAAAATTCCTGGCGTTTTAGGGGAGATAGTTCTTCATTTTCATTGGCGTGTTTGATGGCTTGCTGTGCGATCTGGACAATTTGATGGGCTTTAGAATCTTTAGGTTTTATGCCTTTTAGTAGGTCTACACGTTGTGAGTCCGTGATGGTATCAAGGTTCTGAAAAAAGTGTTCATATTTTTGGAAAGATGGTTCAGTCATTGTTGAAATACCTCATAAATGAAGTGAAAAATCAATTTTTGTCTTGATACTGTCTAGTAGACTAAGACGAAATTTATTGCAATTGTCGGGAAACACAACATAATATCAATTATCAGACATTGGTAATCGAGAATACTCGACCCCGAAAAGGTATAAATAACGTCCATTACCCTGCATTTTCTTCAGACTTGCGCTCTTTGTTTCAAGTATGGTTTGATTGTATAAATTTATCTGGGAGATTTGCATGGCTACTTGTACATGGAAGCGCCTCTTGTTCTTCCTTCTTTCAGTTTTGGCCTTGTTTCTTTTCTTTGCTCCCACACTCATTTCAACAGGATTCGGACAGCGTCTCTCTCTTTCTTTACTTAGCCACTTTTCTTCTCTTTCTATCGATATAGAGTCCTTTTCGCTGAGTTGGACCGAAGGTATTGAAGCCGAACAGATAGTGATTAAAGATGATCGAGATCAGACCCTTTTTACCTGCAAAAAGTGCTCTGTACAGCGTCCATTATATCGCCTGCTCTTTGCTCCCTCAAATGTTGGCGTTGTAGAAGTACAATCTCCCACTGTTTACATTCATGAGACCTGCAAACGAGAAAAAACGGGAAAATCTCGAGAAAAAAGACGAGAAATACCGTCAGTAGGTGCTGATGAAGATGAAGACGCAGATCAATCCGATGAAAAAGAATGGAGTTGGCCGACAGGAAAGTTCAAAATCTTTGATGGTCGCCTTATTGCACTACGAGAAGATACGGTTGTGCAGGAGCTTTCAGGGCTCAACATTACTCTTGAGCTTCACCACAATCGTTCGCTGGGAAGTATAGAGATCGCCTCTCTTCGCCAAGGAACACTCTCCTTCTCCCTTTATGGAAGGCGCGCCTTGAATCAACTTGATGGGTCAATAAAGCTTAAGGTTGAAAAGATCAAAACAGAGATCATAGAGATTCTCTTAGAGCAGTTTTTTCCTGATATTGCCCACCTTCCCAAAGAGTGCTTTGGTTCTTGGGTAACATGTTCATTGGAGACGATTTTTGATGGTGGAGTGATTTCTGGTTCGAGTGCTCTTTCAAGTGAGAACATACAGTCCAACTTTTCATGGGAATTACAAGATAGAGTTCTTACTTTCAAAAAGGGAGAATGGTTTAAAGGAACGGTTTCTCCTGAATTATTCGCATTTTTACCAATTCAAAGGCTTTCTCCTTCTACATTATTGCATCCTGCAGAGGTAGTTTTTGAAAATGGGGTTCCTTTTTCATTTGATCTAAAGACCTGTCAACTTCTCTCTCCTATCGACCTCAATTGTACTATAGAGCCCTTTTCTCTTTTGTTTGAACGAAGTCAAAGAACAGTTGATTTTAGTCTTAATGGGTCAATGTATGGCCAAGGAGACTCGGCTAGAGGGCAGCTTTCTCTTAAAGCTCACTCACAAAAAGAGTCAGGTCGTATGGAGTTGACTGTTCAAATGGAAAAACAGGAAAAGAACCGTTTTCTAAATGGAGATCTTCGCATTGAGGGAGAGTGGCCCCTTATTGCTGAGGCTGTTTCCAATCTCTCCTTTTCAAAGGTTATTGGGCCGACAATTTCAGGCTCAGTTATTGCGACGGGCACCTGTTCCGAGTTCTTTGGCCCCTCCTTGCAAGGTCAGGTAAGGATTACTTCGCCAAAGATAGAGCATAGCGCTGCTTTTTCATGGGCAGGAAAAGAGCTTTTATTCAAGAAAAGCTCTCTCAATTGGACCATACCATCTTCTTTTTTAGGCCTAAAACCCCTAACAAAAGATCTCAACGTACATATGATAGCACAAGATATAGCGATTCCATTGAAAATTTTTCAGGAAAAAGAGCGTCGTTTAGATGTATCGGGATCATTGAGTGTAACGGTTGATTTTCCATCCTTTTCTTTTGGAAATAAAGCGCTTTTGCTAGAAGAGACAACGGCAATTATTGAGCTGGAAAAGAAACCCGGATCTCGCTCTTGCGATCTTTTGCTTAGATCAAGTCTGTTACCAAAGGTTCAAAAACACCCTCTTCGTTCGGGGCCCTTTGGTCAAGAGGAGATGAAGGTATTACTTGAAGGAAGATATGATCTTATTTCTCGAATCATTGCGATAGATCGTTTTGATATAGCTGCCAAGCATTTTTTTGTTAATATTTATGAGGTGATCGTTGATACACGGGCCAAAAAATGTACTCTGCAAACCCCCTCACACCTCTCTATTCGAATAGACAAGGATCTTTTCTCTTTTCTTCTTCCTCCGACAACTCCCCTGTCTTTACAATCTCCAGCAGAAATTACCTGTGTTGTTCCACCTTGTTGGTTCTCATATAAAAATGGAAGCTTATCTGGCTCTAATATTAATGTAGAGATAGCGAGTGAAAAGATTCAGCTTGCAGCTAAAGAGGCTCAGCAGGCTTTTAGAGTAAGGATTCCCCTTTCGCTTGATTTTAACACTCGAGAAATTTCCTCTTCTCCTGTACTTGTCGATACAACAACACAACGAACTCTCTTAAAAGGTTCATGTTCTCTTACAATTCCTGAACAGGTAAAAGATTTTGGTTCGTATACTGCACAAGGTAGTGCAAAGATTTCTCAATTGCCCCTTTCTTTAGCAGACACTCTTTTTTCTTTTTCTCCTCGCAAATTTTTAGGAGAGGCTGTTTCGGCAAAGATTGATTTCTCATTTACGGGATGGAAAGAGAGTTTTTTCAAGATAAAACTCTCTTCTTCTGTAACTTCTTTTGATTGCCATTTTGCTCTTGATCAGATGGTTCTTAAGGCTGTTGAGCCACTCTTTTTCTCTACATCCCTTTCTCCTTCGCTTGTTGCAGATCTTTCTTCTAAGTTGAAAATGAGCCCTCCTCCCCTTTTAAAGCCTGTTGCTGTTCGCTCTTTTATAGAGAACTGTGAAGTAGACCTTTCTAACCTAACGAAAAAACGTTCGATTTGGAAAGCGTTGGAATCAGCTCTTTTTTCTGCCAAGCTCTCAACGTCTGCTATCCACTTAAAGGAGGTAGAGCCGATACCAGAGTGCAAAGCACATGTTGATTTGAGAGGACCTGATCATTTTATTGGATTTTCTGCCCATCTTCCCCCCCATTTCAATCTGCAGGGAAGTCTAGAAAAGTGCTGGAATAATACTGGGATATCACTATCGGATTCCACGCTTAATTTGACAGCGAAGTTGAAAAAGTCTCCAACCACAATGATTACCTCCTTTTTCCCGGGAAATAAAGAGGCTTTCAATGCGCTTATTGGGCAAAATATAGAGATGAATCTAACCACTTCTATTGAAAAGATGAAAACTGGATTTTTCAATGGTGATCTCTTCTTTAGCAATGGCACTCTTCACTTTGAATCAGCTATCAAGGACGGGACTCTTACCCTTAAAAATCCCGCTACGCTTCAAATAAAACTCGATAGAAAAGCGGGGAAGGAGCTTATGAAAGGCTCTTGGCTTGCTTCTGCTCTTCGCTCTCAAGAACCAATACAGCTTACCATAGATTCTGAAGGTGTTATGATTCCCCTCTCTCCATTTTCTGTATCGAGGATGGCCCTGCCTCGTATTACAGTAGACCCTGGCAAGCTTGTGGTAAAAAACAAGGGCGCTCTTACAGCTATCCTCTCTCTTTTGAACATGAAAAATGCGGCTCGTGAAGAACGAGTAGAGCTTTGGTTTACACCTGTCTATATGGAGCTAAGAAACGGTATTATTATCTGTCGTAGATTCGATCTTCTCGCTGCTAATAAGCTTCATATAATAACCTGGGGAAACCTGCACCTCAATGAAGATCGTGTGGATATGATCGCAGCTGTTCCTCAAGAGACCCTTCGAGAGCTAAAACTTCCGATGGTGTTGCTGAGCCCTGAGCGGGGGCTACAGATTCCGATTACAGGGCCTATATTCAATCCATCGGTTGATACTGCCCGCCTTTCAACACGGTTAGCAGCCTCTAAAATACAGACGAAAAAGAAAAAAAATCCCCTCAACCTTCTTGGTGGTGCGCTTCAAGTAGCTGCTGCTTTAGGAGAGGAGGGATTACCGGTACCTGCGCCAACAACCCAGCCTTTTCCATGGGAAAATCCTTAAGACCCGCCTATCTCTCTTGCAGGATGAACGAAGGAGATGGGGTCTTAAGAATGGCTGACAAAGTTGGCGCCGATCTTTGGAATGATGATGTTATTGGTAAAGAGTTCAGCAAGTTGTTGTGGTTGTAGAGGCCCCTCTGCTAACCGGATTATTTTGCAACTTTCCGACAACTCTTCAAGAACCGTTTGTTCGTAAGGTTCCAGTGTGGCATCTTGAATTACCTCCCAGGTATTGTGAGAGGTAAGCCAGTTCAAAATTCTCGATATACTTTTGTTTGTATCATCAAAATGAAGAGTACCAAGCTTAAAGGTTTTGTTATGCATGAAGATTGTATAGCAAGGGGAACACTGTTCTTTAAGCTTAGAAAAATCGGGACACTCCTCTTTGTTTATTTCATTATAGGCTCGAGAGATTATGAGGTGCATGTGCATGCAAAGTGCATCTGCAGAGCACTGATGAGTAGGAAACATGTGAAGCCTGTAATTATCGGGACCTCCAGGCTGAAAGTTGTAGTGAATATCAAAACTGTTTCCCAAGTATTTTGTGTGATCATCATTGAGTCGAGCAGTATCTCCAGCAAAGTAAATATCTCCATCAAGGGCATCTGATTGTACTACATAGCCATTAAACAGACTTGCATGAGATGCGGATCGAGCGTTTCCAGAACAGTGGTTGGCAGGCACCGAAGAAATTGAACAGGAGAAGATATTTCCTTTTTGATCTTCAATGGAAACCACCTGTTTTTCAAACCAACCTAGCTCAACAACCTTAGAAAAACCAAGGTTTCTAATCGCTGGACCATCTCCAGGAGGAACGATCATCAATGGATTCATCCCCAATAGTTTTTTCAAAGAGGCAGGATTAAAGTGGTCCATATGATTATGGCTGAGCATGCATATATGAATGGGTGGGCATTGATTTAGTTTTAAAGCGGGCTGCGTCATTCGTGGATAGAGACCAGGAAAAAGATCCCCCTCAACAGGATCCGTGATAATCGAAATGGTCGATCTGGTTCCAGATTCTGCAATAACTGGAATGGAAAAAAGGCATGTAGCGTGTCCTATCCAATAAGAAGAAAAGCGCTCAGGATCTGGTATGGGGGGAGAATTTTTTTTTGAATCATATATCTGATTTGAGGTCTCTTTATTGGAAAAGTAATGGAAACGATTGAGTGATTTTAGAGATATTCTGAATATTTTGGACACCGTTTGAACAACTAATACTATAAGGCTCAAGAGCCTCTCGATTTGAGTGGCAGCAAAGATAAGTGCATTTTCGTTGTGATTACACTTAGGGGGATATGTGTAAAAATATCTGTTTTCGACTTTAACCGGCCCCCCTTTTTCTCTGGTTTTTTCGGGCGGAAAGGTTGCGTACGCATTTCCTAATAAAAAGGGAACAGTTAGTTTTGGCAGATTGCTGACGTGCTCTGCGATTGCTTTTACTTGCTGGTTTGGGTAGGTCATAAGCTGTTGAATACGAGAGGCAGCTGTAGCTAAGATAATATGTTTGTCAGACCAAGGTTTGTTGTTTAGATGAGTTTCGATCTGTGGAAACATATCCGTTATATGTTTGGCAACAGTTTGTGGTTCGTTTCGTTTAACAAAGAATTTGTGACGAGCTTCTATTGAATTTCCTATTACACAAGGAACAAGCTCAGGACTATATGTTGCTAAGTAAAGGGCATCGCATGAAGCTGTGAGCGACTGTAAGTTCATATTATTGACCTTGGTTTTAATATGCCAAATTTCTCATTTCAGAGATGTTAAAAGCAACTTGTATTGCTACCGCATCTACTTCGCTCATTCTACGATGGAAATGGGGTAGTAATTAGGGTTTTTAGGAAAAGCGTGATTGTCAATGCCTCAACCAACAACCCAGTCTTTTCCATGGCAAGAAATTCCTTGAATTATCTATATAGAAGAAAAAACAGGGAGTTTTTTTATGCGGGCAATATCTTGGAGGCACTTTCAACCAATTAATACTTGGACGCCATGTGCAGAGCAAAAGGGATCCTCGGATCCAACGTGTATTATGGATATGAGTACACGAGAGGCCTATTCGTATATTTCCAAGAAAGAGCTAAGAAAAGATTTTTTTAGCATGATAGTAAAAACTCCCCGTGATCACGTCTCTTTTGTTGCACAGAGAGTCTTTCGTCTTATTACTTTTTATCATTACCATTCAAAGATTCGTACACCTCCTTGGAGACAAAGAGTTAGAATGGCAAAAGATGACGTATTAGATATCTTGAAACCCCCCCTTTCACTAATCTTTTTTGAAATTGCTGCAATCTACGCCCTGATTTCTCCTAATAACGGAAGAAAGCTCTTTGCCTCTATTGACCGAGTATTCTATTCCCCTCCCATTATCAGCCTTTGCCCTGAGAAACATAGGGTTCTATCAACCCGTGCTTCGTAAGGTGGGCAGATAATCAATCTCGTTCAAACTCTAACGTGATATCACGTATTAACGAGTGATTTTTATTTTCAAAAGAGGTATCCTTAAGGGATGTTTTTCGTCTAGTTTTTCGCTGGTCGTGGGCGATCCAAACTTGATTTTTTAAAGGTAGAGTGTGAGCTCAAAGTCAGTTATTGTTATTATTCCTGCTCGCTATCAAAGCTCTCGATTTCCGGGGAAATCGTTAAAGCTAATAGATGGGATTTCTTTGCTTCAGCGTACATATGAGCGAGTTTTACTCTCTCCTGTTGTTACAAAATGCATTGTAGCAACTGATGATGAGCGCATCTTCGATCATGCCCTCTCTTTTGGGGCTAGTGTGGAGATGACTCCAGTTGAGTGTCAGACAGGAACTGACAGAGTCGCATGGGTTGTGAAGAAGGATGCGGCTTTGCAAAAGGAGAGCATTATCGTAAATGTTCAAGGTGATGAACCCTGCTTAAATCCTAAAATTATTGACTCCGTCGTAGAAAGGCTTTTAGAGGTGCCAGAAGCGGGCATTGCCACCGCAATATCACCAATAAAGAGTCGAGAGGACGTGCACAATCCAAATATTGTAAAGTGCGTAAAAAATACTTCTGGAACAGCTTTGTATTTTAGTAGGCAGCCGATCCCCTACCAAAAAGAGGGTGGATCGACACCATACTTTCGTCATATTGGAATTTATGCCTTTCGACCAGACTATTTATTAGCATACTCACAACTGCCCTCCTCTTTCTTGCAAGAATCAGAGGATCTTGAGATGCTCAAAGCTCTCGAGCATGGCGGTACTATAGCAGTCACTCAAATTGAGCGGCACGCTCCAGAAGTAAACACTCCAAAAGATATTATCGAGGTAGAAAAGTGGATCCAGTCTTTTTGTTCATAACAGGCGGTGTTCTTTCATCCTTAGGAAAAGGAATTGCAGCTTCTGCAATTGGCCTTTTACTTGAGAAGCAAGGGCATAAAGTCACCATGATGAAGCTCGATCCTTATCTCAATATCGATCCTGGCACGATGAGCCCCTTTCAACATGGTGAGGTGTATGTTACAGATGATGGAGCAGAGACAGATCTTGATTTAGGCCACTACTTTCGCTACACCAACTCTCCCTTAAGCAAATGCTCATCAGTAACTTCTGGTCAAATTTATGAGGAGGTTCTTCGTAAGGAAAGACGGGGCGATTATTTAGGTTCCACAGTTCAGGTTATCCCTCATATCACAGGAGAGATTAAACGGCGTCTTCAGCTTTGTGCTGATCAGGTTGAAGGGTTTCATTTTGTTATTGCAGAAATTGGTGGAACGGTCGGAGATATTGAATCTCTCCCCTTTCTTGAGGCGATTCGACAGTTTCGCCATGAGCACCCAAAAAACTGCCTGAACCTTCACCTCACTTATGTTCCCTTTATGCGCTCTTCTGGCGAGATCAAGACAAAGCCTACGCAGCACTCTGTACAGGTGTTGCGTCAGATTGGTATCTCCCCAGATCTTATTCTTTGTCGAGGAGAGGACGTTCTTGGAGAGGAAGAAAAGGCAAAAATTAGTCTCTTTTGTAATGTGGGTGATCGAGATGTTTTCGATCTTCCCGATGTGAAGAGCATTTATGATGTTCCACTTGTTTTACATAGACAGCATGTTGAAAAGAATATTTTGGAGCGGTTTGGTTTTACAGAGAAGGCTATAGATCTTGATAACTGGGATCGGGCAACGCACGTCTCTTCTGAAAAGGCACCCACAGTAACAATTGGTGTTGTAGGCAAATATGTGCGCCATCAAGATGCGTATAAATCACTCTATGAAGCGCTCTACCATGCCGGTTGTGAGATTGGGGCAAACGTCAAGATTGAGAAAATAGATCCTGAGGAGATAGAACAAGGCGGCTCTTCTTTTGGAGGGGTAGATGGCTATTTAGTTCCTGGAGGTTTTGGCACTCGTGGCTGGGAAGGGAAGATAAAAGCTGCTACCTATTGTCGAGAAAACAAAATCCCCTATTTTGGCATCTGTCTTGGAATGCAGGTCTTGGCAGTTGAATTTGCTCGCAACATTCTTAAAGTTAAAGGGTCAAATTCGACAGAGATTGATATTGATGCAAAGGACCCTGTTATTTCTCTTTTGAGCGAACAGCAACATGTTGAAAATCTTGGTGGCACAATGCGACTAGGCGCTTATTTGTGCCAATTGCACAAGAAATCTAAGGCCGAGAAGGCATATAAATCTGATTCTATACAAGAAAGACATCGCCACCGCTACGAGTTTAACAATCGATATAAAGAAGAATTTGAGAAAAATGGCGCTCTTTTATCTGGAATAAACCCTGACACTTCGCTCTGTGAAATTATTGAACTACAAGATCATCCTTGGATGGTTGGAGTTCAGTTTCATCCTGAATTTATCTCAAAACCAGTACAGCCCCACCCCCTCTTTACTGCCTTTTTAAAGGCTTCTCTAGCTAATTCGGGGAAGGAGTAGATGGCGTCTCGTATACTAAGTATTGACTTTGGTCAGAAGAGAGTTGGAATTTCTATTTCCGATCCCCAAAAAATTATCGCAAGCCCCTTGACTACCCTCGAGGGAGCCAAAAATCCCAAGATAGCGGCAAAAAAGGTAGCTGATCAGCTCAAAACTTTATTGCAGAAGAACTCTTATGGGGTCGAAAAGATCATTGTTGGGTTGCCAATTCACATGAGTGGAGAAGAATCAAAGCGCTCTTTAGAGGTTCGTGAGTTTGCAAAAGAGCTAGAAGAGGAGCTAAAGATTCCTGTAACTCTCTTTGATGAACGATTAACAAGTGTGCAAGCAGAGCGCTCATTAAAAGAGGCCTCTCTTTCTAGAAAAAGACGGACAAAGTTTGTAGACACTGTTTCGAGCACAATTTTGTTGCAGTCATTTCTCGATCTCCACGCAATTTCTTAAGGCAATAGCATGTACGTTCATCTACTTAATCTTGATACAATCGGAGGTGTGGAGACTCTGTATGCCTTTTTTATACAAGAAGAGCTTCGACGACAAAGAGCAGTACATCACACGGTTGTCTCTGGTCGCCCCCCTCACAAAAAATTTTCGGATATTTTTTCAGAAATAGGTCACAAACCATTCCTTGAAAGGTATCTTTGGAAATTTCGCATTCCGAAAATAGCGAGATCTATTGTCACCGTGCGGCGCCAAATTATAGAGGGGCTTATAAAACCTTCCTATTGGGTTTATTGGAATCGCATAGAGGATCGTCCACCGCCAGGAAAAGCTCTTTATTATGAACACGGTGCAACCTGGACTCTTTCTCCAACAAAAAAAAGAAAAAAATTTCTCGATTCATGTTCTCATTTTCTCGCAAATTCTAGAGCAGCAGCTTGTATGCTTCGAGAAAAATGGGAGCTTGATCGCCCCATTCATGTTGTTCCAAATCCCTTGCGACCAGATCTTCCTATAGCGGAAAAACATCGTCAACTCTCCTCTACAACTCCCCTTCGCCTCGGTTTTTTAGGAAGATTGGTGCCGATTAAAGGGCTACTAGTTGCTATACAAACGCTTAAAGAGCTTAAAAATAGCGGGATAGAGGCAACCCTTTCAATTGCTGGAGAGGGTCCTGAGAGGCGATATGCAGAAAAATTGAGCAAAAAATTAGGGGTCTCTTCTTCTGTTCTTTGGTGTGGTTCTGTTTCTGACATCGCTTCATTTTTTGATACGATCGATATGTTACTCGTTCCTTCGATTCGAGAGCCACTTGGATTAGTTGCCTTAGAGGCTGCGGCCTCTGCTGTTCCAGTAGTCGCTTCCGAGGTAGATGGACTTCCAGAGGTTATTGAAAATGGTACAACAGGAATAACTGTAGCTCCGAGTATTGAAATTTCCGATGCGGGCGATCTTATAGGTGGAAAAGAGGGATTTCCGGATCAAGTAGTCTTTCAAAAGGGTATAACAGAGCCGAAAGTAGTAGATCCTAAGCTATATGCTCGTGCTATTATCTCTCTTTGTGATAGCGATACCTATTCGAGTATGAGTAAAAAATCCCTTGAAAGTGTAAGAGATCGTGTTAATTTCAGTAGCTATTGTGATATACTAGAAAATCATTTGCAAACCCATTCCTAAAACGAGAGAGGTATATCTGCTCATGCGACGCTCAGTTTGTTACGCTGAACCCTCCATCGCACTTGCTGGTGAGAGAAAAACGTGGCGTTTTATCATAATTCCTTCGGCAAATCTTCCAAAAGGAACCAAGTTAAAATTCGACCTTGCTTGTAAGGGACGATATATTGATTGGGAAATCCCTCAGGCAAACCAAAAGGATAAATCAAATCTCATTTGGGCTGAAATCGAGGGCGGAAAGGCCATATATCCGAAGGTTGTCGGGGGAAAAAGCGCTATTGTTCCAAGTTTTGAATTTACACTACCTTCTTCTGTTGCATCTGGTAAAAAAATTACTATTGCTATGGGAACCCCCCTTAAGGGCAAACAAGAGCAAAAAGGCAGTCTCTCTCAACTAACCATTCAAAGACGGCGTCCTTTTTATGTTCACATAGATACCTCTGGGAAGGGAAAGTATACAGAGTCCGACGCCTTTTATCTCGATGTTCGAGGCAATAAATTAAAAAATATCAGAATTTTAGCACCGTCGCTTACAGTAAGAAACCGCCGTTTTGATGTCATGCTTCGATTTGAAGATGAGTATGGAAACCTTACGGGAACACCTAACGAAGAGACGATGGTTGAGTTCAGCCATGAAAATCTTCGCGAATCTTTGAATTGGAAACTCTTTTTACCAGAAACCGGCTTCATTGCGCTTCCAAACCTCTATTTTAATGAGCCTGGTGTGTACAACCTTCGGGTTAAAAATCTCTCTACTGGTGAAGAGTTTCTCTCTCCCCCAATTAAGTGTTTTCAAACAGAGGCAAAAAACCTCTTTTGGGGAACGCTTCATGGTGAATCTGAGAGGTTTGATTCTACAGAAAATATTGAAAATTGCTTACGCCATTTTAGAGACGAAGAGTCTCTTAATTTTTTCGCTTCTTCAACACCAGATTCAAGTGATGAGACGCCAAATGATATGTGGCGAAAGATCTCCCAATCGACAGCTGAGTTTGATGAAGAGGACCGTTTTTGTGCCTTTTTAGGAGAGCAGTGGTGTGGGGTTCCTAAAAAAGAGGGATTAAGGGTCTTCGTCTTTAATAAGCCTGATAAACCGATCATACGTCAAACTGAGTCGCGCTTTTCTAGCTTGAAAAAGGTCTATAAGATGTTTTCTCCAAAAGAGTTTATCTCTATCCCCTCTTTTTCAATGTCGAGCTCTGTTGGATACGATTTTGAAGATTTTGCTCCTGAATTTGAAAGAGTGGCTGAAGTTTATAATGCCTGGGGTTGCTCAGAAAGAACGAAAAAAGATGGAAACCCCTTTCCCATCACCTCTTCTAATAAGAAAAAGGGAGTAAAAGAGTTTGCAGAGGGGGCTCTTTTAGGGGCCCTTAAAAAGAATAGACGTGTTGGCTTTGTCTCTGGTGGTCTCGACGATCGAAACGTCTTCTCCCCTTTGTACGATATAGACCAGCAGCAATATCATCCGGGATTAACAGCAGTGCTCTGCGATCGTCTGACAAGGCAAAATGTCTTTGAGGCTTTATATAATAGACACTGCTATGCCACAACAGGAAAGAGGATTGTGGTTGGATTTTCTATTGCAGGCCATATTATGGGTTCGGAATTGAGTACTGCGACAAAGCCGGGCCTTCAGGTCAATCGCTTTATTGAAGGACATATTGCTGGAACAACAACACTAAAATCGGTGGAAATCATTAGAAATGGTGAGGTTCTCCATACATATAAACCAAACGAATCGTCTCTGGAGTTTGAATATGATGATCTCGTTGATTTACAAACGGTTTCTATCAAAGATCCTGCAACAAAGGAGTCTTTCGCATTCTATTATCTTCGTGTGACACAAAAAGATGGGCATATGGCATGGAGCTCACCAATTTGGATAGACTGTTTGCCACGTGTCGGAAAAAAATCTGTAACAAAGTCGACTGGAAAAAAGGGGTAAGTAATGGCGACATTGATCTTTCAAGGTACTGATGAGAGTGTTGAGCTTTCAGATGGGGAGCCCATTAGAGAAGCGTGTGAAAATGCTGGTCTTCCATTTGCCTGTTCAGGTGGATTATGTGGAACCTGTATTGTTCGGATTATCGATGGTTACGAAAACTTGTCGGAGCCAACCTCTGCAGAACTAGACTTTTTAGGACCAGAGGGTGTCAAAGAAGAGCGCATGGCATGCCAGTGCCAAATTATGAAAGGCACTGTAACGATTACTTTTTAAACTCAAGTTGCACCCTATTCTTTTCGTGAGGTGTGCGAAGGAAATGAAATACGAGTGTTGCGATGAAGACAAGGTTTTTTTACCTCGTCGGGGAGTAACGCGAAGTAGATCTTTTTCTGTAGTCGGCTCATGGAAAGAATAGGGCGCAACTTGAGTTTTTAAGTAGACACCTATTTTTTTCTCGATATAAAGAGGACATAAGTTTTTTTTAATCCAAGAAGCGTATGTCTGTACCCTCTGACTTGCCTCCAACCCCCCCTCCCCCTCAAAGAGGGCAAGAATCGAAAAACGCTCTAGTAGGGCGGTTTCGAAAACTTCTTCACCTATTGCCTTCAGAAAGAAAGCTATATAAAAGGTCACGTGATGTTGGTCTGTTTTTTTTAGATTTTGCAGCCACAGTAGCAGGTGAACTTAAAAAAGCCACAAAAATAAGACATGGCGTAAACCTTGGCTCTGCGCTAGTTATAGGGGCGCTTGCTTTACCAGACCTTGTGCGTCGTATTAAAAAAACAGCTAAAGCTGTGCTCGAATGCCGCTCTTTAAATAAAGAAATTGCGGCACAAAAGGAAAAGCTTGCTTGTATACAAGAGAAAAAGGATCGAATACCTTTTGAGATAAAAATTGAAAGGTTAGAGAAGCGGCGGAGAAAATGTATAAAGCAATTGCCTGCCTCTCACAAAATTTTCGTTGGAACCGTAGAAATTGCCGCGGCTGTTGTTATTGCGGCATATAGAATAGGCTCTTTGGCGCATAAACTTTCCGAACATACCGCTACTGCTCTTTGCTCTGCATCTGCAGTTCTTGGCACAACTATTGGTACTATTGGAATTGTAATTGGCGGTTTTGAGATTACACGAGGTGTTCAAAAAGCTTTTCGAGCACGTAAAAAACTTCGTGAAATTCAAGATCAAAAAAAAGAGAGACTTGAATCTAAAACTGGTATAGATACTCAAGTATGGACGTTGTGTACACAGATTCGATCCCAAAAACTGTCATGGCAAGAAATTAATGCAAGAAGGGTGTATACGTCGAGTATTTTGAGGGCGTGTAATGGAGGCTTGGCAACAGTTGGCGGTGCGCTTGCTATAGCTGGGGTCTTTACAATGGGCTGGACAGCGATAGCTCTTGGAATTGTAGCTTTGAGTATTGGATTAGTAGAAATTGGAGTTGGTATAGGATCTCACATACGAGGACGACAGCTAAAGGCAGAGATGAAAAAGAAAGAGATCAGTAGAGATCAGATTAAGGATCTTGGTAAACAGCTAGAAAAGTGTTCTCCTGATCAGAAGAAAGAGATCGCTCAAATTTTGGGAATTGGAAATATAAAGGCCTTTGCTATATCTCCAACTAAAATTCTTAAACATGAGTATGAAAAGGTTGTTGAACTAAAAGGTGAAAAAAATGAACCCTAGACCAATTGTAAAGAGTATCGCAGAGGTTTTTGAGAAGTTTGGGTTACAAGTAAAGACTGCAACGGGTGAAAAGGAGATGCCCTATGATGCAGCGCTTGTCGACTTTGGTCTTGATGAAAAGAATCGGCCAGTAGTGCTTCAGGTTCTTCACTACTCACAAGAGATTCTCTCAAGTCTTGGAGAAAAGACTCAAAAAGAAGAGCCTGTTGATTTAAGCATTCTCTCCTTCCTTATTACCGTTCCAGGCGAGATTCCCGAGGAAAAAAACTTTGAAATACTTCAGCTTATCTCTTTGGCTAATAAGTCGTTGCCTTTGGGTGCTCTAAATTTTAGTGAAGTAGAACACTCTGTCTACTATTCCTATAACCTCCCAATCCTTGAAAGTGCACCTGATGAGACGACACTGCTTACTGTTTTGCATGCTGCTCTTTTTGTCAAAGAGACCTTCTTTCCTGCAATTGATGAGGTAAGTACAGGAAAAACGAGCCTGGAAGAGCTTCTTTCTGAAAAGGCTGCTGAGGAGACCTCATAAGGTATGTCTATAGGTGAAGTTGGCGAACATCCAGATTTTGCTCCTATAGAGATGCCTAGTACAGGGATCTCTTCTGAACAAAAGCAAAAGATAGAGCGTATAGTGCGCCAACAGCTTGCAGCATTTACCTCTTATCTTAAACAGGCGAGCGCACAGTGCTCAAAACTTCTTCGCGTTGCGTGGGGCATAGCGAGCGTTGGTGGACGCGTTCCTGCCGCTCTTCGTGTTATTGGCAGTGCTTGGGGCCCTATTATCTGCTCTATCTCATCGATTAGTCTTATTAATCTCACCATAGGCCAAATAAGCGCTCTTCGAAAAATTCCTGCAGGCTCTCCAAGATCAGAGTATTTAAAGACTATCTTTCGTCCCTTTGTTCCCGATCGTCCCCTTCTTCAAGATATATGTATGTTGGCATATGGGGTTTTGTTTAGTGTCAAAACGTTAGCAAAATCCGTTCCTGCTGCTGTTGGAACCGCATGTATGGTTTTGGGAACGGTCTCTGGCGCCCTGGTAATTATTTCAGGCTTTACTAAAGTTGGGCTAGAGTTGAAAGAGGCGGTTACACTTCATAAAAAGATTCAAGATCTTCGAAAAAAGGGAGTAGATGAATCAGAGCTAAAGGCTTTGAAGTGGGATCGAACAAAGGCATTATTGAAAGCAGCACAGGGCGGCCTTGTCACAGCAGGAGGGGCCTTGATTATAGCTGCTGTCTTTGTTCCACCTGCGTATCCTCTTTTAGCTATCGCATTAGCAGCGCTATCTTTAAGCATAGCAACTAGCGGCATTTCACTAGGTATGATGGTCAAGCAGCGACGCGATAATAAAAAATCTGCTTTTCCAACGCCCAAAGAATTACACAACTATATAAAGGACTGGGTAGAAGAGACAAAAAATAATTGGAAAGAATTTGTTGATTATTTTGGTTCTAAGCCCTTACCCTTACAGAGACCCTTACAAAAGTCTGAGTAATTTACCCCTCTTTATCAATTCTAAATTTTTTTCAGAAGAATGTTGGGAGTGGATAGACAAAAAAATTGCTTATGCCTAGAATTCAACATATTAAATGAGTTTTTTTGTGAAAAACGTTGATAAGTGGTAGGTCATATTATGAGAACGTGGATGTCTAGAGTAGTTCTTCTTTTTTCCTGTTTTGTTGCAGCACTTCTTTTTCACAACAGCCTGTTTGCTGGGCCTGCATATACGGTTGTTGCTCTTCTTGCTGCTGGTGCAGTTCTTGTTGTTGAGGTAGTGCGCCATGTATCATTGCGCTGCTCTCCAAGCTTTCTGTTAAATTTGCTTGTCTCTCTTATTATTGGATTTGGCTCAGCAACAGCTCTTGTTTTTTGCATGGGGTTTTTAGCAGACGGGGCCTCTCTCTCGTATCCCCTCTCCCCTTTCATACGATTTTTGTTGCCAGTTACAACGACAAGCATGGCTTTTTGGGGATTGCAGACCTTTTCTCCTTTTCGTGCTCTTTTGGGTATGGAGCGAGCGCTCTCTTCGAAGAAAATCATTCCCGATTTAGTTGCGCTTGAAGATGGTAGGATTATTGATCTTGCTCGGACAGGGGTATTAAATGGACAACTTCTCGTCCCCTCTTTTGTTTCGAAGAGGCTTACATCTATAGCTGCAGAGCATGATGATGATTCAGAAAGAATTCGTGCGAAAAAGGCTTTGGATTCTCTACGTCGATTAGAGGCTCTTCCTAAAGTAGAGCTTGCTTTTTTTGAGTATGAAAGCTCTTCTTCGACAATTTCAGAGATTGAGGAGGCAATAGTTCGGTTTTCCAAAAATATGGGGAACCTCATTCTTACGTGCGATCATACTGCCTTTCATGTTGAAGCTGATGCAGAGCTCTATATTTCTATGGATGCTATTGCCAATGCGCTTCGTTCACCAATTCCCAAAGGAGAGTCGCTTCCCATTAAGATTCAACGACTTGGGAAAGAACCCAAGCAGGGAATTGGGTATCTTGATGATGGGACAATGGTGGTTGTCAATGGTGGTGGAGACTTTTTGGGTAGAACGGTTAAAACTCAAGTTCTCTCTCAAAAGTACTCTTCATCTGGCAAGATTGTCTTTTGTAATGTGCGTGAAGAGTGTGACGAGCACTCTCTAGCTACGCCCTACACCCATCCAGATAGTGTAAGAACCCATGAAACCATGACGACAATGTGATCATTGGAATTGGGTGCGATATCATCGAGATAGAGCGTATACGAAAGGCTATCAAAAATAAGGCCTTTGTTGATCGGCTCTTCACTCCCCTTGAAATCGAAAAAGCAGCGAAATTTCGCGATCCTGCTCCCTACTTTGCTGGAAGGTTTGCTGCCAAAGAGGCGCTTTCAAAAGCACTTGGAACAGGCATCGGATCAAAGCTTTCTTGGCACTCCATGGAAATTGTAAATGATGATCAGGGAAAACCCCTTGTCATCTGGTCTGAAGAGGTCAAAAGCCGTTATGAAATCGCACAGACCCACCTCTCTATCAGCCATTCAAAGTCTACAGCCATAGCGTATGCTATTGTCGAGGCATGAGTTTACAAAGCAATTGGCAGAGAAATTCCTAATTGTGCTGTTTGGCTCGATCGTGCAACCCCTTTTTGGAAGCGGCGATAGATATAAGAGAGCTTCCACTGGAAGCCTCCTGAGGTTATGTATGTATATCCAGCAGTAAAGGATTGAATATCTGCTTTCTGACTGCCAAATCCCCGGAAAGAGCCGCTTTTAGAGGAATGGGGTCTGGTGTATTGGTATGAGAGGCGAATCCCGTGTTTTTTTGCATGCATGTGGGAGAATCCAACTTCTGCTTTTGTCCATCTGGCCCATGAGGATCCAATCCCCGCTGTAACATAGCCAAAAAGCTGCGTATAAGAAAGAGGCGCAATACCGAGATGGCGTCCCAATCCAATGCCGATCTCCCCTCCCCTTTTTGCCATCTCAAAAAAGGCTGGTTCTGATGCACGGCTGCGTGTTGTGTCAAACGCTTCGAGAAACGTTGTCAGAGCTATGGGACTTATTTTAAGGTCAGAGAGAATTTGGTGTTCAATTCTTGCACCAATCTTTCGAGATCGAGCATCTGCTGCAGAAAGAAGAGCGCTTATTTCCCAGTTTGGCAAAGGGGCTCCACTTGCCATGAGAGTTCCAATATTTTTATTTTTGTTGTGCTCATTAGACGATTTACGTCCATTGACAGAAGTACGCTCCAAAAAACCATCGACACGGACCTCTAAAAAGCTTTTTGTCCATGGTTTTGCCCATGTAGAAAAAGATCCATACACGTGCACGGTTGCCAATACTGAAAGAAGGTAAAAAATTCTCATTTTAACTCTTGTCTACTCCAAGTTCTGTTAGTTCTCTCTCAACTTCTAAAGCGGCTCGACACCCAGCTCCTGCTGCAGTAACCGCTTGTCTATACACATAATCATGCACATCGCCTGCTGCGTAAATTCCCTGAACAGAGCTCATTTGAGAGTGGGGTTTGAGCGTAATATACCCCTTTTCATCAAGATCGAGCTGTTCTTTTAGAAAAGCGGTATTGGGATCGTGTCCCACAGCAAAAAAGAGCCCTGAAGCTTTGTGTTGAGAAAGCTCTCCTGTTTTAACATTTTTGGTGGTGACACTTCTTACAACCGTATCACCAGTGACCTCTTCTACCACACTGTCCCATAAAATGGTGATTTTGGGATGAGATATAGCTCTATCCCCCATAATTTTAGAAGCGCGCAGCTGATCGCGACGGTGAACTATGAAAACATGAGAGGCATAACGGGTCAAATAAAGCGACTCTTCCATAGCAGAGTCTCCTCCACCAATGACAAAGAGAGGTTTGTCTCGAAAAAGCGGCATCGCCCCATCGCATACAGCACACGCTGAAACCCCCTTTTGCCAAAACTCCCCTTCTCGGGTTCCTTTGATATCGAGTCTTTTTGCGGTTGCTCCAGTGGCAATGATAATGGCGTGCGCTTCAACCTCATGTGCTGATCCTGTGATTCGAAATGGGCGTGAAGAGGTATCGATAGAGAGAACATCCTCTGTTGTTGCAATCTTCGTTCCAAACTTTTCAGCCTGCTTGCGCATTTGCTGCATGAGATCTGGACCTGAAACGCCATCGGGAAAGCCAGGAAAGTTTTCCACATCTGTTGTTGTCATCAGTTGACCGCCTGCAAGACCGGACTGAAATCCCTCAAATAAAAGCGGCTCGAGCATGGCGCGTGCAGAGTAGATAGCAGCTGTATATCCTGCTGGTCCTGATCCGATAATTGCAACTTTTCTTCGTTCCATTTAATCCTCTTCGTTAATAGAGCAGCATCTTAACAGCAAACAATATTTTTACGCTGCTTTACTGCCGATCTTTTCTTGCTTGATGAAAGACTGAAACTGTTCTTCGGTAACCTTTGGATCAAATTCACGAACATATTTATCAGCAGCAGTATAACGAAGACCAAGATATTCGATTCCAATTGATTCGAGAACATTGGGTTCTTCAACTCGAGTATGCTTGTCATCTATAAAAATGACCCTTTTGGGTTGAAGAGAGTGTTGTTGCAAAAAGTGCAAAAGAGCCTCTCCTTTATGGTGGTTATCAGCAAAGAGAATACCATCTTCATATTGAACAATTGGTATTTTATGAAGCTTGACAAAGCCTTTTACTGGAGCTGTTTTTGAAAAATCGAGCTCAAGTGAGCAGAGCTGTTGAACTGACACGTTTGCGAAATCATATTCTCGTGTTGTAAGAACCATTACAGGGATACCCTTTTTTTGAAGGGCTTCAACAACGTGTTTCGTGCATGGTTCAAGACACTGCATTGAAGAGCTGGCCTGAATGTCTTGCCACAGGGGCAAGACTTCTTTTAAAGCTCTTTGCTTATCATTGTATTCATCAGTTTTTTTATTAAGATAATACCAGAACCACTCGTCAGAGCCTAACATCTGTTTTGGTCGTATAAGGGTATTATCGAGATCAAAGACAACGAGAGTTTCATTATGTATGTATTGTTCAAGTTCGGCAAATGATGGGAGCTCTTTGATTATTGGCCATATATAGCTTTGTATTATGAGAAACAGAACAAAAAGAGCTCGCATTTGAACCTCCTGCATTTTTTTTCAGAAAAGGTTATTGAGATGTGCGTTTTTTTCGCAATATGTTTTCCGGTTCCCCTTTCCCCTATCTGCAAAAACAACGAAATTAGGTGGCCAACTTTAGTTAAGACAGGGTATCCTTAGTCTCTTATCTTAAAGCACAGGACCTATGAACGACCAATCTTTCTTTGCAAATATTCCCCTTCGATATGTGGGACCAATTACCATTAATGGGGAAAAGGATAAATATAGTGTAAAGGTTCCTTTGGCCACTTTTGAAACCCCTCTTTGGCCCTCTGTTGCTCGTGGAGCTCGAGCCTCTGCAGAAGGAGGTGGTATTACAACAACTATTGTGCGAGATGCTATGGCGCGCTCCATAGTTTTTGAAGCACAAAGCTGCCAACGCGCCTCCCAAATCATGGAGCAACTTCAGGATAAAAAAGAGCAGATTTTTGCTGTTGCTGAATCTACGAGTCATTACTTGAAGTGTACAGATCTCAATTTTCGTCTTGTAGGCTCTTGTGTCTACATACGCCTGAGCGGTTTTACTGGTGATGCCTCGGGACACAACATGATCACAAAGGCAGCGGACGCTGTTTTACAGTGGGTCTGTGAAACTTACCCTGATGTACACCAGATATCTGTCTCTGGTAATTACTGTACCGATAAAAAAGTCTCTTCAGTAAATGCTATTTTGGGTCGAGGAAAATATGTTGTCGCTGAAACAACGCTTTCCCCTGAAATCTGTGAAACTATTCTTAAAACGACACCAGAGGCTGTTTCAGAGCTCAATAGAAAGAAAAATCTTGTTGGTTCTCTTATCAATGGTGGTGTTCAAAGTGCTAATGCTCACTTTGCCAATATGCTTCTTGCCATCTATTTGGCAACTGGACAAGACGCCGCCAATATTGTTGAGGGATCACAGGGGATTACGATGGCTGAAGTTCGCGGTGGTAATCTCTATTTTAGTGTATCTTTACCCAATGTGATTATAGGAACAGTAGGTAGTGGAAAAAACTTAGAAGGCACAGAGGCCGCTCTTAGAAGCTTAGGATGCCTTGAAAAGAGAGGCTGCGGCGATAATAGCCGGAGATTGGCAGAGATTGTTGCTTCAACAGTTCTTTGTGGAGAGCTCTCTTTACTTGCTGCTCAAACGAAACCTGGTGAGCTCGTCCGAGCACACATGAAGATAGAGCGAAGGAATAAATAACTTTCCATGAACAAGGCGTCGGTATTCTAGCACTCTTTTGAGATTGGTTTTGAACCAGCCTTGTTAGGCAAGGCTGGTTCAAGCATTGATTCTTTGTTGTACAGTAGACGTCTCTACAGATCTTCAATTTTGTGAAGAGTGATGCGGACGGCCCTATTATCTAGGGGATAATTACTATCGAGACTACCAGGAACCTCAAACCAGATACTGCCCAGCCTATCCCTATAACGCTTTATCATGAGCTTGACCACAGTGTCATCTTCGGAAATCTCAAAGATTTTCGATCCACAAAAACCCGCCCAATAGGTGGGCTCGTCTTCTGTACTATAAAGACTTGTATTATTGAGAGACACAATCCAACTTAAGGGTATTCTTGAAGAGTCACTATTGAGATCTAAATATATCTTTTCAAATTTGAGAGCTACAGAGTCACCGTAATACTCGGTCACCATTGAAAATTCAAATTGTATGGTATAAAGACCCTTGGGGAGGGTAAATGTGTTGTTAATAGCAGAAAAGGTAACGCCTTGTGCTGTCGGGTCCATCTCCTCAAGGGGGACCGTTATGGGATCCATGCCTGCTCCGGAAAACAACCCAGAGGGCCCCTCATATGCCAGAGTAGCAAACACGGGGGAGAAGGCTCCTGGAGGACCTGTATCCCCTGTGGCTCCGGTAGGACCAGGAGGACCCGTATCGCCCGTGGGGCCTGAAGGACCTGTATCGCCTGTGGGGCCTGAAGGACCCGTATCGCCTGTGGCTCCGGTAGGACCATCAGGGCCCGTGCTTCCAGGTTTTTCTTGACAGTACCCATTAGATGGCATAACGATTTTTGTTTTTGATTTTGCTTCGGACCCTTTCTCCTGAAGGGCTCCGCTAAAATCTGATGCTTCTATATTGCCTAAAAGAAGGAAACATGCAAAAAAAGCACTTAAAATAATTGGAATTTTCTTTGTCATCTTTTCCACCTGTTCCTGGTCTTTCTGTCAATTTTAAAATTTATTTTATTGCGGTATTTATTGCAACAGTGATTGTGTGCAAATGTCGAGATGATGGTTGTAAAGCCTGTGGAGCTATTGGACAAGATGCTATCAATATTGTTGAGGATTGCCAAGTCGAAGTTCGTGGTAATAATCTCTATTTTGGTGTATCTTTCTATAGAACAGTTGGTGTAGTGGCAAGAATTTGCTGCTCAAACAAAACCCGGTGAGCTTGTCCGAGCACACATGAAAATAGAGCGAAGAAAATAGATGACTCCTCATAAACAAACCGTTGGCATTGATGCTCTTCAATTTTACACTCCCCCATTTGCTATCGATTTGAAAGTATTAGCAGAACATCGCGGTGTTGATCCTGACAAATTCCAGCATGGACTCGGACAAGAGCAAATGGCTGTTATGCCGCCAGATGAAGATGTTGTGACAATGGCAGCAAATGCTGCGGAGCCCTTACTTGAACAAGGAGACAGGGAAAAGATTCGCCTTCTTCTTTTTGCCACAGAATCTGGTGTTGATCAGTCAAAAGCGGCAGGCCTTTGGGTCCATCATCTGCTTTCTCTCCCCTCATCTTGCCGCGTTATGGAGGTAAAACAGGCCTGCTATAGTGCTACAGGTGCCCTTCATCTTGCTGCAAGCTATCTCAAAGAACATCCTGATGAAAAGGTTTTGCTTCTTGCTTCTGATAATGCTCGTTATGGATTAAAAAGTTCTGGAGAGCCCACTCAAGGCTGTGGTGCTATTGCCATGCTTCTCTCTGCATCTCCTCGTCTTTTTGCCCTTGATCGACATCAAGGGGTTGCAGCTTCTCATGTAATGGATTTTTGGCGACCAAATTACACCTCAGAAGCCATTGTTGATGGAAAATATTCGACAAAAGTTTATTTGAGCACATTAATTGAGAGTTTTGCTGATTACTCTCTGCGCTCTACACGCGGCTTTTCCGATCACGATCGTTTCTGTTTTCATATTCCGTTTACAAAAATGGCGAGAAAGGCGTACGAGCGTCTTGCTAAGCACCTTCAAGTTCCTGTTGAATATGAAGAACATGTTGCTCCAGGTCTTCTTTATTCGAAAAAAATGGGAAATGCGTATACAGCTGCACTATACGTTGGGCTCGCATCGATGTTAGAAAACGATCCATCCGATCTTTCGGGAAAGAGAGTTGGCCTATTTAGTTATGGCTCAGGTGCTGTAGGCGAATTTTTCAGTGGTATTGTACAGCCTTCCTATCGAAACGTGCTCTCAAATACAAAACATGCCGAGCTTTTTGAAAATAGAACTCCTCTTTCCTATAAAGAGTATGAAGAGTTTTTCACCTATACCCTCCCCTCTGATGGCGGTGATCATAGAACGCCAAGAACAACCCCCTCTCGCTTCCGTTTGGTAGGAGTGAAGGATCACGAGCGCCTTTACGCCTAACACTTCTGTAAAAAAAACTTTTGATTTTCATTTCAAAAATTGATTATGGTCCAAATTATACAAAAAAAGGACCAATAATTGTATGCGTTTAGCAGTTTTGACAAGTGGTGGTGATGCGCCTGGGATGAATGCGGCCATCAGAAGTATTGTGCGAATGTCTAAGAGCTTTAACTGGGCGGTTTTTGGCGTACAGCGCGGATATAAGGGCCTTATTCAGGGAGATCTCGAGGAGATGGGCTCTCGCTCTGTCTCTAATATTATTCAGCGTGGCGGCACCATTTTACGAGCCTCTCGCTGTCCTGAATTTAGAGAGGAAGAGGGTGTCCTGCAGGCAAAAAAGACGTTAGAAGCATATGGCATTGAGGGGTTGATTGTTATCGGTGGTGACGGCTCTTTTCATGGTGCTGTTGCCCTTTCCAAGGTTTGGGACGGAAAGGTCATTGGAGCTCCTGGAACAATTGATAATGACCTTTTTGGAACGGATTTTACTATTGGGTATGATACAGCGGTTAATACTGCAGTAGAAGCGATAGATAAGATTCGTGATACTGCAGATGCGCAAGAGCGCTATTTTCTCATCGAAGTAATGGGTAGAGATGCTGGCTTTATTGCTCTCGAAGCTGGGCTTTCTAGTGGTGCTGAAGAAGTACTCGTTCCTGAATTTCATACAGACCTTGGTGATGTCCACAAAAGGCTCATGCAAGGAAAACAGCGGGGAAAAACCTCGAGTATTTTAGTAGTTGCCGAAGGAAACCATGAAGGCAATGCCTTTGAAATCGCTGAAAAGCTCAAAGAGCTCTGTGGTAGTGAGTACCGCGTTGTGGTGCTCGGTCATATTCAGCGAGGAGGAACTCCAACAGCTCGAGATAGGGTTTTGGCTACAAAACTCGGCGCCTATTCAGTCGATGTCATTAAAGAGGGACAAAGTGGTGTTATGGTTGGCGAGATCAAGGGCGAGCTTGTCACAACTCCCTTAGAAGAGACATGGCTGAAGAAAAAATCCCTCGACCCCTATCTGCTTCGCATTCATAAGATTTTAGAGATCTAGTTGATCCTTAGATTATTTTTTCTTCCTAATATTCTTAATGTCTTGATAATATGATGTGCAATTATATTTGGGAGGAATTATGAAAACAGTGTCTGAAGTACTTAAAAGAAGTTTTTGCTTTACGGTTGTTGTGCTGTTTTTTTGTAGTGCTGCTTATTGCGGTTCTTTAAAGAACAAAGGGACTCAAATAGACTCTTCTATGAAAAAAAAGAGTCAAGAGCAAACACTGGAAACACAGATGGCAAAATTGTTCAAATCATCGAAGATAGCCAAAAAGCTTTTTGTAGTAGACCAATACAAGTTCGGAATAATTTTTAATCCCAAAAGAAAGTCTCTAAATTTTGGGGGCTTTATTATGAGTAACCATGTAATTTTTGTTACAGAACAAGATCTTCCTGAAGAGCTTCTCGAACGAATTGCTTCGAATATTCCTGAAGGATATACATGTTCTACATTTATGACTCCTAAAGTTAATGGAAAAAAAGCGCTCAAGTTTTTTGGTTTTTAAATGAAGAGGAAAAAGCCTATGATTTACTCATATAATAACTTTTTTTGTTTCTTAATCGCTGTATCGGCTCTTTTTGGTGTTGGATATGCTTCAGCGCCAAATGCAAAAAGCAGATCTTTAATTCAAAAGAAAATAATCGCAAAATCGTCAGTGAAAAAAGGGAAGCAAAGCATTGAGGAGAGCCTTCAGAAGCTGTTTTCTTCAGAAGAGTTAACTAAAAAACTCTTGTCAATCGATGGTCAGAAGATTGGGATAATTTTTAATCCTCAGGGAAAAACCATAAGCCTTGGTATTTTCACTATAAATCATCAGGTGATTGTGGCCCCAGAACCATCTTTCCCTAATGAGCTTTTTGAACAAATTCTTGAAAATATTCCGAAAGAGTATTCCTGTTTTACTTCTAGAGGAACAATTAACGGAAAAACATCCTTCGAATTTTTTGGTTTTGAATAAAGCCTATGAAGAACTCTCCCCTAGCCTACCTTCTTGTGGAGGAGGGGGAGGTTCTATGCCCCACTCAAAGTTTTCTCTGAAGCTTTTTAACGAATGGTTATCTTCTTTTCGGTAGCTTTCTGGAATATCTATTCCTGCCCGAGAGAGAAAGTTCTCAAAGCCGTTATCGGAGACATCGGTAAAGCCTTCGAGTAGCTGTGGATTTTCTTCATACTTTGCAACAGCCTCTTGCAGTGCTGTAATGTAGTCCATATGGGTTTCACGTACTTCCACAAATAGCTTTGAGTCAGTAGCGGCAGTCAGTCTCTTCATTTCGTTATTTAGAGACGTTTTAAGCTCGTTAAGTCCACCCATTTGCCCAATTTTTGCTTTGATTTGCTGCCATCCTGGTTGGTACAAGGCATTTTGCAGAGCATCTTGTGGAGGAGAGATAAAAGATTGAAGTCCTTCGATGATTTTTTGGTTTTGAGAAACTGTCTCTTTTGTTTTAGCAACATCTTTCCCGCCAGAGGAAATGACCATTGGGGATGGCTCAAACGCCTTTATCGTTTTCTTTGTAAAAAACAGCTGTTGGTCTAAAAAGCCTTTTAAATATATTGGGTTTTCTCCTCGGAGGTGTCTGTGATCCCATTTTTCGAGCATGATGCTACGCTTGCCTTTTTCTTTAAAAGCCTTTTCTAAATATAATTTCTTTGCCTTTGCTGCTTGATTTAAACAATTCGTATCTTGAACACCTTCCCATTTTTTCAGCTTCTTAGCTTGCCAGAATTTATATAAGACATAAGGAATGGGTATAATACAAATAGCCAAGAGTATTAGCTTAAAAATACTTCGTCCGCGTTTTTCTAATCTTTGCTCAGCCCTTTTAAGGGCATCTTTTGGGGAAACGCTCTCTTTTCTATGTAAAAGCGTGGCGGCCATGAGAAATTTAGCTGCGCGACCTTCTGGCCCATTAAAGCCAGACCACGAGTTTGCTAAAGATTCCTCTGAGAAAAGATACTCCTTTGTTTGTAATTCGTTGAGAAGCGATTCGATTCGTTCAGGAAGCGCTTTACCAGCTTCAAATTCTTCTACAGGAGTATCAAGGTTGATCCCAAACTTTGTCTGAAGCCTGTTATAAAGGTCTGTAAACTGTCTGTTTGAGATGCCATATCGTGTTAGCAAGGTTTTTGCTTGTTTAAAGGCTGTTGCTGGAGGGGCATCCAGGGTTGCTGCTTTACAAATCTGAGCTGCTAATCGCAGCTCTTTCCTGCTGCTTGTAAAATAAGCCTGTAGTTTAGCTTCAGAAGGCATTTTTTGTTGTCCAGCATTTTCTCTTATTAATTGAATAAGTTCTTGCTCGGGATTAGGCTGCTTTAATAAAGATTCAAGAGAACATCCTTCTAAAAACCTTTGATTAAGACTATTTGTTAGCACATTAATCGCAGCGTAAACCTGGTTAGTAGAGAGAGGAAGGCTGGGCTTTTCCAGGGTTTCTGGAGCTACACCCTCTTCTGAAATCGGACGTGTACCCTCAGTATTGAAGGGCTGTTGAGGAGGTGGCATACCCCCTGGAGAACCTACTGACATATTCTAACCTTTATAGTGGTGTTTTGTTTCATTATAATAAAAAAAACCAAAATTTGTCGAACAAACATTATATCAAAAACTCTTTTTTAAGCCCAAGTTGCACTCTATTCCTCCTTAGAGGCTGAGCGAGGGAAACAAGATACGAGTGTTGCGACTTTAGATAAGTTTTTTTACCTTATCGAGGAGCAACGCGAAGTAGACTGTTTTCCGCAGCCAGCTTGTAAAAGGAATAGGGCGCAACTTGGGTTTAAATTTTGCTGCGCAATTTCTGCCCGTTCTTGCTCGAGCAATACCCTAAATCGTTCAACAACTTCATCAACAGAGGGCCGTTTTTTGGGATCATAATGAAGCATCTGAAAGATAGTGGCCTGGAACTGTTCAAAGGACACAATCAGGGGTTTAAAGGAACCGATTTTCTTTTGTTTGTCTTTTTCGTATAAAGAGACAATTTTTGAGTAACAATCGTTCTTTTCTTTATGAGATAATGTGTTGTTTTTAAGGCCTTTCTTGCCAATCAGACCAAACCAAGGAATATCTTTTTCCCACACGAGATAATACAAAACAAATCCTATAGCGTATACATCTGTCAGATGTCTATCGATCTGTTTGAGTGGTTGTACAAGGAGTTCGGGAGGCCTTTTGTGAGGAAAGGCACTTTTAGCGCTATCTACGTCTTGCGTGTCTCCAAAATCGGTAAGGACGGCTTCGATAGATGTGTCTGTTTGTGATCGAAGCAAAATATTTCCAGAGTGACAATCTCCATATATCAAGTTTTTAGAGTGAAGTAGCTGTACAGCAGAGCTTGTATCTAGAGCTATTTTTATTATCTGTTCTTTTGAAAACTTGGCTTTGTGCTTCAGTTGATCACGCAAAGATCCTTTTGGAAAATATTCGAGATAAATTGAATGGCGATTTTCTTCCCATTGTATAGAACCCAAAAAGGGTACTATTCCAGGGCAACCCTTTAGTTGGCGCAATACGTTAATCTCTCTTTTTCCCGCACGATGAGAGTCACAATCAACCACTATTTTGGGGTCTGCACTGTAAAATATCGCCCTGCGAACAACTTTTGAGCGTCCACTTCCTATTTTATCTTTTTGATACAACTCACGAATAAGATAGCCGTCCATTTCGGGACATTTTTCAATCACGCAGGGAAGACTTGTGTTCTTTTCAGAGTAGCGCCATCTGTCTTTGTTTTTTTGTGAATTGTGAATCTTTTCAATAAAATTAATAGCCCTAACTAAGTCTTTTTTGCTTAAAGAAAGAGATGGGTCTTGGGATAAAAGGGTGTCGGCAACAGATGTGGCGCTTTTTGTGCAGACCGTGCCACAACAAAGTGGCACAAGAAACAACAAATAGAGATAAAGCCAGCAGAACAACTTATTATTCATTAATAATAATTCGCTATTAATTCTGTATAATCAAACATATATAATATTTCTATCTAATTGGACATATAGAATATAGAGACTTTTTTGCAAAGATAAACCACAATCTTCTGACTTTTAAGGGGTTGTGATCGATAAAGAAATATTACAGCCGGGATTTTAGTTTTCTTGGGTAACTGTTGCGTATTCTGGGTTGAGTATAGATTTGAATTGCCCAACAAGCTCATCAACAGAGGGCCTCTCTTTAGGATCATAATGAATCATCTGAAAGATAGTGGTTTGAAACTGTTCAAAACACGAGTGAGCTAGGTTTTCTAAGGAGCCAATTTTTTGCTCTTTGTCCTCTTCGTATAAAGAGACAATTTTTGAGAGGCACGCCTTCTTTTCTTGCTGAGATAGTATTTTAAAAGTCTTCCTACAAATGAGCTCGCTCCAAGGCGTATTTTTTCCCCACACGACACAATAGAGAACAAGTCCTATAGCGTATACATCTGTGAGATGTCTATCGATCTCTTTAAGAGGCTGTACAAGGACTTCGGGAGGCTTTCTGTGAGGAAAGGCGCTTTTAGCGCTCTCTACGTCTCGTGTGTCTCCAAAATCAGTAAGGACGGCTTCGATAGATGTCTCTGTTTGTGATCGAAGCAAAATATTTCCAGGGTGACAATCCCCATATATGAGGTTCTTAGAGTGCAGCATCTGTACAGCAGAGCTTATATCTAGAGCTACTTTTATCATCTCTTCTTTTGAAAATTTGGCTTTCTGTTTTAGTTGATCACACAAAGATCCTTTTGGAAAATATTCGAGATAAATTGAATGTTTCTTTTTTTTCCGTTTTACAGAGCCTAAAAAGGGTACTATTCCAGGGCATCCCTTTAGTTGGCGCAATACTGAAATCTCTCTTTCTCCTGCATGATGAGAATCACAATCAACCACTATTTTGGGGTCTCTACCGTAAAATATGGCCCTGCGAACAACTTTTGCCCATCCGCTTCCTACTGTATCCTTTTGATGCAATTCGCGAATAAGATATCCCTTCATTGCGGAGCACTTTTCAATGACACATGGAAGTTTTGTCTTCTTTTCGGAATAACGCCACCTGCCCTTCTCTTTTTTCGAACCATGAATCTTTTCAATAAAATTGATGGCCTTAATCAGGTCTTTTCGGCTCAAAGTAAGGGAGAGATCCTGTGATAAAATGGTGTCAGCGACAGATGGAGCGCTTTCTGTGCAGACCGTGCCACAACAAAGCGGCATAAGAAACAATAAATAGACATAAAACCAGCCGAATAGCCTATTATTCATTAATAGTATTTCCGTATTTTTTCTATATAGTTAGACATATAGAATATAAAGGCTTTTTTGCAAAGAGAGAACAGAGCCTCTTGAATTTCAATGACTTATGGTTGGCGGCATAACGAAACCGTAGAGAATTAAAAAGAGCGGAATTTTTCAACAATCTCATCAACGGAGGGCCGCTCTTTTGGATCGTAATGAATCATCTGAAAGATGGTCACTTGAAACTCTTCAAAAGAAGAGAGGGGTAGGTTTTCTAAGGAGCCGATTTTTTGCTTTTTGTCCTCTTCGTATAAAGAGACAACTTTTGAGTAATGAGCGTTCTTTTCTCTCTGAGAGAGATTTTTAAAGCCCTCTTTGGTAATCAGGCCGCTCCAAGGAAAATCTTTTTTCCATACAAGATAATAGAGAACAAGTCCTATGCCGTAGACGTCTGTTAGATATCTGTCGATCTCTTCAAGGGGTTGTACAAGGAGCTCGGGTGGATTTCTACGTGAAACAGCTTGCGGAAAGGCATTTTTAGCAGTCTCTATGTCACGTGTTTCTCCAAAATCAGTAAGGACGACCTCAACGGATTTGCTTGTTTTTGATTGAAGTAGAATATTTCCTGGGTGGAAATCTCCATATATGAGGTTTTTAGAGTGAAGAGCCTGTATAGTAGAGCTTGTGTCTAAAGCTAGTTTTATTATCTGTTCTTTTGAAAACTTAGCTTTTTTCTTTATGTGAGTACTCAATGATCCTTTTGGAAAATACTCGAGATAAATTGAATGATGATTTTTTCCATGTTTTATAGAGCCTAATAAGCCTGCTGTTCCCGGACACCCCTTTATTTGTCGCAATATCTCAATCTCTCTTTCTCCTGCATGATGACAGTCACAATCGACGATTACTTTTGGCTCAGCACCATAAAATATCGCTCTGCGCACAGTCTTTGACCATCCCCTTCCGATCTTACCCTTTTTACCTAACTCACGAATAAGGTAGCCATCTAGTTCAGAGCACTTTTCAATGACACAGGGAAGTTTTGTACTCTTTTTAGAGTAATGCCACCTACCCTCCTCTTTTTGCGAACCATGAATCTTTTCAATAAAGTTGATTGCCTTAACCAGATCTTTTCGACTCAAAGAAAGGGAAGGATCTTGTGATAAAATGGTGTCGGCAACAGATGTGGCGCTTTTTGTGCAGGCCGTGCCACAACAAGGCAATGCAAGAAATAATAAATAGATATAAAGCCAGCTGAATAATTTATTATTCATTAATACTGTCTCGCATTTTTTCTATATAATTAGACCTATAGAATATAAAGGCTTTTTTGCAAAGGGAGAACAAATCTGTTCGAATTTCAGACACTTATGGTTGGTGACCTAACGAAACCGCGAGGAAATAATCATTTCCAGTAGATTCTCCTTCATGGCGTTATTGTGTGATTCGCCAGGAATCTCCCCTTGTCTACTTTTGTTCATCTTCAACACCAAAAATTCTTCGGCATTCGTAAGGCATTCATCTTGTTTTTCCTTGGAAAAAAAAGATGAATGGTTATGATGACCGTGCTGTAACAAATAAATAGAAGGAGTTTTTTATGTATTATCCAAGGCATGGTTTCATTGATAGGGGGAGCCAATCACAACAGCCATCTTGTTTTTTTAGCGTTGAAGATACTCAATCCTCTCTAGCGTCTCTTCCCGAGCATACAACCCAAATTGAAAAGAAAGTCTCTGCTATACTCTCCTTATTATTTCAACAAGAAACGCCCTCTGAAGAGGAGATAACATCTCTTTATGACTCCTTTGGAATTGTGTCCATAGAGGATCCAAGCGCTTGGAACCGTGTTAGAACTATTATCAGGGGGTTAAAAAACAGCCCTATTTTGAAACGAGACGAGAAGGAGCTTTTTTCTCCCCTTTTTATAGGGGAAGGGGCTCTTGCAGAGCGTTTCATGCAAAATCGAGAAGAGCTCTACTCTTTGCTTAACATTGCCGATAGAGCCAATTTCCTAATGATTGGTACCAGTCTTGCACCACCCACGCCAGCTTTTAAGCAAAAAACTTTTTTCGAAAAACAGGCGTTCAATTTTGGTAACTACACGAAAGAACTATGCCTTACCACCATGGGTCTTACAAGCCTTCCAGCAGAGATTGGTCAGCTAGCCCAAGTAAAAACACTCTTTCTTTTTGACAATCAGCTTGCTGCTTTTCCTGAGCAGGTTTGCAATCTAACCCAGTTGGAAAAGCTCTGTATACAAAACAACCCTTTTACTGAGTTCCCCACGGAGATTTGTAGGTTGGGTAGTCTGAAAACACTCCATCTCGACCAAAGGCAATTCAGTAACGCCCCAGAAGAGCTTAATAACATGCCGTGCCTAAAAAAGATCTGGGTGTTTTGTAAGAATCGTAGCGAGTTAGATATGCCTGAGTGGCTTAAAACTTCCTCTAAAATTGAAGCTTATGCCTGCGAGTTTAACCCCTTCCAGCCTATTGCCCTTAATAACACAGCGAAGGAGAATTCCAAGACTTTTAACTTTATTACAAAATTGTGGACTAATAGAAATAGACCACAAGATACGGTTAAGCTTGATTGAGACCCTATTTCTCCCGTAGGATCGGCGAAGGAGATAAGATACGAGCATTGTGAGAAAGGCAAGGTTTTTAGGTCTTGCCTTTCTCGCAATTTTTTTAATCTATCATTGCTAAAAGGTGCTCTATTAGATCTTCTTGCGAATATGTAATTTTGACAGAAGGTCGAAGAGAGCGCAGCTTTTCAATAAGCTTCTTGATGGAAGGCCGTTTTTTGGGATTGTAGTGGAGCATATCAAAGGTTGTTAATTGAAGCTCCTCAAAAGGAGTAAGTGTTTGCTGGTTTTGCGCTTTAGCGACCAGGTTCCCCACTCTTCCATTTTTTGTCTTTTTATATAACGAGACGATTTTGTCGTGAAGCTTCTCTTTTTGAGAGTCTGACATCCCGTCAAGCCTTCTGCTGTTAAAGACATAGCTCCAAGGCTGGGGCTCTTTCCACACGATATGGTAAAAGAGACATCCAAGGGCATAGACCTCTCCAAGATGTCTATCAATGCTCCTTAGAGAGCAGAGAAGATTTTCAGGAGGATTTTTAGAGGCTGGAGTTTGTGGAAGAGCTCTTTTTGCTTTTGAAGAAGAAAGTGTTTTTCCAAAATCAACGAGAACTGCCTCAAACATATTGTTGGGAGCTGTCCTCAGTAGAACATTTCCTTCATGAAGATCGCGATGTATAAGATCCTCTTTGTGCATTGTCTGTACAGCACATGTTACATCGAGTGCAATTTGCAATATTTGATCTTCTGTAAATTGTGTGTCGTGTTTGAGAAGTTTTCGTAAAGAGCCTTCAGGAAAATATTCAAGGTAGATTGAGTACCGGCCCTTTCCTTGAGAGTCTGAACCTAAAAATGGAACTATTCCTTTTTTGCCTTTCAACTGACGAAGAACTTTGAGCTCATTTTTTGCTGTATCGTCACAATTGCAATCTGCTACCAACCTTGTGTCAGAGCCACAAAAGATTGCCTTTTGTATTTTTTTATGGGTTCCATGTCCAACCCGCTTCTTTTTGTTAATATCTCGAATAAGGTAGCCGCCCATCTTAGGACAGTGTTCAATTGTGCAAGGAAGGTGGGTCTGTTTTCGTGAATACACCCCCTTCTTTCCTTTCATATTTTCGATAAAGTCAAAAGCTTGGATGAGTTGATCTCGAGTTAGTCCAATCTCAGGATCTTTAGAAAGAACAAGATCTGCTTGGCTTGTTGCTCGCTGAGAAACGGCCGCAAGATGAATTGGAAAGAAAAGACATATGTAAGTAATGATTTTTCTCATTAGATCTCCTTATTTCCTTACAATTAGGGAAAACCCTATTCAAAAAAACACATGACAGATTGTGGAAATAATTTGAAGAAAAATTTTTACCAAGACTTTGATCAACCTTGCATTGCTTCTTTATTTTCGTTAAACTTTTTGTTCCATTTTGAACAATTGTTACATGTATGAAAAAACTTGCGTCATTTTACATTCGCACCTATGGCTGTCAGATGAATGAGCTCGACAGTGAGATGATGGTCGGTATTTTAGAAAAGCGCGGATTACAAAAAATTAATGATGAAATGGCAGCAGACCTTATCATCTTTAATACTTGTTCGATTCGGGATTTGGCAGAACGAAAGGTGTTAGGAAAGCTCGGCCGATTAGCAAAGTCTTGTAAAAGACGTCCCATTATTGGTATCGCGGGGTGCATGGCAACATCGAAAAAGGAGAAGTTGTTTCAAAAGGTTGATGGTATCGATTTTGTTATAGGACCAAATAATATTCACCAACTTGGAACTATTCTCGATGAGATAGAAAACGATCGAACCAACATTATTCACGCTGATCCCAACTTTTCTCATGAACTCGATTACACTCTTGCCAAACGAGATGATCCTGTCAAAGCTTTTGTCTCAATCATAAGAGGCTGTAATAAGCACTGCACCTACTGTATTGTCCCCTACGCTCGGGGGCCCGAGGTTTCCAGACATCCAGATGAGATTGTCAATGAGTGCGTACAATTAGCAGAGACTGGATATAAAGAGATCACCCTTCTTGGCCAAAATGTCGATAGCTATGGAAAGGACAGGCCAGAATGGAAGAGCCGCCTTTCAGACCTTCTTGCCCGTCTCGACCCAATAGAGGGATTAGAGAGAATCCGTTTTCTTACGAGCCATCCTGTTGATATCACTTGCGATCTTATGGAAGCTGTTCGAGATCTTCCTAAAGTATGCGAGTATATCCACTTCCCTCTGCAGTCAGGATCAACTCGTGTGCTCAACAAGATGCATAGAATGTACACAAGAGACGAGTATGATGAAAAGGTAGCGCTTTTTCGAGAGATAGTCCCCAACGTCTCTTTGGGAACCGACATGATCGTCGGGTTTCCCACGGAAACAGAAGAAGAGTTTGAGAAGACGAAAGAGGCGCTTGAAACAATTCGGTTTTCTCATGCTTTTCTCTTTACGTACAGCGCCAGAAAAGGAGCTCCAGCAGCTAGGTGGAAGGACGATGTTCCTAAAGAGGTAAAAGAGAGCCGTCTTCAAGAGCTTTTGACAATTCAAGAGAGAATTAGCAATGAACAGATGCAAGCGCTTTTGGGACAGAGTGTCGAAGTTCTTGTTGAAGGATTAAGTCCAAAAGATCCAAACATAGTTCGTGGAAGAACAAGAGACTGGAGAAATGTCCTCTTCCCCGGCTCTCAAAAATCTATTGGAACTCTTCAAAAGGTAGAGCTCACAAGCTTTGCTCACCAAACATTTATTGCGAAAGTAGTTTGAGAAACTCCTCTTCGTTCAGAATGGGAATATTCAGTTTTTCTGCTTTTGCCAGTTTTGAACCAGGATTCTCACCGACAACAACGAAACCTGTTCGTTTAGAGACCGACTCTCCTACTCTTCCCCCACAGCGTGCTATCTGTTTAACAGCATCTGCTCGTGTCATCGAAGAGAGAGTTCCTGTCAGTACAATGGAGGCTCCATTAAAGGGATGGCCGAGAATTCCCTCCTTGGTCTCTGGAATTTTAGGAGAAAGGCCTGCCTGAGAGAGCTTTTCAATCTCCTCTTTAAATTCGGAGCCCTGTAGGTGGAAAAAGAGAGAGTCTGCAACTTCCTGTCCAACACCCTCAATATCCAAAAGCCCCTCTTTTGTCAGGGCAAAAAGACCCGTAAGATCACGAGCAACCTCAGCAATTCGCTCTGCCGCGCCCTTGCCAACATAGCGAATACCAAGCGCCATAATAAGCGAAGAGAGCTCGGGTTGAGAGGCCTTTTCTATTCCCGTAAGGATATTGTTGGCTGCTTTTTCTTTAATTCCCTCGAGCTCTAGAAGCTGTTCTTTTGTAAGCAGAAAGAGATCGTGAGGGGTTTGTACAAGTTCTTTTTCAAAAAGTTGTCGGATCAATTTTTCTCCAACATGATCTACATCGAGCCCATCCTTTCCAACAAAATGGGTAAGGCCACGAATAAGCTGCTCAGGACATTTTTTGCTATTTGGACAGCG
>Ga0180438_10000654_pt1 | contig 64676 bp, 85 predicted proteins | sample SS_ome_12_FD_132455 | JGI IMG/M metagenome (GOLD analysis project Ga0180438, IMG submission 132455) | Hypersaline lake sediment archaeal communities from the Salton Sea, California, USA - SS_3_D_2 metaG | ecosystem: Environmental > Aquatic > Non-marine Saline and Alkaline > Hypersaline >...
CAGACCACCCACACGCCCGTTGGCCAGGTGCTTTAATAGCGTAAAGGGTCAACCCTACCAGCGGCGGGGGAGTGGGTGGTAAAACCCGAAGCCCTGACGCCCCGACATGCGACGGCAGACGGGGTAAAAGCATCAGGGATAGGGTCTAAAAAGCGGGGTCAGTAATAGCGGATAAAGGCCGGTGAGCCCGGTGCTGGCCCCACACACTCAAAAATGGAGGTACGAGAAATGGCTTTATATTGCACGATGGGGATTAAGTCGAGCAAGGCGACCATTGCCAACTTCGGGGAAAAAAGCAGGCGGCACTGGTCGGGCACCGAAGCTGATGCCAGGAAGGATCGGAAAGAATTAAAGGCTAAGGGCTTTGACGCAAAGACGAAAAAATGGGATTGCCCGAAAGATAAACCGGCGCTACTGGCGCTTTTAAACTCTCTGGAAAGATAGAACGCCGGGGATTCCCAATACCGTAAGGATTGGGTGGCCACCACCCCCCGTGTCTCCAGGCCTTGAATGGTCCCCGGCGTCTTTTAAAAGGGGGAATAAATGCCAAAACTTTTAATAACCGATTGTGAATTCATTAAATATGCAAATTTCGGCTATCTTTTTTACAATCACAGCACGAAAAAATATTTTGTAATTCACGAAAAATTTAATTCGCCCTGGTCGAGACTATGAGGAAACTATTCTGGTCACTCGTAATCGCGTATCCGATCACGGCAGTTCTGTGGTTTGCATTGGAGTTGTATAAATAACAATGGGTGTAAAGACCGGTGATCCTCTTTACAAAGCCTTGCTCAAAGCGGGAAAAATATGCAGGTTCCCGGAGTGCCAGTTGCAGGCCGGCCACATTGTCAGGTGGTTCACCGAAAAAGACAAGGACGGAAATGAGCAAAAACGAGCCGAAGTCGGCCAAGCAAAATTTTGTTGGTATCACGGAGCTTCCAGAGCGGCGCAAAAAAAGAAGGGTAAGGCTTACGCCTGAAGCGCGGACGGCATTGCTTTGTTTTTTGCTGACATGCGAACGGAGCGATAGCATTTATTTTTACACCAATCTGAAAGGACGGCTTTGATGCTAAACGAATTCCAGCCAGCAATAATTGACTTCTGCGAAAATTGTGGTGCGGCGCTATATGATTGCAGGGATTGGGTAAAGCCCAGATGGGAAGATGAAGAATGTCACAATGGGTGTTTGCATCAAGCAGCTAACCATAAAGATCCAGAACTTGCAGAAATAGACAAGCAGTTGGATGAGATTGTTGACAGAATAAATAGGTCAACCGAAAAAATCAATGAAATGGAAGGGAAAAACGGTTTTAGAATATGGAGGACACTATGACGCAACAAGAAACAGACCTTGTCAAATTCGAGGGCCGGGTTTCAGGAGAGGAGAACCTACCGGCAACCACACCCGAGAACACACCAGCGGCCTTAATTCAGATGGCGATCTCTAATAAAGCCGATCTTGACAAGCTGGAAAAGCTCATGGCGTTACAGGAGCGGTATGAAGCGAATGAAGCCAAAAAAGCCTATGTTGAGGCTATGGCGAATTTCAAAGCGAATCCACCCGAAATCAACAAGGACAAGCGGGTGTCATACCCAACGGGCAAGGGCCAGACTGAATACAGTCACGCCACCCTTGCCAATGTAACCGAAAAGATTAATGCAGCCCTGAGTAAACATAGATTGTCTGCGGCCTGGACCACCCACCAGGAAAACGGAACCATCAGCGTAACGTGTAAAATTACTCATGTAATGGGGCACAGCGAAGAAACCACCCTAACCGCATCGCCCGACAATTCCGGCAGCAAAAACCCCATACAGGCTATTGGCTCAACTGTAAGCTATTTGGAAAGATACACGGTTTTAGCTCTTACCGGATTGGCAAGCAAGGATATGGATGATGATGTAAAAACCGGGGGAACGGTTGTTATCAGCGAAAAGCAGCTAAGTCAACTCGTAGATATGATCAACGAAACCGAAACAAACCTTGATAAATTTCTAAAACTAGGTGGGGTTGAAAAGCTCGATCTTCTGCCAGCGGAAAAATTCGATACCGCAATGGCATGGCTTAAAGCGAAGCTAGAAGACAAGCGGAAGGGGAAATAAATGATAACCTTAGATGTTCCCCAACTTTCGAATGAATGGTTCGCGGCAAGGGCCGGCATCCCCACTGCAAGTTGCTTCGATAAAATCATAACCTCTGACGGCAAGCCATCAAAGCAGGCTGAAAAATATCTATTTCAACTAGCGGGAGAGGCGATTACCGGAAAAAAGGCTGATGGTTATTCGAATGCCATTATTGAGCGTGGCGTTGAAATGGAGCCAGAGGCCAGAGGGTTATATGAACTCATTAATGATGTTGAAGTTCAAGAGGTCGGTCTTTGTTATCCCGATGAACAAAAGAAATACAGCTATTCACCAGATGGACTTATCGGTGAGGATGGGCAAATTGAAATCAAGTGCCCCATCATCTCAACCCATGTAGAATATCTGTTAAAGGACAAACTTCCCGCGGCGTATCACCGCCAAGTGCAGGGGGGGCTTTTGATCACCGGCCGCGAATGGTGCGACTTCGTGAGCTACCATCCCGGCATAAAGCCGTTTATTTTCCGGGTTGAACGCGACAAGGAATTTCTTAAAAAGCTGGAAGCCGAACTTGACAAATTCTGCTATGTGCTGGCCGCTACTATTCAGGAACTAAAAGCGAAATAATGCAAGAGGTATTCGTACAAAGAAAGCACGGTCGGTTCGAACCCATCTCGCAAGGGGATGAGGATATCATACGGGAATACCCGACCGACAAGGTTTTAAGGCTTCAGGTTTACGGAGTGAAAAGCCCCCGGAGCTTACGGCAGATTAACGGATACTGGGCCTGCTGTCAAACCGTTGCTGACAACTGCGAAGACAAAGATTGGGACACAAAAAAGAAGGTTGATTTTCAATGCCGGATAGCAACTAATTTTGTCAATATGAAAGAGTCGGTATGGGACGGAAAACGGATGCACTTCAAGTATCGCTCAATTGCCTTTCGCAACCTGAGCCATATTAAGGCATGTGACTATTTCAGCCGAGCGTTAGAAATTATGGCCGCAAAGATAGGGGTAACGGTCAATAAGCTTTTGGAGAATTCTAATCCATGACAGCCTATCCCAAAATAAAAAACTTCCGGTCGAAAAAATACTTGGACTTCATCAGAACCAAGCGGTCGCTATATTCGGGGTTGCCCGGGATTAAGGATGATCCGATAGTGCCAGCACATCAGGGCTTTGGAAGAAAGGGAACATCTTTAAAAGCTCCTGACATTTACGCAGTTCCGTTACTTTGGAGTGAACATCAGGCGTGGGAACACCAGAAAGGCGGTCAGACATTCTGGGGTAGCATGTGGGAAACCCTGCCCTTGAGATGTCTGGAATATGTAAATGAATTTCTGTTTAGGGAAAGCGAGAAATAGTGGCCACACGACTTTGTTGCGGAAAGCCCATGATAGTAATTGAGGCTTCCACCGGAGCCTTGAAACAAGGGGACTTTGACCATAACGGGAAAGCAAAAAAATTCCCCGACCCTCCCATACGGCTATATAAATGCCCGATATGTGGGGATTTGATAGGAGAGGATACCCGAATACCTGATGGGCGATGATTCCTGGATTATATTTAGCAATACCCTGATAGACGCGGATTCCACAATAGAGTCAGCTACAGACGCTACTCTTACTTTTGATTCTTCAACTGATTGTTTTGTATTAAAAAATAACACAATGGTAGATATAGAAATTGGTGCACCAACCGACTCCGAATGGATTGTTACTGCTACTGGCGAAGAATGGGTAGACACCGATCTTTTAGTTCTTAGCCATCCCTCACCTGACCAAATTTTAACATATGAAGATGGAACTTTTGAGTGGGTTGCCCCGATTAATATTAAACAAAATAAAATATCGGACCTGGCTGTGGGCAAAGAAGGAGATATTGTAATTATAAAAGATGGTCTGACACCCCACGATTGTTCAATAGGTGGAGGTAGACTAATTAACATCTGCATACATAATGGCAATAATTGGGTGGCTGTGTCAGATGGTGGCAGTAGGTATAATAAACAACATTTTGAATCAATAGAACAACGAATCATTAACCTTGAAAATAGGGAGGATCAAACCATGTTTACAACAACGAACATTTTAATCATCATGCTTATTTGTGTTGTCACTGTTAAATTCGTAATTCCCAAACTAACTATAAAATACATTCTACGGAAGTTTGCCAATTTGGTTTACAAGCCCGGAAAAAAGAAGATTGAAGAAGTTGAGACTGAATGGGAAAAAGCAAAGACCGAATAATGCCAAAACTGACACCAGAAACTAGATTAAAGAAGGCCATTAAGCAATACCTGAAGGCAATAGGGGTATTTCATTTCCATGCCCTTCAGGGTTTGGGAGCATACAAAGGCATAGCTGATATTATTGGAATATACAAAAAACGCTTTCTGGCAATCGAAGTGAAATCGCCTAACGGCAAATTAAGTAAGTATCAAGAAATCTTTTTATCTCAGGTAAGAAACAATGGTGGTATTGCGATTGTGGCTTATTCTATTGATGATGTGATAGATGGACTCAAATAGTTATGGTATCAGAGTAATTGATTCGCTCGATGAACCCGGAGAATATAATGGTCAAGTGGCTTATAATAGAGATTCTAAAAACCTTGTTTTGTATCACGATAGCGGATGGGTTATTTTAGACGTGGGGAGTGGAAGCTCAACAAGTATAACCGATGATTCAGCTATTGAAATTGCGACTTCGGCTGACACTACTACTATAGATTTTGCTACTGGAACAGATGATTACTTGGTCTTGGACGTTGATGGCACAATAACATTTTCCGATGGAACAGATGCCCCAGCCCTAGATACGATAGAAGCACCAGAATATATAAGTCTTGAAGCTCCAATTGTATTATTAAATGGCAAGGAACTGAGTAAAGAATATTTTGAATCCATAGAACAAAAAATATTAAACCTTGAAAAGAAGGAGGATCAACCCATGTTTACCGTAATGAACACATTAATCATTATGCTTATCTGTGTTGTCACCGTAAAATTCGTAATGCCCAAACTAACCATTAAATACATTCTGCGTAAATTCGCAAATCTGGTTTACAAACCCGGCAAGAAGAAAGTGGAAGAAATTGAATCGGAATGGGAGAAAGCAAAGGCTGAGTAATGAATGAAAAAGAAACAGAAAAATTTTCAATAGGTCTTTCAATGGGTCTTATAATGGGTGCAGCTTTTGCTCTACTTATGATGTATATAATAATACCAGGGTTTATTAAACTCTATCTACTTGTACATTAAGAAAGGAAAACCAATGAAAAAAATCGCACTAATTTTAGCTTTTTGTGTTGTACCGTTTTTAGCTCATGCTGTTGTTGAACCGAAACCCGCTGAAACACCTGGATGGGTAGAGTTTGAAGGCGGAAAATATCTCTTGGGGCAGGATAAAACCGAAAACATTATGATTTTACTTCCAGATAGTCCCTTGGCTACCGAAAGGTATGCCAAATACGGGAATGTAATTGAAGATCCTAAAACCCGTAGCCGAAGGGTAAATAAAGCCGATAAGAATAAAATCACTGCTGCCGGTTTGGGTCTGTATGAATATCTAATCAACCTAAAAAACGAAGATGGCTGGTTTAAATTCAATACGGTTGTGATTGAATACTCCCGCATTACAATTATCAAAGACTATCGGGTTGAATGGGAAGAAGTTATTCCTGATATTGTAAAAGCATTTAAATAACATGAGCGGAAGCAACTGACATCTAATAGGTAGGCTAATGAGAGCAGAATTTAAATGCCACAAATGCGGTATCGAAGATAGCAGAAACATAAACCGTCTTTTTTACATGGCGTACCCAACTATTTGTAGGGAATGTTATCGAAAAAGAAAATATTTTTATGAACGACCAAATTTAAAATATTCGGGAAAATTTAATTTAACAACCGCCTGATAGCGTAATAGAAGATTGGAGAAAACCATGACAGCCTTAGAAATAGCAAGCAGGGTAAATATGATTCTTGCCGAATCATTAGGTGGAGATTTTTTAGTTCAAATAAAAAAAGTGGAAGATACCACTGATTATCGAAAATATGTAAATATCGAACTACACTTAACCGAATTAGAAAAAGCGAAAAAAGAAGCACCTGATCACGGATAAGAATATCGAAAATGTTGCAAAATGCCATAGCATATAGTACCCAATCTCCAAAATACATGGAGGGAGGGCTAACTATGAAAGGGAATATTTATCAAACAAAGCATGGCTATTTAGTTTGGTTTCCAATGGGGTCTGAAAAGGACATCAGGCAACGGTTTAAACATTATGAGCAGGCAGAACGATTTCTAACAGGTCTCAGATTTAAACACGACGAGGGCACTTTGGATGGCCGGGATTATCGCAAAGACAACCCGTTGGGCTTTGCCAATCTGGTTGAGAAATTTTTACATTCAAAGAGGCTTTTGAAAGGAGTTAAAAAATATGAACAACGATTGGACAAAGCAACTAACTCTTGGGGAAATCGCAATGTTAAAACAATTGGATTTTGTGACGTGGAGCATCTTGTCGCCAATCTTTTTGAAATGGGCTATGCGTCTAAATATATCAAGGACATACGAGATACTGTCAAGATGTTTTATCGCTGGCTCTACCAATCAGGAGAAATAACGCATGAGCAAATTCCAAGATTCCCAATCGTCAAGGCGTCAAGCCCGTATCGAAAAATTATCACCAAAGAAGATCAGTGCCGTATTTTGGAGGAAATCAGACGGATCACGGCATTCAACCCACGGATATATGTGGCCGTCCTTTTTCTTTCCACCTACATCAATATCAGACCGGGTGAGCTTATCGGTATCAGAGAAAGAGACATCGACCTCCACAACGGAAGGATTTTAATAAATGAATCAAAAACAGGAGAACCCAAATACATCTATCTCTTGCCGGACGATGTTAAGCTTTTACGACAACAACCTAAAGGATTTCCGACACTTTGTTTCTTCAGACATATTAAAGGTCGAGGCGGAAATGCACCAGGGTCGCCTTTTGGTAAGGGTTATTTATACAAGTGGTGGAAAAAAGCATGTTCAAATCTACGAATCGAAGATGTTGACCTGTATGGTGGAACCCGACATTCCAGTGCTATCGCCCTCAGACAAGGACTAACACCAGAAGAAATAAAACGGGCTACTGGCCATCGGACACAAACAGCCTTTGACCGATATTTGGAAATCCAGGGAGATGAACTGAGGGCTATTTATGCGCAAACCCGGGGCGAGGTTGCGCCAATGAAGAAGGCGGCTGATCGGGAGTAAGGAGGATTTTATGAAAATCAAAGAAATAAAATCACAAATGAGAAGAGATTTTATAGCAGTTTACGAATGTGAACATTGTAGTTTTGAAAGAGAGGGTTCTGGTTATGATGATGCCAATTTTCACCAAAATGTTATTCCTGCGATGAAATGCCCCAAATGTGGAAAAACAGCATCAGACAATTATCGACCCCTTGCAACAAAATACCCGGATCATGTAACGATATAAACCCACTGATTGGGAAATGGTGGGTCACAGACCTGTTAAAGATGTGTTAAAGATTTCGGAGGTAAAATGGACTGGCTAAAAACATATATTGTAGTTCAAATATTGTTTCAATTAATATTACATTTCAGTGTGTTGGTGGTTTATTGTCTTGTTAATTTTTTTGAATAGAATGGTGCGAGAGGGGAGACTTGAAATCCCCGCTCCCGAAGCTAACTACCCGAAATTATTAATAGCAAATTATGAGTGTTAAAAAATTGTTAAGGGTCGTTGATAAATTATCGGTTACGGTATCCAAGCCGTTCGGTGATAATTCACGTTATGATTTCATTGTAGACAATAACAATAAATTGTCAAGAGTTCAAAAGCTATTGTTGTCCAAGTGGGCAACAGTACGAAAATAAGCAACTTGTGTTCAAATAGGTGGTTGTGCATACAAAACTAAACGGGACATATGCCGAAAGGTACTCCGTGACCGCCTTGCTTACAGTCAGGTGATTTATGAAGGTAAAAGTAAAATGTTGGATATGTGGTGAAGAAAAAAGCACCTCAGAATGTAATGGTATCTATGGAAGGTTCGGTCATCATTATTATTGCCAAGATGAAGACTGCCAGAAAAGATTTATTGAGGATGCTGGTGATCCACCAGGCTACCCGGAATATAATTTTATTTAAACTTTTAAACAAGGAGAAAAAACATGAAAGAATCAATAAGGAAATCCATTGAGGTGTTATTACAGAAAATTCAATCTTGCGAAAAGAGTGAGGATGCCGTGAGGTGGACGCAGGCTGTAAATAATTTATCGGGCAGCCTGCACGCCGGCTTGAAAATGCTTGAAAAATCTAAGAACGCCTGATCGGGAGTAAGTAGATATTGCACAACAAATTGCCATATCAGGAAAAACGAAGGAAGAAGAAGCCCTTGAATTTATCATTAGACATAAACCCGAAGACGCCCCTTGGGTTGTTGGCGTGTCTGGTGGCAAAGATTCAGCCGTACTCTATGATTTATGCGAAAAATCGGGGGTTGAATGTCGATACTATTATTCAGCAACAGGGATTGATCCACCAGAGATTGTTAAGCACATTAAGCGGTTTTACCCTGATGTTATTATCAAGAAACCTAAACAGTCATTCTATCAAGAATTACAAATCAGGGGTTTTCCGACTAAGCGCACCCGCTGGTGCTGTGATTTCCTCAAAAAAGACCCAACCGCTGATGTGCCATATAAACACAGGCTTATGGGGCTCAGGGCAGAAGAAGGCCGAAGGGGAAAGCGCCCTCAAATTGATGCCTATAAAAATGGCGATACGATTTATAAACCAATATTCTACTGGAACGAATGGGAAATATGGGAGTACATCGAGCGCCACAATCTGCCCTATTCTTCGCTTTACGATGAGGGTTTTAACCGGATTGGTTGCGTGGTGTGCCCGTTTATTTGTAACCCCAAACCAAAATTTGCTAAGTGGCAACTTCAAGTTCACAAAGACCGCTGGCCTAAAATTTATGCCACGTTTGAACGTGCTATGAAAAAATTTTACTTAACAGGGACGATACCATCTATTCGGAAATTCCACATGAACAATAATTGGCGCGTATCTTTGAAGTACGCCGAACCGATTGATTTCAAAACCTTCCTTAATAATTGGTATATTGGGAAGGGTAATTTTTACAGCAAAGACTGAGCAACTGATTGGGAATAGGTATATCCATGAAATGTATAGGATACGCACAGTACGAAAATAAATGTGAGAACAATGCCGGCGGTAATCTGCGACCGAAATCAAAATATTGGTGTGACCGTTGCGAAAAGATACGGCGAGAAACAATTACCAAATCGATGAAGTCTATTTTGACCTCATTGCGAACATCTGAGTAGTAATAAAACGCTTATCATCAAAATACATAATGATAGTACGGGTACTAATGAATCTGCCAATTATACCTATGGTGTTTTTGTTAATGAAAGAAGAATCGCCAGTGGTATGATTAGGGGTCATAATCGAAAAGACGGTTGGATAAGTTTGCTTCACGATTTAATATTAAACGCAATGAAAAATAACTACCGATGAGTAATAATGGGGTTCGCTATTCTCAAATAGCGAATTACAGCCAAACGGCGGGGAGGGTATAGACCATGAATGATATGCTAAATGATTATGGGCATGGATATAAGGGGGCCAAGGGCAAGCCGGAAATATATAAAGACTTCTTTGAATCAATATCATGTCTTTTGGTAGAGGGACCAGAATTCCATACAAAAATCGAATTATATGATGCGATTAAATCAGAATTTGAACGCCATACAAAATTATTAAGATCAACCGACCGATGGTAAGCTTAGATGGAATATCCGTGCAGTAAAATAAATTATGCTCCTTGCCAGTATTCCTGTTTGAAACCAACGGGCCAGGTTACAGTGCGCGAAGGGGTTTTTTGCAAAAAGGCCAAGGAATGGATTGTTCGTTTAAATAAATGCCCCTTAGAAAAAGCTGAGAAGGGACAATTAAAACTCTGGGGCAACTGATGGGAAGTCAGAACTATGAAATTTGATGATTTTGAAATAAACGCCGCCCCGTTCATTAGTCACGCATATTGTAAGTGTGGAAACAATCTCAAGATGGTTTCAAATGGTTGGTTTTCAAAAGCCATGTTTTGTCCCAAATGCGAAAAAGTCTACCAGCTAAAACTAATAAAGGTACCAGACAAAAAGGTAAACCCTGAATTTCTGGAACAATGTCGAAAAGAAGCAACTGATGGGAGGTAGGGCCGATGGGAAGAAAAAAGAAACTAACAGCCGACAGATTGAAACAAATACTGGACGAAGAAATTTGGATCACACTCCAAATGAATATCGACAAACAGATTGTTCGCATGGCAAGCATCAATAAGGTAGTTGATCGAGTGGGCAGAGAATTTGGCCTATGGACAACTGACCAGTAGAAGGAGGAACAATGGCAATCGTCGGAATAGTTATTCATTCAATCTTTACCTTTATGATGGTTCTTTGTTTTATTTCCGATGCTAAACTTACTCGCTTTTGGTGGATAATTTTGGCGTTATTCGGAGCAACAAATTTTCTGGATAGCCTCGCAAAATTACTAGCCACCTGATGTCCGATAGGTTTGGAGAGAGTATGAAAAGGGCAATCGAAATAACGAAACAAGAAATTAAATGGCATGAAGAAAATCGTGGCGAAGGTCCAAGTACAACTTGGGAAGAAGCATTTATTAAAGGGTTGAAGCACCTATTAGATTTATTCCAACAAGTTGAAAAAGAACCTTCTGATATGGGATAAGTAGATTTGAAACCATATTATGAAACAGAATTGGGCAAACTCTATCATGGGGATTGTCTTGAGATTATGCCAGAGCTTGGGTCGGTTGATTTGATAGTTACGTCACCACCGTATAATTGTGGCAAAGAGTATGGTGACTCCTATAAGGATTCTAAGGCATATAATGATTATTTGGATTGGCTCGATTGCGTGTGGGATTGTTGTTTTTCTTTAGCAAAAGATGGGCGAAGAATGTGCATTAATGTGGCCGATTTGGGCAGAAACCCATATTTTCCGATACATTCGGATATAACCGCCCGAATCAGGGAAAAATGGTTTCTAATGGGTACTGTCGTTTGGAATAAGCAAAATTGTATGTCAAATACCGCCTGGGGGAGTTGGCGAAGTCCGTCTGCCCCAGGATTAAGGGGTTTACATGAATACATTATAATAGCTGGAAAGGGGGGTAAATTTTATAAACCAGACTTTAAAAAAGAACCCAAAAAATTTGAGCCAGAAATGGAAAAAAAAGAGTTTCTTGAATTTACTCTTGAGGTCTGGAATTTCTCACCGGACACAAAAAAGAATGGTCACCCGACTAAATTTCCTGTCGAGTTGCCCCGAAGATGTATCTTGCTATTTTGTTATCCAGATGATGTCGTGCTTGACCCTTTTTCCGGTTCGGGAACGACACCCCTGTCCTGTGAGCGCTTAAATAGACGTTGGATAGGCATAGAAATAGAAGAAAAGTATTGCGAGATAGCAGCCAAAAGAATCGAAAATGAACGCAAACAACTCAAACTTTGGAGCAACTGAGTAGTAATCAGAACGGAAGGAAAAATGAATGATAGACTACGAAGGAATAAAACGGATGGCTGAAAATCATTGGTCTTTTATTGAAGGGTTATTATTTAGTTTGCCTGACAAAGCCCAATTTGGAGTATCAACCATCGAATATCTATATAAAGAAGCGTTCATTCATGGATGGGGGCATGGCGAAGAATGTGAACGCAACCGTAGAGCAACCAATGAAGAAATAACGCGACAATTATCAAAACCAACTGAGTAGTACAGGTTCGCTATTCGAGAATAGCGAACTATAGCCTTCTGATGGGAAGTCAGATTAGAAAGGATAAGAATGGCACCTTATGAGGATACAATTGTTTGGATTAATGGGGTCAAATTTATAGATGTTACTCATCAAACCGTAACGGGCAAAACCTACAGCTATGAAGAGGCCCATGCTTTAACTAAGAACAAATTTATAATTACATACGAGACAGAATCAACTGACCAGTAGTAAGGCCGATGGAGGGGGTTATGAGAATAGAATTAGATTTGGAGGATTTTATGAAAAAAATGTGGAACTTTTTTAAAGAATACAAAATAATAGCAGTACTTATTGTGGTTGTGGTTGTGGTTGCTTGTATCTTTTTATGGGCTCTTAGCGGGGTAGGTGATTGGTCAATGTGGGAAAAGCCTATATCGGAAATCACACTTAGCGATGCAATGATTTGTCTATTAATATTTGCTTTTGTTCAATCTCTTTTTAATTAGACACAACTGATAGGAAACCAGAACCATGGAAAAAATGATAGTAGTGCTTGTTATATTTTTAAGTTTATTTGTTGCAATTCCCGTTTGCTATGGATTCGGATGTGTTTTGATGGACATCTGGAAAGATATTTTTAGAGCAATTGGAATATACTGATTAACAGATAGTAGATCAGAAAATGAAAACTTGTTGCAGATGTAAAAAAGAAAAACCGGAAAGTGCATATCACAAGGATCGTGGGAACCCTGGTGGATTACATTATATGTGTCGTGATTGTCGAAGTGAGAAATATTATGAAGACCACGAAAACAACCTGAGAATGACACGACAATATTATAGCAAAAATGTTGATCGGCAAATTGAACGGGTTCGCAATTACCGCGAAAGACACAAGAAGCGAGCAGCGGCATTTGTGGCTGTCAGCAGCAAAACTCGAACAGGCAGGATAAAGAAGCCGGGAATTTGTTCTCAATGTGGCAGTGGTGGCATAATCCACGCACACCATGAAGACTACAACAAGCCCCTTGAGGTGGAGTGGCTGTGCCAGAAGTGTCATAAGAAATTACATAGAGAAAAAAGGTCAGTAGCGTAAAGCTACCTATCTACAATAAGGTGGCCACAGGGCATGGTCCTCGCCGGATACACGCTAAAAAAGCTAAGTTTGGGTCGCCCCCAAACACCATGCCCTTTCGCATAAAAACACCTGATTACAGATCAGAATTACAATAATACCGTTCAGTAAAACCATACAAAAGCTTTGTATAGATTCATACAAATCATTGTATATTGTTACCGTTTGGTAATGTTGTCCAAATGGGTGGTGGTTTAAACTTACTAAAGGAGATTAAATGGATACAAAAGAAAAATTGGACCTTATCTACAAAAACCCCCACGTTTGGTCAGTAGGGGACGGATTACGAACCAGGAAGAACAAAACGACTGACGAAAAATGTACGGTCGTGGGTGTTCGCAAGAAACTGCCGAAACATTTTATATCACCCCAGCACGTATTATCATCCAGTGTTGACGTGGTGGAAACAGGAGAGATTAAAGCATTAGATATTTTTACAGACCGCTATCGTCCTGCTCCCGGTGGTGTGTCTGTCGGCCATGTTGACATTTCGGCGGGAACTCTCGGATGCTGGGTAAGCCTGGGTGACAAAAAGGTAATGTTATCTAACAACCACGTTCTAGCAAACAGTAATGAGGCTGACATAGGAGATGCAATTCTTCAACCAGGCGACCACGACGGGGGCGAATATCCTCAAGATTGCATTGGGTATTTGTTAGATTATGTTCCTATCCATTTTTTAGGGGAAGATAGCGATTGCCCATTTTCAAAGGCGGTGGCGTTTTCCTTCAATAAGCTCTCAAAGTTCTTTGGAAGGAAAACAAGAATGTCTGCCATCGTCCCCCATGCTGATGCCAATCTTGTAGATTTGGCTATCGCAGACGTGGCAGACGAAAAATATATTGACGACACTATTCTTGAAATCGGCAAAATTCACGGTGTTATAGAAGACCCTTTTATTACAATGCCTGTTCAGAAAACAGGACGGACGAGTGGTTTTACAACGGGAGAAATCCAGCAGATCAACGCAGTAGTTCAAGTGCAATACGATGGCAAAATAGCGGTATTTACAGATCAGCTATTAGCCGGTGCCATGAGCCAACCGGGGGATAGTGGAAGTGCCGTGGTATCTGGCGATAAAATAGTAGGTTTACTATTTGCAGGATCGGATAACACAACTGTTATCAATCGGTGGAAACATATAGAATCGTACTTTAATATTAACTTTTAACAGGAGGTATTGAATGAAAATCAAGAAATACGTAATTTACTTAGTAGTATTGAGCTTTTTCGTCAACATTATTGGATGCGCTACCCTTCAATATCCAGAAACACCGAAGGGCAAGGCTACGTTTTTTGACGGGTCTTATCATCGCCTTGTAAACGAATTCATAATTGAAGCAGCATGGGCAGACCAAGAAACTCACAAGGAAATGCTTAATAAACGAAGGGATGCTCTTGTGGCGGCTTATATGCCCATCAGGGCAATTTCTGAGACTATTGCTGCTGGCGGAACCATTAATATCGCAATGATTGATGCGGCCAACCTTGCTCTTATGGAAGTCAAGCGATACCTTTATACCAGGCAGGCAATAGCGCCTTCTAAAGAGACTGTAGTTAAGGCAATGGTTGATGCGGGATTAATAGAACAATATGAATCTCAAGCTATAAGCGAAGCTCTCTTGGTACTTATTGAACTCATCCAGGCAATGTTGCCGTTGTGGTTGCAACTACAAGAACAGGCGGGGATGACGGAAGCCGAACTCGATGCCCGATTCGCCATTGAGCACGGATGGATAACTGCCTTTAATCCGAACTCCCTGCCTGTTGTAACCATTAATCCGTAACAGAAAGGAGGTATTATATAAAATAGAGGAAATAAAGGATGTTGATAAGATGGGGGCCCGTGTAAGTTGCGGGCTCCCTTTTTGTTTAAATTACCATGTTTGCATAAACAAACAAGTGCAGGTAATTTTGTCAAGTTTTGCGACAAAAAGCACCTTATTCGTACCATAAAATGGCAAAAAAACACATTTTATGCCGTAAAAATGTTATTCTCCGGTACATGCAGGAATTTCTTGTTCAAGAAATTTGTACTTTATAGGAAAGTGTACGCTATTCATACAGATCAATATTGGCATCGTTTAGAATATCAATTACAAGTTGATATGCCTCTTTCCATGAACCCGTTTCGTCTGTATATTTACATTTGCTTCGCAAGGTGCGATAGATTTCTTCGAGTACATTAAAATATTTGGGGCCATTTTGGTGGAGTAGGAAGGTGTAAATATCGTCTTTTTCTATTGCTTCAATTCGATATTTCATTCTTTATTTTCGTAAGCGTCCGAAAGGTGCTGAAGAGCATCCTTCACACGCCATCTAAGGAATTTAACGCTAGGCGAGCTCCATACCTTGTAATTTATCTCGCGGTGCTTATCACCAGATTCTCCCTTTCGTCTTTTTCCAGGCATGAATATCTACTCCTGCCGATAGCGCCACAATTATTACATCTAAATGATTTGTATTTCCCTGCTGGTGTAGTATAGTTCCCGTTCCAGTTGAGTTTCTCGGATTCGCAAGTCGGGCAGCATATGGCATCTATCATATCGTGATACAAGCTCATTGGGGGATGACTTTTAATCCACGGCCTCAATGCAAGATATAGTTCCTCAAGGGCTACAACGTCAGACTTGTTGTAGTGTTGCATTTCCCGCAATGCTTTCCTGCCACCCGTAATGCACCGCACCCACAACTTGAAATTTGTTTCAACTTTTTTAGATAAGCCAAATCTTTCATTCAGCGCGTCAAGTTTGTAGCTTGGAAAATCAAACACTTTTCGGGCTTCTTTTAGTGTGTCTATTACCCTGTAAGGTGTGTTGGGACCGAAATCATTAATGATGAACCGTGCATTTAATCTTCTAACATCAAAGTTAAATGCGTTGTGCGCTACAATAATATCGGCCTTTTCAAATAAATCCCATATTCCCTTGAGTATTCTGGCGTCGTCTCTGGCTTCTGCTTCTTCCGGTGTGGCAACCTGTGACACAACATCTGATTCAAACAGCCACTTCCCCGCCCACGACAGTACTGCCCAATCTTTAATTACATTCTCCGGTGAAATGTATTGATTGCGCTTGTCGTGCAACCCCCAAACATAAACTTCCATCGGAGAAGTTTCTATATCAAATAATAATATCTTCCCCCTTCGCCTTCTTTCTGTCGGACATCTGCTTTCAGCATATCGCCGTACTGTGCGGGGTGAACAACCTAACTTTTCTGCGATTCCTCTATGACTCAGGTTTGTAGTTGCTTTTAAACTCTTTATTCTTTCAGCATACTGTTTCCCATAGTACATAACGTCACATAGGTTAGAGTTAATCCTTCGTACCGGATGGACTTAACGGGTGAGGGTAGTTGCGCGGCCTCTTCGGACCCAAGACCTCTTCTTCAAGATGTCTCAAGTCCTGCGATAAAGAGTCGTTGACTTCACGGCCAACAGCCTTAGTCAGTCACGTCTGCTTTTCCTTTAGACCATGGAGTTCGATTCTTAATTGATTGATCTGTTTTTGCTGGTCAACAATCCGGCCCCACATTCTTTTCAGGAGTGTCTTTAGTTTTAGAGCGTTCACAAGCATTCATCATTGCTTCTTTGCCATGCCACGGCTAAGATTGTAGCCGAAAGCGGCCGCTACCATTGAAATAGCGCCACCGATTTGCACGGCAGCTTGACTCAGCGCACTTGCCTGTTCGGGTACTATATAGCCAAGCGCAGCCACCAAGCCGACAAGTTGAACTATCAATGTTACCCAGAACTCTGTCGTTTGCCATCCGGGTTTTACCGGAGTTTCGCCATTCGCCATTTTAAACCTCCTATGTTTATATAGATTCTTACAAAAAGTGAGAATTTTGTCAATAAAATTATTGGATTAAGATAGTTTTATAGTTTTATTGTTTGGTCGCAAACTTGCAGATGGAAATGAATGCCCTTATCTCTTACGTTATGATAGAGTACGGATTTCTTTTTAGGCTCTTGGGGAGAGTAAATCCAGATAGTATTAGCATACCTCGCCATTCCTTCCGGGTTGCTATAAATCCAAGACCTTAAATCTATTGCCCTGAGAGGATTTTGCCCGTGGACTCCCTTGTCGCCATGTCTATAAGCAGAAGTGACAATTGATTCCCCAAACTCACCCAACCACCAATATTCAAACTCAATCAAATTCGGATGATGCGGAACAATGTGGTAGTTACGAAATATATTTTCACTTTTGAATTTAAGGAACAATTTCATTTCCAAAATGCCGTTTTTAAAAGCATTGCAACAAAACCGCCAACTATCCCGCCGGTGGCCGAAGCTCCCGTATTCAACCATTTACGGGCTTTGAGTTTTTTAACGTCATCTTTTACTTCAACGACATTTTTAAATAATACGACTATTTGTTTTTCTAGTGGCATAGACTTAAAAATTTCTACTTCTTTTATTTGCATTCCATTCAATATACTGTTACTCCCTGTATTGTAATTTCTTCTTCTGCAAATATAAAAGCGCCCCGATCCCACGGTAAGTAATCATCTTGATCGAGTGTGCCGATGGTGGGTGGTGTGTTTGTCCAGTTTGTGTTGATTGGATCTAGTCCGTCATCGTATGTGGCTCCAAGGTCAGCACCCTCAAGATCGGAGCTTAGTGTAAAATCGCCCGACGACGGATTAGTTAAGCCTGGATCGCCGGCATCCGAATTTGCGTCTTGAGATGTTGAAGTTTGCCAATCACTTAGCTGATCTTTGTCGCTTCCGCTATCTGCAAAATCTGGTGCCGCAGAACCGCCCGTGTCGGGATAAAACTGGTTTTCATCGGAAACAAGATTGGCTCCCGTAGTTCCCGAATATTCATAGATATGATATGAGTCTGTTTCTGAAAAAATGTTATTCTTGACAACATTGTAGTCTGCTTCCTGCCTTAAATCCAAACCCCTATCACAATCATAAAAGGTGTTATTATAGACCAGATTCCCCTTACCTGAAGTATTCGACCTATTAATTCTCATGCCGATATGGGCTTGATCTATTATGTTATAAGCTACCACATTGCTGTAATGTTCGTCCGGCTGGCTGGTGCTTCCTATTGTTATACCCTTACCGTAAGAGCCACCATCATAGTGGGATTTTAGGGCGGCACTTCCCTGGATATAATTGTACTTAATAGAATTATTTGCAGCCGTATGTGTGGTTGCATTGTGTCCGTACAACGCAAATGCGTCCCTAAAATCGACAACTTTATTTTCGTGGATAGTCCAGCTATCACTTCCCCATATTGCAACACAGTGGCCGTCAGAGTTTGTGGTGTTGTTGGCATTGACCGCCCACTCTTGATAATTCATATCGGTGCATACATTACCATTGGCAATGCCAGTATCGTTTTGACTGTAAACGTATATACCGCCCATACCAACACGGGTGAACACATTGTCTGATAAGTTTAAATTATTCGATCCGCTACCATCTGCAACCTGAATTGCGGTAAAATATACATCTTCAAACGTACAGTTTTGAACTGTTACATTATCAGCACCGCTGTTAATGACCATCGGCTCATAGTGATCGCTAAATTTCAACCCATCTACAATGATGTAGCTATGCTTAATGGACATCAGCCACGTTATAGCAGAAGTGGTCATGGTGTGTGTGTCGGGGTCGGCGTCGTCAGTAGTCCAAACATAAGTGGTTGACTCGTCACAGTGCCACTCTCCGGCAGCATCAACAGCGCCAGCACTCATTTCTTCGTTTAGCACAACTCCGTCTTCATATAGGCCCGTACTTTCAATATTGCCCGTACTTTTAGAATACACATTTCCAGAATACACGGTCCATCCGGTTAGGGATGTTCCCGCCGTGATGGTCGGGGTGTCACCAGATTCAGCAATGAATGTTATGACACTCCCCGAACTTCCCGCCTGATAGGTGTCAATATCGCTTGATAGGTTAAATGTGCCGCCGTCATCTTTGAATATCACTGTATCATTCGGGCCTATCTTTGTGTCATCCGCTTCTGTTGCAGCCCAGTTATTTGTGTTGTCCACGTCATCCCAATCCCATGCAGTTGCACAGGTGTTGGTTTCCGGTAGAGTTCCATCGCCGCCAGCGCAAACATAAAAGGTTTCAGCACCAAAAGCCGATACCGGAATGAGTAATAATATAATGAGATATTTTTTCATTGAATCTGTAATCCCAAAGCAGTTAGGTTCACTATTGAGTTATTAACAACACTGTCTGATACGATAGCCGCTAAATCGTTCCCGCTGCCATCCTCCTCTGAGTTCGCGTCTCCATTGAAGTCGATGTTTGCTGTGTCGCCAATCCAGATAGTTTTGGAAATGTTATAAATATGAGTGGTGGTTCCATCTCCACTTTCATAGGTTATGCTTACATTATCCCCTTGCTGTCCTGAATCCAAATCCCAATCTGAGTCATCGTATCCAGATCCCTGAGTTACATTTTCGTCAAATACGAGGGTTAGGGTAGTTCCATTTGAAGCAATTGTGGCGCTTTGTAGTGTTGGGGGGCTTGAATCCTCAGCCACATATTCATAAGCCCCTCGATCCCAAGTGCCGTCACTACCGCGAGTGTTGCCATTCATGTCTACGTTATACGGGGAAGAAAGAGAATACCCTGCGGTGGTAGCAGTAGATAGCGTAAAGTCGCCATTGGCAGCATCCGTTACAACAGAGGTAGATGCGTTTTGGTCATTGTGGGAGGCCGTTAAAGACCCGTTTATTGAGATACTCTCCCCAATAACAAGAGTGTTTCTAACCTCGTTTCCAGTCCCGTGTTGAATTTGAATTTGGTCGTGAACATCATAAAAAGTATTATTATATATCTTCCAATTATTAAGAGTTTCATTTCGAGAGGGATGATCTCCTGTCCATGTCCCAATCGTAACATCTGAAAACGTGTAACTTTCCGATGGGTTCCAAATGATATTCCCGTATATATCCCAATCATCCGAATCGTCAGCGACTATTGCGCCGGTGCCAGCAATATTTTTACAGTAATTATAGGCAAAAGTAACATTATCTGTTCCACGCGCAGACCACAGCTCTTTTTTGCCGATATTCTCAAATCTATTGTAACGAACAACAAATGGTCCGGTAGAAGAGTTGATTAAAATAGCCGCTTTCCATGAAGTATTTTTTATAAAGCAATACTCCATGGTGATATTGTTTGAACCGCCAGTGCTGTAAAGCCCATGATTTTGATTTTCTGAAATGTCCTCACCGCCGAGCACATAATCATAGGCTGCATAGACGTATCGTATGGTTATATTGTCGGCACCCGACACATTAAAAAGTTTAGCGCCGTTTCCACTTGTCCCTCCATCGACGTAAAACCCATAGGCTGAATTATCAGACCAATCGCCCGCATCTCGCGTGACTCCGGTAAAGGTAAAATAACTGGTGGAAAATGTTAATCTTCCAAAAGTCGCCTGTCCATCTCCGTAAGAATCACTCCACCCGGTAGATGTCCCATGATCTGCTACTGTAGCTTTTTTTATCGTAATGAGTTTGGTTGAATCTACCGAATCGTCGAAGGTATAAGATGAATAAGACCCATCTGCGACATAATATGTATCATCCCTAGTTAGGCTTGAGGGTAGGTCGTCCCATGCACTTGACCAGCTTGAACCATCTCCACTGCTACCACTTCGGACGTAATGATTCGCAGAAAAGCCCCACATCGGAAAGCTTAAAATAAATAGCAGTATAAATATAAAAAGATATTTTTTCTTTATGGACAAGTCAAAGCTCCCAACCAATCAGAGGTGCTTAATTGAACATCATCAATATATAGTGTTGCCGAACTACTTGCTAAGAAATTTGAGAATAATATATATCGAAAATCATACGTATTGTCGCTTACTGTAGCCGTTGATCCTGCACCATCATGGTTTACTACATCCCAGCCACCTGCTGGTGTTCCCCACACCCTTAAGCTATGTGTACCACCACTATTGTCGAAATTGACTTCAATTAGATAATCGTTGCCTGCTGTTAATTCAAAATTATTGCCTGAATTTATACTTCCACTTTTTAGACGAAGATATTCGCCAGCGGTTAGTCGCAAACTAAGGTTACTTGTAGCGTTTGGAGTAGTTCCGTTTTGCATATGAAAAAAATAATAGTCATCACCGCTAACATCCGGTAGATTCATAATTACAAATCGAATATAGTACCCATCAACTTCTGAACCCATATCGGCATAAATTATATCATCACCACCATCAGATGAATCTGCCGAAATCTTGAGATTGTGAGATTCGCAAAAAGGCTCTGCTGTGTCGTAGGTGCTTACGACACCGGAACCGTCTGATTCTGTCCAATCCGAAGTGCAAAAACTTCCCTCGCTGGCTTCAAATGACTCCATCGCACCACTTGAAAAGTCACCAGAACAACTATATCCACCACCAGCAGCAGCAGGCGCTTCGCTTCCCATAATCATCAGATTCATCCTTGCGCCCGCTTCAGGAATCTCAATGATCTTACTTGAAGACACCCCTGCAATAATAAGAAAACAAGCCAAAGCAAATAATACTCGTTTCATATTATTCCTCCGTCCATGTTCCATAAGAACCAGTTACATACCAGTCGGTGGCATCGTGAGCTACAATACACATCTTGTCTCCTGCGGCTCCACCCGATACCCAATAATCTGCCGCTGTGTCTGACCGCGCACCCTGATATACGATATAATCACCATCGGCAGGCTGCACTGTGATAGCTCCGGTGTCACCCTGTTCCTGCATGACACACAGGTTCATTCCAGCTACCGCACTCGGTAAGGTTAAAGTAAAAGCACCACCAACACTGTTTAGAAATACATGCCCATATGCTTCTTCGGTGTTATTTGTTCCTACCGTATAGGCAGCATCGTGGGCAGATGATTTTATCGGAGCAACAATTGGATGCGAAGATTCAAGGACTCCGACTGATTCATCCCACGTCAATGTTAGATCGGTTGTATTGGCATCAAATTTGAGAAGAAGATCAGCAGCATCACCGTCACCGATCACCACTGTTTTCTCAGAACCATCAAAAGTTACAGACCACTCAGTTCCGCCATCATTTAATTTAACTACGAGATCTTGATCTTGAGTGCCATCCAAATCAATATTTAAAGTAGCATCATTGGTGACATTGTCAGCGGTTAGCACAAGGCCGTCTACGGTGAAATCGGTATCGGCATCAAGTGTTGTTGCCGAAAAGGCTCCATCAACATCCATTGAAGCACCCGTAACGGCAATACTACCAGCCGCATTGAATGTCATAATTTCGTTTCCGGTTATACCTATATAGTCACCATCACCTATGGCGAATCCCGTTGAAGCAGTTATGGTTGTACCGGAAACCGTAGTGTCGGCAGCAACAGTACTTGCCGTAAAAGCCCCGTCAACATCAACAGCATCGGAGAATGCAAAGGTGTCTCCAGCCGAATCAAATGTCCATACATTTGTGGCATTGGTTAGAGTCATAGTTTCGGTTGTGGACACAAATTGAATTACATCTCCACCGGGATCAAGAATAACATCATCGGATGGGCTAAGGGTCACATCTTCATTCGTTCCGTCCAGAGTGATAAAGGTCGTGGCGCTTCCAGCAATATCTACTTGAAGTGTGCCTACAACATCCTGTGTGTTAGCAGAGGCAAATAAGATATTGCCCGTACCAGCTGCATCGTCCTGGTCTTCAAGGGTTAATGCTGGTGCCGTGTGGGTTGATGTAATAACTCCACCATCTTGGTCAATTGCTCCGTCTATATCCATTGCATCGGTTTTTAAGGTGGCAATCTGGATGTCAAGTTGAGTTACTCCGGCATCGGAACCAGTAATGAGAACTTCGTTATCCGTTGCGGTGTCCAGATCAAAAGCAATCTTTTCTTGGTCATTGGATGCTATCACCACAACATCGTCACCCGCGTTAGTAATAGTCTCGTCATTCGCCAGGGTTAGCTCTGTCGCTCCGGTAATATCCAAGCCTCCGGTTGTAACGATGTCCCCATTCTGAGCAAGTCTGAATACTTCCCCGCCACTGTCTTGTGCTATGATATAGTCAGCATTGGCCTGGTCATCATCTGCGGAATAATCAAGATTCAACAGGTACATCTGTGCGCCGACATCTGCATCAGAATTAACTATGTTCACTTGGGCATTACCCGCTCCATATTCAGCAGAGTTGGCAATATGAACTTCCTCATCGGCATTATCAAAATCAATGTCTACATCTTCGTTGATATCCACACCCATGTCTGCCTGAACTGGATGGGCGGCAAAAATCGCATTGCCGTCAGCATCTATTTGCAGCGCTGTGGTTAGAGAAGAATCAATCTGAACCTGAAAGAATAGGTCAACATCTTCCGACCCGGCTCCGGCATCTGTGGCATTGGCATAAATCTTGGCATCTGTGGTTTCTGAACCTGAATCCGAATCGTCAAATGTCCACGCAGGAGTTGCAGTGGCGTCCATTGTAATACCGCCGACTTCCAGCGTAATTGCCCCGAAGTCGATATTAGAAACCCCTGTCGAACTGGATACTACTATTTCATTGCTAGTATCATCAAAGTTAAGAGTTAAGTCTTCATCATAACCGGCACCTAAACCCTTCATGGTGAAAGCACCATCATTGTCGCCGGTAAAGGAAACACCAGCAGAACCAAGTTGAAATTCACCCCCAGCGGCACCGGTAAAAACAACCGCATTTGCTTTGCTGTCTACTCCGTCTCCAATGGCAAAATTACTGACATTTAATTCGATAAAATACGCACCGAAGTCGATTTCATCAGCACCCGTAGGTGCCCCGATTGCGTCCCACGCTGGCGCACCGCCGGAATCAGCATCCTGTTTTAAATAGAATTCTCCGTTTGCATTGTCGTAAGCAACAACGTAGTCATCCTGACCTGCGCCTGTCGGGTCGGTATCAAGGTCAACAATCAGTCGTTGAGTTTGCGTTGCTCCCGAATACCATCTCAAACCACCTTCAGTCATACCTGTAATGGTGCTATCATGTTTGATTGCTCCTGCGGTAGCCCCGGCATCGGCATTTGAAGAAAGAAGATTCAAATCTCCGGTTAGGGTTGTTTCTCCTGCCCCAAAAGTTCCGGTTGTAGAAAGATTTTCATCACCGAACGAAATTTCACCGCCAGCAGCCGTGATTACCAAGTCACCATCAGTGCCACCCACTGTAGTAATAGTGATTATGTCTGAGGCAGTGCTTATTGTCAGATAGTCACCTGTATCGCCGGATGGTTGAATTTGAATAGCTCCGTCACTATCAACGATTGAAGATCCACCAGCTTGAAGTTTGGTTAATACTAGTGTGGCTTCATCAGAATCTTTCAGGGTGATAGTAGGCGAATCGGTCGTATCGTCATCCAACACTAAGTCATTATCCATATCTATCCCGCCGGTTAATATAATCTGGTTTGTTCCTCCGGTAATTTTTACGGATTGATCGTCTTGAAAATTAATTACACCGCCACTATTGAGAAAAATATCATTAAATTCGAGATCAACAGTACCAATGTCTGCCCCTCCAGCCGCATCAGGCGTGAATAAATTCCCAGATATCGTGCCGGAACCGTCAATATTGGCGACAACAGCGGTTCCCGTTAGAGTTGGAGAAGCACTAAATACTACATTGGTATTGGTAGTTCCGGTCGTGCCAGTTGCCGAAGACAGATAGTTGGCCTGCGTGGTACTCAAGGTCGCACCGTCTAAAATCTCCAATTCGGTTTCGGTGATTGCGGCAGATCCGATTGTAAAACCTGTTGAAGTAACCACCCCCGCGAATGTTGCAGCGCCGCCATCAGTGAAAGCAATCATATCATCGCCGTTATTGTCCTCCATAACCATAAAATCGGCGTTAGCCACCCCATCGGCAGTATATCGCAACCTTAATAGATACATGGCTGCACCGGCAATGTCGGCATCAGTGTTCTCTATTGTTACCTGTGCACCATCAGCACCGTATTCGGCAGAGTTGTTGATGGTCACGTATTCGTCATTGGCATTAAAATCTATATCCACCGACTCGTTCACATCCAACAGGGTCGAGATCGTCACTGTTCCAGTGGTAAGCGAAGTCCCGAGTGCTGAATCGGTCACATTGGCAAGAGATTGAAATTCGGTGCTTGATACAGTCCCGTCACCGATTTTTGTAGCATCGATGGCCGCCTGCGCCTTGATATCGGCGTTTTCGATGTTGGATATTGAATTGCCAGTCCCATCGGCATCTAAACTAACATTTGTGATCGAGCCGGTAGCGTCTATTGCCCAATCCGAAGACGTTATGGCGGTTGTAGCTCCCGCTGATCCGAGAGTGATAGCCGTGGTTCCGCTGATTACTTTGCTGGCTCCAAACTCAATACCACCGTCGTCAATGGTGACTATCGTGGCCTCGTCAACGCTGAAAACAATCCGGCCCTCATCGGCGGTTGCATCGGCGGTCTGGGTTTGAATTAAGAGGTAATCAAGAGTCTGTGCTCCTGAATCAAAAACTGCTTGAATGATGCCTTCTTCCGCGTCAGCCCCGCCTATACGATATTCGGGGTTAGCGTCATTAACCGCTTCATACTGAATGACATCAGGAGACAGCAGATGAATTGCAACGTCACTTTCAACTTCAATCTTATCTGTCGAGCCGAGGTCAATATAAACCGTATTGTCAACACCTTCCAGCTTATCAATACTGGCAACATCTGCATCGCCAAAGTCCATAGCGGCACTTGAGTTAAAGCCATTACTGAAGGTCACGGTGCCGGTGGCGAATGTCCAATTCCCAACCCAATCGGTGAAATTGCCGTCCTCATCGAGTTTCGCCATTGTCACGGCGTCATTTGCGATTGTAGCCGCGGTGCTTCCGTCTGTGTCGAAGGTTGCTGTCACATCACCGGTCAGGGTATCACCGGAAATCAAAACGGTTCCTGTCGCATCTCTAAGGGTTACAGTCCTGTCGGCGGTGGCAATATCAGCGGTGGTCAGGGCCAGTTCGAAAGCATCGCCTGTTGAGCCCTCGAAGTATAAAGTCGTGCTTGCGTCATCCCCGGCCGTCGCTCCGAAAGCAACACCAGAGACACCGGTGCAATCGCCAACAGTTATGATATCCCCGGTTCCGGCAGTTTCCCATGTTATCGTGCCGCCAGTATTAAAAGTCGGGATTTCCCCGTTTGAGGGGGTATCTGAAGCTGTTGTTGCCACAACATAAGCCGAAGCCGTGCCGTTCCAGATTTCCAGTGCGTCGTACCCTGATCCCCATCCATCGGTATCAAAGGAAATCTCCCCGTCTGCATCGGTAGTCGGGTCAGCGGCTATTGGGATGGTTACGATGCCGGTAAAGGTAGGTGAGGCCACCGGAGCTAACGCCCCGCCCTCGATACTAAGTACCCCGCCGGAAGCGGTCAGGGTGTTCTCTGAAGCATGATTTAACTCTATGCCCGTGCCGGAAATAATTAAATCTTGAGAGAAAGTAACCTTGCCGTCAGCGGCTATTGCTATGGCGTCCACGTCGGAAGCAGAGCCGATTGTCCCGGTATCCTTGATAATAATATCGTCAACAAAGGTCACTATTCCGTCAGAAGCTATGGATATCGCGGTTGTGGCAGAGGCAGAGCCGATTGTCCCGGCGTCTTTAATAAGAATATCGTCAATAAAGGTGACAATCCCCGTGGCCGCAATCTGCATCGCAGTTGGGGCAGTAGCAGAACCGATATATTTTGCATCGCCTATGATGATATCTTCATTAACCGTCAAGTCCTGTGTGAACGTGGTCTTGCCGTCAGAGGCAATGGCGATTGCATCGGTATCTGAAGCCGAGCCGATATTACCCGCATCCGGGATAACCAGATGTCCACTAAGGGCTATATATCCGTCACTTGAATTTGTAATCGTCTCATCATTTTCAAGAGTGATTCCACCCGAACCCTGAACGTCAATGCCAAGATTAAAGGCTAATCCGGTATCGTCTACGTGGGTGATTGTAGCGGGGGTGGCATCCAGCCATGCGATAGCGGCTGCATTTTCGAGGTTGAGCGCCCCGGTTGTGGCCGGTGCGTTACCAATGGAAGTCTTGCCTTCTTCCTGAATGGAAAACCAGACATCGGTGTTGTTATCCACACATTTGAAGAAATCCGCATTGGCTTCGCCATCATCGGAGTGCTGAAGTTCCAATAGGTAGACATTGTTACCGATTGCCGTGTCGGTATCATCGATAACCATAAAGCTGCCGGCAGTGTCCTGTGCCGTTGAGATGGTTATTTTTTCCTCGTCTGCATGTACCGGTGTCCACTCTGCGTCCGGGTCGCCTACCGAATCAAGGGTTGGAGCCCCGGCTGTGGCATCAGCACGCCAATACAGGCGGTCGATATCCTTATCGTAAGCAAGATGGTAATCGTCCTCTGAGTCTGTCGGTAATGTGACATAAGAGGGTAAATAATATACCGTGTCGCCGCCACCATAGTAGGCGAATTGGCCGTCATCTACCCCTGCGGTTACATTGTCATAAACCAATTCCCCATCTGCATCGGGGGAGGCATCGGCACCGGTAAAAACCGCACCGCTCGTAATTGTCGGGGTGGTGAGGTTCCAGCTGGAAACCGCTACGCTATCTGCGATAGTGGTCGCTGTTGATCCGTCCGTATCGAAAGTTGCCGTGACTTCTCCGGTTAGTGTGTCACCGGAAAGAATGATATAATCGCCTTCCACGGTGACAGCGCCAGCAGCAGCCCGGGCAAGCGTGGTGTCTGCGGCTGCGCCGAGTTCAATTTCGCCTCCGGTGATAACCGAAGTGCCATCGGTGAGGGAGGTTGCTTGAAGCTGACCGGCTCCCGGGTTATAGGTAAGATTTCCATCTGATTCCAGACCCAGATCACCGCCGTCTAAATCCCCGCCTTCTGCAAATATAATGGCGTTTGTTTCTGCGGTATCTTCGTTGTCGGTAATCGTAACGGTGGTGGCAACTGTCGCTGTGTCAGCGGTTCCTGTGACATTGCCGGTTAATGCTCCCGCAAATGCGGTAGAGGTGACGGTTCCCGTTGACGGATTATAGTAAAAGGTTCCATCCGACTCCAGACCGATATCCCCGCCCTCCACTGCGCCACCGGAAGCGAATATAACGGCATTGTTTTCGTTTTCACTTTCATTGTCTGTGATTGTCAGGGTTGTGGCGAGAGAGGCGGTTCCTGTGACATTGCCCGTAAGTGGACCGGAAAAGCCCGTGGCGGTAAGAACCCCTGTTTCGGCGTTATAGGTTAAACCCGCATCGGATCTAGCGGCCAGGTCGCCGGTAGCCGATTCCCACAAAGCCACGTAAGCAGTGGCGTCTGTCGTATCGGCAACCGTTATGGCCCCTTCGTCTCCAAGATTATCAATATCTGCCCAGTTGATATGCTCGTTGTCTATTGAGTCGGCGTTATAGTGCTCGGAGTCGATACCGTCATCTGCGATTTTGGTTTCATCGATAACATCAGCGGCTAAATGCGCTGCGTCAATCGAGCCGTCATTATAATGCTCTGAATCGATACTATCGTCGGCAAGATAAGCCTCGTCAATCGCATCGGCGGCTATGCCCAGACCACTTGCACCCTCTGTTAAAGTGCTGTCATACTTAACTTGGAGTGCATCTTCTTCTGCTATTAAAGTGGCATTTCCGCTAGACGGTGTTAGATCGAGATCAATATTGGCTTCGTTTTCCGGTGCTTCTACCCCCGAAAACACTGTGGCATTGAAATCCACAACCACAATATCAGTATCGAGAGAATCATCCCCAATTTGAATCGTGGTTACAGATCCCGATCCTTCTCCACCGGTCCCATCACCGGCAGCTTCCCAAGAACTTCCGTTTGATACGCAAATTACCCTTGTGCTTTGGAGCCCGGTCGTACAATCTCCGGCTCCATCGCCATCGATGACAATGACCGCCATATTAGCATTGTCCGAAGCAGCAGGCAGATCTGCTACTGCATACGTTTTAAGACCGGTGGTAGGCACAGGCGGGGATGGGGGTATCGCGTAAGCCAGACCAGCGGTAAAGATAATTAAAAGCGTTAGGGCTAAAAATCTTTTCTTCATATCGCAACTCCTTGAGGCAAAAAGCCCCACAAGAACAAAGGTTTTTGTTCCAGCGGGGCTTTTAAGAAGCTGCGGCTGGCTTACAAACCCAAAGCGTAAGTGTTACTGAGGCAGTGGGTCGTTATGTTTTTATTTATTTAGCGAATACTAATGTTATGGTATAGGTGGAACTGTCCACATCATTATTATCAACATCCAGAGTCAGGGTCGAGTTAATCCTCGAATAAAATGGAGGCTGAAAATGGCTGTTGGTGGTTTCGTCTATCCTGTTCACACCAGTTCCGCCCAATAAGTCTATACCATTTGCATCCTTAATGTAAAGGTCTGAATCATCTTTTGGGCCGGTAGCTCCCGGGACAACCTTGACTTCATACAGGTAATAGCCGTGCAGATTTTTTGTTAGATCCGTCCCTGGCCCTGCAAAGTCGGTGTCGGATATAACACCACTGCCGTCACTCGTACACACTAACGTAACGGTAATGCTTCCGTCCTGCTCGTCACCGATTGAGGGTACAACCGTGCCTGCGGCAAAGCTGATACTAACCCATGCGAAAAGAATTAAAAAGGCGATCAATAATTTTTTCATGTTTTACTCCTATCAAGATATATATCGTTTAATTGGTGCAACTTTAAATCCAAAGCAAATACCACCCGTATCGCCATCTACCGCCCCTGTAATGTAAATGGTGTAGGACTTTCCACTCTCAAATCCGTTTGCCAGGGTACACGCTATAAGTTCGGTATAGAATCCGGTGGTGTTGGCATCATCTATCTTATCCATATTTCCGGTTAAAATTGGGGTTCCGGTTTCGTCTTCATACAGTCGATAAGAAGGTACAGCATCGGCATCAGTTAAAACCCCTGTGTCGGGATCATGTGAGCAAACCGAAAAAACCAAATTGTCTTCTATTGCTACTTCAGCAGGGCATCCCATTAGCTACACCTTAAAAATACCTATGCAATCTTTTTTTGACCTTCGGGCCTCAACAGTATCCGCACCCATCAAATCCCCAATAACCTTCATCCCGTCCGGTAAAATCCTCCAACAATCAACCGGAGCCTTGTGCTTGCCCATCATCCAGGGAGCGACAAGGCAAATCAAACCACCGGGTTTTATGATTTTTTTCATCTCTTTAGCCACTAACCAGAATTTTTCGCAATGTTCAAGCATCTGGCCACTTACGATGATATCAAAAGAAGTGTCTCTAAGCTCTTTCCAATCGTAAGGATTTTTCAAAACACAATCTACATTTGGCCCATCTTCAATATCAATTCCCAAATAAACGTGCTTGTCGTGAAAAAGATTCCTATATAACCAGGGCTGGTCGTGGTATTGCATACTGCCAATTTCGGCAACTAATAACGGCTTGTCCAAATCAACATACTTTCTGACAAATCCCCTCATTAATTTATAGCTGTTTTCGTGCATTAAGACAAGTTTTCTTTGTATTCGTTTAAGCGCCTGTGCATCGACTTAACCATTGCCATACAAACCCGAAGTTTATATTTTAGGTCTTCACTGTCTATGTTGTAATACACTTCCCTTAATTCTTGACAAATGGTTCCTGGCCGACCACCCTGCTTTTCCATCATTTTAAGCGACATCGGTTTGTATTTCTTAACTTCAAAAAGGTCATGCTCAAATTTTTTAAATTCATCCGGCGTTTTTAATTTCAACCATCGTTTTGTATTTCTTTGAAAATTTACCCAATCAAGAGGGCAATCTCTTTTTAGTGGCACCTGAAAACCGCGCCGGATTATTCCAACGCCATTATTTGTATCCACAACATACATATAAAGATCATTGCGTTCGCGTAACTCAACAAATGCTTTCCACCCATCTCCAACCCATATTTTTTGGTTAGGAAGCTTGGGAACGTGCTGCTCTTTTTCATTACGGGGTTTACAATCGTGAACCACAATAACCCCACCCGGCTTTAAATGATCAAGTGAATTTAAGATGTCCCGCTTTACCTGTGAGTGTTCATGCAACCCGTCTACGAAAATAATATCGTATTTTAAATCACAACCTTTAAAATATTCGTCACTTGTTACCTTGTGTGTTGCAAATTTACTTTTGGGATCAACGCCATGCTTTAACTCGCATTTTATAACTTTAAACGTATGCCCCTTATTTACTCCAATCTCAAGGTACGATGTAAAATCATAAAAATCTATTAGCCATTGAATTATATCAAACCGCATTGTCCCTTTATATTTTGCAACGGATTTAAAATGTTTAGGGCTTCCCCACCCTGCGATATTAAAAATCTGTTTCTTGTGTGCTTTTATTCCTTTTGTTAAGTTCCTATCATGCCGTATATCAATGTTTGGCCGTTCACTATTATACTTAAACCACCTAACCTTCATTTCACCCATTTTATTTTTAACGGTGGTTTCAAGTTTTTCTAATAAATATTTTTTAGAACCAGTTGCCATGCTCCATGCTTTCTGGTCCTTCGCCTTTAGATAAAAATGATTTCCCTGCTGCCAGTGATATTTATTTTGGTTTATCCATACAGCATCATCTTTGGGCGGTACTTTTTCAAAATGGCTATAATGATAAAATACATCGTGTTCACATAGATAAATAAAAGAATCATCCGGTGCGGCTTTTACACCCTCAAGCATTTGCTCGTACATTGACAACTTTGTTTTTGGTTTTTTGCCGACACATATATTTTGACCGAAATTTAAAGGTTCCTGAGAAACGCTTATAATCGGAATTGGCCCAGCCGCTTTTATCAAATTCTTCCTTGCCGCATCAGCAAGTGATCTCTCAAGATTGTTATCTGTGTAATATACGATAACTCTATTGGGTTTGTATTGATCTTTTAAATAAACTTCCCACGAAGGTACAGGAGCAAATTTTTTAATATACCAATGAAACGGTCTAACTTGATTTTTAAAGGCGTTATCTTTAAAATAGTAGTTTTCCCATGTGTACTTGTGCGCCCTGGCTACCTGTCTTCCTGAAAACGGATATGGGAAACCACCCTCTGAAACCCTAAACCAGTGGGCTTGCCAGCAATTTTTATTTGCTATTTGCCGACCACCGCAAAGCCATGTTCTTAAAGAAACCTCGATCCCGACATTGCCCCATGATCCCACACCCTCATCGAGCAATCCTATATAATCGTTCCATTCCCTTGTTGTAAACCAGCACGATCCCTGCCCTGTCATAACTTCGGGATAGTCAACCTTTGCCTCTGGTCGTTTTTTGTAATCCTTCCAGTAATGACAGTACAAATCAAGGCCGGGATACATGAAAAGAGTTTTACCCCTTGGTTTTGGTTTCCATTTCCTATGATCAAGCCTTCTCATTTCCGGCAAGACTACCGTTTTGGGTGGGCAGTTGTTTTTCAACTTAACATCAAATCCAGGCGACAATAAGGCATGAGCATCTATCTTCATTACATATTCACCACATGATTCTTTAACACCCATGTTATAAGCTGCCCTCTGCCCGATGGATTCTGGAAGATTTATAACCTTTGTGTTTTTTGTTTCCTTGACGGGTGGGTCTTGCCCCGGCCCATCAACAACAGCCATAACCTCAACGTCTTCTTTAGCTGACTCAAAAACCGACTCAACGGTTTTTTGAAAATATTGTTCACATCTTCCTGCTATTATGACAGATACTTTAGCCAATTAATATAGTACTCACAAATACGCAGCCACCGGTAGCAGACCCACCGCCCGATGCGCTTGCAGATGATTCGCTTGGTGATGCCGACTCAGACACGCTCTCAGAAGCCGATTCCGAAACCGACTCGCTAGCCGACTCCGACTCTGATGCGGAATATGACGCTGATTCGCTGGCGCTCTCACTTGCGCTTTCTGAAGCTGATTCTGATGCAGATTCGCTCTCAGACTCCGATGCGCTCTCAGACGCACTCTCAGAAGCACTTTCTGATGCGGATTCTGATGCGGATTCAGACTGACTCTCACTGGCCGATTCGGATGCTGACTCTGATGCGCTTTCAGATGCCGATTCTGATTCAGATGCTGAATACGACTCTGATTCGCTTGCTGATTCACTGGCACTCTCACTGGCAGACTCCGATGCTGATTCAGACTCAGATGCCGAATAACTGGCGCTCTCTGACGCGCTCTCTGACGCACTCTCAGAAGCGGATTCAGATGCCGATTCGGATTCAGAAGCAGAATACGATGCGCTTTCGGACGCTGACTCACTTGCCGATTCAGACGCACTTTCAGAAGCTGATTCTGATTCAGATGCGCTGTACGATGCCGATTCGCTGGCAGACTCACTGACAGACTCAGAGGCCGATTCGGATGCTGATGCCGAATAGCTGCCACTTTCTGACGCCGACTCTGAAGCTGACTCGCTGGCAGATTCGGACGCGCTTTCTGATTGTGACTCCGATGCCGACTCTGAGGCACTCTCTGAGGCAGATTCGGATTGAGATTCTGATTCCGATGCCGAATAGCTGCCACTTTCTGACGCACTCTCTGAAGCCGATTCCGATGCGCTCTCGCTTGCACTCTCGGATATTCCACCGGATGCTGACGGGCTTGCTGATTCAGATGCCGATTCAGATGCGCTCTCCGAAGCGCTTTCCGACACGCTTTCACTGGCCGACTCTGACGCAGATTCCGATTGGCTTTCTGAGGTCGACTCTGACTCGGAAGCTGAATATGAACCAGATTCGCTAGCCGATTCACTTGCGCTCTCACTTGCAGATTCCGACGCGCTTTCTGAGGCCGATTCGCTGGCACTCTCACTCGCGCTTTCTGATGCGGATTCGCTTTGGCTTTCGGATTCTGATGCTGAATATGAGGCCGACTCGGATGCGCTCTCCGAAGCTGATTCTGAGGCAGATTCGGAAGCACTTTCGGAAGCTGATTCTGACGCCGATTCGGATGCTGATTCTGACTCTGAGGCAGAATAACTAGCACTTTCCGAAGCTGACTCTGAGGCGCTTTCTGAGGCACTTTCTGACGCCGATTCGGAGGCAGACTCGCTTGCGCTTTCGCTGGCGCTCTCAGAAGCGGATTCCGACGCGGATTCTGATTCTGAGGCGCTGTATGATCCAGATTCAGAAGCACTCTCTGAGGCTGACTCTGATTGACTTTCACTGGCAGACTCAGACGCCGACTCTGAAGCCGACTCAGATGCGGATTCGGACGCCGATTCGCTGGCACTCTCGCTAGCGCTCTCGCTAACCGATTCCGATTGCTGTTCTTGAGCACTTACCGTAACCTGTTGTCCAGCGGTGGTATGCTCCGTCAAGTCGTCTTCGATCAGTTTAACACGAATATAAAAAGTACCGGCTGTTCCGTCGTTGTAAACGGTAACTTGCTGCTCGGTTTCCGTCTGCAACCCGGTTATCGGATTGGTCTGAGCCGCTATGTTTAAATCGCCGGTAGAACCAAGGTCAGCGTAATTTCCCTCACTGTCGCCAAGGCCCTGATCCCACTGGAAATACATATCACCAGACTCGCTCCAACCGCCACCACCAGCTGTGGTTATCTGCCCCCCCATTGCGAAGTTGCCATTGGCATTAATGGCGGGGTCGCCACCAGGAGTAGGCATTGTAACGCCGGTGATATTAGTCGCCATATCCTACTCCTATGTAAAAGAAAAACAATTTCATCTCATGTTATTTTCAATCCGGCCAAAACGAAACTTATAACATCTGCCGCACTTGCCTTAACCCTTATTGTGTCTCCATCTCCTGCCGGGAATTTTAGAGAATATGTTGTATTTGCCGGAATTACGGTATCATATTCAAGCCATTCTTCCCCACTTGCTGCACCCGAATCGTCACAAAGCGCCACCCGGTAAGTTCTGGCTACGCTATCTTGGTTGCAAATAAACAAAGTCGCAACGATATATTGACTTGCCGAAACCGCATATAATTCAGCTTCGTTTGTATCTGTTGGCCTTAATGCCGCTAATCTTGTATATGTTTCTGCCATTTACATAGTTCCAAAAAAGTATGCTTTTGCACCGCCGCCAATGATATCGTCGGAAAATTTTACCGGCTTGCTAAATTCCCACTGATTGTTGCCTCCATCATACTTCAAGGCGTCCTGATCAGTTGACGGGCCAAGATAAAGATCGTCATAACGAACCTGTAAGCCGTACCACGGAATATTGCTATCGTGATCGTCGCAGGTATAAAGCCCGATTATCGGACCTTGATTTGATGCGGCACCCGGAAACAACTGAAAATAAGCAGGCTGGCCGGTTCCATCCTCTTTCTGGAATGTAACAACACCATCTGTGATATCTATGATTAGATCGTTAAATGTCCACGCACCAGTGACGGTTTCAGCCGCAGATTTGTCAAGCAGGTTTGAAACTAAAATAGCCGCTCTTAATGCTTGAAGATAGACAACATCAGCTGCCTCAAAGTCGGCCCAGTCATAATCACCCCCGGCATCGTCTGATTGATGGTCGTGCCCCCCCATTGATACCGGATCAAAGGTGTTGTTTCGAATGCCCCGCATATAATCAACCCAGCGATAGATGTCTTTAAAGATAAAATTCAGCTGGCGAATCAATTCCTGATTCTTTTCGTCTTTGACATTTATTACTGCTGGTTGACTGTCTGGCATTACTTAATAACCTCTCGCATTAGACTCTTGCGCTTTGACCTTCTCGGTACTACCCGACGCCTTAAATCCGCACGGGTGATGGCCGGGATGAAATCGGGTTTTGAATAGTTGTAATCGTCTATTTCGTCCCGCATTTTATCGGTTGATTTCCCCCTGTTCCGGGCGATCACCCACCGTTTTACGATTTCAGATTTTTTATCCTGCCAGTATTTTTCCACTAATCTTTCAGATTGACCCCTTCTGTAATGCTCGGAAAGTTTAGGCGGTCTAAATCCAATCGCCTGTTGCGCCGCTTCCTTGGTGGTTAATTTGATCTTTTCGTAATCATCGTCCATCACAGGAGCGCCACTTCGCTTTTCCAAACCCCTTTCTTTTAACCGGATGGCTTTAGCGACATTTCGCGCAAAAGTCGGCATCAGGGGAAAATCCTCAACGGCTCTTGGCATATCACCGGCTTTAACATCTTCAGCAGTTTGCTTGGACCGCTTGACCCATTCGGTAGGGGCTCCGAGGATATCCTCTGCGCTGGTCGGGATATCAGTTCCCAATGATCCGGTTATATCTATGTCTAAAGCGCCCCCAGGTGCGCCGTACAGTGCATATTTAGACCATTTACCAGCCATGTCGGCAATCTCGCTTAATAGACTTTTTCCTGTGATCTTAGAATAGGCCCAATCAATAGTTTCGATAAACGGCCATGCCATTGCCCCGCCGAAAAACAGCAATGCAGCAAAACTCTTTGCAAGACCCCATTTTCCCCGCATACCGGTTCTGGACCCCAATTTACCCCAAAGGTGAAATAAATTGCGTACAAAATGCCTGAAAGCGTAAGGGGCTCGAAGTGCCTTATAATCTCCCCTGGTGATTGCGGGAAGGTTTAGCTTTCCGTACCTGAAATGGGTTTCGTCAATGATTTTCTCTGCGAAATCAGCGGCTTGCTCGTATGTTTTACCCTGCTTCTTGCCTATCCGAAACGATGCTAAAAAGGTTGTTTCGCGGTTGTATAGCTCTGCGTTGCGAAACATCCATGCAAGCGTGGCGTCAACCTTCTGAAGCTTAGAACCGAACTTACCTAATTTCTGGCCTAAAAGCTCGTCTGTGGTCTGCGTTGAGATAATGCCGTTCTCCCGAGCCCGGTTGATGGCTCTTGCTTCCTCTTTACTTAAACGCTTTGACTGTTTTAGCTGCCTGCGCTTCTCCCATCCCGGCCCTGGAATAGTTGTCAGAATATCCTTTGCGGCCCTGATCATCTGGTTTTGAATCTTCACACCGGCCCAGTTGGTTTCTATGGTGAGCCTTGGAACAGCCGCGATATAGTTCTGTGTAAGCTGGAGTGCGGCAGACTTGACGTTACCCGATAGAAACTGCCTGAATAGCAATGCTCTGGCCTTGTCAATTGCCCTGTCGGTCAAGGTGTCGTTTGCAAAAGTGTCTCTAACCTGCTTATCGGCAAATGCACGGAGCCTTTCTTTGCCCTTCCAGTCTATATTACCCCAGGCGTCCCACATCTCCCTTGCGGCGATAAGCTTTGATTTATACCCTGCCCATGAGGACACATAGCTTAAAACCGCATCCTGCCAGTTGGATTTATCAAATCCCGGTATCTTCTGCCTTTCAACAGCATGAGACATAAAACCCCTGATTTTAAAGATATCGGAAACGGCTTTCGACATTGCTTTTTTAAGCTTTTCTTTTTGTTCGGGGGTGCCTTCGGCTCTTTTAATAGCGGCATTTAACAATTCCTGAGTCACTTCCGGTGAAACGTCAAAATAAGCTGATTCAGCTAAATCTTTGGTGTTTTCACCGTATTCGATAATGGCATCGTCAAACATCTTTTCGATTTTGCGAACCTTCAGTTTGGTCTTTGGCCCCAACGGAACAGGAGTTCTCTTGGTTAAGGTCGCTATGATATCGTGGAAATGCTCACGGTGTAAGACTTTATCAGCCTTTTTCGCCCGGACAAAATACCGTCCCTCCCTCGGGTGCGGCATGTACCCAATCTGACGACCGGCTTCGTTGCGGAACTTCTGAATGTCAGAATCGCTTACTTCGAGTTCTTTCATCAACCCGGGCCTGTCTTCAAACCAGATGTAATCAAGGATCTCCCTTGTTACCAGATAAGCCTTGCGCTCTCTTTCGTTGAGTTTGGAAAGACCGGATTTTTTCAGAACCATCCCAAGCTGATCACCCTTCCAGAGCATGTCACCGACTTTTTTAATCTCAGCCTTGCTCAACGGACCCCACGATTCCAAAAGCTCCTTGGTGTACTGGTTTCGGATGATGTTTTTATTTCTAAACCGGTTGTCGATTACGTCTTGAATGGGTTTATAGTCCTTGCCGTATTTATCAGACACCCATGTTGGCAAAGCGGTCCACTGCTCGATGAGAGACATATCCTTCTTGGGAAGGTTCAGCTTGAGATTCTTAACACCCTTTTTGATATCGTCAATATCGATGTCAAGGGAGCCGCGTTCGGATTTGAAGATGTCGGACGCCGGTTTTGCTTTCTTTGGTTTTTTAGCTTTTTCCTTCTTACTCGGCACCGCCTTGGGTTTGGTTTTATCAGGCAGCGTCTTCTTCGGTTTCTTGGCGAGGACGGGTTTCGCTTCAGCCTTCTTTTCTGGAAATTTCTCAATATCTTCAGCGGGAACTATCTTCTCCTTGCCAAGTGCCAGCGTAACCCGATATTTGCCTTTGTTTTTACCTCTGGTAATCTTATTGGCATCATAGATCGGGCGCTTCTGGTTGTCTATCCACGCATAGCCGTGTTCTGGCTTTTCTTTGGGTTTCGGGGGTTCTTGCTTGGGTGCGGGAACTGCCTTTGCGCCACCAATAGCGGCCAGTTTGGGAGCTTCAACCTCTTTGGCGGCTTCGGCTATCTCCCTGTCAAGGGCTTCGCCTTCGGCTTTAAGTTGAGCGGCGGTTTTGGGTTTGAGTTTTTTATATGCCAATCCCGTTCTTTCCGAATGACCGAAATAGCGAATTTCAACAGGCACCTCTTTCATGCCAAGCTCAATGGCGGCATCAAGACGATGATTACCCTCAGAAATAACCGCTTCTTTGCCGGGGTCTTTAAGAATGAAAATCGCTTCCTTTATTCCATTCTTTTTTATATCCTCCTTAAATTCTTCCCACTTCTCACCAGTACGGTTTCTGTGTTCGCCGCGAACTTCACCCATTTCACCCTTTAGGTGAGAAATTAAATTAGGATCAACAGTACCTTCTTCAACCCTCGTTATGTGTTTCCTGTCACCCTCGCGGCCTTTATATTCTTTGACTCTTGTTAAATTAACACCCTCCACTGCCTTTTCGGTGGGGGGTATGGCTTGTTTTGGAACTACTGGTTGTTTTTCGGCGGCAGGGCGGGCTTGACTAACTTCAGGTCGGGTTTCGGGGCGTACCCCAGCTTCTTGCGGAGGCGGTTCAACAGAATCCGCTTCGCTTTCAACTGCTCTAATGTCTTGCTCGGTGTGTCCTTCATCTTTGGCCTTCTTTTGTAGCTTATTATATTCATTTAATTCTTCATTGTAAACCCTTTCGTTGGTGGACTCGTAAAGTTTAATCCGGTCTTCAATGGTCTTCCTGATAGTATCCGGGGCCAAATCGGGCACGGCTATGGACGAACCATGAATCGGACTTTCGGTGTTTTCAGCATGAAACGAATAGCCTTCAGGCGCAACTCCCTTCTCACCGAATCCTTCGAACCTAAAATTGTGACCGGGAACGATCTGGTTTAAGATAGATTCCACCTGAGAATCACTCGGTTTTACCCCTTGCTCTGCTCCTAGGCGTTGCTCAAGTAACTCTTTGCCCTTCGGCCCTTGAATGGTGGCAAATTCTTTTGCAAAGACATCTGCCGACTTTTGAGCAGGGCCGGGTACTGCGGGTTTGACCGGTGGCGGCGGCGTAAACGGCTCACCTATGGTTTGAAATCCCTGCCCCGGGGGAAGTTGGGGAGTCTGCGAAATCGCTTGTCCTTTTTGGCTAATAAGCTGGCGATTGATCGAAGGCTCCCGCATAACGAATCCCTGTCCCGGGGGCAATGCTGCCGGCCGTTGCATTCCCCCTTCAATTCTCGGCTGCAAGGTCGGTTGAGGTGTGATGGGTTTCAATTCATCGGGCGTTGGAAAAGCTTCTTCTGGCGTTGAAATCTGGCCCCGACCCATCTTTATTGTGCGGCTGCGGGGTACGACTTCCTTTGTCTGCCATTCTTTAGCGGCGTATTCGATTAATTTTACAGGGGTGTCAGCTGTGGGGTTTTTGGCATAATCATTGACCCGGCTTTCAATATTTGTCAGAATCGGAGTGCCGTGTTTGTTCCACAGGAAGAAAATTGACTGGGCAATATCGTAAACCTTTTCTTCAATCGGCCTGTCGTCAAATATGGGAGCTTTTAGGTCTGTTGCCCTTTCAGCCTCAAGCATCCCGATTCCAGCCGCAATCCTAGCAATCCTGTTGGGAATATGCCCTGCCACCCCGAAAACGGCTCCGGTCCCGGCCCCTTCCGATAATGCCTGCCCGGTTGATTTAGCCGCTTCGGTTAAAGTGGGTTCTTCAAGAGCTTCCCCGATATTTCTAACTCCGTATCCAGCGCCAAGGCCACCAGCTGTCGCTATCGACCTCATGGCGATATTGACCAGTTTTTCACCTATTGTACCCGCTTGTTTAAAAGAGGGCAGGGCCAATTTCCCGGTAGCTGGCATCAATGCTCCAGCAACCCCTTTAGTTACACCACCGGGGACACCGGCAATAAAACCGCCCAATTCACCGATACCCGCACCGATTTTACCACCTGTCGTAGTAGGTGGGGGTGCCAAGCCTTCTCCTGTAAGTGCTTTTTCTAGTGCTCCGGGAAGTCCGGCTAAAAACGCATTCACAAAATTAGCTGAGATTTGTTCTGGTATCTCGCTTCCTTCTCTATATTCTGATACCGGAATGCCCTCTAAACCAGCTTCAAGTTCCACAACCGCCCTTGCCCGTTGTTCAGGTGTCATCTGGACCGGTGGGGCTTCCTTGCCGAAAAAATCCAAAAGATATTCTATGCCCTTTCGAACAAGAGATTTATCTTCCGGGGGAGCTTGTCTTAAAGCAGGATATCCCTGCTGAACGGCTAATTGGTTGCGAAGTTCAGGAGTTATGGCTGATGGTGTTTGGGGTTGACCCAAAGGCGCAGTAATCCCTTTAGAAGCATTGTACTGCTCGTAAAGGTCGTCAAAACTACTTCTTCTTGGTTGTCTTGACTTTTGGTAAAGCTGATATAATTCGTGAAAAGAGGTCGTCATTTATCCCTCAAAACCCTCGGCTCTCATTATTTGCTCGACTTTTCCTCGATCCCCGCCGTATTGATCCATTAATTGAAAATACCGCTTCTGCTTCTGGTCCTCATCTCCCACACCGGTTAGCCAACTCGGACGCTGGCCCTGGTTGATTCGGTAATTATCTTCCTGAAACCTCTTAAAAATTTCCTGCTGTATTTGAGCGTATTGGTCTTTGTATTCCTTATAAGGGATACCGCTGACCGGATCAGTCATATTAGCTGTGCGTTGTGAAAATTCGGCTTTATAATGTGCGAGATTATCGTCAACCATCTGCTGGATGGTGTATTTGCCCTTGACGCCGCCCGGCCCTTCGCCTTCGATATCCTCATCATAAAACGGGATGTCTCCCGGTGTACCCTTTTCGTAATATCTTTTGGTTTTTCGTCCCGTCCTAATGAGATCCCATGTTTTTTTATCCGGCTCGTCCGGCTTTTCATAATATGGGATATCCCCCGGTGTACCTTTTTCGACATACTTCTTTGTTTTCGGCCCTGTTCTGATCAGATCCCACTGAGGTTTCGAAGGTTGCTGTCCCGTAATTCCCAAATATCCGGTGATAAACGGATTGAGCAACATCTGGTTTGCGCTTTCTCGCGTGTAAGGCTTTGTAAACATCTGACCCGAACCCCCCATCGCCCAATTGTAAGCGTCCTGCGCCGCAGTTCTTTGGGCGTTTTGCTGCATCATCTGTTGAACTAAAGCATTGCGGTAGGGCTCCCTTGCGTCAAACTGCCGTCTCCTTTCTCCCAGGTCTTCCCGGTGCTGCTTAAACTGCAAGCCGTGCGCCGCACCCTGCTTGAAACTCTCTGACAGGGGCCGCATGTACGGATTAAGAAAATTCCAATAAACTGGCATGATTCAAATCCTATTTAGTCTGATTCATCCACCAAAGCGGAAGCATGTAATTCATACCCTGCGCTATATTCGTGCCGAACATCTGGCCCATACTCGGAGTCGGCACTGCCGGGGGTGTCTGAGAAGGAACATTGTAATTCGTGTAAACATTAAAATAGGCGTCGTTTAGCTGGTCCTGAATTGCCTGTTCCTGATCTGATATCGGAGATGTCGCCCCGCGGCCCCGAATGCCTCTTGATGCAAGCCTGTTTTCAAGCCGCCGTCTGGCTGTCGGTGCAGAACCGGTAATATAATCTTTAGCTTCTGCATATCTGGCGTCGAGCACATTCTTGGGTGGATTAATCGTGTCCAAATATTTATCGTAACTTTTTTCTGCCTTTTTAGCTGCATCTTTGGCCATCTTCGATTGGGTATATGCACCCGCAAGATTAGACCCGACATACATTAAAGGCATTGTTGCTTCGCCACACATAATTATTGCCTCGCCATTGATAAGAGGTTAAAGAATTCTTCGGGAGTTAGAGCCTGCCCGGTTAATCTGTTTGTATATTGCCCCGGAACCGGTTGTGGTGATGGAAACCCCGGAGCCGTTACTTGATCAACCGGGGGCGGTACCGGCATTGGTGAAAAAGGACGCATCGGTGCCGCTTCAGGGTGTTGGCCACCTACTGGACCGCCCGGCGACATGGGTTGTGGGGCAGACATATTACCCATCTCCATATCCGATAGCATACCAATTCCCCCGCCGAGAATGCCACCGCCGATCATGCCGGGAACAGCTAATGTTGGATTAAGCAAGCCCAAACCTGTACCCAGCTGTGCGCCAGCCGCTGCACCTGTCAACCCCTTTTTAAGTATTTTACCGACACCACCCTCCTGGCCACCGATATCCATTCCCGGAGTACCGGGCATACCTGTTGCAGCCGGGTTGCCGCCCATCATTCCAATATCTTGAGGGGAAGCCCCTGCAAGAGCCAAAGCGGCTGAATCGGGGTTAGACAAACCAAACCCTCCACCAGCACCGCCGCCGCCACCATCTGGACCACACATAACTACCTCCTAAAATTTTTTATAAAACCAAATGCGCTTGGTTTTTATATCTATGTCAAACGGCTTCGCACCACTCTTGGCGCAAAACAGCATGATATGATCGTTTTGTAACTCAGTCCAGGAAACCCACCCGGAAAATTTCTCTCTGAGTTTTCTCTCAAATACCTGAAATTCTTTATATATTTCCTTTTTAACCGTAAAGCTATCAACCCTGGCTTCTGTTAAAGTCGGGCAAAATATATTGGCAACCCCGTTGCCGGTATCCTGATATTTCCAGTGTTTACCCATCTTCCTTGCCGATTAGAAGCGGATCTCTGATTAGCACCGACCCGCTTGATGTAATGCTCAGAATGAAAGACAGTGTATGCGATATGTTCAAGTCAAGCGGAACGTGCTCGAATGTCAAGGCAGAATTGTTTATAGCCGTAAGCGCACTGCCCGAGACACCATCGCGTTTCGGGGTTACGGTTAAATCGGAACTATCGGTATCGCATCTTAAAACCAGCTTGGCCATATCACCGAATCGGGTTAAATCTTCCACTGGAATTTCAGGAGTTTCTATTGTAATAGTCACCGACTCGTCGGTATCCGCACTGTTTCTCACATAACCATCTGAATCGCCAAGATAAAATTCATCATTGTGGTTGTCGTAGAAAGACGCCTCTGCATCCCTGGTACTCTTGATAGCCCTCGGAGAAATCTCGGGAAAACCGTAAAGATCGATCACCAGTTCGGGATATGTGCTGTCGCCGTAAAATAACCGGTAGAATCTTCCGTCGAAAGTCGCGTGACAGGTGGAATCAGGGTCAGTGTCGAACACAAACCGTTCTAAAAACGGAACTGCGTCAAAACCGTTAAACAGCCACATACGGCCGTCATTTCCAGGATAGATTAAACCCCAACGGGTTCTTACAGTTGCCCTTTTGGATACCGGCCCCTTGCTGGCGCTGGTGTCCTCGAATGACCACGAATCAGGATCAGTCCCCTTTAACCTTCTCCACGTGTTCGGGGAGCCGATATACATCTGCTCATCGAGCATTTCCAATGCCGTGATATCTTCCCCCGATAGAAACACATCGTTTATATTGGTGTACTCGCTGGCGTCCTCGTCGTATAAAAATGTGTGATACTTTGCGGCCTCGCTCCAATATAAAGCATTGTCAACCGCGGCAAACACCCTGTCAGCGCCGGGATGATACCGGACTATCGAAGGGTTAGAGGGCGGTGGCCAGTATCCTGTCTCTGCGTATGCCGTCTGGGTGATCAGATCGGCATCGCTTAAATCATCGGTGTAGGTTGTCGTGCCTTCGTCCAGTGTAGCAACGAGATAAGTTCCCCCGGCCCCGGTATAAGTGCGAAAAAGATCAACCTGCACAGAGGTTGCGCCGGTAAAAGAAGCGTGAACAATATCAGACCATGAAATTTTCTGCGCTGACGGTGAAATCTGAGAGGACACCGTTGACAGAGCCGTAAGAATCACCGTGCCATCCGGCAGGGTAATTCGATAGCGGTAATAACACGTGTAAGTCCCGTCAGGGTTGCCAGCAGCCCCGGTCGCGGTTGTCGGCCCAGCTGCCGGGATTGCAAGACCCCAATCGGTTCCCACTGGAGTTGTCGTATATACCGCCCCTTTATTTGTGCCCTCTCCGAAAAACACCCAATTCCCGGCATGAGCAAAAGACATATTCGCACTGGCAAGGCTGGATAAAAGAGTGGTTAAAGCCGTGCCGTTTAGATACTTCAAGGTGGTGCTGGTGCCAACTAAAAGAACCGAATTCGCCCTGAACAAACTGTGTATTGCACTTGATTCAGCGGTTGCATTTAGCGCCGTCAGGGGCCGTAAAGGACGAATTTCACCGTAATAAGTGGTGTCGGCGTTGACAAGATCAACCAGATCGCCTTTGCCCATCAGGAAAAGATCAATCGGCGTATGGCGATTGTTAATCCCGCCAACTAACCTTATCGGTATGAGATCCTTCGGCATTTTTTATAGATCAGACCACGTAATAGAGTCTTCTTCTACCAAATCGTTATTGATTTCCCTGCTCATAAGGCGCAGGAAATTATTCAATGCGGCTTTCGCTTGAGCCGGTAAGGTGGTGAATCTGCAATTTAAACTCGTAGACTTCACATACGCACCGGTATCATCATTTACCTCTACCAGAATCTTCAAGGTTGCGTCGTCTCCCGGGTCGTTTACAGTGCCGCGCCATTCACGAATGTTTGTGCTGACTAAATTTAGTCCTTTCGCCATGAATATTCTCCTTATAAGCTCCAATCCATTGCGACATCATCTTCCATGCTGTCGTCAAGGTCGTCGTAGCCAAAAATGCCGTTTAAAAACGCCTGCCGGCCGATAACCGCCTCATTGTAATCCCCCGAACCCTTCGGGGCGTTTCTTTTTAAAAGATAAACAACATTATCGGGCAGATATTGATGCAGTTCAGGTGGAATTTCGGGGTATTGACCGTCATACTGCAATGGTATCGGACGCCTGAAATATTCGACGTAAAGGTTGTTTTCATTCGTAATACCGGTCATTACCCCATAATCGGTTGTAAATACATATGATTCATCCGTATCCCAATCTGTGACCACACCGTACTCACCAGCCAGAATCGTGAAGCTGTCTCCGAGCGCCCAGGTGTTATTTGTTCCCCCGGTTAAGGTTACGGTGAAAGTAGTTGAGAAAACAGCTGATATCTGGCCCGAACTGCCGTCTGTGACGTTTAGCGCCATCATGCCGACCTGGACACCGTTGTTGATAAAATCCCCCGCGGCTTTTGTGCAGATAGTGGCGTGTGCGGCCTCGTTGGCCCCTGAGACATTACCCGAAGGAGCCCCAGCCGAAGACCTCTCGTAAGCCCCGGTGTCAGGGTCGATCTCAAATCCGGAGTCCGTGTCAGGAGTTGGATAAACCCCTATTTTCCGCATGTTACCGTAATTATCGCCCGGAAACGTGATCAGCGAGTCGCCGGTAACGGTTCGCCATCCTCTTTTATGCTTGTCCAGCCATCGGCGTGTTTTTTGTTTAAGTTCGTAATAATTGGTATTGGATTTGTAAAAAAAGACCTTATCGAGCATTAAGAAGTTGCTCGGTGGCCGGTATTGAGCGTAACCTTCTTTTAAAACGATAAACGCAAACGAGCGAATACATTTAGTAAGTCTAGCCGCTTCAACTTCAGAGTCGATTAGAGCGTCTAATATGGTAGCCGCAGAGTACCGGTCATAGTTCCCCCGGGCGATTTTCAGCCGGTCCAGCGATCTGTTTTTTAAATCAGAAAGGATCAAGCCCTCGTAAAGTCCTGTTTGCTGTGGTTGAATTGGCATTTATGCAGCCTCAAATACCGTCCCAAACACTCGGACGGTTGTAGAAGAATCTCTAATAAAAATTAATCTCGCTCCGCTTTGTGCGGGAATAACCAAATCGGCTGCTCCCTCATTATTGTAAATAGTAACATTGCTTCCACCGGCAATTGTGATCGTTTCACCAGCACCGCCAGTGTTTATATAGATAATTTCAAAGCTGGCTCCATCGTTAAAAAGTAATTGGGCATTAATATTAGCTGCCGTGTCTGTTGTATCTGTCCTACTCGCTCCGTTGGGATCTCTTAAATGAACACTCTTATTTAAATCTCCGTAGAGAATGCTCCGCGCATCTGCTGTTGAATCAACACTAATATCCCCATTGCCCAATGAGTTATTTCTTGCAGATGAATTAGAACCGAATTCACTTGTTTTTATCATCGCCGTAGCTGGGTTATAAAAAGTATTTCCATCAATAATATTATAATCCGAGTTGGTCTCCGTATATCCATAGCTTAGTGTTGACCCATCTCCATAGGTTATGTTACCTTCCACTCTAGACCTTTGAAGATCGTCAACCTCAATAGCTGCTGATGCTGCTCCCTGCCCGACATCGTAAAAAATATTATTGCCAATAATAGATCCCGTTAGATGTTTTGCGTAAATACCATTTTCCTGCGAGGTATCTATGGTGTTACCTGTAATCACATTACCTATATGGTTGGCATTATCCGCGACATTTATATAAATAGCCGCCTGTGTACCATCAGTGTCATCTCCTATGTCAGATATGACATTTCCCGATATAACATTGTGAGCGAAAATAGTAATATTGCTATCGTCTATCCCTATTCCTGCTGAATCCGATCCAGCGCCGTCTCTCACATTATCTATCACATTACCGACAATGGAATTATGAGATACCACATAGGGACTCGCACAACTTACAGCGATTCCCGAATCAGCTGTTCTTCGTACAGTATTGTTTATAACCACCGTCCATTTAGGGTTAATTAAAATAATCCCATCATCCCCCGCCAGAGGACGAGTAAGATCATTAACGTCCACACTGTTCCCAGAAATAACATTTCCCTTAACAGAAGTGCCCGATACCCTCATCCCAGTCTTTATTCCACATCCCACAACAACATTTTGGGAAATCACGGAGTTTTCAACAACTAAATAAATTCCATGATCCCAAGCATTTTTAACATAGTTGTTTTGTACTCGCGCATCTTGAGCATAACTTGAGTTTGTAATTCCTTGAATAACAACCCCTGCATTGGCATCTGAGTTGGGGATAATTTTATTACCTGTAATTTTCGCATAATCGGCTCCACTCGCAAGGTAAATACCGTAATGCTGTCTGTCTGAACCAATTGCACCCGCATCAGCAAAATAGTCACCACCCTCTATAACATTATCTTCTATTACTGCATAATCACCAGTTATCTCAATCCCTCTTTGCTCTGGTTCTTTCAGATAACAATCTCTAATTATTGTATGATCACCACTTGTAACAATAAGAGATTTGCCAGAACTTCCAGAAGTGACATAAGTCCCCTCTCCCTCCATTGTTAGGTTTCTGACAGTTACATTATTTTGGGTGATATTAAATCCGTCTTTGTCAGCAACGGATAAAATTATTTCTGCACCGCTTTCACCTATTAGGGAGACATTAGATCCCTGATCGACATCAATAACATCTGAAATCAAATAGGATGTAGGTGAGAAATAAGTAATAGCGTCGTCCCCTACTGAGTCAATAGCTGCCTGTATTTCCGCTGTCATATCTGTTGTGCCGGGAGTCGTGTTCTCTCCCCACCATTCGGGATATACTTTTTTGACAAAATTACCGAACGCAACCGACCCGCTACCCGAAAACACCTGATACAAACCCGACTTAAACGGCCCATTAATTGTCAACGTCTTTCCAGCAGTAATGGAAAACACAGTTCCCGGGGGCAAAACCATCGTAATATTTGAAGTAATGGTTAAATCATCGGTAATCGTCCAGGTACCGGGAGAAAACCACAACGCAACATCATTTGACGAACCCACGGTTCCCTTGGCAGAGGTAATGGTCGTATCGGTTCGGCTTACCCCACCGCCAAATTTTTGAAGCACATCAACCCCAACCCAATCGAACTGATTTAAGGTCAAAGTGTAGCTGTCTTCAGTGGTGCGGGTGAAGGTCTTGGTTGAAGTGCCGTTCCAAAGGGATAAATCCTGCTTTCCGATTAAACCCTTTGTGATAGTGACGGAAATGCCGACACTGGCCGCGAGAAGTAAAATAAAAAGAACAGATAGGATAATATATTTTTTCATTTACCACGCCTCAAAAGTGGTTCGTTTACAATTATGTGCGAAAGATTATCACGGCATGTTTTTATATACTTACCCTCTGGATAGGTATCGTAATCATAATTGGTGCCGTAAATCTCGTTGTAAAGAGCACATATTCGCCAATACTTTAAAGCATTCAGCATATCGCCGGATTCAAGGTAACTGCCCCCGAGGTTTAACAGGCTTCTCGGGGTTGGCTTCCGGTCCACTTCATAATGACCGATATAGAATCCGAGAAAAACGGTACAGGCCAGCGCCAGGAACAAAAGCCATCTGCTGACACTGTACCGTTTGTTGCGTAGTTTCAATCGGTTATCTCATACGGATAAAAAAGTAATGAATATATCCGGTTGCCGCAAAACCAGAACTGGCGTCTGTGTCGAAATACAGATCATCGTCAGTCCCGGAAGTTATGACAGTATGAGGCCACAGATAGGAAGAACCCTCATCGGTGGCGGTGTTTGCGCCAGCCAGCGAGCTTCCCATCAACGAACCGGCATAGGCAGCGGTGGAAACATAGGTTTCAGTTCCACCGGCAGTGATAGTCGGCTTGCCGATCCAGTAATAACCCGCGGTTGTCATCGGGACAGCTACCGCAAAACCATTGGCGGTATCGGCTGTCTCAATATCGATGACCTGGCCGTTATCAATGGTAACGACCTCGACAGCCATGTTGAAAATGACTGTATCGGGCAGAAAATCCACACCGGTATCGGTTGAAGCGCCATCGGCATCTTCAAAAAGCACCATGCCATGATGCAGGATATTGGGCCTCTCATCGATGACGATGCTATGGGTGTAAATATCAAAATCCTCGACAAATACCGAAAACCCACCGTCTGTATGCGTAACGACTAAATCAACCTGCACATCTCCGCTATCGGTCGGGTCGCAGTAAAAATCAATCCGGTCCTGGGTGTTAAACACCGTTGTCGTGACCGCGTTGGTTTTTGAGGTTAAAGCCGTGTCGCTGTAAAGAGTTTCCTCCGTGTCAGAATCAGTCGCCAAGACCTGATAGGTGATATTGGAGGTAATCTCAGTCAGCTGGTCGGCTCGTTCAGTTGTCTGTTTGTAAACTTTAGCTATAAAATGTTGCACTGCGGCGTCAGCCGGAGCTACACAAAATGCAGCTAAAACCAAAAAGACTGTAAGAAAAGTAAAAAGTTTCTTCATTATAAATCTCCTTGATACGTTTAGTTGTTTAAGTTTATACCGGTTTTAGGCCGCAGTTGTCTTGCCGTGAGGCTTTGCCACCAGCGATGTGTACTGTGCGCTTGCCAGTGGAGTGCCGATTTTAGCCAGATAATCAGTACCCAGAGTCCCTGAATCTTCATCCAGATTGTTACAGATGGCATAGACCGCCTGGGTTAGATTATAAATGGCCGCAGCAAGTTCCTGTTGCCCGATCCCGGTTTCTTTCAGTTTTGCTTTCAAGTAGACCAGGTTTGCGGTGCTGCTGGTCAGATTAATGTCTGCCATATTAAAATCTCCTTATTCAGTTGGGATTAAGGGCATTGCACCCTCAATGAGTTTCGTAAAAGCCGGATCGTCAACAACGATACGGTCGCTGCGATTGAGAAAATGCCTTTCATACAGACGCTTCAAATCCCGGTAGTCGGTTTCTTTCGCTCCAACTACTTCGTACATCGGCGCATCTCCCTGTCCCGGTATCCTTCTAATCCGGGCCATTGCTTTCTGGGATTTCCGATGCACGAATTTCTCATACATCAACCCCGCCTGATGAATTCGGTCTTCAACCATGCAGCAACGGGTTAATTTCTTGTTGTTGTGATAGAAAAACCGATCAAAGACGTACCCGAAGCGCCTGCGCTGGAACACGATATTGCCGGTATGAACCGAGTTTAAGTCCATAACCACGTTTCCAAGATACCGCATGACCTGGCCGGGCAGGATCTTTTCTGCTTTAGCCGGGATACGCACCACCATCAGCTTGTTGGTTTCGGGGTTGCGGCCCATGCAACGCTCGATAAAGCAATTGGCGCTATTACCCAGTTCCGGGGCTTCCACTAAACGCTCTCGAAGCGTGTTAATCTCGTCTTCCACCGTGATTTCCTGATAGTTGAGATATTCGACATCCTGGCTTTCGGGAATTTTAGGTGGACCGCTCTTGTCACGCTCTTTGATAGTCGCGGGAGCCTTTTGAGCCATAGAACCCGGTGCGAAGGTGCGATTAAAGGGATCTGTAATACTCATCTTTACACATTTGTCATCAAATTCCTTCCGAGTTTCCTCAGAAGCAGTTTTGACTGCATTGAGTTTTTCGGGATCGGATATAAATTCAAGAAACCTATCCTTTCCCAGCCTTTTGAAACTATTGAGGATTTTACCCTCATCAGGAGTTGGAGCCTCCCGAGATATGTTTTTATCTCCGCTCATGGTTTTATCTCCTTATTCCCATTAGGGTTTAAGATACGTTGGTACGGGCTGAACGATATGCAACAACGGAGAAGTCTTTGGAATTAAACACTGACTTGGCCTCTCCCTTGATGATACCCACGGCCACACCAAACTGGTTTTCATAGTCGAACTTCTTCTCGACCCATTTCAGATAACCGTTTTTGTTGGCTATTCTGTAACCGCCGACACCCACGATAACCGCCTGGCGACCTAACAGGTAGGACTCTGCACCGTAAACATCAGATCCAGATCCCCATCCGGTGAAAATCGAGCAGTTGTCATGGTCAAACAGCATCGCGCCGTCCCAATCAATCAACGCACCGGAGAATAGCGGATTTCCCCCGCCTCTGCGCTGCGCTTCCCTGGTGGCTTGCTGATAGGTAGCGTCGTTTATCAGAAGATCGTAAGAAACATGGTCGTGCATCAGGAATAGATAGCGATACACGGTCTTTTTGCCGACTTTAGAAATCTTGAGCGGCGGGATCTTCGGGTTTGCTGTTGATTTGGCATAGGTTTTAGCCTTGGAAATATCGGCCAGAGTTAAAAGGTCGGTTGCCACTACCGTAGACGTACCGGCCCGGCTGTTGACGTAATAAATCTTGGTACATGAAGCTGCGATAGCGGTAAAGATGTCCTCATCGCGCTTTTCCTTCATCCAATCGCCAAGACCGTCTTTGATTTCAACCGGCAGATTGTACTCAACAGCCTGCTCGGTTTCCTCGCCGGCCAGACGCCCGGCATTTCTCAGCTGGCTAATGGTCCAAGTCATGCTGTGAAAATCGGGAGCTTCTTCGTTGTCTTCCAAAAGCTCGTCATTGATCACGCCTGCGCCCTCAAACGGCATGATCAGGCCTTCGGTCATCTGATAACCGGCTTTTTTAGCAAAGTCAGTTTTCAGCTGGACAATGTTATTTGTTCCTTTGCCCTGGAAACCGCTGAAAAACTGGTCCCTTTGATGGGTATGCCACAATTCTTTGGCCCATCTTTGAACTCGGTGGCTGTTGTTGACACCACCTGTAAATTGAATAAGTGCCATGTGAAAAACCTCCTAAGTTATGAGGTTCAACCGATCAGGCCTCTTTTATCGAGAATCTTCTCAGCCTCACTTGAGGGTGTATCCCAATCAAGATCGGGTGAATCTTTGGGAGTTTCCCCGGCTTTCGGCTGCTTTGGCCCTTTCGGGCGGTTGGAAAGCTTCTCAACAGTTTTTTTGGTCTGATCTTGAACCTGTTTTTTAATTTTTTCCGGCGTCTTTTTGGTCAGACCGTACTCATACATCGATTCAAACGGGTTGCCTTGAGACTGGAAATATGTGAGAAGTGCCTGGTTTTTCACGCCGAGAACCTTGCCGTCAGGCCCCATTGTGAAAATCTCGTTCATCGTCTCACCGTAAACATCGTCCCAATCATCCTTGCCGGCTTTAGCAGAATGCAGCTGTAAGCCCTGCAATGCAGTGGTTATCTTCTGCAAAACTGGCAAAACCGTTTGCTGGTAACCCTGCTCAAGTCGGGTTTGAACCGTATGGTTGACCCAATTAGCCGTATGTTCCTGTGAATCCCAATCACCGGGATTGATAACGCCTTCCGGTGGCTGGCCATCTGCCACTTGGCCGGGTCCAAGCTGCGGTTGCTGCTGCTGTCCCGGTTGCTGTTGCGCCTGAAGGTGATCTTGATAGAACTGGCCGTAAAACTGAGCCATTTCAGTCTGCTGCTTCAGGTCGGCTTCCATTTGCGCGATACGCTGATTTAGCTGTTCAACTTCCGGTGGTGGTGTGTCATCCGGTGGTGTTTGATCAGCCGGGGTCTTGTCTGGCGGTTCCGCTCCGGGCTCATCGCCGGGCGCATCCTCAGAGGGTTCCTGATCTGGGACCGCGGGAGTTTTGTCATCGCCAGTCCCAGGAGCATCATCAGGGGTGTCGTGTTCGAGCGCATCGTCACCTGGATTGGTGGGGTCATCAGGTTCACCTGCCATACCTCTTTCGTTCATTAGCGGTTGAAGGACCGTTGTGATTTTCCTGAGAGAACCCCATATATTAAAGGCTCTCCCGAAAGTCTGAATCTTTCTAGCCATGTTTTTTTCTCCTTAGTTTGAAATAAAAAAGCCCCATAGAGTCATAATCTTGATTGACTCCATGAGGCTTCGGTTAAAAAGCGTTATGGACTTTAACCCTCGGCGTTCAACGGAGGCCGGGGGTGGTTATGTTTTTAGACTTCCTCTCCCCTTTCTATCTTCTCTAACAGGGAAATGATAAACTTCAAGCCACGTTTTAAAACTTTAATTAGCTTGCGGGTGTCTTCAGTCATCGGCGCTTTTGCCTTAATGCTGATTTAATTTCTTCTATAGAATATTTGCCGTACATATCTGGAAATGTAATAAAAACATTACTTGTCGTTAATTCCGTCTCTGGGTATCCCTCGGGCATTAGTACTCTGAATATCTCATCGTTATCGTACTCTTGAAAAACCACAAACCCTGCTTCCGCTATTCTTAATTTTTCGTCTTCCCTTATGGAACTAATATTCTCATCTTCAAGATCGAGACGCACATCTTCACCTTCACCCATCGCAACAGAAGCGATTGAAATTATGATTGCAATCATCGCAACAGAAACGATTGAAATTATGATTGCAATGCTAATTATTTTTAACATTTTTTTCCTTCCAATGGTCGTACATACCTCCGCACTTGCCAGCTGCATGTTCAACAGATTTCACTTCACCTTCGTTCAGGACAATTGGAATACAGCGTTTCAGATAATCGTCCCGGCTTTCGCCTTTGCGGGGTGTTGGCATCCTACTTTGCAATCGCCATCGCAAGGCGCATAAATGACCGGAAATACGCCTGCTTTTCCCTTAATGACGCATGATCCTTATCGTTGGGCAGTTCCCGGTTAATGAAATCAGGGTTGAAATCATCGTCTTCGGGAAATGCGCTCCTATCGAATTCTAAATGATGGAGGTCAAGCGGCGCACCTGCGGAATTTAGTACCCGATAACGGGCTGTGAACTTGTTGATCCTTGTAAACTCAAGGTCTGCCTCGTAAAATGGCGGTTCTGGCGCTGGCTGAACGTCCTTGATCTCGGCCGTCATTTCGACCTTTTTTTCTTTCTTGGCTTTTTCTGGCATTATCATCTCCTTAGTTGATCGTTTCTTTCTCTCTAAATTTATCGTCAATGGCATCGTACCTAAAAGATGCCCATATTCTTTTCTTGCCATTCGGCAAATCTATGATAAAAAACATCTGACAACCCTTTAGAAAGTTATTAACATCATCTTTTTTGGTTGTTACATCAATGTCAAATGTGTCGAATTCAAGACTCAATGAAGTAACCCTACCTTTCCCGGCATAACCGTAACGTGGCCAGTGACAAAGAACATCTTGCCACCTTTTTTCGGCCAGTGGATTGACTTTTCAATCTCCCCAGGGTACAGGTTGCTGGCTTTTTTGTATTTTTTGTTGACATACTCTAAAACGGCGTCCATGCACTTAGTCATGTGCCTGAACAGGTTGCCGTCCTCGTCTAAAAGCTCAACATCTTCCCAATTATCCGAATCATACCCGGAAGTGTCGGGGTATAGCCCGTAATCGTCTGGATGACCAAATGCAAGTACTTTGTTATAAAGTTGCTCTGAAAGAATGTCGTGCCTGGCCTTCCGTGTCTCTATCTCAGGCCCGGAAATTGCTATGATTGACCAGTGTTTAATGGGTTGATTCATGTATCCCTCTTATTCAGATGAGGATATTCATCAACACGAATACCTGTTATGGCTTGGATAAACCGTACTGCGCTCCCCGGTAATCTGTCGAAATTAATCAAAACATCTGCAAGATTCTTATTTTTATGATCGTTAAGCCACTGCTCGTTGGTTCGCCAGTAGTAAGGGTCATCCTTTGGAATCAGTTGCGGGGCTAGGGCTGCGCCAATCGACAGACTGGCAAATCGCTCCCTGTCATCCCGCCATATCGAAACCTTTAGGTACTGATCGAAATACCTGCCGAGTCTGCCGATAGCAAAATCAGACATTGGTATGTGCTGGGGAAAATCGTTTTCGACATCAAACCCTAAATACGGTTCAATGGCTTTCGTGAATGATGTTCCGCCCGTTCTCGGTATATGGCAGAATATCAGCTTGAGCTTATGTGATAGAAAGCTTGGCATTTATTTCTTTTTCTTCCGATCTTTAGTTTTATTCCACCGAACGGTATCATACCGTTTCCGGTATTCCGGGTTGGTGGCCTTATGATCACTGCACATTAGATTCGACATTAAAACCCCTGCATCCCCATCTGTTGAGGTTGTGCGCCCATGCCCTGTTGCTGTTGCATCATCTGAGCCATTTGCTGCTCGAAGACCGACATTTCTTCCTCGACTATCTGTTTAAGCTGCGGATCTTCCATTAGTTCCATGACAACCTTGGTTAAAACGGGCGGTGGCAGCTGCAAGGCACCCTCTTTGACCAGTGATACAAACTCCCGAAATCGCTCAAGCCTCATCGTTGGCAGCACTTCCTTGTCCACGATAGACACATCATAATCCCCGATGGTAACATCGTTTAGAACCTCCGCAATTGCGCCCATCTGATCGTAGACGTTCTCATTAATTCGGACATAGCGAGTGTTGGGCCCGGTAATCCTGATAACCTTCTCGTAGTTGTAAAGCACCTGAATGGCATCCCGTACATACTCGGTTAAAACATGCTGGAAGAACCTGAAGGACTCGAACACCCAATCGATGATATTGCCGCCCTGCCTTTGTTTCAGGTCAATCGCCTTGCCGGAAGCCCCTTTACCTAATGATTCTGTGCTCACCAGTGATTCAACCCCTGAAATATCCAGAATATCAGCGGCCATCTGCTTTGCCTGCATCATGTGAGACTGGGGCGGTATGGTCGGCTGAATCTTCCTGGCTCTGTTCTGTGCCAGTGCATCTTTTTCCCACGTAATGTTAACACCGGGCTTGGAGCCGTATTTCTTTAGCTTCTGGGCTTCCTTGCGGGAAATAGCGCCTTTTTCGTATTCCCAGCCGGTATTCGCAGTAGTGCCGATGATATGGATAATTGCGCTGGCCAGCTTATTGTGAAACTTCTGAGGGTCGTGCAGGGGATTTAAGATCGAGATAAGCTCCTGCCGGGTTCCAGCGTGTATTCTTTCGGGCTCGGCACAGATATATGGGAAGTTCTCGCTTAACAGCGTTCTTTTACCATCCTCACGCAACCAGGGGGTGTCGCCCTCTTCAAATATGATGTCGTGGCAGAAAACCATAAAGCGCACGTTCACATACTCAACCGAGACAACCCTGAATCTTTCGGGCGCATCGGAAATCTCAGCCAGTTCGTTTTCGACCTCTTCCTTGCTCTTGGGTGACTCAAAGACCGAATTAGCCGGGTCCATCAGGTCGATAATCTTGGTTACGTTCTCGTATTCTTTGTGCCAGTAATAAACGACGGTAAGCCGGTTGTTGGCTGAATCGTAGTAATCAGACCTTAAATCCTCGTAATCATCGGGTTTTGACTCCTGCCGCGACACGTGGCCGCTAACATCCTCATCGGCGTTTATGGTCAGTTCTTCTATTTTGCCCTTTGACTTGGGCCACATGCGCTTGGCCTGGTCGGGGGACATGGACTCAACCTTGAACATATAATCGCCATCCGAGCGATCCCGCCTCTTGGCGTTGGGGTCAAAGTAAAACTTGTGGCCATCCTCGACATTAAGCTCAATCTCACCCCTGATGTCCTTATCATAGCTTGGGAATATGCCCACCACTGCCCTGCTTTTAATCAAGCTGTCCCTAAACCAGTCTGATTCCATAAATTTCCAGCGGTTTACACCGTCAACATGATCCTTAACAGAGTTAAGAATATCAGCGGTTTCGACATCTCCCTCTTCAACAGCGGTGAAACGAGCATCAGCTTGGGGTCTGGCTCCCTGAATCAAGCGAATGATAGGTGCTTCCCGGTTCAAGGTCATTGCCGGCCGGCCCTCTTCGGTTAGCTTGGCCCGGGCGCCCTCATCGTCCCATCCCTGATCCTCCCCGGTAAAATAATGGAGGTCTTTGTTGCTCTGCTCCCTGAAGGTCTTTTCAGCAGGGCATTCTCTGACTTCCTTAAAGCGTTTCCTTCCTGTTTTCAGGGTTTTATTTTCTATGGAGTCTATTTCACTCATTTACGCTCCCATAAACCCACCGAATTCACCGACATCCTGAAAGGCGTCGGCCCATCCGTCTTTGGGTCTGTTCTTCTCAAATTCAGGGTCACATACGCCTATCCGCATTGCAGCCAATAAGAAATAGTTGGTGGCATGGCGGTAATGATCGTCCCCTAACTTGCGGTAGACGTATTGTTTCGAACCGGTCTGCTCGTCTTCTTCAAGCACTTTAGCGATATTGGCCATCTCAACGGCATATTGCTCTATCTCATCGTCTCGCCTGGGAAGCTCAACCCTGCCGGGTACGGTGATTAGGTCGTGCGTGGCGTCGCACACTTCCGTTCTGTTAATGGTGACAATGCCTCTATTCGAATCAAAGGCTGGTGCAGTGCGCTGGTTTTCCTGATAATCGCAGCCAAACACCTCAAAGTTCACATTATCCCGGAATTCACGTACCTTGTGAATCTCAGGCTTTAGGTCAAAAACTGCGGTGGATACGTTGAATTTACTACATAAATCGTAAACATCATTAAATGTAGATACCCGGGCAACCCTGACAATTCTTAACCCATAGTCTGCCGGCCGGTAGCCGATAACCACGTGAAGCTTGCTGCCAACATCGATGCCAGCCGCACAAGGACCGATATGGGTGTGCATCATGGGGTCCATTGTGCAAACATGGTAGACATCATTGACGGTAAGCCTGTTTTCAGCCGCAATGTAAGCCATACCCATCCGAAGATTGTAAAAGTCGGTGGTAGCTTTTGATACATTCTGGGCGAAGGACATCTGCTCGTATTCATTGAGCAAATCGGTCAGATCGGTGTTCGGCTGGATAAGCTGCGAGTTCCAGTAGCCGTGCATGTAGTTGCTGCGCTCGGGGTTCCGGGCAATCCACCGGCCGTCTTTGACAAACACTTCCCGGCCACACTTGATACATGCAAGGTAAACACTGCCATCGGTCCTGCGCTTCAGGCAATTAGGAAATTCCAGCTCTAAACACGCATCTTTGCCACACGCTTGGCATTTGATAGTCCATACCCTGCGGTCTGACTTGGTTTCATACAGATAATCGATGCCGTAATCAGGTATGGTGGGGTTTGCAAGGTAAGCCTCGTCCTTAAACGACGAGTCAGCCATACGTGCCCGGGCCAATCCCTGCGCCCCTACGTCCATTTCGTCAAACTCATCGAATACAACCGAATCCACCGGAATAGATTTAAGCTTGGCTGATGTCTTCTGGTGGCCCTTGACAGGATTTGCCAGCTTCGCACCACGGAAATACAGGAAGCCGTCGCCTATTCGCTTTAGGTTGTCGCGGTTGGTATCCCGGACATAGCGGCCTATCGCCTGGGGATTGTCATTAATGAGAGGTTTAAAACGGGATGAACTAAAATCGGTCACGTCATCAGCGGTTGGAAACAGGTAAAGAATGCCTTTGGGATAAACGCCCTTGATCATGCGGTGCAGACACCGGATAACCTCAATAAGCGTCCATCCACCCTGAGTGGCCTTCCGAGCGCACATCCTTTGTGCTTCAGATTGAAGGGGCTCGATCTGGTATGCCCGATCCTCAATGCCAAACTGCCCATCAACAAGAGAAATCTTTGAATATTCAGCCCAGGCCCAGGGGTCGATCTCCATCATCTTGTAGGTCAAATCTTCAGCTGTGTCTGGCATCTTACCCCTTAGATCTCGTTATCGCCATCTGCTTGGCAAGCTCTTTGATTAGCTGCCGGTCCTCGTCGCTCAGTTCAAGCTTGTGTTTATTGTCTGTTTTCAGGTCGATATCCTTCTGATCACGCCACCCGAACATATTCTTTCCTGTAAAGATAGCGAAAGGTGCATTGTAAAGCCCCTTGAGCCCGTTTTTCATCCAAAAGGCCAACTGCATTTCTTTGGCTTTATTATAGGCGTTCAGGAAGTCGGGATGCCTCTCAGTCCACGCCAATAGTGTTGTTTTGCTTACTCCAATGCTATTTGCAAATTCCGATATTAACGGTATGTCGTTTGCAACCTCAATTTCCCTTTCGCGTGTATCGCCGTTTTTATATGCGTATGTTTCGGTTATTATCTTAGAATGAGGGACATCGAAGTATTTGATAATTGCAGTACAGTATCTTTTGGTGTACTTGGTAGGAGCACCCATCGGGCGTTTCTTTTTGGCTGGTTTGCGGGTTGGTTTCTTTTTAACTGGCATTTTTAATTTCTTACTTAATTACCGTGATCTTCATTGGGATGAAATCAATTGATACCGTGACGATCTCGTTAGTAACATGGGGCGGGATTTCAAACTCTGCTCTTGTATCCCAGAGTTCATTGATGTCATGCCAGAATACAAAATACTTACCGGATTCAAATGCACCGATTAGCTGCCGACTTGAATGCCCCTTGATTTCTCCTGTAAATCGGTTTATCGGTCCGGGGTATTCCGATAGGTCGTGATCTCTTTCAAACAGTCCACAGACAACGGTGGCGTCCAAGTTGTTTTCTATCTTAAATGTAAACGCCTGACTGATGGTTGCCCAAACCACAAAACCCGCACAGACAAAGATGCACAGGATAACTATCAATGCACGTCTAATCGCAGTTGATGGGTCTATCGGTTGCGGCATACCCTATCCCAACACAGCTTGACTATCAGACCTATTGCGAGAGCCGCGCACAGTATTACATGCAGAACATAAGGCCCCAAAACCGATCTGTTTTGCTTAAAGACTTGTTCCATAAATTTAAAGCAGGGCGGGGCTGTTACACCCCACCCGCGCCCAAGCTCGAAAGCGTTGGGGTAGTTTGCGTGGCCCCGGCGAAAGGAGGAAAACCGGGGCTCTGTTAAGGAGGACACGTGTACGATATTATTATCGTAAACAGGGAAAGGGGATGCAAGAGGGTCTATCGGAAAATACGAAAGAAAAATATTTTAAAAAAGTTCATTTTTTTTTCAAAAAAAGACTTGACAAACTATTTACGAGCATATATATTAATCTTGGATAATAAAATTACCCAGAAAAAGAAAGGATTCGCCTATGTTGAAAACACTTCCAGAAGTTGCCCAAAAACTCAGACTCACAAGGGTCCGAGTATGGCAGCTAGTCCAAAGCGGGAGACTCCCCGCCGAGAAGATAGGCCGGGATTGGTTTGTCAAAGAGGATGATCTCAAAAACTTCAAGCGCCTTCCTGCGGGAAGGCCGAAAAGCATATAGTTAGAAAGCAGGTTATCTATGAAAAAATACCCACCATCAAAAAGCTATGACGTTTGTGCAGGATACGCCAAAGAACTAATAATCCGAGCATACGGCGAAGTCGATCATAAAAACATTAAAGATAAATACCTCCGAGCCTATGCCAAAAAACTTAATCTGGACTTCCAAAGCTTTAAATCGGCGTATAATGACATCAAACACAATTACGATCCAACAGAAGATTGTACCTATCACTTTTAGGAGAACACCATGAAATCATATGTCTGCGCCTATTGTAACCATGAGGTTATTTCCAACAGAAAACCCGAACCTATCAAATGGACTGATGGTCATGTTTGCCGATTTGTTGAAGTTAAGGAAGATCGGTCAAACATTATAACGCCAAAAAAGAAAATTTATCGCAAAAAGAAAAACACCTGACTTGGAATAAACAACTCCCGAAAAGCCCTACTCAGCAAGTGGGGCTTTTTTATACCCCATATCCTCAACCCAAGATTTCGTTCGTGATAGATACCAGATGTCCTTTATATTCCCGTTCTTCCTCGTATAATCACAACTCTTGCATTCCATATACCTGATTCGCTCTATGAGTCCCGGGGGATCTTCGGTCGAAAAGCTATCGGCTACATAGAGTCTTTTGCCACAACTAGGGCATTTCATTTCTTGCCCCCATCGGTTATGAGCTTCTTGTCTTTAAAGACCCCGAGCCTGTCGTTTGGGTAAAAATAATATTCTATTGCCTTGCGGTCCAGCTTGATACGCCGTGCGGCCTGACTGTAATTAACGCTATCCCTAACAGCGAAGCTGAGATAAAGTCGTTTTACCTCAGTAACAATTTCCTTGAAGCTTATACCGTCCTTGTAATATCGCTCTAAGCAATCAGAAAGAGCAGACGCATTTATCTGGGTGTTGATCGAGCCATCGTTGCTGTTGATTATATAGACATTACCCTGGACGTGGCTGAGTTTGTCAAGAGCCTCATCGTCTATGGTAATGCTTTGATTTATTTCAGCTTTGTTTTTAAGCATTATTTTGCGCTTCGCACGAACCGCAATGAACGAAATCGTCGAGCGGAACTTGGTAAAAACATCTTTTCACCCGAGTTGCTTTATCAAAATATTCACATTCCTGTTGCTCTTTATAAGTTTCAGCGGTGCATCGGAACATTTTGCATTTGTGTGTTGGGCGCTCGCATCTGTTCATCTAAATAATTTTAATCATCAGTCTTTATAGTTTTCCATCTGTAATAGTTTTTAGGATACTCATTGCCAACAGTAGCCCTACGTGTAAGTGGCAGAACCCGAGAAGCCGCTTCAAGCCATCTGCGAGATGTCCACGGTTTAAAATCACAGGCATCATCGATGTGACTCCTTGATACTTCCCTGCCGTGGGGTTTGAGTTCATAAAAAACTTGCAGAAATTTAATCGCATTCACTATCGTCTGTTCGTTCGACTTGATTCTCGCCTCCCACTCCCCCACTGCTCGACCGTGAATTAGATTCGGACTCATTTTCCCTATCGTCTTCAGCATCAATCTCTCTGCGTAATGCCCTCCAATATATCGGAATGTAGCAAGCTAAAACAGCCAGCCCCAAAGCTATGAATACCTTTTCAATCATGGTTCAATATCTTCGATATCCGGGAATTCACATTGAAAACTAAAATTACGAATTCTATCAATAAACCGCTTAACAATTCGTTCACCCCAAAAACTGAGTCGGTTCATTAAATCAATCACACCCCACAGAGCGAAACTTAAAAGAATCCATAATACAATTACAGCAACTACTTCGTTAGTTATGATTAGTTCGTTCATGGCTTAATCTCTATCCCCCACTTATCCTTGATGTATTTACACTTTTGCTCGATGGATTCTCTAAATTCAGGGTCAGAATTATATTTGTGTTTATTGATGACACGCTCAATATCTTGATTTGGCATATTTACCCTGTCTACATAATTGCGAAATTTAGCATATCCATGATTTTCTAAAATCCACGATGCTTTGTATAATAGACCGATTGGGAATCTCAGGTCTTCATGGACGTTGTATTCGATTTGCGCTGCTGCACTATTCTCTGCCATCTTTCGAGATCCTCCTGTTCTGAAGTTTTAACTGATTTTTGTTGAATTGGTGGAGACTCGTTTAAATAGCCCTCAAATTTGGTGCCAAATAACGTCTGGGGCCTGAGATAGTCCACCATTTTTTCGTCTGATTTCCATTTCGCACATTTAGTAACAATAACCCGCTTAAAATCAGGTAAACGAAAACCCTCGTTCCACCGCGCCCGAATAGCACGTCTCGTTTCCTTTGTGTTGTTTTTAAAATTCTTTCCTGATTTAGCGTTGAGATAGTTTACGATCTCAACAAAAGGTATTCTTTCTTTATTAACCTTCTTATCTTTATTATTAGTCACCACTTGTGGGTCGGAAGTGGGTCGCTCGCGTTCCACTGAAGCTCCATTAGTGTTTCGCCTTGGGTCGTATTGCTCGAAATTTATTACAAATATGCGGGTCGTCACACCTTCATTCTTGATACGAATTTGACCTAATTTTTTTTCCAAAAATGCAAGAAAGCGTCTGACCTTGCTTGGCGACCAGTTCCATCTGTAAGCCCACGTCCTTGCTGACTTTAAACACTCCCCATAGTGTTGTTTCAGTACTGTCATGCCCAAAACGACATCCTGTGGCTCCTCCTTCCATTGAACATTCCACAAGATGTCAATCCATGCCTCGGCTTTAGAAAACACCCTCCGCTCCTTCCAGAATGCGTGATCTTGAAATTTTCTCCATAGAGCGAAATATCCACGTTCCATCTATTAATTTTTCCGCAATATGTATCTGATAGGGTTCAGCCAGCTTATTTTAGTATCTGGGGTAGTGTATTCATATATTGGGAGGTGCAGACTCATGCGGTCTATCCACCTTCGGGCGCTCGACTTTGAAATATCCAGCTTGTTCATTACATCTCTGACCGTAACTGGTTTCCCGGATTCAAATAACTGGATTAGTTTTAATGCCTTAGATATTGTATCGCGGTCTTGAATCACAGTTCCCCTAAAATGTGACACATACGTGCCATAGACCATCGTTCATTATTTTGGTAGTCTTGAGGCAAGATGGAATATCAAATCACGGTTTGCCAACAGCCGATCTTGGACATCACCGAAATGCTCCATAAGAGCGTCGCCGTCTCTAAACCAATCGCTGACCGTATAGACACGGCCCCATCGTTGGGTGCGGTCGTAACAATGCGACTTGATTTGCTCTGCACGGGTTTCGGTGGTGCGGAGTTTCAAGATGACATCTTTGGACTCAACCACCTTTTTTTCTTTCATCTTGGAATCCAGTGGCACAAACAAAGGTTTGTCTTTGTCCATCATCCCCCCTTAGATTAATCGTCTGGAAACATGATCTCGTCAGCGGTCACGTAACCACCGGACCAGTTCTGTATTACCCGAGCTAGCTTTTTGCCGCCAGGAGACCCGCTGCATAGCTTAGACACCCACTGTTTCGTAATGCCGATTTCGGCGGCCGCTTTGGTAATCGAGATTTTCCTTACCTCTTTGATATATGGATTTAGCTTCATAACAAGGCTATCTTACAAAATGTGAGATAGGTTGTCAATAAAAAATTGAAGTTCTTTCCGTTTGTGATTTACTTTTAGGAATTATTCCTATAACGTAACCCATATCAAAAGCCTTGCTTTTTGTGAGAAAGGAAAGTATAATGGGCACGAAAGTTGCAAAAACATTTAACCAGATCTTGGGAAATAAAATCAGGACACTCCGGGAAATAAAGGGTATGTCTCAAATGGATTTGGCATATAAATTAGGTTACAACTCAACAGGAGCCATCAGCCAGATCGAATCTGGGGACCGAGGTATGGGCAAAGAAAAATTGATCAATGCGGCTAGAGTTCTGGGCATTCATCCGGCTATTTTGATGAGTGACAAGGAGTTCGACAAACGGCATTTAAAGTTATTTTCAAACCTGACCACGCTTATCGAAGACGAACCCAACTCCGAACATCTGAAAACTATTGAATTCCTTACCCAACAGGCAGTTAATTCCATAGAAAAAAAGTAACACCCCCCCCCCGTGAGATAGATCGCGGAAAACCACAATCAATTTTTTTCTTCCTAAGGGCAATTTTTTCTTGACAAGCATCTCACTTTTTGAGATACTGCATGTGAGATAAAAAATCAACCACGGCCCAGACCACCCACACGCCCGTTGGCCAGGTGCTTTAATAGCGTAAAGGGTCAACCCTACCAGCGGCGGGGGAGTGGGTGGTAAAACCCGAAGCCCTGACGCCCCGACATGCGACGGCAGACGGG